>SDBU01000521.1_pt1 | contig 53435 bp, 67 predicted proteins | sample 2277071 | NCBI WGS metagenome assembly SDBU01 (sample SAMN10397929, study PRJNA504765) | marine sediment metagenome | isolation source: marine sediment core GS08_GC12, 126 cmbsf | place: Arctic Ocean: Gakkel Ridge, Loki's castle | collected 2008 | reverse complement strand
AGCGGAGCCTCGGTCTCTGTGGGTTGTTCAGTTTGGGAGGGCTCGCCCACCACAATTTTTGCCGCAGGCAAAGTTTGGGCGGGTTGACTGATAATGTTTAACTGGTCAGGAGTAAGTGTGGTGCTCCAGCTCCAGGTTTCGCCCTGGCGGTTATAGGATTGGCCAGTTGGCGCCTTAGGATAGTCCATTGCAAAGACGATCTCCTTATTTGGGTTGAGCAATTCTAAGCCGTCCCCGCTGTTTTGTAGAGTTACCTTGCTTTCTGGCCGTAGAACAAGCAGGAAGCCCTTTGGGGCAATTTTTGTTCCATTGGGACAAGTAAATGTCCTAACCGCCCCTATTTTATCCTTTATTTGCCAGCCAGTTAAATCAACTTCAAAATTATTTGAATTATAAATCTCTATCCATTCTTCCTCGCTGTCAGCGCCTTGAGGTGAAGGCAGAACTTCGTTAATGTAAACTTCAGAAGGATAAGTGATTGGTTGAGGTGTCGGTGTTGGTTCAGGTAAAACAGGCTTGGCTGGCGGCGGAACTTCTTCTGATGGCGGCGTTGGCGCAGGAGGTGTTGGTTCTGGTGGTGGTGGCACTGGCGGGGCAGGAGTAGGAGGCGGGGGAGTCGGCGCTGGCGTTGTTTCTTCAATGTTTGGGTATCCGATACCCAAACATTGGTTTTGAAGGTTTGGTGTGCCGTTGGGATTTTGGCTGGTTTGCCACGCTTGTCCTGAGCTTGTCGAAGGGCCACACTTTCCCATTGTTTGTTTTGTGTTATTGTTTCCTCCGGGCCAGGCTTTGCCCTTGGGCTGGGGCGTGGCATTAATAATAGCGCCAGAGTTGTCTCGCAAAACTAGCTTATTATTTGAGTCATATTCGTTATGCAAAGACAGTTTAGTTTCAACCAAGTCGCACCCACTCATCTCCTTACGGCAAACCAGGAAGTATCCATTAGTAGGTATTGTTCCAGAATTTAGGATTAAGTCTTTGTTACTACTTGCTCCATTGTCAATCTGCCAGCCAGTCAAATCAATAGCCCCGCCAGAATTAAATAATTCAATCCACTCATATCGCCAATCCTCTGTTGTTCCCGCCCACGCTACCTCATTGATAATTACCCCCGCGCCAAAAACAATTTTAGGCAAAAACAAAAACAGCACTAAAACAAAAACTGATTTTATAATTTTACCCGTCATCTTACCTGATTCTACCAAATCTTGACCAAAGAAAAAAGCGCCAGGTTTCACCTCCTTGGTGCTTTATTTTTTTTTCATTAGTCGCTTTCACAAACAGTGGTCCACTCTAATTTCTTTGGCACATAAACTACTCGAGTTGCTGGCATCATGATGTCATGGGTGAAGTCCACAGGGTTTTTAGGGTTTCTTTCGTAATTAAAGATAATTACCCAAGCGGGTTTTTTACCCATTAGTGTTTCTTCTGTAATGTCTATGCTGAAGTTATCTGGGAGTGAACCGAATGTTTGTTCTGATAAAGCCAAGGCAATCTTTAGGGCCGTCATTTTATTAATGTCCATTTTACCTTTCCTCTTTTTATAGTTTATACTTCAGCTTAAAACAAAATGTTTTGGGAGTTGTTAGGTTTTTGCTTGAGGTGGTTAAAAGCCAGCTTGGTGGCTATTCTGCCTCTGGGGGTGCGTGCGATAAAGCCGAGACGCATTAGATAGGGTTCGTAAATATCAAGAATAGTTTCTTCTTCTTCAGCGGTGGCTGCAGCCAAGGTTTGCAAGCCAACTGGTCCGCCATTGAACTTTTTGACAATTGCTTCCAAGACTCGGCGGTCATTGAGGGTTAAGCCGAGTTCGTCAATCTCCAGAGAAGTCAAGGCTTCTTGAGTAATGGCTGGGGTAATAATGCCTTGGCCCTTGACTTGGGCAAAGTCCCTGACTCTTTTTAGCAAATGATTGGCTGTTCTGGGAGTGTATCTTGAGCACTTGGCAATAATATTAAGAGCAGTTGGTTCGGTTTCAACATTTAGGATGCGGCCGCTTCTTTCAAGGATTTTCTCAATATCTGGAACTTCGTAGAAGTTTAAGCCAAAGATAGCGCCAAACCGAGAGCGTAAAGGGCTGGAAACAGCTGCTAAGCGGGTGGTGGCGCCAATCAAAGTAAAGCGAGGCACTTCAAGCTGCATTGTCCGAGCCATTGGGCCTTTGCCTAAGATAAGATTTAACTTAAAGTCCTCCATTGCTGGGTAGAGGTATTCTTCTATGGTTCTGTTGAGGCGGTGCACTTCGTCAATAAAAAGAACGCTGCCCTCTTCAAGGTTTGTTAAGATAGCAGCTAGGTCACCGGCTCGTTCAATAGCTGGACCAGAGGTCACTTTAAAGTCAGCGCCAATATCATCGGCAATTAAGTGTGCTATGGTCGTTTTTCCTAAGCCTGGGTTGCCGTAAAACAAAAGATGGCTTGGTGTTTCGTTGCGATGTTTGGCTGCTTCCGTTATAATCTTGACATTCTCTTTGACTTTTGCCTGTCCGACATAGTCCTGCCAGTTTTGAGGTCGCAGAGTTAAATCAAGCGCGTCCTCTTTATTATTCTGTTGTTCGCCAGAAGGACTTGACATTTTGTTAAAAGTATATTACAATAAGAACGTTAGCCCGAAGCATTAGGAGTGTTTTTTTGAATGGAATAACTGGGTTCCCCTCGGTTACTCCCAAAAAATACTCTGAGTCTTTAATCTATTAGGGGCGCTTCGGGCTAATGTTCCCCCTCCACCCATTTTTGGGTGGAGGGGTCTTGTTTTCCTTAATTTAAAAGTTGGGCTAATTTATCTTTTGTTTCCTCAATATCACTTGAGCCTGCCCCAAACAAGACGCCGCTGCCTTTTTCTTGGCCGTTAAAATGACCTAGGACATTGGCTCTTTGGTTTGCTTCTGGAGAATAGAAAACGCCAAAGACTTTGACTGGCGAATTAGCATGCTCCCATAGACAAAAAAAGTTCTGGAAAGGAAAGAATCCAGAGCTTAATTTATTAAAGGTGAATTTTAAGTCAGTTGGCTGGGCAGAAACCTGGACAAAATCTTCTTTTTTGAGGATAGCCCAAGCCAAGCTTTTATCCTCATCAATATTGAGTTTAGCCAGCACCCTGCCAAAGACGCCAATTGCTTTTTGGTGGAGAATGCTGTAGAAATGACTGGCTGTTTCTTTGAGTTCTGCGCCTTGTTTAATTAAGCAGTTTATTGTCTCAAAAGTTGAGGAGTTCAAGTGATTGTTCTGTAAGCCGGTTGTTTGTTCGAGGATGCCGCCTAAGAGGCAGTCGCTGATCGGCTTGTCAAGTAGTTGTTCATCGAGAGAGCAGATTAGCTTGAAAGCTATTTCAGAAAGAGTTGGATAGTTTTGATTAACTAAGTTCACTGCGCCGTATCTTTCGTTGCTGTTTTGATTGTCTATGTCAATAATCTGTCCTGGTTCTTTAGCGAGCAGGTCACTAGCTGTTTCAAAATGGCTGATGCCAATAGTGATTAAAAGATCGCTCTGGTCTAGTTTTTCCAAAGAGATGTTTTCTGGTTTTAGTTCTTGGCCCTTTGTTTTTAGAAATAGCTCTAAGCCGTCAGCTGTTTTCTGGTAAGAGAGCTGGGAGAGATTGAGCCCTTTTTCTTTGATTGAAATTAAAAAGTCGGCTCCTTCAAGCTGAAGGCCCGGCTGAACTAAAAAGTCATATTTTTGAGGATAACTGGAAACAAGCAAGTTTACATTCTTGGCTATTTTCTTTAAACTATAAAAGAGAGCCAAGCTGGCTGGAAAGCTGTCGCCTTGTAAATCAGGCGATGGCAGGATAGCAATATTTTGAGCTTGTTCAATGAGTTGTTTGGCTCTTTCTAAGTTTTCCATAATGGTACTTCCCTCAATTTAGCTTAAGCAAGTTTCTATGTCAATAGCAAAAACTCGTATTACTTCTTCAGCTCAAGAAACAAGAGCGCTGGGCAGACAAATAGCCCAAGAGATTCTACAAAAACCTTTGCAACAACAGGCAAGGATTATTGCTTTAGATGGCGAGCTGGGCAGCGGCAAAACTACTTTCTTGCAGGGTTTTGCCCAGGGCTTGGGTATTAAAGAAAAAGTGACCAGCCCAACATTCGTCATTTTGAAAAGATTCAAAATCACGAACCAAAATATTAAAATATCGAAATATCGAAATTTCTTTCACATTGATTGTTATCGTATTGAGAAACCCCAAGAGATTTTAGACCTGGGTTTCAAAGAGATTCTAGCAGAGCCCAAAAACATCATTGCTATAGAATGGCCTAAGCGAATCAAAAAGATTCTGCCCAAGCAAACCCTTTGGCTTAAGTTTAAACTAAAAGCTGTACAGCAAAGAGAGATTGTGATAGGATAGATTTGCGTCATTAAACAAAACCGAGGAAAGGTAACTTTACTGGAGGAGGTGAACAAGATGGCTAGTTTGCGAACAAAAATAGTGACCTGGTCGTGTTCTGCTGTATTTTTTGCAATTGTCATAATAGCTGCAATTAGATTTACAGAGAGGATGTCTGGAGCTTCAGGAATAGAGCCAGTAGCCCTAGCATTAAGCGCAGAGGAGAAAGAACCTGAAGTCAAACCTCGGCCAATGCCAGCGCTTGGAGATTATGTGAAAATCACTATCAGCCCCAAGGAGTGGGGGTATCATATTGTCGCAGCAGTGAAATATGACAAAGGTAGGTACACCTTAACCTTTATGGGCGGCAGCGGCCTAGGCTCTCAAGAAAGGGAGTGGGGGTTTACTCCATATAAGCCAGGGGCTGAATTCAAGCCCGTTAGACTGGAAATTGATAATCTTTCTTTTCGTGAATTACAGAGAGCCCCATACCTACCACCGAAGTAAGGGACAAGACGTAGTTGTTTAACAAAATATTTGGCGGCAGGAAAACAAGCATTCCTTTCCAATTGACAGAGGTCTGAAACAGAGGCCGCAAGGGAGATACTTCTTTTCCTGCTCCGCCTTCTTGGGCAGGACGTCTATTTTGCTATCACCACCGTTCCTTTTAGGAATGAAAGCAAAAGCGTCCTGCTCATCATATTTTCTAATTTGTCTGATTCCAAAGGTCAGACATTTTGTTTTTTCAAGAAAGAAATAGTAGAATAGGGTAACGGTCATTGACAATAAGGTGTGAGTTTTTTGCGAGAAAGGAGAAAAGAGCAATGAATGCAGAGACAAGAAAAAAAGCAATAATACGTTTAATAATTGCGATGCTTGTGATTTGGGCAATTTATGGGTGGATGATGTATAAAGGAACTGAAAAATATGAGCCTTGGGATAAGGTGGTCTGGGCAGGATTACCAGTATGTCTTATCCTAATCGTCATCATTGCTTTCAGTGCTCGGGCATCAGAAAGGAGAAATATAGAAAGGGGAGATAATAATGAAAGGCTTGGCAGGATTAAACCAAAGAGTAAATAAGTGGCTCGACAATAAGTTTTTGGCTATGTCGCAGGAGAGATGGAAAAAGATGTGTAATAGAATAGCGATAGGTGGTGTGTTGGGCGTTCTAGTTTTCGTGATAGTTATTTTAATATTTCTATTGCGTGTTTAGCGTCGTAAGAATCTTTAAGAAGTTTGCGACAAGGGACAGTCATATGACTGTCCCCATTTGTCTTTAAAGGAAAGAAAAAGTAAAATAGAATAATGGCTAAAGAAACCAAGAAGTTTTTAATTATTGACGGGAATGCTTTGGTTCATCGGGCTTTTCATGCCTTGCCTCCTTTGAAGACAAAGAGAGGGGAGCTGGTTAATGCGGTTTATGGTTTTTGTTTGATTTTTCTCAAGGCCATTAAAGAAATTAAGCCCGAGTGCGTGGTAGCTACTTTTGATTTAGCTGGTCCTACTTTCCGCCATAAGCAATTCAAAGAGTACAAGGCAAAGAGACAGAAGGCGCCGGACGAGCTTTATCAACAGCTTGCTGGAGTGAAAAAACTTTTGCGAGCTTTTAATGTCCCAATATTTGAAAAGCAGGGCTTTGAAGCAGATGACTTAATCGGCACAGTGGTTAAAGAAGCAAAAAGAAAACAAGTCTTGCCCAAGATAGAAAATATTATCTTGACTGGCGACATGGATGCTTTGCAGTTGGTTGACGAACAGACCAAGGTTTACACAATGCGCAAGGGGATTAAAGACACAGTGCTTTATGATGTTGAAAAAACAAAAGCAAGATATGATGGATTGACGCCTAAACAATTAACTGATTTTAGGGCTTTGCGGGGTGACCCTTCAGATAATATCCCCGGAGTAACCGGCATTGGCCAGAAGACAGCCATTGAGCTGCTTAAGGATTTTGAGACCTTGGAAAAGCTTTATGAGGAGGTTGAAAAAGAAACTGCCAAGGCAGAAAGAATTAAGCCGGGTGTTTTGCAAAAGTTAAAACAATACAAGGACCAGGCATTCATTTCTCAAAAACTAGCAACTATTGACCAGAACGTTGAGATTGATTTTAAACTAAAAGACTGTCAGTTTGGCGATTATGATAAAGATGATTTAATAAAAACATTCCAGGATTTTGAGTTTTACGCATTGTTGAAAAAGTTGCCCCAAGCGCTGGGTTTTGGTTCTGCGCCTGACAGCGGACAGCAAGGCCTTTTTGGCGTTCAATCGAGCCAAACAAAACAGGAAAGAATCAATGATGAGATTGATAAGCTGGAAAAGGAAGAACTTTTGTCGGTTAAAATAGCCAAGCTGGAAAGAGATTTAGCGCCTCTTATTGAAACAATGGAAAAGAACGGCATCTTGCTTGATATTAAAGCTTTGAATAAGCTGTCAGAAAAACTAGCTAAGGAAGTCATTGCTTTAGAAAAGAAGATTTTTAAACTGACTAAAACAGAGTTTAATTTGAACTCTCCCCAACAGGTAGCAGAAGCGCTTTTTGAAAAACTAAAAATCTCAAAGCAAGGCGTTAGAAAAACACCAGGCGGGGCAATTTCTACTGGTGTCAGGGAATTGCAAAAGTTGAGAGAGGAGCATCCGGTTGTTAGCTTAATTCTGGAATACCGCGAGCTTTTTAAATTAAAATCAGGTTTTGTTGACAGTTTAGCTAAAGATATTAATCCTAAAACAGGCCGACTCCATCCCCATTTTCATCAACTGGGCACTGAAACAGGCAGGATGAGCTGTTCAGACCCAAACTTGCAAAATATCCCGATTAAGGGCGAGACAGCTAAAGAGATTAGAAAAACCTTTGTGCCCCAAGACGGCTTTAAGTTTGTTTCAGCTGATTATTCCCAAATGGAATTAAGAATAGCCGCTGCTGTTTCTGGAGACCAGAAAATGCTGGCTACTTTTAAGAAAGGAGAGGATATTCATAGTTTAACTGCTAAAGAGATTGGCGCAGAGCGTTACTTAGCCAAGACAATTAACTTTGCTGTTTTGTACGGCATGGGTTCTTTGGGAGTGGCTGAAAGAGCTAATATTAGTCGAGACAAAGCTAAAGAGTTTATTGAAAAATATTTCAAAGAGTTTGAGGGCATTACTAAATATATTGAGGAAGTCAAAGAGAAAACCAGAGAACAGAGTTTTAGCCAGACCATCTTTGGTCGCAAAAGGTTTCTGCCGGAAATTGATTCTCTAGACAATCGCTTTAGAGCCCAGGCGGAAAGAATGGCCGTTAATATGGTTTTTCAGGGGAGCAGCGCTGACATTATGAAAATGGCAATGGTTGCTTTGACTGAAAAGGGTTTGCTTGATAAAGACTGCCGCTTGCTTTTGCAAATTCACGACGAGCTTCTTTTTGAGATTAAAGAAGATGCAGTAAAAACAAAAACTTCCAAGATTAAAAAAGTAATGGAAAATGTTGTTGAGCTAAAAGCACCTTTGGTTGTTGATTTGAAAATAGGCAGTAATTGGGGAGAAATGAGGAGTGTGGTATAATAATTAGTAACAGACGTATGAAATTACAAAAAAAGATTGCCTTAGCTTTTTCAGTGGTTATCCTTATAACCTCTATTTTATCTTCCCTAGTTGTCGGCCAACTTTACAGCCGGCGCATTGAGGAAGAGTTTGACAAACAACTTAACCAGGGCACGGCTGCTATTGAACAGTATTTCCTGCGCAAGTCCGAGAGTGGCTATAGCCTTTCTTTGATTCTAGCTAAAGAAAATAAAGAGGTTGCTAATTTCATTTTAGCCAAAACAAAAAAAACAGCCTTTGCTTCTGAACTAGAAGAATGGAAAAAAGACCTGGGCATTGACTATTTTGCCATAGGCAACTCTCGCGGCGAACTGCTTATTCAAACAAATGGCGATCAGCTTGGTCAGCCGGATACAGCCAGCCCTTTGGTGGTGGCTGTTTTGTCAGTAGAAGCCCAGCCGGTTTATGGGGTAGAGGTTTATCAAGACAATATTTTACTCTCTGGCTTAGCGCCTGTTTATTCTACTGACCAACTTATCATTGGCTTTATCAAAGCATCTTTTTTCGTTGAAGAGCAAGACATTCTCCAGCTTAAAAAAGAAACTGGTTTAGATATTGAACTTATTCTCCCCTCTGGTCAGATTTTGACTACCTTTGCCAGCCAGCAAGCCAAGCAGAAAGATTTTAATCTAGTTGTTTTTCAGTTGAAAGACCTTAGAGAAGAACCATTATCAGTAGCTATTACTGTTGGTCTGCCAACAGATGCTTTTGCCAGAGCCAAACAATGGATTGGTTATATGGTTGCCATTTCTACTGGCTTAATGATTTTCGTTTCCTTGGGCGCTATTCTTTTGCTCGCCAGTAGAATTATTATCCATCCCCTAAGAGATTTAGCCAAGGCAGTTTCGGTTATTGGTCAGGGCAATCTTGCTTACAGAGTTAAAGTCAAAGCCAAGGGAGGCGATGAAACTGATTTACTTGGTCGTTCTTTTAATCAAATGGCAGCAGACCTCCAACGTTCTATTAAGACATTAAAGAAAGAAAGGGCAAGTTTAGAGTTAAAGGTTGAGACAAGAACAAAAGAACTGCAGGGGCTGACTAAGAATCTAGAAGCCAAGGTGGCTGACCGGACTGAAGAGATAAAAGAGAAAATGGCAGAAACCGAAGCAGAAAGAGACAGAACAACTAGCATTATTCATAACTTTGCCGACGGTCTTTTGCTGATTGAAAAAGACAGGGTTGCTTTAATTAATCCTCAGGCCAGAGAGTTTTTCTTGATTGACGGAGAAAAACTGATTGGTAAAAAGGTTGCTGACTTAAGTCAGTACAGCAAGATTAAGCCTTTGGCTGAACTAATTAAAAACAAGGGATTGAACTTTTCCAAAGAAAAGCTTGCCTGGGGAGAAAGTTTGATTCTGGAAGTTTCAACAGTGCCTATTCTGAAGGGTAAGAAAGAGATAGGCACTATTATTATTCTCCACGATATTACTAGGGAGAAAGTAATAGAGCGGATGAAAACAGAATTTGTTTCTATTGCCGCCCACCAGCTAAGAACCCCTATCTCAGCTATTAAATGGATTTTAAAGATGTTCTTGGATGGCGATTTGGGCGCTCTTACCTCGAGTCAGCAGGAGTATCTTAAGAAAACATACGACAGCAATGAACGAATGGTTCGTTTAATTAACGATCTTTTGAATGTTACCCGTATTGAAGAAGGCCGATTTTTGCAGGATGTCCAAAAAGAAGATATAGTGGAGATAGTAACAAAAAGAGCAGATATTGCTCGGACAATGACTGAAAGAAAAGGTTTACAGTTTAGCTTTGTCAAGTCTAAAACAAAAGCGCCCAAGGTAGCTGTTGACAAAGAAAAGTTTTCTTTAACGATCCAAAACCTTATAGACAATGCTGTCCATTACACCAAGAAAGGCAGTATCGCTCTTTCTTTTAAGTTTTTGAAAAAGAAGAACGAATTTCTCTTTTCAATCAAAGACACTGGTATTGGCATTGCTAAAGAACAGCAGGACAGGGTTTTTGGCAAGTTTTTTCGAGCAGCTAATGCCATTGCTGCTGAAACAGAAGGCACCGGCCTAGGGCTTTTCATTGCTAAGAATGTTATTGAAGCTCATGGCGGCGAAATTTGGTTTGAGTCGAAAAAAGGCATTGGCAGCACTTTCTACTTTACATTGCCAGCTAGGTAATGGTAGAATAAAGTAAACTTCGTAAGATTCACAGATAATATTTAGCCAGCTAAATATTATCTGTTCATCAACGATTTCTAACATATATGGCTAAAATACTTATCATTGAAGACGACAAGTTCTTAAGAGAGCTTATCACCAGAAAATTGACCAGCGAAAACTTTGATATTGTTGAGGCAGTTGACGGCGAGAGCGGTTTGAAAACACTTAAAGAACAAAAGCCAGATTTGGTTCTTTTGGACCTGATTTTGCCGGGCATTGACGGCTTTGAGGTGCTCACCAAGGCTAAAGATGATGCTATGCTTGCTTTGATTCCAGTGATTATCCTTTCTAACTTGGGCCAGCGGGAGGATGTTGAGAGGGGCTTGAAGCTGGGGGCTGTTGATTATTTAGTCAAGGCGCACTTCACTCCTAATGAGATTGTTGAGAAGGTTAAACAGGCCTTAGCGAAAACAAGCCATTAGGCGAAGTTCGAGCCTTGCGATTGCTTAACCCTGTTAAACCTTTTGAAGCAAAGCTTCAAAAGAATTTCGCTAGGGGCGAAATTGTTTAACAGGGAGTAAGACCTCGTAAACTCATGAATGCCTTGTATTCGTTCATTAACGATTTCTAATATGCCAGAACTACCCGAGGTAGAGACGATTAGAAAACAGCTTCAAGAGAGAATTGTTGGCAAGAAACTAAATGGCAAAAGAATAACAGCTGTCCGCAGGCGGGCTAAGCTTTTAATCATTGATTTTGTTGATGGCTCTAGCCTGGTTTTTCATCTTAAATTAACTGGCCAACTGCTTTTTAACGCGCAACCTTCGCGCTACACGCGCAAGGTTTTTGTTTTTGATGATGGCGCTCAATTAGTCTTTAATGATTTAAGAAAGTTTGGCTGGTGGAAAAAAGTGAAAAGCTTTAAAGAGATTGAAGAGAAGCTGGGCCCAGAACCTTTAACGCTTACGTTGACAGTTTTCAGAAGCCGTTTAGTAAAAAGGCCTAAGGCGAAAATCAAACCTCTGTTAATGGACCAACGCTTTATTGCTGGTATTGGCAATATTTATGCTGACGAGATTTTGTTTGCTTCTCAAGTGCAGCCGATCCGTCGAGCAGGCGGTTTGAGCTTAGTAGAAATCAAAGCCATTTTTCAAAACATTAAGAAAGTTTTAAAAGCAGCTATTAAAGCCCATGGTTCGTCAAGTCAGCATTATCTTGACGCCAGAGGCAAAAAAGGCCAATATGTAAGATACCATAAGGTTTATCGCAGAACAGGCCAGAAATGCCCGCGTTGCGCCAGCTTAATTAGGCGGATAAAAATGGGGGGTCGTTCAGCTCATTTTTGTCCACAATGCCAAAAGTAATATGCTATTATTCTTACACGGACAAGACACCTTTCGGCTGCAGCAGAAGCTCAAAGAGATTGAAGAGCAATACCGCAAGGTACATGCTAGCGCTTTGAATTTGGAAAAGCTTAACGCCCTGCAGATTACTTTTCAGGAGTTTTGGGATAAGCTGAATCAGCAATCAATGTTTGTCCAGAAAAAGCTTTTCTTTTTAGAGAATGTTTTTTCCAGTGAGCCCTTCAAAAAGCAATTCTTGAAACAGGCAGATGAGATTGTTGAGTCTGACAACATTATTGTTTTAATTGAAAAACAAGAAGTTAAAAAGACAAACAAGCTTTTTAAGTTTTTAGAGAAGAATGTCAAATCACAGCAGTTTGCTTTGCTAACTGGTCAGAAATTAAAAAACTGGGCAGAACAAGAACTAGCCAGTTTAGGAGCCAGCATAGAACCTCTTGCCCTGCAAAAGCTGATTGAGCGGGCAGGTAAGGATACTTGGCACTTAGCCAATGAGATTAAAAAGCTAGCCAGCTACAGCCAGAACATCAGACCAGCTGACATTGATTTGTTCATCAAGCCTAAGCTGGAAACAAAAGTCTTTGCTACTATTGATGCTTTGGCCGAGGGCAATAAAAAAAGAGCTCTTCAGCTCTTGCAAAATCATTTAAAAGAAGGCGACAGCCCTTTTTATCTTTTATCAATGATTGCTTATCAGTTTCGCAACCTTTTACTGGTTAAGTCAGGTAAAACCAGCGGGCTTCACCCTTTTGTTTTAAGAAAAACAACTGCCCTGGCCCAGCGCTTTTCTTTTGAGCAATTAAAAAGAATCTTTGACAAGATTCTTCAGACTGACCTTAATATAAAAACAGGCAGGATGCTGCCCGAGCAGGGTTTAGAAATGCTCATTGCAGAAATTTAGAATTCAAGAGAGTTCTTGACAGCTTGTCGTTTATAACAGACAATCAATAAAGAACCAATTATGGTTGTTAAGATTTACCAAAATGAGAGAGGAGATGAACCATTTACTGAATGGCTTGAGTCTATTAAAGATAAAGTTACTCAAGCGCGCATCAGGCAAAGATTAAGACGTGTTGAGCTTGGTAATCTTGGCGATTATAGATTTGTTGGCGAAGGCGTATTTGAGATGAGGTTGCATTTTGGGCCTGGCTATCGTGTTTACTATGGCCAAGCAGGCAGTGACTTTTGGCCGGGGGGACAAAGGATACTCAAAAACTAGACATTCAGAAAGCCAAACAATTTTGGCGTGATTTTAAGCAAAACTAAATCTATGAGACAATACAGAGACTTTAAAAATTACAATTTAGAGAAATTAAAGAATCTCAACGAGGCAAAAATTTATCTTTCAGTTGCTTTACGAGAGTACGAACGAGATAATAATGCGGAAGCCTTTTTACTTGCTTTAAGAGATGTAGCTAAAGCTCAAGGCGGTCTTAGTATACTTGCTCAAAATACTAACTTGAATAGGCCGAATCTTTACAGGGCGCTTTCTGAAAGAGGAAGTCCTAGGTTAGGAACTGTGGGCATAGTGTTGCGTGAATTAGGTTTTCGCCTATCAGTAGAACCTATTGGTTCTAGGCAGTAAGCCTCAATACAAAAAACCGTCCTTTTTATGGAGGATGGTTTTTTGGTTTATTGAGCAAACTTACTGTCCGAGGACGGGCTTAGGTCGTTGATTGTGGAGGTTTAGGGTTAGTTGTTTTATTCATTAGTTTGGTTAGCCGTGACTTTTTGCGGGAGGCATTCTTTTTTTTAATAACGCCCGTCTTGGCTGTTTTGTCTAGGGCTTTGTAAAGCTGGGGGAGAAGCTTTTTGGCTTCTTCGGTCTTGCCTTCTTGAACCAAAGAATGAGCTTTTTTAACAAGCTCTTTTATTGTTTGCTTTTTTTTGATATTCCTTGCCCTCCTTGTTTTATTCTGCCGCAAGGCCTTCTTGGCAGATTTAGTTATTGGCATATAAATGTAGGGTAGCAGATAAACTGAATTTTGGCAAGAGTATTTTAAAAGGACCTTGTTGTTCAAGGTCCTTTACTGGGAACACTCAAAAAGAAAACTGCTCTTTTGCTCTTTCTTTTCCTTTTTTATGCATTTTTCCTTTTATCTTGCGGGCATCTTTTGGGCTGAGTCCAAGAATGAGGTGCAGCTTTCCATCTTTCTCTATTCTTTTAAGACACGTGCTTTCTGCGCGTTCAACTTTCCAGGGCACCAACAAGAAGATACGTCGTTTCCTCATTGTGTTTGTCTTGACTTTGAGGTTGAACTGAGAAAGTCCTGGAAAGCGGTAGGAGGTGCCAGCATATCCCACGCGCGTTACCGGATATCTTTGGTCTTTTTCAGACTCTTCAATAAATTGCCTTAAGCCCATTTTCGTTCTCCTTTTTGTGTTGTGACTGCGAATTTGAAATGATTGCACTAAATCACTTCTACCATTTTTTAGTTTTTTCATCAAGAGCATGTTTTACATTTTATTGTTTGTGGGTTAGGATAAGGACAGCATATTGGCAATTTGTTTAGGGATATGAACTTACAGAGAAGAAGAGGTGAATTGATATGGCAGGCCGCACAAAGAGATTAATTGAGCAAGTTTTAGCAAGGCATCCAGGCAAAGGGGAAGTTGTTGTGCTGAGCGCAGAACAACAAGAGAAAGCCAAGCAAAGCTTGGATAAGCTTATGGAGGATTTGCAACAGATGTCACCAAGGGAAAGGAGTGAATCGCTTAGAGTTTTTGGAGCGTTATCAGGAGACGTTGGCAAGGAGTTGTGTCTATTTCGACAAAGCCGACAAGCAGCTCTGGCCAGATCACTTACGAGAGCGGGGTGAAAAGCACGAAGGCTTGGTTTTCTAGATTGGCGCGGAACATAAAACGTTGTTTTGTGCGAAAAAAGGTTGAAAGAAACATAGCAGAGCTTTTACAAGAATGGGAGAGCATGTCTTTAGAAGAGAAGATTGAGCAGGCAAGGCAGATAGGTACGGTTCCACCTGAAACCATTGAGAGATTACGCTGGTTAGATGAATGGCGTCGTCGTTCCGTAGAGAAGTTATATGGGGGGCGAGGATAGGCGCGCTCAAGGGGTTTGGTAAATAAGCAATAGATTAAGTCTGGTTGTTTTTTGACCGTTTAATTAAGCTTCCCATTTTAGCGGCTCACAGAGTAAATCTGTGTGTCGCTTTTTCATTAACTTGAATTTTGGGATTAATTTGAGCATACTAGAGAAAAGCTATGATTGCATATTTATCAGGTATAATAATATTGAAAAAAGACAGCTTTGTTATTCTTGACATTAATGGTATTGGCTATGAGGTTTTTTTGTCAGCCAGTTCTATTAAGGACATTCCAGAACAAGGAGAGCAACTCAAGCTTTTTACTTATCTTGATGTTGGTGAAAGAAGTTTAAAGTTGTTTGGTTTTAAAACCTATGACGAGCTAGAGGTTTTTAAGTTGGTCAGAAGCATTTCTGGCGTAGGGCCTAAGGCGTCTCTTGAGATTTCTTCTGTTGGCAGTTTGGAAACAATTAAAAACAAGATAGAAAAGAATGAACTGGCTTTAGAAAAGATTCCTGGTATTGGCCAGAAAAAAGCCCAAAAGATTATTCTAGAGCTTTCTGGCAAATTAAAAAGTTTAGAACCAGTCGTTAAAAAACCAGAAGATGACTTTGACGAAACCGATGAGGCGTTTCTAGCTCTTTGCAACCTTGGCTTTCCCAAAGACCAGTGCAAAAAAGCCCTTGAGCAAGTTCCCAAGGATATTGAAAATCAGGAGCGCATTAAACAAAGCTTGCAAATTTTAGGGAAATAGGCAAGAACATTAAAAAGGAGGTTAGCGGATAATGAAAGAGATTTTTCGAGCATTAAGCGCAGTATTTTTTTGTATAGGAGTTGTTGCTTTTTGTGTAGGAATTGTTGTTATGATAACAACCAGAAGCACAAAAACAATGCATTTTATAACAACTATTGGTTCTTGCGGTATGTTATCAGCATCCTTTCGTTTTCTGGGCCCAGAGAGAAAAAGACTGAACGAGAGTTGAAGTTTTTTATCCTGTCGGCTCCCCTGGAGTCGACTTTCTATTTTCCCTCGAGTGTGGTAAAAATAGGTTAAGATGTTAAAGAAAATTATTAAAAAATTAGTGCCGAGTTTTTTGATTGGCTGGTATCATTTTGGACTGGCTTTTTTAAGCGCTTTGCTTTATCGTTTTCCTTCGCGCAAGCTGACTGTCATTGGCGTAACTGGTACTAGTGGGAAAACAACTACTATTAATCTGGCTCATTTGGTTTTAGAACAAACTGGTCAGAAAGTAGCTTCAGCCAGTTCAATTGCTTTTCGCATTGGCGATAAAGAAGAGGAGAATAAGCTGAAAATGACAATGCCAGGCAGGTTTGCTTTACAAAGGTTTTTGCGTCAGGCAAACAAAGCTGGCTGTAAGTACGTCATTTTAGAAGTTACCTCCGAAGGTGCGCTTCAGCACCGCCATCGCTTTATTGATTTTAAAACAGCAGTTTTTACCAACTTATCCCCAGAACATATTGAGCGCCACGGCAGTTTTGAAAACTATCGGGCAGCCAAGGGCAGATTCTTCAAGGCAGTCAAGGCAATGCATATTCTTAATATTGACGACAAGAATGTTGACTATTTTTTGCAATTCCCAGCCAAGCAAAAGTTTGAGTTTTCAATGTTTAGACGTTCAACGTCTAAACATTGGCTTACTGTGGAAAATGTTGAAGCTCTTGAGCAGGGGATTCGTTTTGAAGCCAGCTCTGGTAATCAAAGAGCCCAGTTTAACCTTAATTTAATTGGTCGCTTCAATGTCTATAACGCTCTAGCAGCTGTTTGCATTGGTTTGTCCCAAGGTGTTTCTTTAGGACAAGCTAGTCAAGCTCTGTCCCAAGCTAAAGGCGTGCCAGGCAGAATGGAAGAGGTGGTTGCAGAGCCGTTCCGAGTAGTAGTTGATTATGCTTTTACGCCTAATGCTCTTGAGCAGGTTTACCAGACACTAAAGCCAACTAATTTAGTTTGCGTGCTTGGCGCTTGCGGCGGGGGCAGAGACAAATGGAAAAGACCTGTTTTAGGCAAGATTGCTGGAGAGCATTGTCAGCAAATCATTGTTACTAATGAAGACCCTTATGACGAAGAGCCAATGGAGATTATCAATCAAGTAGCAGATGGCGTAGGCGATAAGGCTCGCAGGATTTTAGACAGGAGAGAGGCAATTCGTCAGGCCTTAAAATTGGCCCAGCCAGGCGACACAGTGATTATTACTGGCAAGGGTTCAGAGCCATGGCTCATGATTGTCGATGGCAAGAAAATCCCTTGGGACGACCGCCAGATTGTCCGTGAAGAGTTTGAAAAATTACAGGCCAGTTAAGTGATTTCTTGAGCGACATAAAAAGAATAATGCCCTGTACCATTCAGGCACAGGGCGCAGATTTAAGCTATTTCCACTTTTGTTCTACTTCAGCCATTTTGATGTTAGGTTTGAAAATCCTGAGAATTTCGCACCATAAAGAATAGCTGAAGTCATGCCACAGGTCACTGCTATCCAAAACAGGGTTTTTATTGTCCACCAGTTGCGCGTAATAAGGAAAGTTATACCTAGGGTAAAAATTACAGCTACACCAGCCCAAAAGCCAATCGGCGAAATCAGTGTTTTCATTTTTTCTCCTCTCAAAAATATTGTCGAAGGAACTAGAGGTAAACATAGAACTCTAGTTTATATTTTAGAGGATGCCAGGGTAAAAAACAAGCATCGCTTGACCAAGCAGTAAAATTAAGGTATATATAGACTATGCAAAGCAATATTAATGCTTTTTTGTTTTACTTTTATGACCAAGAAAAAAGGCCTTTCTAACGGCCAGCGCAAATTTATTCGTTATGAGAAAGCCCGTATTAGACGGCAGTTTTCAGATTTGAAGAAACAAAAAGAAGAAATCACTAAACTTTATCAAGTTAAAAAAAATGACAATAAATGAGATATTCAATTTAGCAGTCCAAATGGGAATTGAATCTGACTTCCGGGGCAGACAGGGAGTTGATAAGTTTTTGGCTAGGAAAAGAAAGAAATATGACAAACTGGATGAAAAAGCCAAGCAGGACTTTGACCAGGAAGCCCTTGTTAATCCCTATTTAGACTCAAGAATTTTACATATTGCTGATGACAAAGAAATCAGCAAGGTTTTGGTTGGCATTGATATTGGCCCAGCGGAAATCTTAATGGCTAAGGAGCTTGGCGGAGTTGACTTAATTATATCCCATCACCCTCTAGGCAAGGGCTTGGCTAATTTAGCTGATGTAATGGCTTTGCAGGCAGATGTTTTAAATCAGTACGGTGTGCCTATTAACATTGCCGAGGGCTTGCTCAAAGAAAGAATCTCTGAAGTAGCCCGGGGCGTTAATGCTAAAAATCATCAGAGAACAGTTGATGCAGCTCGTCTGCTTGGGGTTAACTTGATTTGTATTCACACCCCTTGCGACAACCTGGCTGCCAAGTTTTTAAAAGATAAAATAGAGAATAATCAACAGATTGAAATTGTTGGCGAGTTAATGGAAGAGCTTAAGCAGATTCCAGAGTATAAAGAAGCAATTAAGATTGGCGCAGGACCTAAGATATTTGCCGGTGATGAAGAAAACAGAACAGGTAGGATAGCCGTTACTGAAATGACTGGCGGTACCGAGGGTAGTCCCAAACTTTACAAAAAAATGGCAACTGCTGGTATTGGCACAATCTTGGCGATGCATCAGAGCGAGGAGCATCGTAAAGAGGCTGACGAGGCCAAGTTGAATGTAGTGGTGGCCGGCCATATTTCCAGCGACAACATTGGTTTGAATTTGTTTTTAGACAAGCTGACAGCGCAAGGCATTGAGATTATTCCTTGCTCTGGCCTGGTCCGTGTCTCGCGTAGCTAAAAAACTGGCTAAGAGCCAGTTTTTAGTTTAGGATAGAATAATGAAAAAGTATTCTTGTAAAAAGGCCCAAAAAGGCAAAACTGTTTATCGTACCCCCAGTCCTTTTAGGTATCAACGGATAAAGCGCAGCAATAAACAAAAGAAAAGTTGATTTTTTGTTAATTTCGTGCTATTTTTCTTTTGGGTTTAGTTAGTCACTTAAAAGAGAGGAGAAAAGACGATGCCAAAAAAAGCATATAAAATTGGTTTTATGGGAACTGCTGGACGTGGACAAGAATTACCCGAAGGTTTTTTACAATTAGCCAGACAAACAGGCAGAGAAGTTGCTAAACAAGGCTGTACTTTAGTAACAGGCGCTTGTATGGGTACGCCTCACGAAGCAGCTTTGGGAGCTGTAGAAGAAGGAGGAAAAGTAATTGGTTTTTCTCCTGCCAAAGATTTGAACGAACACATTAGTCCGCCCATTAGCTATCCGAAGCCGCCAGTTGGCATGGAATTAGTATTTACTGGGTTGGGCAAAGCCAGACGTAATTTTGAAAGCATTGATTTGTGTGATGCAGTCATATTCTGCGCTGGCAGAGCTGGCACTTTAATGGAATTTGCCATTGCTTTTCACGAGGGTAAGGCGATTGGTTTCTTGCAGGATGTTGGTGGTATTAGTGACAGAATTCCTGAGCTTGTTGAAATGATTAATAAAGACACTGGAGCCGTAGTTTTTGGAGATGCTGATCCAAAAGATTTAGTTTCTCAATTAATCAATGAGCTTGAAAAAAGAAACTAAAAACAAAAAGGAGGAAAAGATGACTAAACAAAAAGGCGCTTTGATTATGCACGGTTGGGGAAAATCAAAAAGTCATGAACCATTGGCAAAGTTGTTCCGTAGTTTGATGGAACAAGGCCCAATGGATACTTGCTTTAGGTTTGATTTTACTGGTCACGGCGATTCAAGAGCAACTATGGAAGAAGCAAGCATAATGCAGTTTTTTGCTGATGCGGAACATGCTTTTGATATTTTGGTAAAACGGCACAGAGTCAACAAGGAAAAAGTGGTTTTAATAGGCCATAGCATTGGCGCTCTTATTGCTGTTTTGCTGCACCTTCGATTGCCTAGAACAGGACCATTGGTTTTAATCTCGCCAGCCATTCAACAAAGGGAGCTGGTAAAACAATGGTATTCTGGTGAAGAGATTGCTCAGTGTGAGCAACAAGGATGGCTCGATACTCCAAAGGGCAGGATTGGTTGGCAGTATCTAAAAGAAGCCATGGGACAGGATTGGCTAAGAAGAATTCCCATGGTCAAAGTTCCAACTTTAGTAATCCACGGCTCCAAAGATGAAGATGTGCCATTGCGATATGCCAAGGATGTTGTTGCTAAGCTTGGTAAGAGAGGCGAGCTGAAAGTAGTCCAGGGCGCAGAGCATAATTTTGAAAGTTTTCAAGCCAAGCAGGAATTGATTAGATTAACAACGGTTTGGCTTAAAGAACACTTGTAATAAGGGGGTGGATTGATGGCGAAGATCGCAGTGTTTGATAGGGAGCGATGCTTGGAGTGCGGTCTCTGTATTGCTGAATGCGGTGCAGGAGCAATATCTCAACAAGTACTTCTATTTTTTACTATGGTCGTGGATCAAACAAAATGTAATGGTTGTGGTGATTGTCAGAAGTTTTGCAAAGACCATGCCGTCATTATCCAGTAAACGAGAGGGAGGTGTCGTAATGGAAAAAAGAGAGACATTGCGCGTAACAGATAAGAGTGGGGCTAAAGAGCTGGCTTTGAAAGATGCAAAGGAAAGGTATGGCGAGCCAGAGTCAAAAGAAGTAGACTCGATTCAAGACGGTACTGTTTGGCGAGTCGAGGTTCGCATTGAGAACAAAGCGCTTACAGTTTTTTATTTCATAAGCGCTCTAGGGTTTAGAATCATGAAAAGAAATGAAGTTTTTGACGGAAAAAAAGCGTTTATCCTTCTGCCCCTAGATTTTTGATCGGATAGTAATAAAAAACTGCCTGTTGATATTTCAGCAGGCAGATTTATTTTAGGACTGACAGCTTTAAACCTCAATTAGGTTTAGAACATGGTTGTCTCCACTTAGCATTCCTATTACAAGCGTCATCCCCTCTTCAATCTCTTTGCTTTGAGTTGTCCTTTGAGGTAGGAGCCAGAGCTTGTCTCCTGTGTCTTTGATAATAGTTGATTGTCCAATGTAAGGCCCCACAACTATTATTTTTGCTACAGTAATTCTGTAGGTGTCAGGCTCTCTAGAGTTTTGTTCTAGCTGGGCCTTTGGTTGCCAGATTTCGTATTCACGCACCGATTTTTTGTGACTTGTTTCGACGGACATTGCCTCGCCTCCTTTTTAGTGAGCTGTTCTTTACGCTTGCTAAAAGCATATTACACAAACAGGCATTAAATGTCAACTAAATGCGTTTGAGCATGTAAGTGTCTTTGAGTTTGTAAGAAAGTTTGGTTCTGTAATAACCGCGAGCGCCGATGCCGGAGATAACAGCTATTTTTTTAAAGCCAGCTTGTTTGGCGATTTTCTCTGCTTTTCTGATTAGTTTTCTGCCCATACCCTTGTGTTGGGCTGAAGCAGTCTTGTCGCCAATAGGCGTTAGTTGGCCGTAAGTATGCAATTCGCGGACAATAGCAGTATTTTTCAAAACAGCTAATGTATGATGTCGGACGTCATACATTGGGAGACGAAGGCGGAGTAGGGCGTAGAGATGGCTGCGAGTTTTGTTTTCAAAAGATAAGAATACTTCTTTGGCTCCAGAAGCTTGGTAGTCTTGGCGAAAGAGCTTTAGTTTTTCTTTTGAGTCGTAATCTTTGCCTACTTCACGGCAGCGGATGCATTTGCACTTCTCTCCTTTTGCTAGCAGTGTCTTTTGGACGACCTCGCGCAGATTAGAGGTTTTAACGCCGCCGGCTGTTACTTCAATTGAAGGAATGTCGCGGATAATTCGTTCTATTCTGCACCAATAGGGAATGTGTTTCTTGATTTCTGTCAGTAGTTTTATTAATTGTTTTTCAGTATAGGGTTTGAATCTGCCTTGCTTGTACCATTTGTAAAGAGGGGCTTGTTTAAGCAGAGCTAAAGGATAGATTTTAAGCAGGTCTGGTTTAAAATCAGGATTGCTGAAAATCTCCTTGAACATTATTGTGTCTTTTTTAAAACTGCTGCCCGCTAGATTAGGCATCATTTGATAAGATACTTTGAAGCCAGCATCTTTGAGCAGTTTGGTTGCTTTAATTGTTTCTTTTATGCCATGCCCTCGTTTGTTTAACTTAAGCACATTGTCATAGACAGTTTGCGCGCCTAGCTCTACTCTCGTTACACCCAGTTTTCTTAACTGTTTTATCTCGTCTAGGTCAATATAGTCAGGTCTGGTTTCAATGGTGATGCCAATAATCCGCGCCTTGGCTTTTTCATTGCGTTTTTGCAAAGTCTTTAGGTCAGACTTTGGTTTCCCATGGGTCTGACCTAGGTATTTATTTGCTGCCTTAAAACATTCTTCAACAAACCAAGTTTGGTATTGACGCGGGTAATAGGACCAGGTGCCGCCAATAATGCGCAGTTCTACTTTATCTATTGGGTGGCCAATGGCTGTTAAGCTTTCCAGTCGAGTAGATACTTGCTTAGAGGGGCTGAACTTAGTTAAAACAGCCCGTTGAACAGCCGGCTCTTGGGCCAAGTAGCTTTTAGGAATACCTTTTTGTTCTGGGCAGAAAATACACTTGCCTGGGCAGGGATAGGGTTTGGTTAAAACAGAGACATTAACAATGCCGGAAAGCGACCGCACTGGCTTTATCCGCAGAAACTCTTCAATGTTTGGGTGTCGGACACCCAAACATTGGCTATTTTTACTTTTTTGTTTGAGAAGTTTATGGTAAGTTTGAAGAAGGTCAATGTTTTTAGGACAAGGGATTTGGTATTTTTTAGCCATTTTTCTTTTGAAGCCATTCAAATCAGACCGACTTTTTAGGTCAGCTTGAATCATTGCGGCAACTATTTTTTCTAATATTTTTTCTTCCATGGATAAAAATTACGCTCAACAAATATTAAAGCAAAATAGGGAGAGTTATAATAAAATCGCTGAAGAGTTTTCTAGAACCCGTTTTGCAATTTGGAAGGACCTAGAACCCCTGCTTCAGTATAGCACAAGAGGCGATAAAGTTTTAGATTTGGGCTGTGGTAATGGCCGGCTTTTTGAAGCACTCAAGGATAGGGGAGTTGAATATCTAGGAGCGGATGACTCTGAAGAGTTAATTAAGATTGCCAGACAAAAATATCCAGAGGCAAATTTTCAAATAGCTGATGGTTTAAATCTGCCTTTTGAAGAAAACAGCCTTGACAAGATTTATTGCATTGCTGTTTTCCATCATATTCCTTCCAAAGGGCTACGTCAGCAATTCTTGAAAGAAGCCAAGCGGGTTCTTAAGCCAGAAGGTTTATTAATTTTAACGGTTTGGAAGCTAGGTCAATGGAAAAGTTTAAAGCTAGTCTTGAAGTATAGCTTTTTGAAAATTATTGGCAAGAACAAAATGGATTTTGGAGATATGCTAGTGCCTTGGGGCAAAGCCCATGAACGTTATGTTCATAATTTTTCAGAAAAAGGATTGAAAAAACTTTTACAGCAAGCCGGCTTTCAAATAGAAAAAATTGGCACTTTATGGCGCCCTAAAAAAAAGAACGCCAATATTTTTGCCGTTACTAAAAAGCCCTTGTAGTTTAATGGATAAAATATAGACCTCCGGAGTCTGGGATATAGGTTCGACTCCTGTTGAGGGCGCAAATTTGAAAATTGTGCTATAATAAATATATATGCAGGCAAAATTTAAAATTGCTGTTTCTGGAGCAGCTGATATTAAGCATTGCTGCGGTCACATTAAACAGCTTTCCGAGGAAGTGGGAAAAGAAGTGGTTAAACAAGGCGCTGTTTTATTGACCGGCGCTACTACTGGCGCTCCATATTATGCTGCCCGCGGAGCTAAGAAAGCAGGTGGTTTTAGCATTGGCTTTTCGCCAGCTGGCAGTAAGAAAGAGCATGTCAAAAGCTATCGTCTGCCTACTGACTATTTTGACCTTATTGTCTATACTGGCTTTGATTATGTTGGCAGGAATTTAGTAATGACTAAGGCAGCTGACGGCGTTGTTGTTGTTTGCGGCAGAACAGGCACCCTTAATGAGTTTACGATTGCTTTTGAAACAAAAACGCCAATTGGTGTTTTAAGAGGTTCAGGAGGAACAGCTGATTTGATTGATGAGATTCTGGCTCGCGGTTATCGTCCCAAAACCAAGATTGTTTTTGACGCTGACCCTAAGAAACTTATTCAGAAACTAATTAAGTTAATTAGAAATGAAACCCTGAAGTAGAGCTCGTTGCGCTTGCGCACTTCAGGGTTCATCCTGAAGCGTGTTCGCCGTAAGGCGAACTCTGCTTTAGGGGAAAAGGTCGGGCGAAATAATAAATAATTCATTTATGCCTGATGAAGCCAAACCAATTGGCAAAGTAGTCCATTACTTTGACAAAATCAGCGTGGCCGTTATTCAACTGGAGAAGACTCTTAAGACAGGCGAAGAGATAAGAATTACTGGCGGAGAAAATACTGACTTTACTCAAGCAGTTGATTCGATGCAGGTTGAGCATCAGTCCATTGACAAGGCGAAAAAAGGAGATGAAATTGGTATCAAAGTAAAAGAAAAAGTCAGAGAAGGCTACAAAGTTTACAAAGTTTAAACAAGGGGTCATTTTGGTTTAAGCGCCTTATGAACAAGAATTTTGTTTTGGCCTTAGCTTCTTTAATTGGCACAATTATTGGAGCAGGCATTTTCGGTATTCCTTTTATCATTGCCAAGGCCGGTCTTCTGCCCTGTCTTTTTTATTTTTTAATCCTCGGAGCCATTGTTTTGGCTCTTCATTTGTTTTTTGGCGAGATTATTCTGCGCACTAAAGAGAACCATCGTTTGCCCGGCTATGCTGGCAAGTATTTAGGCAAAAGAGCCCAGGTTTTAGTTGCTTTTTCCACTATTATCGGGGGTATTGGCGCTTTGCTTGCTTACCTTATCCTAGCTGGTAGATTAGCCAGTTTGCTTTGGCCCTTGCCAGCTGACATCAGTTCTTTTTTTATCTGGGCGGTTCTTTCTCTTTTTGTCTTAGCCGGCATTAAATCAATCAGCAAAGTTGAGCTTTTGCTTAACCTTGGTCTCTTTTTAGTAATGGCTCTTATTTTTGGCTTTAGCTTGAGCAAAATTAATCTAGCTAACTTTAGCTTATTCAACCAAGAATCCCTTTTCCTGCCTTTTGGCGTTATCTTGTTCAGCTTAATAGGCATCAGCGCCATACCAGAGATAGCCGAGCTTTTAAAGAAAAAAGAACAAATGAAAAAGGTGATTATTCTCGCTTCGTTGATTACTGTTTGTTTTACTTTTCTTTTTGGCTTGATTGTCAGTGGAGTAACAGGCCCAGCTACTAGTCAAGAACCCTTTCAATCCTTGCTTCCTTTCTTGGGCCAGAAAATAGTTATCTTGGGAGCTCTTTTTGGCATTTTAGCAATCAGCACTTCTTTTTTGGTCGTAGGCAACCACTTAAAGAATTTTCTTCGTTTTGATTATAAGGTGCCGCCTGTCTTAGCTTTTTCAATTGCTTGCTTTGCGCCAATGCTTTTGTTTCTGGCAGGCATTAGGCAGTTCATTGCTGTTATTGGCTTGGTCGGTCTTTTAACAGGCTTGATTGAAGGCATAGCCATTGTTTTGATTTATCGTAAAGCCAAGACCAAGGGTGAGCGCCGGCCTGCTTACAATTTACAAACACCACCTTTTCTGTTTTACTTGATTATTATTGCCTTAGCCCTGGGCGCTTTAGCCCAAGTGATTTATGGATAAAATTCTAGCAGTTTTTAAGCCGGTTGGTTTTTCCTCTTACGACCTTATTCGGGTTTTCAAAAAACAAACCAGTTTCAAGGGAAAGATTGGCCATGCTGGCACTTTAGACCCTTTTGCTCAAGGGGTTGTTTTACTTTTACTGGGCAAAGCCACTAAGCAGTTTGATGAAATTAAAACCTGGCCTAAAACTTACTTAGCTGGCTTGCGTTTAGGCGCCAGCTCAACTACTGGCGACCCAGCTGGGGAAATAGTCAGCCAGTCCAATCCAGCAAAGCCGTTAAAAAACGAAGTAGAAAATGTTTTAAAAGGTTTTGTCGGCGAAACTGTTCAGCAAGTGCCGGCTTTTTCCGCAGCCAAACATCAAGGACAGCCTTTGTACAAGCTGGCTAGAAAAGGCAAGTTCATAGAGAAGAGCAAGAAGGTGGTTATAGACAAGATTGATTTGATTGTTTATAAATATCCTTTGTTGACTATTAGAGTTAAATGTTCTGGCGGCACCTACATCCGCCAATTAGCCCAAGACATTGGCCAAAAGCTCAACACTTCTGCTTATCTCTATTTCCTTGAACGAGAATCAGTTGGCAGCTTTACTTTAAAACAAGCTAAAAAACTGGTAGAATAAAAACATATGGGTTTAGGTTATCAAATATTAATTGGTTTTGGCATTTTTGTTGTTTGCTTTTTGGTTATCTTGCGAGAACCAATCAGTGAGTTTAAGGTTTAATGCAGAGCAAAGAGCAGGACAACTTGGTTTTTGTGAGGATGTTTCCAGGTGAGCAAGTCATTGATGGCTTAAAGCAGATTTGCCAAAAGCATCAGATTGAAACAGCGGTTATTCTTTCCGGCTTGGGCCAGCTAGGCAGTTTTGAGTTGGGCTTTTTGAAAGAAAAAGGCAATTATTTGCCACAGGTTTTTAATGAGCCCCACGAGCTGTTAATGTTAACTGGCAATGTTTCTTTGCAGGGCGAAAAATATGATTTTCATTTGCACGCTGTTTTAGGCAACAGCCAAAAGCAGGTAGTTGGCGGCCATTTTATCAAAGGCGTAGTTTCAGTAACTGGTGAAATCATTTTGCTCAAAACAGACCTGAAAGTAAAGCGGCAGTTGGAAGAAGAAAGCGGACTCAAAGGTTTATTCCTGGAATAGCTGTTACTTTTCCATTTTAATCTCGTTCTAAACTAATAACTAATAGCTAACAACTAATTAATAACCAATGTTTGGGTGTTGGACACCCAAACATTGGAAAAATGCTATGGATAATAAATTTTTTCAACAGGAAGTTGCCAGCAAAACAGGTTTGGTTCTTTTAGTAGCTATTGTGGCTATTGTTTCAGCCGGCATTTTGTTTCTAGACAGGGTTTTTGACTTTTCAGTCGGCCCCTATGTTTGGCAGTTAACTACACCTTCAGTTCAATCAGGAGACCTTGAAGGTTTTAAAACTTTTGCCACAGAACAAGAGTTTAAAGACTATTTAGAAGAAGCTGATTTAGCTTACAGTTCTGGATTGGGCGGCTGGGGAGCAATGCGCCAGGTCTCAATGATTCAGGATATAGCGATGGTTCCAAGTATGGCTATGGAAGAGAGTAAAGGTATTGGCGGCGAATCAGCAGCTCCAGACAGGGTTTCTGAAACTAATGTTCAGGTTGTTGGCATTGATGAGCCAGACATTGTTAAAACCGATGGCAAAGAGATTTACTTTTCTTACAAACAGTATTATAGGTTCAGACCATTCTTTGAAAGCTCTATTCCTTATAAAACAGAAGGCGAGACTAGAGCGATTAAGGCATTTCCGCCTGCTGATTTAGCAGTTGACTCTGAAATTGACAAAGGTGGCGATTTACTACTTAAAGACAATACTTTGGTTGTTTTAAGCGGCGACCAGTTAACCGCTTTTGACGTGGCTAAGCCAGAAAAGCCAGAGGAAAAGTGGCAAATAGATTTAGAACAGAACAATTTTATTGTCTCTGCTCGCCTCAAAGGAGATAAGATTTATCTAGTAACCAAACAGCGAATTGACACCTATCATCCTTGTCCAATTAGGCCAATGATTATTGGCGGACAGCCAATAGAAATCGCCTGCGCCAGCATTTATCGTCCAGGCATTAATATGCCGGTTGACGTTACTTACACTGCTACGATTATTGATATTGCTTCAGGTGAAGCTGATGAAACAATCTCTTTTGTTGGCAGCGCTGACAACTCTATTTTCTATATGTCAACCAATGCCATTTATGTTACCTACCACTATTTTCAAGACCAGGTTGAGTTTATCTTTAACTTCTTTGACCAGAAAGCCTCTGATTTAATTCCTTTGGTAGTCAGGACCAAGATTCAAAGACTAGCTGGTTATGACATCAGCCAGCAAGCCAAAATGACTGAACTGCAAGTTATTCTGGAGCAGTTTGAAAACTCATTAAGCGATGATGAAAGAATGAAGTTAGAGAACGAGCTGACCAATAGAATGGAGGACTTTTTCGAAGAAAACAAAAGAAATTTGGAGAAAACAGGCATTGTTAAAATTAGCTTGGACAACTTTAAGGTTTCAGCCCTAGGCAGTGTGCCTGGTTCTCCTCTTAATCAGTTTTCCCTTGATGAATATGATGAGCATCTGCGTATTGCTGTTACTATTGGCCGGAGCTGGGGAATGTTTGGCTCTTTAGGGGAGAGTGTCAGTGATGTTTATGTTTTGAACAAGGGACTGAAGGTTGTGGGCAGCGCCCAAGGATTAGGAGAAGGGGAGCGCATTTATTCAGCCAGATTCTTAGGCGACAAAGGCTACTTAGTTACTTTCAAGCAAATTGACCCTTTCTTTGTTCTTGATTTATCAGAGCCAACTGACCCTAAGGTAACAGGTGAGCTTAAAATCCCTGGTTATTCTTCTTACTTACACCCTATTGCTGACGACCGCATCTTGGGTGTTGGCAAAGAGGGCGGCAATGTTAAGATTTCCCTGTTTGATGTTTCTGATGTGGAAAATCCCAAAGAAGCCAGCAAGTACACTTTGAATGAATACTGGTCTGACATTGCAAATACCCATCATGCTTTTCTCCTAGACAGTAAGCACAATATCTTTTTCCTGCCTGGCAGCCAAGGCGGCTACATTTTTTCCTATGATGATGACCAACTGACTCTAGAAAGAGCTGTCAGCAACATTCAAGCCTTGCGCGCTATCTACATCAACGACTACTTGTATATTATAGCAGCTGATAAAATAGTTGTTCTCAATGAACTTGACTGGCAGGAAGTCAATGACTTGGACTTGTGAAGCAACAAGGGACAAGATAATGAAAAAGCCGCAATGACTTGTGTCACTGCGGCTTTGGTGGTTGATGCTGGCTAAGCTTGACAGAGTTTCTTTCTACAAGATTTTACTACTTTGACCAGAATGATAAACAGTGACAGGCAGAGCGCTGAGCCTATTGATGCTTCGATAATTCCTTTCTCGTATGGTACTGAACTAAATGCGAGTATCATAAAGAGAGGTACGGCATTTAAGAGTCCAAATGCAAACCAGAAGTCATCGTTCGCCCCCGCTGCATCTTTAGATAGTTTAATGATTACAATGAAAACAAGATCTAAACAGCAAATACCTGCAATCGTAAAAATAAACATAACCTATTTCTCCTTTCGTTGAGGTTTAGGAAGAAACTGATTATATGTTACCTCAATCTTCCTATTTATGCAACAAATTGATAAGAAAATAATTGAAAAAATTAAACAGGGTGGGGTGGGGGTTTTGCCCACGGATACTTTATATGGTTTAGTAGGGTCTGCTTTGAGTAAAAAAGCAGTGGAAAGGATTTTCCAGTTGAAAAAGCGCGACCCTAGCAAGCCGCTGATAATTCTTATTGCGGATATTGATGATTTAGAGCTTTTTGGCATTAACCTACCCGAGGGCGAGCCTCGGTTTTGGCCTGGGGCAGTTAGTATTATACTGCAATGTCCTAGGACAAGCATATCTTTTCTTCATCGTGGAACAAAAACATTAGCTTTTCGTTTACCCAAGCCAAAGTGGCTGCGGGATTTATTAAGAAAAACAGGGCCTTTGGTGGCGCCTAGCGCTAATCTGGAGGACGAGAAACCAGCTCAAACAATTGAGCAAGCCAAGAATTACTTTGGCAACAAAGTTGATTTCTATGTTGATGCTGGCAAACTAACAGGACTACCTTCTACTTTGATTAAAATTGATAAAAAAGGTAGAGTAGAGATACTAAGACAAGGCAGCACAGAGGTCAGACCTATGTAAAACTTACATAGGTCTGACCTCTGTTTTTCTATGTTTTTACCAGCGATTACCACGACACAGGGTTCAGATTGGCAGGCAAAAGTGAAAGAAATAGACAAATTAGGGCTTAAACAAGCAGCTCTTTTTTTAACTTGCCTTGACAGGCCACAGCAAAGAAAAAAGCTTTATTCTTTGCTGGAAAAAACAAAACTAAAGAAAATCCCTTTTGTTCATCTCCGCAGTGATATGCTTTTGAGCGAACTAGACTATCTTGTAGAAAAATGGGGAACAAGGGTTTTTAATTTGCACAAAAGCAAAGAATATGCTTTTAAGTATGATTATGTCAAGTATTCACAGGACAAAGCGCCCATTTGTATTGAAAACACTGGTTTTATGCTTGATGAGCAAGAAGTAAAGAAAATGGCTGGCATTTGTTTAGACCTTTCTCATTTAGAAGATGACCGTCTTTTGCGGCCAGACATTTACAAGCAGACAATCAGTTTGCTTAAGAAATATCCAGTAGGCTGCAACCACATCAGCGCTGTTCAAAAACAATCTCATCCAGACGAGCAGGGCAAGCACTGGCACAGTATGCACTATCTAGACGATTTGGCAGAGCTTGATTACTTGAAAAAATATCCCAAGAGCTATTTTTCAAACTATATTGCTATTGAGCTGGAAAACACTTTGGCAGAGCAATTAAAAATCATTGACCATCTTTTAATCATTCTTTAAATCTATGAAACCATTATTTCATTTTGTTACTTCCTCTATTTTAGCTGTTGTTATCTTTCTGATTACTCGTTCCTTAAGCGCCAGCTTGCTTGTTGTGCTAGTCGGGGTTTTCATTGACCTAGACCATTTGATTGATTTCTGGGCGATGAAGCCAAAGAATCCTTTTAGCGTCAGAGATTTTCTTGATTGTGAAAAGTATAACGAGCAACGTAAATATATTTTTATCTTTGCGCATGCTTGGGAGTGGGTGATTGCCTTGCTTGTGCTTGGCTATTTGCTGGCCTGGCCTCTGCTATTAACAGCCCTGACTCTAACAATTACTCTTCACCTTTTACTTGATATTTATAATGTTATTACCAAGGCAGTGCCTTGGTGGACTTATTCTTTCATTCTCCGCGCCATTAAAGGGTTTAGAAAGTAGAAAAACAATTCAAAACAATACGACCAGTGAATAAATCACTGGCCGTTTTTTTATTTGACTTGGATTGAGCAAGTGTTAGAATAGACAATAATATCTATGCCTTTCATCGTAGACTTCCACATTCACTCAAAATATTCCAGAGCCACTTCTCCCAAGATGGACTTGGAGCATTTAGATGAATCAGCTAGAATAAAAGGAATTAAGCTGGTTGGTACAGGTGACTTTACTCATCCCCAATGGTTTAAGAATCTCAAGGAAAAGTTTGTTCCAGCCGAGCCCGGCTTGTTTAAGCTTAAGCAGAATGACAAGGGGACAAGGTTTATCCTCACCTCGGAAATCAGCTGTATTTATTCCAAGAACAACCGGGTGCGCAAAATCCATACTCTAATCTTTGCCCCTAGTTTTGATGTTGTTGAAAACATCAATGCCCATCTAAGCTGGGTAGGAAACTTAAAAGCAGACGGCCGTCCTATTCTCGGAATGGACGTTAAAGAATTAGCCAAGATTGCCCTGAACGCCTCGCCAGATTGTATGGTTGTGCCAGCCCATTTAATGACTCCATGGTTTTCTTTGTTCGGTTCTAAGTCTGGCTTTGATTCTTTGGAAGAATGTTTTGAAGAATATTCAAAATACATCTATGCTGGCGAGACAGGGCTTTCGGCAGACCCTGCAATGCTTTGGCGTATGCCTGACGGCCGGAGGATTACTTTAATCTCAAACAGTGATGCTCATAGTCCAGCCAAGCTCGGCAGAGAGGCCTGTGTTTTTGAAACAGAGTTGTCCTACCCAGCCATAATGTCTGCTATCAAGCAAAAAGACCCAAGCAAGTTTCTCTACACCATTGAGTTTTTCCCAGAGGAAGGCAAGTATCATTTTGACGGCCACCGGGCTTGCGATATTAGTTTAAGCCCTGAAGAAACCAAGAAATACAATGGACTTTGTCCGGTTTGCGGCAGACCCTTAACCGTTGGAGTTTTGAGCAGGGTAGAGGAGTTGGCTGACCGTCCAGTTGGCTTTGAACCGCCCAATGCCATTCCTTTCAAGAGTTTAATTCCTTTATTAGAGATTATTGGTGAAACTTTAGGAGTAGGACCTGCTTCTAAGAAAGTGCAAGCTGTTTATCAAGAGCTCACTAAAGCCCTAGGCAGTGAGTTTAATGTCCTATTATTCGCGTCTTTGGCTGATTTAAAGTCAGCCACTCAACCAGAAATCGTTGAAGCTATTTCCAGAGTAAGACAGGGCAAAGTGCAGGTTGCGCCGGGCTATGACGGGGTTTATGGCAAGATAAGCATTTTTTCCCAGGGCGAGAAAAAACAAATCTCTGGTCAGAAGTCTTTGTTCTAATTTCCCCTTTTGACTTGAAGTTGTCTTTTGCAAGACAATTTGAAATATGTTAAACTAATTGATGGCTTAAAGGAGGAAAGAGTAAACTGTTTTAGTTTAAGTTTGTTCAAAAACTTAAAAAGCTATGCCCAATAAGTTTTACTTAACCAAAGAAGGGCTCAAGAAGCTGGAAAGGGAATATCAGGAGTTGAAGAAAACAAGAGAGAGCAGGATAGCTAAAAGCGCTCCAGCCCCTTTTTATTCTGACGAATTAAATGCTGAATTCGTTGCTTTCAAAGAAGACCTTGACTATTTAGATGGTAGGATGCTGGAGTTAGAGCATATTTTAAAGAACTTTGAGTTAATTAAGTTTCCGCCATTGGCGCAGAGAGACCAGATTGGCTTGGGCGCGGAAATTACGATGGAAATTCACGGCAAAACCAATAAGTTTAAAATGGTCGGCACTTTGGAAGCTGACCCTTCGCTGGGCAAAATCTCTAATGAGTCGCCAGTAGGTCAGATGTTAATGGGCTGTCGCAAAGGGGAAACCGTGGTTATTAGCGCGCCGACCAAGGTGAGTTATAAGATAAAGAAGATTTCATATGGTAAGCAAGCCGGTTAAGCATGCGCTAAAATTTCTTATCTCTTTGGCAATTGGATTGGCCGTTTTTTTAATTGTCATGGCTAAGGTTGGCTTGGGCAACATTAGAGATGCCCTGGCTCTTTTTTTTAATCTGCAGGGCTTGGCAATGATTGGCATTACCCTGCTTTTTGCTTTTTTTGGCATATATAAGTGGCGGTTGATTTTAAGAAAACTAGGGCATAAGTTTTCTTTGCGAGACTTGAGTCCTCTCTGGCTCTTGGGTTTTTCTTTGAGTTATATAACCCCTTTTGCTGTTTTTGGCGGTGAGATTTTCCGCATTTACTTTACCAGAAAGCGCTTTCCCGAGGTCAATCGGGAAAAGGCAATGGCTTCAGTGGCAATTGATAAGATTTTAGATGCCACTGTTTTCTTTGTTTTTTTGATTGTCGGTCTTTTGACTTTTGCTTTTTACGGCAGATTCCCTAGTTCTGTTTGGGGGGTAGGGGTGGTTATTATTGCCGGCGGCCTTCTTCTTTTACTGGGCCTTTTCTATTTCAAACGTTGGCAAAAACAAAGCGCCCTTGAATGGCTTTTAGGGCTTTTAGGAGTAGAGAAGCATCAAGTGGCTAATGGCAGTAAAGGCGGCACAGCCATCTTTGAAGCAGAAAAGCAGGTCTTTCACTTTTTTTCTTTCCGTCAGAAAGCTCTTTGGCAGGGTTTGGGCTTAACTTTTTTAAGATACGGTATGCTTTTCCTGCGCTGCATTATCCTGATAGTTTTTCTCACCGGCACTGTTGGTGTTTTAAAGCCAATGGCTGTTTATGGCTTTGCCAATCTAGCTTCTCTGACGCCAATGCCTGCCACTTTGGGCACCTTGGAGTTAGGCGCAGGATTTGCCTTTAAGGTGCTGGGTTTTGGCTTTTCCGCAGGCACTATTTTCGGCATGGTTTGGCGAGGGGCTGACCTTTTGCTGGTTCTTATTGGCTTGATTTTTGTCATTAAATTCACTATGCTTTTTGCCCAAGACAAGCTTTTCTATTTCTTTAAGAAGAAGTGACTTATCCACAGTCCTGCTTGTTTGTTGTTCTAAAGTTTATTACAATAGAACATAGAAAACTAAAAAGGTCGGAAGAGGTTTATTATTGTTTATTGTAAATTAAAATGAAAAAACTAATTTCAGCAATTGTTTTAGGTGTTTTAGCTGTCAGTTTGATCGCTCCTTTGGCTGTTTCTGCTCAAATAGAAACAGAGATACCTGAAGAGTGTGACCAAACCTTAGCTGTCAGCAAGCTTGATGAGTGTACTGGCGACGCTAAGTGTGACCCTACGGCAGCTGGTAGTTGTGGTTTTTGCTGTATGATGAACACAATCTTTAAAATTACTGATTGGCTGTTTATTATCTTAATGCTTTTGGTAACAGTATTCATCATTTATGGTGGTTTTGTTATCATTACAGCTTCAGGCGACCCAGAAAAAGCAGGCAAAGGCAGACAAATATTGACTTATGCTATTGTTGGCTTGGCAATTGCTTTGTTAGCTAAAGTGATTCCGTCTGTTGTCCGGTTTATTATTGGTGTATAGTATTCCTCCCAAGCTTTTTTTAAAAGCTTGGGAGGTTTGATAAATGTGAAAAAAATATTACTGACAATATTTGTAGTGATTTTATTTGTTTCAGCTGGTTTTGTTTTAGCTCAAGCGAATCAAGCAAATGAGTGTTGTAAGATAAGAGCTGGGTTTACTATAAAAGCAGCAGATGGTTTTGATTTGCCTGGGTCGCAGCTAGAGAAAGAGTTAAAAAATGGCGATTGGGTAGGAGGATTAACGGTCGGTTCTGTGAGTCCACATTGTGATACAGATGGAGATGGTGTATCGAACGTACCAACCTATGCAGTTCAAACCAAGGATTGGGGAATGATTTGTTTCTTAGGCATCATCTATCTGATTACTAAGTGGATATTCATTATTGTGATGTTGATAGTGACAGTGATGATTATCTATGGAGGTTTTCTAGTTGTTACGGCAGCTGGCGATCCGGAGAAAACAACCAAAGGTAGAAAAGTGGTGCTTTATGCTATCATTGGTTTTGCTGTTGCCTTGTTAGCCAGAGTGATTCCATCTGTTGTGCGGTTTGTTATTGGCGTTTAAACAGCTTGAATTTTTGGTGATTTCGTGTTAAAACTAAAGCAACCTATTGTTAGGTTGCTTTAAGTTTTGGCCCTCGTGGCGGAATTGGCAGACGCGCGTGGTTTAGGACCACGTCTCGCAAGAGGTGCAGGTTCAACTCCTGCCGAGGGCACAGAAAAGAGCCCATACAACAAAACACCCGCCTGCTGGCGGGTGTTTGGATTAGCAAAGATTACTTTCGCAAAACATTCAGAAATTCTTCAATAGAGATTCCAATATCTTCTTGGATGATTTTCTTTAGTAAGGGTTTTTTAATATCTTTACCTTGATGAACAGGTATCACAATTCTTTTTTTGGTGGAATAGTTATAGAAACCCACGCCCAAGGGCGTGGGTTTCTTTTCGCCTTGCAACAAATTTTACCTACTAGTAAAATTTGAACATTACATCGCTTTAACCACGGGTTTATCCGTGGTTTTCGCTTTCTTGAAATAAAAGATGACATGACTGCCCCGAGAGCGGTCTTTTACAAAGCCCAGTTTTTCTACAGCGCGGATGACCTCTCTAGGTTTTAGGGCGGGTAAATTTTTCATAAACAAAAGTTAAGCAGTTACTTCTATTGTGCCTTGTAAAATACGCAGTTCTTGAGGTACAACTTCCCGATGGGCTTCCATGCTCTCTAGAAACAATCGGAGCGCTTCTTTGATGTTTTTTTCTGCTTCTTCTAGGGTGTCACCTTGGGTGTGGCAGCCGGGTAAGCTTGGCACAGAAGCAATGTATCCTCCTTCTGGTACTGCTTGATAAATAACAGAGTAGGAGAGTATTCTCTTTTTTATTTTCTTAGACATATTTTTACTTTAGTATAATCTTTAATCATCGTCAAGGGATTCCACTTTGACGGTTTTTTTATTAACCCTTTTGACGCGTGGCGCTTTGACGGTCAGCACACCTTTTTCTAGAGTAGCGGTGAGCTTGGTTGAATTAATGTCTTCGGGCAGAATAACCTGTCGTTCAAAAGAGCCCCAGAAGCACTCCTGGTAGAAGTAGTCTTTGGCTGTTTCTTCAATTGCCTTTTGCCTTTTGCCCCTGATGACCAGCATGTCATTGTCAATAAAGACTTCGATGTCTTCTGGCCCAACCCCAGCCACTGGCGAAACCACCACAAACTCTTTGTCTGTTTGGAAAACATCAACAGTTAACTGGCCTTTTGGTCCAAGCTCTTGAGCTTCCTCCCTATCCTTTCCAGGCGAGGAGGTTTTTCCTTTATTATTAACTTTTTCTATTTTTACTTTTTTCATTGTAATTTGCAGGTGCTTTGCATCTTTCTAAGCTTTTTAAAGCTGTAGCCAACAAAGCAGCTTAAAACTATTAAAATTAAAAGGGGCAAGGCAAACCTTAAAGTTCCCTCTATTTTCATTATAGACCAGTTATAGAGTCCGTGCAAAAGAGTGGCCAATCCCAAGCCAGTCAGAAAGTATCTTGTTCTTTTTTTAATATTGTAAAAAGATAGGGCAATGAAATAGCCGAGCACTGCCGAGCAGAGGGCGTGCAGGAAAGTGGCTGAAACAAAGCGGATAGTCATTACTTCTAAGGCCTTGGCAGTTGTTAAGATAGGATGGTAGTTGGTTAGCACAAGGACATTCTCAAGAGCGGCAAAACCAAGAGCCGAGATTATCATATAGAGAACAATGTCAGGTGGTTCGTCCAGCTCGCGGTTGCGGAAAACACCTATTTTAACAACAAAGTATTTCAAGAATTCTTCAATGAGAGCGCCGCCTAAAAAGATAGCAATGATTGAACTGTTGACCATTGACGAGGCAGTTAGGAGGTTATAGCCGGCCTGAAAACCCTTTTCAAAAAAGATAGCAAAGACAGCTGAAAACATACCATAGAAAAAGATTTTCAAAACCATAGCATTGGGCTCTGGGTGCTTGTCTTTTTTTAAGTAAAACAAAAGCCAGATAATACTGGGCAGGAAACCAAGGAGGTATAGTAATGACTTCATATTCTTAAATTTGCTTGGGCTTTAATTTTAGCTAAGTTTCTGCTAGCTTGCTTCTGATGAAAAAGGCCTGTTACTCCTATCATTACGGCATTGTCAGTGGATAGTTTCTTTAAAGGGACTAAAAAGTCAATCTTGCGCTTTAGGCTCTGCTTTTTCATTTGTTGCCGCAGTTCTTGGTTGGCAGAGACCCCGCCGCCCAAGATGATTGTTTTAGCTTGAAATGCTTGAGCAGCCTTTATCGTTTTTTTAATTAAAACATCAATAATTGTCTGTTGGATTTCTTTGGTCATTGCTCTAATGTATTCTTTTGACTCTTTTGTTTTTTTACTTCTTTTTTTCCAGTCATAGAGCACAGCGGTTTTCAAGCCAGAGAAACTAAAATCATAGTCCTTGCTATGGAGCATTGGCCGTGGCAATCCTACTTTTATTTTTCCCAAGGACTGCTTAGCTTGTTTGGCGATTTCCGGGCCACCCGGATATTTAAGCCCCAAAATGCGGGCTGTTTTGTCAAAGCACTCGCCAGCTGCGTCATCTCTTGTTTCGCCAATTATCTTGTATTTACCAACTGCCTTAACCAAGATTAACTGGCTATGTCCTCCGCTAACTACTAAAGCAATGGCTGGTAATTTAGGTTTTGTTTGGGCAAAATTTATCAACAGGTGCGCTTCAATGTGGTTAACTGGAATAATCGGCAGCTGCCAGCCCGCATCGCTACGCGAAGCGTTGCTGGCGGGCCATTGTTGAGCCAACTCCTTGGCAAAGTTAATGCCCTGCCATAAACAGGGTTCTAAGCCCGGGCCAATCGTCACAGCAATAGCATTGAGCTTGGGTTTTGTCTGGTTCAAGCCAGCTTGTTTCAGGGCACGCCTTAAAACAAAAGGCAGGTTTTTCTGGTGTTCTCTTTTAGCCAAGCTTGGATAAACTCCTCCATATTTTTGGTGCAGTTTTACTTGGGAAGAAACAACATTGCTTAAAACTTTTACTTTGTTCTTTTTGCTTTCAACAACTGCAATAGCTGTGTCATCGCAGGAAGTATCAATAGCTAATATAGTCATATTCTTTATTTTATCCTAAACCTTGAATTTTTTCAATTTTTTTGCTATGATGTCAATGTTTAGGCCCCGTCGTCTATCGGTCAGGACTCTTGATTTTCAATCAAGTAAGGCGAGTTCGACTCTCGCCGGGGTCACAGATTTTCAGACTTTTGTAGACATTTTTAGATGATAATTTACAGCAAAATTCGAATAAGAATTCGTTTTTTGTTTTAGGTTGTGATATAATGAAATTAATAAATAATTAAATAAAAAATATGTTTAAAAAAGGATTTTCTAAATTTTTGATTATCGTTATTGTGTTAGTGGTTATTACTGGCGGTGTCTTAGCTTGGCAGTATTGGTGGTCAGCCAGAGGAGAAGTTGATATAGTACAAATACCTGGTGGAGGAGCATTGCCATCTCAAGATACCTTAGACGCTCCAGAGCCAAGGCCGTCTAATGAATCGGATTGGATGCTTTATACTAATCGGGTATTTGATTATCAAATGGAGTTTCCAGAAGAAATGTTATCCCAAGACTATCCTTCTGGTTTTTCTGTAACAGAGAAAAGTAATGAAGTTCTATTTGTTTTACCAAATCCTACTTATACCCAAACAGGAATGGCGTCGTCTTTGAAAGTTTTAGTTTTAGATACTACCCTTGAAGAAAGTAATCTACCCTTCAATGAATTTGTAAGCCAGTCGGTTAGTGGATTTATACAACAAGAAGAAGTTGAAATAGGGGGCGAAACAGCAATTCAGTTAATTTTTAATAGAGGAACTGATGGTAGAATAGAGATAGGTACAGAAAAGAGAACCCCAGATGGTCTTATTGATGGAGAGCCATATTTTGGTCAGATTATTACGGGAGATCATGAGGTTGTGATTATGAGGAATGTGAATAAAGATAACACAGTTTTTTTGATAATGGCATCATTTCAAGACCAAGACAAGCAAGAAGCACAGGATATCTTTAGTCAAATGCTTTCTACTTTTGAGTTTTTAAATTGAAGAATAACACTGCTCCACCTCTGAATTTCCCTCATAAAAAGGTTCAAAATCTCAATATTAAAGTTTACCGTATTTAATTAATATGCCAATTAAATTATTTGTTGCTACTAAAGCTTTCATTATACTTGATCACAAAGTCCTTATACTAAAAGAATCTTCTCAATATGAGGATGGTGTTAATGTGGGCAAGTTTGACGTACCAGGTGGCAGGATAGAGCCTGGACAACGTTTCGATGAAAGTCTGAGACGAGAGGTTAAAGAAGAAACAGGATTAGATATCAAAATAGGAAAGCCATTTTTTATCGATGAGTGGAGACCTATTGTTAAGGAAGAACAATGGCAGATTGTAGGTGTTTATTTTGAATGCCTCGCTGAATCAAAAAAAGTTATTTTAAGCAAAGACCATGAAGAGTTTAAATGGATTGACCCTCAAGATTACACCAAACATGGTCTTATTAAAGGAGTTGATGTTGCTTTTAAGTCTTATTTGAGTCAATTCAAGTAGACCAGTTCAGAATTAAAGTTAAACAAACAAAAAACGAACTAAGAAAGTTCGTTTTTTGTTTTATGTTGTGGTATTATGGAATTAATAAATAATAAGATAAAAAATTATGCTTAATCCAGAAAGTGACACACAAACAGAGAAGCAGGGATTGCGAATAAAAATGAAACATCATAAGTTTATCACAATTACTGTGGTAATGAGTTTGTTTCTGTGGATTGTAGCTATATTTACTTACATTGCTGGCAGTTCAGCTGAAGAAATGGGGGGATTGGGTTATGGGCTTATTAGTTTCTTTGCAGTAGCACTCCTTGTAATTTTACATGGTATGCAATTTATTTGGTTTGCCTTTTTACGTAAACGACACAAAAAAGGTAATTTTTCTCTTCTTACATTGTTAAAGATTTTTGTATTATTTTTATTTGTTATTGCATTCTTTATTATCATTAAGCTTGTTGTTTGGGACTGGATAATAATTCAACTTATATTAAACTAATTGAGGAATAATACCATTCCATCTCTGAATCTCTCTCATAAAAAGGTTCAAAATCTCAATCCTTGGGTTCACAAACTTTTTAAGACTTTTGTAAACATTTAGATACATTTTTAATAATGGAGATATAATTTGACATATTTCCAAAAAACGAGTAAAATGACAATATAAATAATTATATTGTCAAAGTATGAAAAATTTTAAATCAGGAAAATATAAACAACAGGAAGAATATAAAAGTTTTAGTCCGTCTTTTATTAATCGTAGTTTTGATTGGCAAGATAAACAAATTAATGTTTTACTTGAAAAAGCAACTCGTTTTTTGGGTGAATTGAATGCTTATTCTGAATTAGTTCCAGATGTTGACTTTTTTATTCAGATGCATGTTTTAAAAGAAGCAACGAAATCAAGTATGATCGAGGGTACAAAAACAGGTATGGACGAAGCTTTATTACCGAAAGAAGAAATAGATCCAGAAAAAAGAGATGATTGGTCTGAAATACAAAATTATATTAAAGCAATAAACTTTGCTGTGGATAATTTAAAAAATTTACCTTTAAGTTTTCGTTTAATCAAGAATACTCATAAGATATTGCTTTCTGGTGTGCGAGGGAAACATAAGACGCCTGGGGAAACAAGAAGAAGTCAGAATTGGATAGGTGGGTCAAACTTATCTGACGCTTTTTTTATTCCTCCGCACAATGAAGACTTGCCAGAGCTTTTGACTGATTTGGAGATGTTTTGGCATAATAAAAATTTAGAAATTCCTATTCTTATGAAAATAGCAATAAGTCACTATCAATTTGAAACATTGCATCCTTTTTTAGATGGTAATGGTAGAGTTGGTAGGTTATTAATTACTTTGCAATTAGTGGAGTCTGGAATTTTAATAAAACCTACACTTTATTTATCAGCATTTTTTGAGAAGAATAAAGGCTCTTATTATGATTCATTAACCATGGTTCGGAAAAACAATAATTTAGAACAATGGGTAAAGTTCTTTTTTAACGGCGTTATAGAGACAGCTCAAAGTGGTATAACTACATTTAAAAAGATTATAAAGTTACGTGGTCAGTATGAAGAAAAAATTATGAGCTTAGGCGTTAGAGCTAAAAATGCTCAAAAACTAATGCTTTTTATGTTCTCCCGTCCGATTGTAGACAATCGAATCGTTATAAAAGAGTTAAAAATTAGTTTTAATACAGCGAATCGTCTTATTAAATCTCTAATAAATTTAGGGATACTTGTTGAGTTGACTGGTTTTCCTAGAAATAGATTATTTTCTTTGAAAGATTATTTAGATTTATTTCAGAAATAGACATTAATAATCCCATTCCACCTCTGAATCTCTCTCATAAAAAGGTTTAAAATCTCAATGCTTGGGTTCACAGACTTTTTAAGACTTTTATAGATAGTGTTTTACAGGATTAGTTTGTTTATTTTTTCATTTTTTGTTAAAGTAATCTTAGAACATACTAGACTCTATACTATAACGCGGAGGACAGTTTATCATGAAAACATTAGATGAGATTGCTTCTTTTCTCGGGATTGACATGGAGGAAGAACTTCCAGATTTTTCAGACCCCGAAGTCATTCGTAGGCTAGCCGAAGATTTTACAGCCAAGTGTTTATCAGAGCTTGAGGCAGGAGATTGGGCAGAAGTTTGCTCTAGGGCTGGTATGCGTGAAGTGTTGATACTATGATAAGGATTAAATGAAAGGGGATACAATGCAAAATTTTCGAGATTGGCTAGAAAGTATAGTGGCAAAACATCCTGGGTGCAGGATGTTGGAAATTGACGAAGAAACTCAAAAACGTGCTCAAGAGGATTGGGAAGAAAATATGAGAAAACTAGCACCGAAATTTGAGGAGTTACGTCAAGAACGTATTCAAGCACTATCAAGAGCGAGGAATATGATTATCGGGTCAAGTTTATCTTGACCCGCGCTTTTTTTTACTTTGTATAAAATAAATGGCTTAATGTGCAATTAACTGAGCAATAGCCCTATTCCACCTCTGAATCTCTCTCATAAAAAGGTTCAAAATCTCAATCCTTGGGTTCACAGACTTAAGACAAAACAAGCAAAAGACGAACTAAAGTTCGTTTTTTGTTTTGGGTTATGATATGATGAGGTTAATAAATAATAAAAAAAATATGTTTAAAAAAGGATTTTCTAAGACAATCAGATGGTATATTACAATGACTGGCTTGGCTTGTGGAATATTTTTTGTACTACTTGTGGTTGCAGGATCTCTATTAAATAAATTCATAGATTTCCCTGATATACTCTTAGGAATATTTACTCTATTTTTTCTTGGCCCCATAGGAATTTTACAAAGTTTATTTAGTGGTTGTTGGGCAGACGCTTCTCATTGTCTGGGTGACAAAAAGAGCATTTTACTAATTATTTCCTCTGTGTTTGTTTTCTATGGATTATTAGGCACTTTATTAGGACGCATTTGGTTTGCTTTGAAGGAAAAAAGACATGTTTACTTATGGTTCTTATTAATTTTAGTTGTCTCGGCATTAGTTTTTAATGTATTGGTCTTTTTGGCTTCAAGGATAATATAATATTGCAGATAATCCTAAATCAGTTGAACAATAACACCATTCCATCTCTGAATCTCTCTCATAAAGGGGTTCAAAATCTCGATACTTGGGTTCACAAACTTTTTAAGACTTTTACAGACATTTTAAGATAGAATATTATATAGTATTTTTAGGTAATATAACTCTTTTATTTTTATAATTTTATAGTTAGAATACAATCAGATTAGACATTAAAAACAATAATCATAAGAGGTGATAAAATGACTGAGAGTGTCCATCTTCTTTTCGGTGCTGCAGTTGGTTCTATGAGTTCTTGTTATGCCGCGGCTTTTACATTAGGAGTTTTAACTCATCCTATCTTAGATCTCATACCTCACACAGAGCCTTCGTGTTTTACAGATAAGTTTAAGTGGATAGGATTAACAGCATTGATAGATTTTGTACTTGGAATCTTTGTGTTGATAGTGCTTATTTATGGTCACGAGCCAAACTATATTATAAAAGCTATCTTAGGAGCTTTTGGTGGTTTTCTTATTGATCTCATAGATCTTGTTATTGGAGATGTTCTTTGGAATAGTTTCAAAAGACAAACAATGATGGGAAGGAGTTTATCAAGGTTTCATAACTTTGTTCATAATCAGACAAGAAAAGGATTTTGGGTGTTGGGGTTGATTCCTCAAATAATAGTGACTATTATTGCAATATTTATATTGCGATAATTTGTAGAAATCAAGATAGCAATGATTTAACGCCAACTCAGCATAGGTTGGCGTTAATAATTTTTTTACATAATTAATGGTGAATTAAGTTGGGAATAATTGTATTCCATCTCTGAATCTCTTTCATAAAAAGGTTCAAAATCTCAATCCTTGGGTTCACAGACTTTTATAGATATTTATAAACAGCGATTCACAGGATTAGTCTGTTATTTTTTTTGTTTTTTGTTCGATTTTTTGCAAGAAACAGAATTTTCTTCTTGACTTTTTATATTATTTGTTTAAGATGATTTTAGTCGTTGTTATTGTGAACTAGAATATTTTTACCTTGTCGTTCTGTCGTATGGAGGGATATTGTCATGTTAACATGGAAGGATTTAAGTGTTCAGATACTTGAAAAATGTAAGTTGGAGATTAGAAAAGCTGGTCACACAACCATTGAGGAGGTGGATAGATATTTACTTGATGAGGCTACTCGCATTATTATCGCACATCTTGAAAGTATTCGTGTATCAGCGATGCGAATAATACCTCTACTTTTCCGAAAACCCAAGAATAGATTCAGTAAATATTTTTCAAGTATAAGGTTCTGGGTGGAAATGATTGCTTTGATTAATGGACGTCCTTATGAGGGAGATAATAATGGATATAGAGTGTTGGCAATGCGTTTTAGAAATGCAATGTTGTTGTCAACTAAGGAATAGTTACGAGGTACAAAATGTTATAAGAAAGGAGCAGAGAGCCCATCAGCTATTCAGGTTGCATGGGCTTTTAAACTATTGCACAGCATATTAATGTCAAATTAATTGAGGAATAGCACTATTCCACCTCTGAATCTCTCTCATAAAAAGGTTCAAAATCTCGATACTTGGGTTCACAGATTTAAGACAAAACAAACAAAAGACGAACTTCCAGTTCGCTTTTTGTTTTTATAGTGATGTAGTTTGAAGTAGAATGTAGGTACTAACGTTTGACAGGATTATCGCAATGCGTTAATATGAAGATGCAGAAGAATATAGAACATCTATGATTAAAAGCTTTAGATGCAAAGAAACAGAAAAGATTTTTCATAGAGAGTATTCACGTAAGTTACCACCTTCAATTCAAAAGACAGCTATGCGGAAACTTTGGTTGCTAGATGCTTCTATTTTATTACAAGATTTACGTGTGCCACCATCTAATCGTTTAGAAGTGTTAAGTAGAGACAGGAAGGGCCAACACAGTATTCGCATTAACGATCAATGGAGAGTGTGTTTTCGTTGGCATCAAGGAGATGCCTATAACGTAGAAATAATTGATTACCATTAAATTTATGACTAAAAAAATAAAACCAATTCATCCAGGGGAAATATTATTTAAGGAATTTTTAGAGCCTTTTAATTTAAGTCAGTATCGTTTAGCAAAAGATATTGATGTTTCACCACGTAGAATAAATGAAATTGTCCATGGGTTAAGGTCTATTTCGGCAGATACTGCTCTTCGTTTGGGTAAGTATTTTAATACTTCACCTCAGTTTTGGCTTAATTTACAGTCTCATTACGATCTTGAAAAGGAAAAGAGCATACTAGCGAGTATTCTAAAGTATAAAGTAAAAACATTTGAGATTGCCTCAGCATAAGCTGTTATTAATACTAGACTAACTGAGAAATAACACCACTCCACCTCTGAATCTTTTTCATAAAAAGGTTCAAAATCTCGATACTTGGGTTCACATTTTTACTCAAAATGGATGCGGGTTTTGAAGTTTTTAACACTGGCTGCCAGAGCCGGGTATTTTTTTAAATCAGGCGAGTCAATGAGGAGCTCTTTGGCTTGTTCTCTGGTTTTTTCAACCAGCGCTAGGTTAGTCAAAGTTTCCATTGCTAGGTCAGGCAGGCCCCATTGCTTATTGCCTGTTAGACTACCTGGGCCCCTGATTCTCAAATCTTTTTCAGCCAGCTCAAAACCATTCTTTGCTTTAACAATAGCTTGGAGGCGTTGGCGGGTTGTCTTGGCAAATGAGTCAGTAAAAAGAAAACAATAGGATTGTTTGTCGCTTCTACCCACTCTGCCCCTGAATTGGTAAAGTTGCGCCAAGCCAAATCGTTCAGCGCTCTCAATAAGCATTACTGTGGCATTGGGAATATCAACGCCTACCTCAACTACTGAAGTAGAAACGAGAATATCAAACTTTTGATTGCGGAAGTTTTCCATTATCTTTTCCTTTTCCTTGGTTTTCATCTTGCCGTGGAGCATTTCCAGTTTAAGGTCAGGAAAAACCTTTTTAGACAGTTTTTCATATTCTTCCTTGACTGCTTTAACATCAACCCAACTTGATGCTCGTTTGTCGCTTGTTGCTTCTTTGTCGCTAGGTTCAATCCTTGGGCAGATAACAAAGACTTGGCTGCCTTGCTTGACTTGTTCTCTGACGAATTTATAAATTGCTTGTCTTTTGCTTGGCGCTGTCACTTCAGTTACTATTTTCTTCCTGCCCTTGGGCAGTTCGTCAATAATTGACAGATCTAGGTCGCCGTAAACAGTCAGAGCCAGGGTGCGGGGGATAGGCGTGGCAGTCATTGATAAAAGATGAGGGATTAGTTTGTTCTTTGCCTCAAGAACAGGTACAACAATTTTAGCTCTTTGTTCAATGCCAAAGCGGTGCTGTTCGTCAATAATAGCTAGAGCCAGCTTGCCAAACTTAACCTTGTCTTGAATCAAAGCATGGGTGCCAACCAAGATATCGAGTTCGCCTTTCTTGGCTTTTTCTAGAATCTTAGCTCTGGAGATTTCCAGGATTTCAGGTTTCCAGCCCCGCGCTGTTTGATAACCCAGCTTCTGCGAGATAATCTTGTCTTGTTTGCCGGTCAAGAGAGCAATCCTGACCTTGAAGGGCTGTAACAGCTTGGCAGTTTCTTGGAAATGTTGCTTAGCCAGGATTTCCGTTGGAGCCATAAAAGCAACTTGCCAGCCAGCCTTGACACAGGTTAAGCCGGCAATTAAGGCAACGACTGTTTTGCCTGAACCAACATCACCTTCCAAGAGCCGTGACATTGGCCTGGGCTTTTCCAAATCCTTAACAATCTGCCAGGTGGATTTTCTTTGAGCATCAGTTAGCTTAAAAGGCAGAGTTTTGACCAGTTCTTTGATTAAGTCAATCTTTAAGGGGATGGCTGGCGCGGTTTGCTTGTTCATTTTGAGCCGTTGTTTTAGAACAACAACCTCAATTAAGAAAAGCTGTTCAAAAGAAAACCGTTCTTTAGCTTGCTGGGCTTGTTCTAAAGAGTCAGGAAAATGAACCTGCCAGATAGCTTGGTTGATAGGCAGGAGTTGGTTCTTTTCAATAATTATTTGAGGTAAGGTTTCAGGCAGTTTTCCTTGAAAGACAGCCAGCAAGGGTTTGAGAATATATCTTAGCCAGCGAGAAGAGAGTCCAGCTGTTTCAGGGTAAATAGGGACAATGCGGCCAGTGTGAGTCAGCTCGCCCTGTAAAACCTTTTCATAAACCGGGCTGGAAATGAAAAGGCCTTGTTTGGTAAAACTAACTTTGCCCACTAGGCAGACATAGTCGTCTTTTTTCAAAACATTGGTTAGATAGGGCTGATTAAACCAAACTGCTTGAATTGCTCCTGTTTTGTCTTCAACCACTGCTTCAGTAACAAACATTTTCTTTTTCCAGGTTCTAGAGGTTGTAATACCCAGAACCCTGCCGCAGAGACAGCATTTTTCGTTAACCCTCACTTTATTAATCGGCCTAACATCAGAAAAGTCTTCGTATCTGGTTGGAAAATGCCAAAGCAGGTCACGGACAGTTTTAATGCCCATTCTATTCAGCTTTTTCTTGTAGATCGGCCCAATCCTAGGAATTGATTGAATTAAAGTGTTTAAATCCATAAAGACATTTTGATACTTCAACATATCAGTATTTTGAGTATAAATCAAAAAAAAGATTGAGGCAACATTACGTTGCCTCAACAGGGTTGTGCGAAAAGATAGAATTCCATATGGAATTGCGTCAGGTAGACATTACTATCTTTTCGATTGCGCCCATCACAGACGACTTCAGAGAATCAGATACCTCAGTCAGCGAGAACATAACAAGTTCACGCATCATTTACTCCTTTCGTAATGTTTCGTGATGCGTCCAAATTGTTTGAGCCAAATGACTCTACTGTTTCTAATGTAAAGCAAAAAAGTACTCATGTCAATAACAAAAAAAGACACTAACTTATTTGTTAGTGCTTTGGGTGATTTTTTATTAATGAACAAGGGGTGGGTTGTTGGAGCAACTACTGTTGGCTACTCCAACAATTTTTAAACTTCCCTTTGTAGCTTTTGTGTTTTTTCCTAACTACAGAACCGTTATAGTGGATGCGGCTGGGGAAGCCAGAAGGTTTTCGTTGGCGGTAGCAATAGTGTTCTCGGAAACCAGCAAGATAGAGCTGGCTGGCGGACTATGACCGAGCGCGAAGATTCGCAATAGACGTTTCATTTTATTCCCCCTGTCAGCGTAGCTGACCTTAGAAGAAAGCCTTGAAAATAGGTTGTAACAATTTCATTATATGCCTGATTGCTTTTTATGTCAACAAGTTTCTGTGGAAACCTTGATTTTTTATTCTTTTTTGCTATACTAGTTATAGACAACGGAATTTGAAGATAAAGGTCGTTGCTATTTATTTTAACCTATCAATTACTATGTGTGAAACATGTGGATGTTCTGACGAACTAAAAAACGAGGAAACTCCAGCTCCAGCTGAAGGCGAAACTCCTGTTGAAGCTCCAGCAGCCCCAGAGGCGCCTGAAGCTCCAGCCGAAACTCCAGCCGAAACTCCAGAAGCTCCAGCTGAAGGCCCAGCGCCGGAAGCTCCAGCTGAAGGCACAGAGCCGGAAGCTCCAGCTAGCGACGAGCCAGCTAAAGAGTCTCCTTCGGAGGAAACTCCTGCTGAATAAGATTTATTCGAGAAAGCCGAGCCCCTAGGGCTCGGTTTTCTTCTTGAAAAGATATGCTTTCGCAATTACCAATAAAATTAGACAAGGTTTCGCAGGAAAACATTGATCGAGAGATTTTACGGGCTGGTATGATTGCTGAACTAGATGCTGTCAGTTTTTACGAACAAATGGCCGCAATGACTGAAAATGATAACATTAAGAAAGTCCTTTTAGATATTGCCAAAGAGGAAAAAACCCATATTGCTGAATTTGAGGCAATGCTTTTAAAGATAGATGAAGAGCAGGTCAAAGAGAATGAAGAAGGCAGAAAAGAAGTAGAAGAATTAACCAGCTAGGATTTTTCTGCAGTAAAAAAATACCCCTGACAACCCTGAAGTGTGCTTTGCTCTACTTCAGGGTTGTCGGGGTTTTGGTTTTATTCAGACCGGGTTTGTCCTATTTGAGATTTTTCTTAAATTCTGTGACGGCAGCTTTAACTGCCTCCCAGTCTTTATTTTGTATGGCGACTTCGAGCGATGCAAGCCACTTGCTTGGATTAAAGATCAGTCGCAGGATTTGTCCTTTTTCACCAGGTATAATACCGTGGGGATGGAAAGTTGTTCTGCTGCCCATCTTAGGACCGTTTAATCCAAGTGTCCACTTTCCATCTTCTTGCCTGGCGTTAAGGAAGCTTATTAATTTGGCAATGGCCAGCCCTTGTTTTCTGGCGCTGAGATCAGTATGTTCGAGAATGCTGTCGTTTAGGCCAAGCACATTTAAGACTACGTGACTGCCAGAAGGATTTACAGCCGATTTACCACTTTCGATTATTTCGTACCAATAACTCTTGTTGTCGAGTGTCTTATCAGTCGCAAGCACAACCTTCTTTTTTTCTTCAGCCATGTTCATTCCTCCTCTGTTTGTAATTTATAAGAATAATACTGTGACCAAATTCAATTGTCCGTAGCTTACTACAAACAAAAACCCCTGTCAACCCTTCACCTTTGGCTAAAGGTGAAGGGTCAACCCTCCACCTAACGCTTTGGGTGAAGGGTCAAGCACAAAGGTTTTTTTGTGCCCCCAGCAGGAGTCGAACCTGCATCACAACTTCCGCAAAGTTGCACTTTGTCCATTAAGCTATAGGGGCTTAAGCCAAAGTCTTGGCTTAAGCGGGCAATTTAGCAAAATCTATAATTTTGCGTTAAAAATTGCCCCGGGGTTTTGCTTTTGCAAAAAGTAAAACTACATTAGAAATACTACCACAAATAATTGCTTTTTTCAATGAGAAGGGTATAATGGAGGAATGGTTGAATCGTTACAAAAAAAATATGAGAAAAGGACTATTTTCCCTTCTGGCAAACAGCAATATTTTTTATCTGAAGCAGTAAGAAATTTAGATCTCTCGTGGCCGTCATTTGCAGATAAAATTGGAGTGCATAAAAGAACCTTAAATGATTGGAAGAGAGAAGGGTACTCGATGCCTTTTAATGTAGTAGAGAAAATCTCAAAGCTTGCGAAGGTTCAAGTACCGAAAGGTATAAAAGTAAAAGAGCCTTTTTGGTATGCTCATAAAGGAGCTAAAAAAGGCGGGAAAATGGGCGCTCGCGCTTGTTTTAAGAAGTATGGTAGTTATGGGGGCGATCCAGGATATAGAAAGAAGAAATGGTATGAATGGTGGGAAAGAGAAGGCAAGTATAAATCCAATATCATTAGTGCTGTTAAGCCCATTAAGAAACCTGATTTTTCAGAAGAGCTTGCAGAGTTCGTAGGCATAGTTCTAGGAGATGGAAGTATCAGTAATACCCAGGTATCTTTTACTTTTCATGCCAAAGATGACCGTGAATATTCTGATTTTGTAGTCGGTCTGTCGAAAAAACTTTTTGATGTTTATGTTGGCAATTATCATGATAAGAAAGCCAATGTTATTAGACTTTACATTTCTCGTGTTAGGTTAGTGAAATTTTGTACAGAGAAATTGGGATTAAAAAAAGGTCATAAAATTAGACAGCAAGTTAATATTCCTGATTGGATAAAAGATAATAAGAAATATGCAATTGCATGTGTGCGCGGTCTTATTGATACAGACGGCTGTATTTTCAGTCACAGATACCAAGTCAAGGGTAAAACATATGAATACAAGAAACTTACTTTTGTTAGCGCTTTACAACCATTATTAGATTCTGTTTTTAATATTATACAGCACAATGGTTTGAATCCTCGTCTTGCGGAAAAGGGGCAACAGGGTTTAGTAGATTTGCGTCTTGATAGTATAGTTGATATGCGTAAGTATTTTGAAGTTTTTGGCTCGCATAATCCGAAACACTTGAAAAGGTACGGAAAATAAGTAGAATAGAAGAACATTAGGAGGAGTGTTCCGAATGGCAAGGAAGCGGATTGCTAATCCGTCGCGGGGTTAACTCGCTTGTGAGTTCGAATCTCACCTCCTCCGCAAATCTTTAAGAGTCCTTATGGTATAAGGGTTTTTTGTATACATGGTATTGACTGTGGTTTTTGCAATACTTGATTAGACAATATAATGAATAGCAGGGCGGGATGAATGTTGAAGATGTTTTTTTATTGTGTTAAATTAAGGTTGTGGTATAGGTTTAGTATAAAAACATACCTTTTAGATTATTGAATTTCGGTTCTAATATTGTACACGATGCTCCGCGGTTATGGTTTTTTAAAAGTTTATTCGTCTCGTGGCTCAGTGCCTAGTTAATAATTTATCAAAATAAATTTATGAAAAAAAATATTTCCTTGATTACTATTTTATCAATCGTTGTGTTAATAGTTGTTGGAGTTTTTTTCATTAGGTTGCTTATTAAGGACACCTCTTTTGGATATTCTACAGTAAGAAATCCATTCACAGGCCAAATAGAACTTAGCGAGGCCTCGCAGAAAGGGTTAAGACCAGACATAAGGAAAAGAGGTGATGTTGCCTTGAAAGAAATCGGTAATTTAACGGATTTAGAAGACTTAAATTTATTTGAGGCCGATATTTCTGATATTTCGTATTTAGCTAATTTGACTAACTTAAAGTCGTTATCTTTAGCTAGTACTCATGTTTCCGACATCTCTCCCTTGTCTGGTTTAGTCAATTTAGAAACATTATATCTAGGCCTCACCAATATTTCCGACATCTCTCCCTTGTCTGGTTTAGTCAATTTAGAAACGCTATCTTTCAGCTATACCGATGTTTCCGACATCTCTCCCTTATTTAATTTGATTAACTTAAAAAGATTAGATTTAAGTAATACTAATGTTTCTGATTTTTCTCTTTTATCTAGACTAACTAATCTTGAGCATTTAAGTTTAATTGGTACCAATATTTCTGACGTTGATCTTTTTATTCTGTCCGATTTAACTTATCTAAGTTCGTTGCGTTTGAGTGATACTAATATTTCTGATCTTTTTTTTGTGGCTGGCCTAGCGAACTTAGAATATTTAGATTTGGATAATGCTAATATCTCTGATCTTTCACCTTTATCTAAGTTAATTAATCTGGAAATATTAGGTTTGGGCGGTAACAATATTTCCGATTTTTCTCTTTTGCCTAGACTAACCAACCTCAAAACCTTGGGCCTAGGGGATAACAACATTTCCGATTTTTCTTTTTTGTCCGATCTAACTAATTTGGAGTCTTTAGATTTACGTAATACTAATATCTTTGATCTTTCACTTTTGTCTAAATTGGTTAATCTGAAGTTTTTAGCTTTAAGAAATACTGATATTTCTTCCGCAGATTGTGAAGAATTGAAGAAAGATTTTTCCGATACGGATATTTGGTGTCCTTAAAGAAAACATCAAATCGTAATAGATAAAGAAACCCAAAATTTAATCTGCTATTAAAGAGGAAATAAATTTTGGCCATTTTGTTAAATTATTTGAGATACAAACCCAATTAGCAGTTCTAAGGTCGTCCCGCAATCCCCGCAAATCTTTAAGAGTCCTTATGGTATAAGGGTTTTAGCGTGTTGAGTATATTCGGAATGCATTGTATAATTAAATCATTAATGTTATGCAAAGCGACAAAACAAAACTACCTTTAATATTATTTTTTATATCAGGAGTAATCATTATAGTAGCATCCTTGCTAGCAGCGGTAATTTTTGGACTAGATTCCTTTTCTTTGAGAGATTTATTTTTTCTATTGCTTCCAATAATAGCCAGTATAGTACTTGGCGTTGTGATCGGTTTAGTAATGTTTCTAACGTGGTGGCTTCTTAAAATTATATGGAAAGCAGTTAGTCCGAGAACAATAATAATTGTGTTTGTGATACTTTTTGTAGCATTTGGAAGTTTTCTTTATGTAACAGGTTCCTTGAAGTATGCTAAAAGTCATTATTCATCCGAGGTATATCTTTGGAGATATATCAATGACTGCGACACACAATTTAATTGGGATGATGCTTGTTATGCCATAGGAAATACTTTTAGTCTTGGGATTCCCGAAGAGCAGATTCAATGTAAGTATTGCGATGATCCTCAGGATCGCAATACATCATATTTTAATAATTTTGATAGAATTTCGATGGAAACACGGAAACAAGAAATGGCTAGATGTAGATGCATAAGTCAATTAACTAAAATACATAACGGAAGTTGCGCTTGGGTAATTAATGGGGAATGCTCCAATTACGGATTATACTTAAACAAGCCTGAGCCAGTAATAGATTATTATGCATCTTTTACAAAAAAGGAGAATTTTTCACTAATCCTGGGATGGGCAGGACAATATACATTCATAACGAATTATTTCTGGGGGGGTGGGCATTAAAATAATTTAGGACACAGCGAATTCTGGCCATTTTACTAAATTATTTGAAATAAATACCCAATCAGCAGTTCTAAAGTCGTCCCGCAATCCCCGCACATAAAATTTAGCCCAGTTAGTACTGGGTTAAAATTCTGTGCCGGAGAGGAAAAAGGCAATTTATTGCCTAGCGAGGCAAAGCTTGTAGACGAATCCCTTTCTCTCCGCCTTCACCAGGAAATAAATTTTAATTAAAAAACATGGAAAACAATAAGATTAACTTAAAAGAGTATCAAAAACTTTGTCAAAACACAGCTAAGAATAATTTTGACGATAAAAAGAAAGAGTTGGCTGATTGGGGCTTAGGCGTGGCTGGAGAGGCCGGGGACTTAGCTGGTTGTATTAAGAAAACATTGTTTCACAACAATGATCAGACAGATGGCATTAGAGAAAACATTGGCGATACCATGTGGTATTTAGCCATGATTTGCAATTATCATGGCTGGGATTTTGAAGAGGTCTTATCAGAAAATATCGCCAAATTACAAAAACGTTATAAAAGTGGCAGTTTTTCCGAAAAGGAATTAAGGCGAGATAATACCCGTATTGACTGGATGGAACAAAATGAATAACAACAACACGACGAAAACACAATTAAATAGTATAACAAGGAGGGGTCGGATAACGGTTATTTCAGTGCTTTTGAAAAGCATCGTCCTTACGGATATGTGGGTTCGAATCTCACCTCCTCCGCAAACTCTAAAAGCCCTTTGTTTGTAAGGGTTTTTAGTGTTTTAGGACAGGACATTTTGCACTTTCCATAGATAGAGATATTCATTAGGGGTTAAGCCATCTAAGGCGATATTTTCTAAATCATTATACCACATAT
>SDBU01000519.1_pt1 | contig 53460 bp, 53 predicted proteins | sample 2277071 | NCBI WGS metagenome assembly SDBU01 (sample SAMN10397929, study PRJNA504765) | marine sediment metagenome | isolation source: marine sediment core GS08_GC12, 126 cmbsf | place: Arctic Ocean: Gakkel Ridge, Loki's castle | collected 2008 | reverse complement strand
TATCCTCGCTGACCTTTTCTAGCAGCCTTTCCAGCGTCTCATCGTGGGGATGCTCGAAGGGGTTGTGCCCTACGCAGATAACCGCTACTTGGGGGTCAATCGCTGCTAGGAAATGTGAGGAGGTAGAAGTGCTGCTGCCGTGATGGGCTACTTTGAGAACAGCGCTTCCCAATTTATAACCTTGGTGCAAAATCTCTCGCTCGGCTTCCTCTCCAATATCCCCGGTCAATAAAAAGCTGACCTCCTTCCAGACCAGACGCAGCACCACAGAGTTATTATTGACATCCGAGTCAGTGCCTTCTAAAAATTCCTCCTGAGGGTGGAGCACTTCCATCATCACTCCGTCTCCCAGATCAATCTGTTGTCCTGCCTGAGCTATGGTTCGCTTGATATCCTTTTCCTCGATCAGCTTTAGCCACTCTTCATAAGCAAGTGTATCATGCTCAAACCCTGGCTCTAATACCTGACCTACTTTATACCGACTCAACACCTCCACCAGCCCCACCAGGTGGTCATCCTGTGGGTGGGTGAGCACCACCAAATCCAGGCTCCTATCCCAAAAGGGGAGCTTATCCCCTAATTCAAGGCATATCTTCTCAGGCTCAGGTCCGCCATCAATAAGGATTTGTTGACCTGATGGCGTTTGGATCAGGATTGCATCACCCTGCCCCACATCCAGGAAGCTGACCTCAAGCTGTTTGCTCGGAGTGGTTATGACGGCAAGCCAGACTAGAGCAACTGCTATAGCAAGAAAACCGAGAATCCACTTCTTGGGAAGCTGGCGAATAAACTGAGCGAGCTTGCCCAAGCCGCTTTGCGCTGAAACTGCCAGCTCTGATACAGTCATGCCCAATCGCTTCCTCCACAGAATAGCCACAATCACCCCGTAGCAAGCCCACACCATCATACCATTTACATGAATCTCATGTGTGGCAAAGGGTAGAGCACCAAAGGCTTCTACAACCTTTATGATGTAGGTGAGAAAAAGCCAAGCCACCCAGCCTACCACCCAGGATAAAGGTGGGGCAAATAGACCAAACACAGCAGTGAGCAGCGCTGCTACAATGGCAAAGGGAAGGGCTGGCAAGGCAAGGAGTGTGGAAGGCAAACCAACAAGGGAAACATACTCAAAATAATAGGCGATGAGGGGATAGGTAGCAATGATAGCTGCCAGAGTGAAGACAAGGCTATACATAATAGGATTAGCAATTGAGGCTATTTGGCTTTCCCCAAGCGGGGCTATCGCCTTTCTTCCCCAAGTTAGGAAGCGTGGAACAAGGAGGGCAAGACCTGCTACAGCTACAAAGCTGAGCTGAAAGGACACATCCCCCAGGATTTCAGGATTGATTCCTAACATTATGGCTGCGGCAACCCCAATAATAGGGAGGGCACTATAGGGTCTGCCTATCCGTAGAGCAAAGAGGAAGAGGCTGAACATAATAGCAGCCCGAATGGTTGGAGGTCGCATCCCGGCAAGCAGCACATACATCCAGATTATACCCAGAGCAACCAGGATATAGGTGGGGTGGCGTCTGCCAAATACCCATGCCCCGAAGCTGAGGACTATGCCACCGAGAATGGCTACATGAAGCCCTGAAATAGCAATAAGATGCGCAGTCCCAGTGTTTCGGAAGGCATCCATCAAAGAATCAGGTATATGGCTGCGAATGCCAAGAAGAAAGGCTTGGGCTAGGGAGCCCTGTGGTTCATGAAGAGTAGAGGCTAAGGACTGGGCTAGCCGATTCCTTAGACCATAGTGCCACCCCCTCCCCATTAGCTCTATCTTGGGATAGGACATAATAGACTTGATGCCCCACCGAGCGAGATAAGCTTTGTCAGGTTCCTTCGGTTCTCGAAGTTCTCCGCTAACCTGAAGCACATCCCCATAGCTATGGGACGGAAAAGAGCGGGTATATATCAGAACGCTTCCTGAGACCTCCCCCCATTCCCCATCTATTTTTATCTCCTGGGCAGAAAGGCAGAGGCTAGCGGTTGCCCCATAAACTTCAGGGTCCCTTTCTACTGAGCCCTTTATCTCTATCTCTACTATCCTCTGGTCATTATAAGAGGGAAGGGTAGGGTCTGAGGCTCTATAGGGAAGCCAGAACATGCCCAGGAGGAGAATAGAAAAACAAAGCCCTCCCCAGAGGAGAGCTTGCTTCTTACGCCAAATTAGAGCAAGAAGTAAAAAGAAGATAAACGCTGATAGAAGGGCATAGAGAGGAGGAGCGAATATCGACCCAATATAGATGCCTATAACCCAGGCAAGGCTAAGGAAGATGAGCTTCATTTCCTCCTGGGGGATCGGCTATGAGGACTAGACGACAATCCTTGGGTCATTATAAAGCTATGCAATAGGAATTGGCAACCTCCGAATAGAAAAGTCGTTTATTAATAACCCGTAGGGACAGACCTTTAGGTCTGTCCCTACATCTTTCTGAGGTTGAACGAGATCCTATTATCCTGCCCAACCCTTAAGAAGTCTTTTCTAGCTCTTGCCGTAGTAATTGGTTAACCAGCTTGGGATTGGCTCGTCCCTTGGTCGCCCTCATCACCTGTCCCACAAGGAAGGTCAAGGCTTGCTGTTTCCCTGACTTGAAGTCTTTTACTGCTTGGGCGTTTGTGGCTATTACCTCTCTGGCTACCTCCTCCAGTGCTGAGGCATCGCTTATTTGGACTAGCCCTCTTTGGGCAATAACTTCAGTGGGGCGCTTGCCAGTGTGGAACATTTCCTCGAATACTGCCTTGGCAGCGGTGCCACTTACAGTGCCTTGGTCGATTAAATCAAGCAACTCCATTAGATAAGTTGGGGCTACTTTAGATTGGGCAGGCTCTATATTTGTTACGTTAAGCAAGCGGGAGAACTCCCCCAGGAGCCAGTTGCTTACAGATTTAGCCCTTTTCTTCAAAGAGCCTTGCCTCCCACTGAGGCAGGCTTCGAAATAGTCAGCCATGGCTTTGGAGCTTGAGATGAGGTTGGCGTCATAAAGGGACAAGCCGTATTGCCTCATAAAGCGGTCTCTTTTCGCCTCTGGCAGCTCCGGGAGGTGCTGCCTTATCTCCTCTACCCACTCTGGGTCTATTACTAAGGGGGGGAGGTCTGGCTCGGGGAAATAGCGATAGTCGTGGGCGTACTCCTTACTGCGCTGGGATTGGGTTATCCCCTTCTCCTCCACCCATCCCCTGGTTTCTTGAGCAAGACGCCCCCCCTCCTCCACCACCCTCCTCTGTCGCTCAGCCTCATACTCCAGGGCACGATAAACCGCCTTGAAGCTATTCATATTTTTGACCTCGACCTTGGCAAGGCTGTCGTCTGAGTTGGTGGGTCGGATGCTGAGATTAGCATCGCATCTGAAGCTGCCCTCCTCCATATTCCCTGTAGATACCCCCAGATATTGAAGGATGGCACGCAGCTTGATTAAAAATTGCCTTGCTTCCTCGGCTGAACGCAGGTCGGGCTCAGTCACAACCTCCATAAGGGGCACCCCAGAGCGATTAACATCGACCAGGCTATAAGACTCCCCCCAAGGGGTTTGGCGATGCACCAATTTAGCTACATCCTCCTCAAGGTGGACCCTGGTGATGCCAATGCGTTTCTTCACCCCCTCGGTTTCAATCATCATCCAGCCGTGAACACTAATAGGGGCATCATATTGGGAAATTTGGTATCCCTTCATCAGGTCGGGGTAAGGGTAGTTTTTGCGATCGAATTTGGTGAACCCAGGTATGGTGCAGTTTAGTGCCAGTGCAGTCATTATGGTGAACTCCACCGCCTTTTTGTTGATAGTGGGCAGCACCCCTGGCATACCTAAGCAAACCGGGCAGACATGCGTATTGGGAGGAGCAGCGGCATAGTCCGCAGAGCAGCGGCAATACATCTTGCTCTGGGTCAAAAGCTGGGCATGAACCTCTAAGCCAATAATGGTTTCATAATCCATCTCTTTATTTCAGAGAATAGTATAACAACCTTGGCAGCTCATTGACAAAAATCACCCTCTATTACTAACCTTCTGGCTCCATTTTCGTTATATAGTATATAATATGCACCACATAAACCATTGTCGTTGGCTCAACCAGCGGGAGGTTTTGAGGTGCAACCGGAAGAGAGCTTAGTTCGCCGAGTTCAGCGGGGGGAGCCAGAGGCTTTCGCTCAGCTCTATGAGGCGTACTTCGATAAGATATATCGGTATATAGTGCTGAAGGTGGGAAACCAGGCGGATGCAGAGGACTTGACTCAACAGGTCTTTCTTAAGGCTCTGGAGTCTATTGGCTCCTTTCGCTGGCGGGACGTGCCTTTCTCCTCCTGGCTGTTTCGCATCGCTCATAATCAGGTGGTGGACTACCTGAGAAAAAGGGGTAAAAGGAAGGTTCTTCCTTTAGATGAAGCAAGAACAGCGGCTGGGGCTGACCCGGCGCTTGTTGCTGAGCATAGGTTAGCTATGGAACAGTTGATGGTCGCTAGTGAGCATCTTACCCAAGCACAGCGCGAGGTGATTTCGTTACGCTTTGCTGGGGAACTTTCCACTGCTGAGGTAGCCAAAGTTATGGGGAAGAGTGTGGGGGCAGTTAAAGCTCTGCAACATAGCGCTCTAGTCGCATTGCGCCGGCTCCTTTCCTCAGGGAGATGATGAAATAAATGGCTAAAGAATTTGAACATATCCTGGACGAATGTATTGAGCGGTTGCTCCAAGGGGAGAGCCTGGAGCAGTGCTTGCAGGACTATCCCGAGCAAGCGGCAGAGCTTGAGACCCTGCTTCAGGTTGTCTTGGCTGCTCGGAAGGCGTCCGCTGTCGAACCCCGACCTGAGTTCAAGGTACAGGCCCGACAGCAGCTTAGCTCTGTATTGTGCAGACAGAAGCCAAAAGCTCAGCCTCGCAGGATTCCCATTTTAGACCTGGCGAAATCGAGAATAAACAATGCGATAGAGGGGCTAAGGTCACGCCCCGTTTGGCAGAAAGCGCTTGCGAGTGCACTGACAGTGGCATTAATTGTTGGGTTATGCTTAACAATACCATCGCTGCTGAGGCAGTCCCCTGTGGCATTGGCAGAAGAATTGGCTATGGAAGACCCGGGGATCCAGATTTTGTTAGTAGAAAAGGGCTTCGACCCCTCCAAGGTGCACAGAGTGGCGGTAAGGTCAGATGGAAGAAACATTTATCAGGTTCACCTCATGAATCCGAAGGATGACGCACCGATAGGAACTGTTACAGTAGACATAGAGGAGAGAATGGTTACCAAAATTGGATTGATTAAGAGCAGGGAGGAGTTTGTAAAACCACCTGGTCCGGTGATGGGGATAAGTGAACAGGATATCTTTCAGATAGCCAAGCGTGACCCCGAGGTTCAAAAGATTCTCCGTACCGGGGCTAAGGTAGGCAGGATGTCATATTTATCCTCTCCTCAAAGGGAACTAGTTGGTTTGGAACTGCAGTTAGGTGAGAGGAGATGGTTTGTGAAGATAGACCCAAAGAAAGGAGAAGTAATAAGCATGTTTGAGAGCAACTTGGGCAATGAACAAAGGTAGATATCAAGTCCGGTTAAAGCAAGTAGAAATTTAGAGGTCACCCGGTAAAATGCCAATGCATAGCAAAGGAGGAAAAGTGAAAAATGGGTAAGCTAAAGTATGCTCTAATAGCTATCCTTTTGATAGGTATAAGCCTGCTGGTAAGTTCGGGGGATGCCCTTTTTGACGGATCAAGCACCTCCTCTACTGCTGAAAACTCTATTGAAAATCCTGGCTCCGGTATCCCTAGCAGCCTAGTAGAGAATCCCCCTCCATACGTTGATGAGGAAATAGGCTCCGAACTCACCACCACTGAATTAGTGGAAGAGGTAGCCCCAGCCGTGGTTTCTATCGTTACTGAAAAGATAACCCACGGCATGTTTTTACAGCCAATCCCGCAGAAAGGCGCTGGAACAGGGGTGATTATAAGCCCTGAGGGGTATATTGTGACTAACAACCATGTGGTCGAAGATGCTAATAAGATAACGGTCACCCTCAGTGATGGAAGAACCTTTGAGGGGGTTAAAGTAGCTTCAGACCCGCAAACTGATTTGGCAGTGGTCCAAATTGAGGGGAGCGGTTTTCCTTACCTACACCTCCTTGGCAACCCCCTAGAACAGCTTAATGAGCTTGACCCAGTTGTTGCTGTAGGGAATGCTCTGGCTTTGCCGGGAGGTCCTACCTGGACTGCTGGCGTAGTCAGCAATCTGGGACGCTCAATTCAACTGCCGAATGGTGTAGTGCTCTATGACCTCATTCAAACCGACGCCGCCATCAACCCGGGGAATAGCGGCGGACCGCTGGTAAACATGGCAGGTCAAATAGTGGGAATCAATGTGGCTATCGCCGCTGAAGCAGAAAACATCGGCTTTGCTATCAGCACTAATACCGTCATACCAGTAATAAAGAGCTTGATAGAGGAAGGGCAGGTAGTCCGCCCCTGGCTCGGGGTAAGTATGCTCACCATTACCCCAACCATCAAATATCAGTATAACCTCTCGGTTGATAAGGGAGTGCTTATCGTCGAAGTATCTAATGGTAGCCCAGCAAGCAAGGCAGGTCTAAAGCCGGGGGATGTTGTCACTGGCATTGGCGAGCAAGAAGTGAATACAGCCGAGGAGATACGGCTGGCGATACAAGCTCATCAGGTGGGAGATGAAGTAGAAATTGTCTACTTCAGAGGTAGTGAGCAGAAAACGACCAATGCTACTCTGAGAGAGACGCCGTCTTAATTTCTAAGGTGTGAAGAAATGTTCAAAAGTTTTACTTGCGCATGAGTTTTCGGAGGAAGAAAGAGACCTTAGCGGAAGGGGGAGAATATGACCCTATTAAGAAGAGCTTTTAGGAGCGTTTGGAGGAGAAAACTCAGGACACTGCTAGTGAGCTTCGTCTTAGCCCTCTGTGTAGCTGTTCTGATCTCCACTATCGCTGGGGTCAGGGCAAGCGAGGAAAGCACCCAGGAAATGGTGGCTGGGGTTGAGACAAGCACCGCAGAAATGGTGGCTAAGGTTGAGGCAAGGACCGCAGAAATGGTGGCCGGGGTTGAGGCAGCCACTGAGGAAATCGTGGCTGGCGTTGAGCAAGGCGCAGGGGAAACGATAGAGCTGACCGAAATAATGTCTCGGATGATTATGGTGTCTGGTGGGTTCAGCCCCATGGGCGGCGGCATGGGCGGCAGCATAGGCGGCGGCATGAGCGAAGATGTCGTTGATGATATTTACTCTATAGAGGGTGTTGCAGCGGTAGTGCCAAGGCTTACCCAAAGGGTCGGGGGATCCGTTCCGGAACCCGGTGACGGCAAAATGGGGGAATCCGGTGACTACCGAAGAATGATGGGTTATGACTATGTCGTGAATGGTGTCCCTCTGGATCCCTCGTTGGTGGAGGAATACCCAGTCTTGCCCTCATACATCATTGCGGGACGCCAAATTACGGAAGGAGATGACGCAGCCGTTCTACTACTGAACCAGGACCTCACAACAGATGAGGAAAGCACCTTCTATGGAGCAGGGGTTGGCGATACCATAACCCTTGAGGGAAGTGAGTTCGAAGTCGTTGGGATATTCTACAGTACTCAGTTCGGGGATCAGAAAGCGATCTACATGAGCCTGGAAAACGCCCAAAACCTCTTCAGCAAGCAGGGCACAGTATCACAGTTGCAAGTCTTTGCTGAAACGGAATCCGTTGTAGATGATGTGGCGGCGGGGATCGAGGAGCTTGCCTCTACCTTGGACCAGCGTTGGTTTGTCCGCACTATGGAGGACATCGGTATGGGTAGATTTGGCGAGTCAATTGCTCTGACGCAGGAAGAGCAGGTGGCAAGAATACAGGAGCAGGCTAGCCTTCAGATAGCAACAATACAGGAGAACGCCGCAGCTCAGACAGCAACAATACAAGAGGATGTCGACCTTCAGATAGCAGCCCTACAGGAAGACCTTGGCAATATAGAAAGCCTCGGAGTTCAAATAAGCTTTGTGGCCGGTATCGCCGGGGTTTTGATAATCTTCGGCATCATGTTCTACACAGTGCGGGAGAGAACAAGAGAGATAGGTGTCTTGAAGGCATTGGGATTCAGCAATCCGTATATCATGAAGCGATTCATGCTTGAGGGCTCGTATATTGGTTTTCTTGGAGGACTAATTGGGGTTGCCCTTGGAGCCGTAACTTGTTCACTGTTGGGGCCCTGGCTCCTTGATATAAGTGAGGCTACCTCTGTGACCCTCGAACCCTACTATCTGCTAATAGGGCTAGGCGCGGCTGTGCTCTCTGGAGCTTTTGGCAGCGTGTATCCCGCCTGGCAAGCCTCTCGCGTAAGCCCTATGGAGGCCTTAAGACATGGATAATTCCCTCTTGAAGAGAAATGGAGGTATTAAGGCATGGAAGTTCCCATCTTACGGACAATAGATTTGAGCAAGACCTTTGAAGTAGGTGGTCACAAGGTTAAGGCACTCCAAAGAGCAAACCTTGAAGTAATGCCGGGAGAATTTATAGCCATCATGGGTCCTTCGGGCTCAGGCAAGACTACACTACTCGCCTTAGTCGGATGCCTCGATAAACCGACTGAGGGGAAGATCATCTTAGATGGTGTAGATGTTACGGATATCCCAGAGGCTTCTCTCTACAAAATAAGAAGAGATAAAATAGGGTTCATCTTCCAGAGTTTCAACTTGATAGAAAACCTGAGTGCTGTCGAGAATGTTGAACTTCCTATGGAGTGCTCGATAAAATCAGGGAAACAAAGAAGTGAAAAGGCTCGTAAGCTATTGGACTTGGTGGGACTTCAGGAGAGAGAAAAGCACAGACCTGCCCAGTTGAGTGCAGGGGAGCAACAAAGGGTAGCTATCGCCCGAGCCTTAGCGAACGACCCCGCCATAGTCCTAGCCGATGAACCTACAGGCAATCTGGACTCGGAGACGGGATTAAGTATCGTTAAGATGCTGAGCAAACTAACCACCGATCAGAAATGCACAGTTATGCTGATAACCCACGACCATCGTATGGCTTCACTTGCGGGCAGAACGCTTTCCCTCAGAGATGGAACGCTCCTGCAAGAATAAAGAGTATAGGCACTGGATAGCCTTCCAGCCTGGCGCGCTCTTTATTAGGACTAAAATGTAATAAGCAAGGTGAACAAAAACCTTAGTTCACCTAACTTTTGGCTGGCTTTTTCGTTATATTAAGTAAAAAGATGAAAAGGGGAAGGTCGATGAGCATCAGGAAAACAATAAAGAAAGGGGGTGATATAAAGAGATGAGAAAGCGCACCAAGTTTCTAATAATTACTGTCGTGGCTGTTCTGGCTCTTACGGCTGGGCTCACCACTGCCTTTGCCTCAGGATCCTCTGGGGAGCAGGGCGGCGAGGATAACGGTCCGAGGCAGACCTTCATCAGCAAGGTCGCCGACAACCTGGAGGGCGTTAGCGTAGATGACTTGAAAGCTGCCATCACCACGGCTCGCCAGGAGATGCAGGGTGAGGCCCTGGAGCAGCGCCTCCAAAAAGCTGTTGAAAGCGGGCGCCTTACCGAGGAGGAAGGCGACCAGATTAAGGGATGGTGGCAGGAGCGCCCCGATGCTTTGGAGAACCTTGGTCTTCCCAAGCCGGTCAGGTTCTGCGGTGAAAGGCACAACTGGATGGTTATCCCTGTGGGGTATAAGCCTTTTGGAACATGCTACCCCGGGCTATCTCAGGATCGCTTTAGTGGTACCATCACTGACATCGGCATCTCCGAGGAAAATGGCACCATTACCCTAGCCATATCGGAAGGCAATGAGGTCACCTTCCAATATACCTCAGATACCGTCTTTGTGCTCCGTGGTCTCACAACAGTGGAGATGGGACAGACAGCCATCGCCTGGTGTGGGAAAGATGCAGATAACAATCTGGTAGCTAAGCGGGTGGTGGTAGGATTGCCACTGTCGTGACAGATTAAAGTAGATAGGCAAGCCCTTGGGGCTGCCTATCTACTTTCCAATGCAGAAGTGGCTGAAGATGTTATCTAGGAGTTCCTCTTGCACTGTCTCGCCGGTTATTTCACCCAGGGCATTGAGGGCAGCAGTTAGGTCAATGGTGATAAAATCGTCAGGTATATCAGCCTCGATGCCAGATAAGGCTTGAAGTAAATGCTTCTCTGCCCTCTGTAGGGTGCTTTTATGCCGAGGGTTGTTCACCAGCAGGGCATCGGAGGTGAAAACCTTTCCTCCTAGCACCGTGTTCACCATCTTCTCTTCAAGCTCGTCTAGCCCCTCTCCAGTGAGAGCCGAGATGAAAACTACCTCCCCTGGCAGCCCCTCCATTTGGGCTTGCTGAGGCAAATCACACTTATTGGCAACTGTTAGCACGGTTTTATCGCCTATCAAATCGATAATCTCCCTATCAGCGCTAGTCAAAAACTGGCTGACATCGATCACCAAGAGAACGAGGTCAGCTTGCTCTATTGCTCGGCGACTGCGCTCTATTCCCAAGGATTCCACCAATTCTTTGCTGCGGATGATCCCTGCCGTATCTATCAAGATAAAGGGGACACCTTTTAGGTTTACCGCCTCTTCTACAGTATCCCGAGTTGTCCCTGGGATGGGGGTAACAATGGAGCGGTCCTGCCTCAGCAGTTGGTTAAGGAGGCTAGACTTGCCCACATTAGGTCTTCCCACGATGGCAGTCCTTACCCCCTGTCGATAGATAATGCCGCTATCGGCAGTGGCAATGAGCTGTTGTAGGCCCTTTAGGGCTGCATTTAGGGGATGGACTATATCCTGTTCCTCCACTTCATCCTTTGGGAAGTCAATCTTAGCAGTGAGATAAGCGAGCACAGACATTAGCTGGGAGCGCACTGCCTTGATTTGCGCTGAGAGACGACCCTCCAGACCTTGCAGGGCTATCCTCAAGCTGGCTTGGGTTTTGGCACGGACTATATCCAATACTGCCTCTGCCTGGGCTAGATCGATCCTGCCATTGAGGAAAGCCCTTAGAGTGAACTCACCAGGGTGAGCCAACCTGGCTCCGCAGCGCAGCACTAGCTCCAGGATGCGCTGAAGGGGTAATGGACCACCATGGCAATTGATCTCGACAACATCTTCCCTGGTATAGGTGTGAGGTGCTGCCATAAAACAAGCAAGCACCTCGTCAACTACCTCACCACTATCAGGGTCGATGATGTGACCATAATTAAGGCAGCGATGGGAAAGTCTCCCTCGAAAAACCCTCTGTGCAATGAGGCGCGCCTCCTTGCCACTGAGGCGGACGATCCCAATCCCCCCCTCACCCAAAGGCGTGGAGATGGCAGCAATAGTATCCTGATACATTTCTCAAGTTAATTTAAGCTCTCTTTGTGGCAAACAGTCAAGTCGGAGATTGAAATAGTGCCTCTCTAGCGATAAACTGGTGTTGCTGTGTTGAAGGTTTTTTCCTTTTTGCTGCCGTGGTAAACCTGGGGAAATGTTAGACTGAAACCTATGAAAGCAAACAATTCCTCGGAGCCCAACCGAGCAAGAATCTGGGGTGTGCCTCGTAATATCTTCTTTCTCGGTGTGGTGAGCTTGCTCACCGATGTCAGTAGCGAGATGATCTTTACCCTCATCCCCCTGTTTTTGAAAAATCTACTGGGGGTTCCAACACTCATCATCGGTCTTGTTATGGGTGTTACTGAGGGTGTGGAGAGCATCCTCAAGATTTTTAGTGGGTGGCTCAGTGACAAGGTGAAGAAACGCAAGTCTTTTGCTCTCCTTGGTTATGGACTATCTACTCTGGCAAAGCCCTTTATGTATCTGGCTGCGGCTTGGGGACATGTGCTTGGGGTGAGGTTTGTCGATAGGGTGGGGAAGGGCATTCGCACCTCCCCCCGTGATGCCCTGGTGGCTGACTCCGCTCCAGCCGAGGAGAGGGGCAAAAGCTTTGGACTTCATCGTGCCATGGATACTGCTGGGGCGGTGGTGGGGCTGGGGATAGCCGCAGTCATCATCTTCCTGAGCGAGCCTGAGACACTAAAACTCACCTTGGACTCCTATCACTCGTTGGTTTTGGTGGGTATTGTGCCAGCAGTGCTGGCTGTGCTCGTGCTCCTCTTCCTCGTCCGGGAGCCCAAAAAGGCTTCCCCGCAGGATATGCCAGAGAAGTTTATAGAAAATCCCCCAGAGATGAAAAAGGGCTTCGGCACCCAGTTCAAGATTTTCCTGGGGATAATGATTATTTTCACCCTGGGTAACTCGAGTGATGCTTTCCTTATACTTCGGGCTGATAACCTGGGGTTCTCCGCTTTCCATATTCTCCTCATGCTCGTCTTATTCAACGCTGTCTATGCCCTCACCTCTCGGAGAGCAGGCATGCTATCCGATAAATTGGGCAGAACATGGGTAATTGCCTCAGGTTGGTTTATTTATGCCCTTGTCTATCTGGGATTTGCTCTCAGCTCTGGCGGATGGCTGATATGGTTACTTTTCGCTTTCTACGGGCTTTATTATGGGGTTGCTGAAGGGGTAACTCGAGCCCTTGTGGCTGATATGGCAGTTGCGGAGCTACGGGGAACAGCCTATGGTCTCTACCATGGTACTGTAGGTTTTGCCCTTCTAGCTGCCAGCCTGCTAGCTGGTTGGATGTGGGACAGCATTAGCCCCACCACCCCATTCTTCTTCGGGGCTGGTCTAGCTGCATTGGCTATGGTTGCCTTGCTGGTCCTCCTTCGAGGTAAGTAATAACCTTGCCCTGCACAAGTATATAGCCTACAGGGAGCTTTTATGTTTTAAAAAATCCAGCACTGCTCCCAGGGGCTGAGTATTTAGTATGTGTTGTGTCTCACACCAGCCACGGCGGGCAACCCCCACACCAAAGCGCATATAACCCAGGTGGTCAGTGCTATGAGCATCGGTGTTAATAATGAGCTTCACCCCTAATTCCCTGGCTCGAAATGCATGGATATCCTTGAGGTCGAGGCGGTCGGGCATAGAGTTGATCTCCAGTGCAGTCCCGGTTTGAGCTGCGGCACGAAAGATTGTCTCCAACTCCAAAGCCACTGGCTCCCTTCTACCCAGGAGCCTACAGGTTGGGTGGGCTATTATATCCACATGGGGGTTATGGATAGCACGAAGCACCCGCTGGGTCATCTTCCCCTTGTCCTGACCCATAGCAGAGTGGACCCCAGCAACCACGACATCTAGCTCACTTAGGAGTTCATCAGGCAGGTCTAGGCTCCCATCGGCACGAATATCCACCTCTACGCCAGTGAGAATGCGAAAGCCCTCTAGCCTCTGATCGAGCTGCCTTATCTCCGAGACCTGTTGTTTAAGCCTCTCCTCATTCAGACCATGAGCAATCCCTCGCCCTGCTGAGTGGTCGCAGATAGCTAAATATTGATAACCAAGCGCCCGGGCAGCCAAAGCCATCTCTTCAAGGGAATTGCGCCCATCACTCCATTCGGTATGAACATGGAGGTCTCCCTTTATATCCGATAGGCTCACCAGCTCAGGAAGACCTTCTTGTTCTGCCCTCTCCACCTCCATTTGCCCCTCCCGTAATTCCGGGGGGACAAGCTGAAGTCCAAGACGATGATAGAAATCCTCCTCGGTAGCGAACTTTTCCAACCTCCCACTCCGCAGGTCGGTTATGCCGTATTCAGATAGCTTTAACCCCTGACGATGCCCTCTTTCCCTCAGCACAATATTGTGCTGCTTACTCCCAGTAAAATACTGAAGCAAAGAGCCGAAGGCGTCATGCTCCACTACCCGAAGGTCTACCTGAACCTCCCCGCTGGTAATTATACTCGCCTTAGTCGTCCCCTTAACCAGCACATCCTTCACCTGAGGCAGCCTGACAAAGGCATTGAGTATCTCCTCTCCATCCTCGGCAGTGCCCATAAGGTCAATATCACCCACGGTTTCCCTGAAGCGACGTAAGCTTCCCGCAGGGATGAGATTGCGCAGACCGGGGCAGATATGAAGAGAAGCCATTATATCCTCTATCACTGGCAGGGCTACACCAATAGGGGTGCGCTTCTCCTTGGTGCGCATTGACTGGAGATGACGCAAGATGTTCTCCGCCGTCTTGCCACCAAGTCGGAATAATCCAGCCACCTTGCCTTCAATGATTGCCCCCTCCAGCTCATCAACCGACTTTATCCCCAGCTCCTGGGTTAGCCTCATAGCAGTCTTGGGACCGATGCCAGGCACATCTAGCAGAGTGCTTATCCCCTTGGGGAACTCAGCCCGGAGCTTCTCATAATATTCCAGACGACCTGTAGTCAGGAGCTCGGTGATTTTCTTAGAGATAGCCTCGCCTATCCCAGGGACATCCTTAAGCTTGCCTCCCTTCATAAGCTGCTCTGTCTCAACAGGCAAGTGCTCTATGGAGCGGACGGCACGCTGATAAGCCCTGACCTTAAAAGGCTCACCACCCTTAATCTCCAAGAAATCGGCTATATCCTGAAATACCTTAGCGAGCTCGCTATTCTTCATTCCCTTTCCTTGCCTTACTAAATTATAATTCGCCTAAATGGTAAAGACAACGATAAAAGTCTGTGAGGGTGGAGGAGTTCAAAAGAGATTAGTCAATGGTTATCTCACCCTGGGCATCAGAACTCAAAATCGAGCTGAAATCATATCCACGCTCTCGCAGCTTATCAGACCCTCCTTGATGCCGATCCAAAAGCGCTATTACTTTAACCACCTGACAACCTGCTGCCTCCACCGCTTCTATAGCCTCTATAACGGAATCACCCGTGGTATTAACATCATCAATTATAGCCACCCTCCCACCTTTTGGGGGAAGGTTTCCTTCGATTTTCCTTCGTGTCCCGTGTTCTTTTGCTTCTTTCCTCACTATAAAAGCCGGGATGGGCTTGCCCTCTAGGTGGCTGACGAGAGCCACTGCTATGGCAATTGGGACACCTCCTATGGCTAATCCGCCAACGGCATCAACCTCTTTTTCAGCTAGTCGCTCAAAGATTTCTTTGCCTATCAGATATGCACCGTCGGGACGGGTAGTAAATATCCTGCCATCAACATAGTAGCTGCTCTTTGCTCCGGAGGAGAGGGTAAAATCACCATGCAGCAATGCGACTTCGGTCACAATCCTTTTAATTTCCGATAACCTTTCCGTTGTGCCGCTCAATCTTGCCCCCTGTGCAAGCAATATTATATAACTTCCTCTTGATGGTGTAAATAAGTGCTCCTGCCAAGCTAAAGATCTGTGCCATAAGGGTGGAGAGAATCCAAAAGTAACTGCTAATAGTAGTCACCGACCTTTTTGTAGCGTATACCATTTATCAAGGCGTCTTCAATGTCTTGATGAAATAGCTTGCCAGAGGCGGTCAGTATTTTATGCTTTGTGCATATATATTGATTACCTTCATAATACGAGATGATGAGGCTCCTGCCTCCGCCTGCTATTCTAGCTGCAGCATGGTCCTGTTCAACCTCTCTAAACATATTCGTATGGATTTTTCGTAAGATATTATGCTCTTCCAAAAGATTGTTTAACTGCTCCGCAGTAAGAAATTGAATTTCTGGTTTTGATGGTATATAATCCATTTACTTAGAAATAATCAATAATGAAGAAAGAAGGTGCTATGCAGTGGTTGGGAGAGTTTATTACCCCCTTTGCTGATTTTGCATTTGGGCGAATACTCATTTCGGAGTTTCGTAAGAAAATTGATGAGGAGCTCTTTGATTTGCGCCAAAGCCCTGAACTCACGGAAGAGCAGAAAATGCTCTCTGGCATTCAACTTTATCTGCATGAAATAGAAGAAGGGTTTAGAGAAGAGTTTGAAGTGTATATGTTGGTGCGTTCTATTTTGGATCAATTTATTGCCTCTACAATTGTGATCGAGGAGCCAGATAAATACAAATTTGCTCCAACACCTACCGGATACAATCTTGAGCAAGTCACCGATGCCTGTAAGCAAAATGTAACTCCAATTGAAGTCCCTGCCTAAGATTGGCTTTCGGAAGGGGGAGGCGAGGGTAGCTCAACACGCTGGTAGATAACTCTCCACGGAACCCTACTTTTCACCTTGCCATTTAATAGGAACTCGACCCAGTATAGCCCCTGTTGCTTAACTGTTAATGTAGTTTTAGCGGTTATATTATGTCCTCTATCTAGCGAGTCCAGAAAAAATGGCATAGTTTGGCTCTCCCACTGGTCACCCCCAGGCATAATAATTCTAATTTTGGCTTCATGGTTTCCTAACCCCCCAGTCCAGCCCATCGCTATCGTTAATATGATCTGCCCTTGGGGCATTTCACTTGGCACTTTGGCGCCCTCTGCCGTCACAATCAGTCTATCGGTAACCCTGACAAGAGAAAGCACCCCGTCCTTCTCTTCCAGCACACGATCGCACAAGACGCCAAACTTCAAATAGGGTTCAGGTAACTCTGACATTGTGCCTCTTTCCTACCTTGCATTTTATCATCTTCCTAAGCTTTAGTAAATCCTACAGCTAGCATAGTATTTGCACTTGTCCTTAGAGAGCTTTCTGTAGTTGGCTGGTTATAGTAGAATATAAAAAGGAGAACAAATTGACCCCTATCCGACGGCAATACCTGCGCATTAAACAACGATACCCTGAAGCCATTGTCCTCTTCCGCTTGGGGGACTTCTATGAGACCTTTGATGAGGATGCCAGGATTGCTTCTCGCGAGTTGGAGATAATTCTTACCTCCAGGGAGGTAGGTAAGGGACAGAGGGTCCCTATGGCGGGAATCCCCCATCATGCCCTCGATAACTACCTGGCTAAACTTATCAACAAAGGCTATAAGGTGGCTATCTGTGAGCAATTGACCCCACCGGGTAGAGAGCTAGTTCAGCGGGATGTGGTTCGGGTGGTAACCCCTGGCACCATAGTTGAGCCCAGTCTCCTTGAGGGGAAGGCGAATAACTACCTTGCCAGCGTAGTTATAGACAGAGAGCAGGCTGGGGTGGCTTATGTTGACATAACTACTTCCGAGTTCGCCACCACTCAGCTCCCCGCCCATCGCCTCCTCTCCGAGCTGGAGCGACTACAACCCTCTGAGGTTATTGCCTCAAGTGGCTCCGATTTGGTTGACTCAGCCCTTCCTGCCTCAGTGACTCGCCTTGAGGACCACTGGTTTGAGCTGGAGACAGCCAGCCAAACCCTGCTTGCCCACTTTGAGGTGAATTCACTGGAAGGCTATGGCTGTGCCCATCTTCCCTTAGCCATAAGCTCTGCCGGGGCAATCCTTAGCTATCTCCAACAAACACAAAAGGGTGCACTGGGTCAATTGAAACGACTGACTACCTATTCCACCGAGTCTTTCATGACTCTGGATGCTCAGACACAGCGTAACCTGGAACTCTTCCAAGGTGGTCGCCTGAGAACCACCTCCGCTTCGCTCCTCTGGGTAATTGACTTGACCCGAACTCCAATGGGAGGGAGGCTGCTCAAGAGATGGCTGGGGCAGCCTCTTCTAGACCTGACAGAGTTGACCAGGCGGCAAGAAGCTATTGAATGGCTTCACTCCAATACCATCGCCCGCAATAAGACGATTTCCTTGCTCAACCAGATGTGGGACCTAGAGAGGTTGAGCAACCGAGTAAGAGGTGGAATTGCCACGCCAAGGGAACTGGTGATGCTGCGGCGCAGCCTGGAGATAGTCCCCCAGATGAGGAAAACGCTTGAGGAGGCCAGTGCCCCAGATTGGCTAACCACAAATCTTGAGCCTTGTGATGAAGCCACCTCCTTGATCTCTCAAGCGATAGTTGATGAACCACCAGCGAGCTTGGACGAGGGTAAGGTGATAAGACCTGGGTTCTCTCAGGAACTGGATCAGCTTTACTCGGCTTCGAAGGAAGCTAAGCAATATCTAGCAAACCTGGAGCGGCAGGAAAAGGAACGCACCGGAATCAGATCCCTCAAGGTGGGCTATAACCGTGTCTTTGGCTACTACATTGAAGTGAGCAAGCCCAACCTCAGCCTGGTGCCAGCCAATTACATCCGTAAGCAGACGCTAGTGGGGGCAGAGCGCTTCTTTACCATGGAATTAAAAGAATACGAATCTCTAATCCTCAATGCCCAAGATAGGATTTCGGAGCTTGAATTCAGCATCTTCCGCCAGGTATGCCAGCAAGTGGGAGCTATGGGGGAGCGTATCCTCTCTGTAGCCAGGGTTTTGGCTCAGCTCGATGTCTCTACCGCACTTGCTGAGGCTGCGGTGCGGCATAACTATACCCGCCCCAAGCTGGACTCAGACGACCGAATAATTATAAGCCAAGGTCGTCATCCTGTAGTGGAGCGAAGTCTCGGTGAAGAAAGCTTTGTGCCCAATGACACCTACCTATCCAATAAGGATAACCAGCTAATCATTCTCACTGGTCCCAATATGTCAGGCAAATCCACCTATCTACGGCAGGTGGCGCTAGTTGTGCTTCTGGCTCAGATTGGCAGCTTTGTCCCTGCCGAATCAGCCACCATCGGCTTGGTGGATCGCATCTTCACCAGAATCGGAGCTCAAGAGGACCTAGCCTCAGGGCAATCAACCTTTATGGTGGAGATGATGGAGACAGCTAATATCCTTAACAATGCCACACCTCGCTCCCTGATAATTTTAGACGAGATTGGGCGGGGCACCAGCACTTATGATGGGCTCTCCATTGCCCATGCTGTAGCTGAGTATATTCATAACCATCCTAAACTGGGGGCGAAGACCCTCTTTGCCACCCACTACCATGAGCTGGTGGAGCTAGCCAGCTTCCTCCCAAGGGTGAAGAACTTCAATGTTGCGGTAACTGAGGAGAGGGGGAAGGTGGTCTTCTTGCGTAAGGTTATCCCTGGTGGAGCCGATAAAAGCTATGGAATCCATGTAGCTCAACTAGCCGGACTACCTCGCTCAGTGTTGCACCGTGCTCAGGAGGTGTTAGTAGAGCTAGAAAAGAAAAGCCCTGGCATTGGGCAGAGGGGGCGCCGTCGCCCACTAGAGCCACCTCCTCAACAGCTCTCCCTCTTTGGTCAACGCCCGCCTGTGATAGACGAAATCCTCAAGCTAGACCTCGATTCCCTCACCCCCCTTGAAGCCATAACCAAGCTCTACGAGCTACAGAATAAAGCGAAGGAGGGTTAGGCGGTTTTATTAAGGGATAAAAATGAGGTCAAAAAGATTAAAAACTAGATATAGCAGAGACTAGTTTGGCGTGGTGTACGTGGTGTAGGAAATCCTAGAGTAGCACGAGGCTTTAGCCTCGCCACGAAGCGACCCTAAAGGGTCGCACTACTTGATGGAGATGAAACCGTGGCGCATGGCTAAAACTACGGCATGGGTGCGATCGTTAGCAGTGAGTTTACGCAGAATGGAAGTAAGGTGATTCTTGACGGTTTGCTCGCTAATCTTCAGGTCATAGGCGATTTGCTTATTGCCATTACCTCCAGCCACATAGCTCAGAATCTGAACCTCTCTAGGGGTAAGCGGGGCGGCTAGAACTCCCAACTCTTCCCCGTTACTAGTATAACTTTCAAACTGGGAAAGAAGCTTCGAAGCGATGTCAGGCTTAGCTAGAATGCTTTCGTTTATAGGATAGTCTCCCATGAAAACACTCTTGATAACCTTTGCCAGACACTCAGGGGAGACGTCCTTGCTTAAGTAAGCCACCATTCCTGACTTGATTGCTAAGAATATATGGTTCCCCTCTGGATGACTCGACAGTCCGATAATCGATGTGGTGGGCAGGCGCTGCCCGATCCGACGGGCTAGCTGAAAACCGTCCGATAAACTCGAGTTGACTTCCAGAAGTATCACATCGGGTGAGTAGGCTTCTATCATAGACACAGCCTCTTCATTGACATCAGTCTCACCAAGCACTTTTATATCTTCCTCTTCCGAGAGCGCTAGGCGCACACCTTGCCGGAAAAGGACTGAGTTATCAATCAGGAAGACCCCGATTTTCTGTTTCCCGTTCTCCCTGCCCGAAGCCCTGTGATTGTGATTAGAAGACCCAAACAAGCGGGCGAATCTTTCCATCTCTTCCATTCTTAAACCTCCATCTCTTTTCGCAGCATAAGCCGTTTTGTCCTCCCTGCCAATCCTGCGAAAGTGTGATTTTTAGAGTGAGTATGAACCATCATCTTGGTAGCTCCTTCGGGTGACCACAACATCACCCTGTTTAGTGATAAGGCTAACCCTATGCTCACCCTTTGTAAATAGCCCAAATTTCTGTTTGGCATATTACTTTCCGTCATTTCCCATAGTACTTCTGTCATCACTGAGCCAGCAAGGTATAAGTATGGGTGGCAGTATAGCTGCCAGCCTTTTGAGAATAGTGCGTGGACTACCCAAGAGAGGAAATAAAAAATCCCTCGCTGTGGCGAGGGATTTTATTGCCGATGTGGAAGAGGTAGTAGAGCGTTTTCTATTTGATGGAGATGAAACCGTGGCGCATGGCTAAAACTACGGCATGGGTGCGATCGTTAGCAGCCAGTTTACGCAGAATGGAAGTAAGGTGATTCTTGACGGTTTGCTCACTAATCTTCAAGTCATAGGCGATTTGCTTATTGCCATTACCAGCAGCCACATAGCTCAGAATTTGAATCTCTCTGGGGGTAAGTGGGGCGGCTAGAGTCTCCATCTCCTCTCCATTAACGGCATAAGTTTCAAACTGGTTGAGGAGCTTGGAAGCAACTTCAGGCTTAGCCAGAATGTTTTCGCTTATAGGATAGTCCCCTTTGAAAACCCTCCTGATAACCTTCGCTAAAGACTCGGGGGAAACATCCCTGCTTAAATAAGCTGCCATTCCCGCCTTGATGGCTGGAAATAGATGGCTCCCATCGGGATAGCTCGACAGTCCGATAACTGATGTGGTGGGCAGGCGTTGCGCAATTCGACTGGCTAAGTGGAAGCCATCCGATAGATTTGAGTCAACTTCCAGAAGTACCACGTCGGGTGAGTAGGCTTCTATCATAGACAGGGACTGTCCGCTGACATCACACTCACCCAGTACTTTGATATTCTCCTCTTCCCAGAGTGCCAAGCGTACACCCTGTCGGAAAAGCACTGAATTATCAACCAGGAAGACCCCAATTTTCTGTGTCTCCTCCTGCTTGTGCCAAGCCTTTCGGTCAGAAGCTTCAAGCAAGGTAGTCAAACTTTCCATCTTTGCTCCTCCTACTTCTCTTCGCTTTGTTATTTCCATAGTACTTCTGTTCATCACTGAGCCAGCAAGGTATAAGTATGGGTGGCAGTATAGCTGCCAGCCTTTTGAGAATAGTGGGTGGTCAGCACATAGTCGACCAGGACATCGAGTCCTGGGGTTACTTCACTGCCAGAGCCGATAATAGCCATGGTGGTGTTGAACTCCGTAGGCGTGGTGACATTATCCAAAGGCGCTCCCGATGAAGTATATTTGAAATCTGCCGAGGCGATTGTTTCCAAAGTGGCTGTTTGCAGGTCCTGGTCTTTCTCCACCATTATCTGCCAAGCCACACCAGCTTGAACATTAGCCGTCACCGTGCCTGAATAAGAGGGAGTGGTGGGCACGACTGGGTTCCACTGCACATTGCCTTCCCCAGAAATAGTCAGGATTAGCCCGGAGGCGTTCACGGTTACAGTTTGGCTGGCTGGATTGTTGGTGCCCCCAGCAGCGCCGGTTGCTGAGGAAGTCCAGGGTGTCTCGCCAGTGGTGAAGGGTGTGGTGCAGGTGAAAACTATCTGGACCGATTCGGTGTTGGCGATATCGTCTGGCGCAGTCGATGCCGTAACAGTAACTGTCTGCGGTCCATCGCTGCCACTAGGAAGACCAGTTACTGTCCAGTTCTTGGTGCCACCAGCAGCAGTAACCGTATAGCCTCCCGCGGTGGTGGGGATATTGCTGTAGCCGGTGGGGATGGTAAAGGATGCGGAGTGGATTTCGTCGCCACTGGTTCCGCCGCTATTAGTTATAGTGGTGGTGAACTCCACCGACTCAAAATCATAGACGCTGGACGGGGAGACGGTGGTGGAAGCCTTCACATAGGTGACCACCAGCTCGGGGACATTGCTGCCGCTCTCCCTGGAGGCGAAAGAGGCTTCGTATATCGTCTTAGAATCTTCTGTAGCGTCCTTGACCAAAATCCCATAGTTGGAGGCAGTTGCCTCATACCAGGCGGCGACATCAGCAGTGATGTCCCAGCTTAGCCAGACATTGGGAGTGGTCCCTGTAGCGGTGGAGGCGGTGGGGGTGAGATTGAAGTCTCCACCGGCGGTTGTCCAGGCAGTGCCGGTAGTGCGGTTATCCCAGGTTACGTCGCTTGTGCCAGGAGAGGCAGCGGTGCCAGTGCCCTCTGTCCAGTCAGCGGTTACCCGGTGAGCATCGTAGGTTCTGTCGGTGGAATCGGGCGGCGCAGTCATATAAAGTTGCAGAGTAGCCGATTCGATGGTCGCTCCTGCGGGTATGCTGCTGAGGTCAAATTTGACCAGTGTGTGCTTGTTTCTGAGATTGGCGCCAGTCTTGTATGAGGCAACTTGCAGAGCAGTAGCGCCACCGTAGTTTGCTGTTGGCTCATTCTCGTATATATATGAGTCTGCGGTGGTGGTGTAGGTGGCGCTGGTGGCAAAGACGGGGGATGGTTGAAGGATGAGGGGCGGAAATGCCAGCAAAAGCGCCACAACCACGATGAGCAGGTTCTTCAAGGAGAGAACCTTACCGAGGCAACGCTCTCCTCTGTGCCTCCCAGCACCCCGTTTTTGGTTGTTCATCATCTTTCTTCCCATCTCTCGTCAGGTGCCGTTCGTGGTGAGCTTGTCGAACCATGAACGGCCCTTCGACAAGCTCAGGGCGAACGGAACAAATCTATTTTCGTAACAAGGACAGTCTATGGGACAGACCTGAAGGTCTGTCCCTACAGGATGATTCATTTTTCAACACTGCCACTCCTTATTCCTAGTGTTTCTTACCGTTACCGTTGACGTGGACTTTAATGGTCAGCTTCCGCTTGGCTACCCAGCCTAGCGCCACCAGTACTAATAGCGAAGCGACGCCGATGATTATCCAGGTAACTGAGAAGAACCACTGCGTTGCCTCGCCGGAAATGTTTATCAGTTCTCCATTCTTATCTATGTAGCCGAGGGTGAAAACGGCTTTGACCTTGCCGAAGGAGGGCTCATTTTCCCATACAGCGCTCAGCTCTCGCTCTGTATTGGGCAGGGTGGTTATTTCACCCAGGGACATCGTGTCGCTATGGGCACCCCAGGTGCCATAGAAATCTACCTGACCTGCCACATTCAGATGGACATTTCCTGTGTTTCGAACCACCATACTGGCGTGCATCGGGCTGCCTTGATACAAGCCTACTTCTGCTAGCTCTGCCTCGGTTACTATAGACGCATCACTCACACCAGGTATAGTCAGCAGTATCAGCGTGCCGACGCGAAGAACCGGGGTAACGCCAGTGGCGCCATTCTCACTTGGCAGGGTGGTTTCAAACAGAGCCACGCAATACTTTCCTCCCGGCTCAACCTCTGGGGGGACTGCTATAGTGACCTTTACCTCCTTAGTGCTGTTGGCTTCAAGGTGAAATTCGGCGGGTTCCAGGGTAACCCACTTGGCACAGGAGTAAGATTCGTGCCCCGGCTCAGAGAAGGTGAAGCTGTTCTGCTTGTCGATGGAGTAGTCCATAACATAGGCGGTGACATCCACCGGCGTATCCCCTCGGTTGAGCACGGTAATGTGGGAGCTTCTTGAACCATCCTTGGGGACGCTCATCTCCAATTTGGCGGGGGTAACACCCAAACTTGCATCGGCTCCGACCCCTGTGGCGAGCACAAGCAACATCGCCACTGAAAGCAATGCTGTAAGCGCTATAATTGCCCATCTGGTTTTATCCATTGTTTTATTCATTTTCCCCCTCCTAGTTTTGGTAGTTGCAGACCTTCAGGTCTGCTTTTTGGCAGGTCTGAAGACCTGCATTACTTTTATTCATCCCTTATGTCTATCCATCTCTCAATGAGCTGCTGCGAAGACTGCATGAAGGCGTGGAGCCCCAGAATAAGATATTCAAGGTAGAGCTGCCTTCTCTCAATCCTTGCTAGCCTCTGTCCAACCTCCGATGCCTCCAAATCCCCATTTCTTCTTCTTCGGACGATGTCTTCCTTTATCAGTTGGACTATCTCTTCTTGGGTCATTTTCCTCCTCCGCTAAATAGAGTCGATGACCAAGACCAAGTTAGGTCTAGGACACTTCTACCATAAGGGGTCATAGTTCTTTTGGCAATAGCCCATATAGGGTAATAGGCATAGTCATTTGGTCAGGGGACTAAAGTAATCGCCTGCATAGGCTAATCATTTTGAGGTAATGAGGGTGTTTAGTTGTCATTGTTATGAAAATAGATTTGTTCCGTTCACCCTGAGCCTGTCGAAGGGTCGTTCATGGTTCGACAAGCTCACCACGAACGGTTCCTAGCATATCTATTTTCATCCTTCGTAGTGCCAATAATTGGCATGATTGATTGTTACGAAAAATGCGGAAAAAGAATCGACACCCTCACCCTCTCCCTCCCCTGGCGGGAGGGAGTTAGAGGGAGGGGGAATTCACCCTCACCCTTCGGCAAGCTCAGGGCAGGCTCTAACCTTTCCCTTCAAGGGAGAGGAATTTATGTGGAGATTTTGTAAGATACTATAATAAGCAAGTGGCTACGGAGTGTTACCGTAGCCACTTGCTCTGCTTTGCTCACCAGTTGCTTTAGGTAGCAGCAATGGTGTAGGTGTGGAGGGCAGTGTAGGTGTCTGCCAGATCGGTAAGGTGGGTGACCAGTTGATAGTCCACCGAAACAGCTACGCCAGCATCAGCGGTGCCACTGCTATCGCTAGCCACAGTCGCCGGAGAAGCCACCAGCGGGAACTCGGTATCAGTAACAACATAGGTAGGACCGACTGCACCGCTGGACTGGAAGGTGAAATTAGCCGTCGGAAGTGTGTCTGTCCCGGCATTTTTCAGGTCGTCGTCCTTATAAACGGTCAGGTTCCAGCCCACATTCGCCTTGCAGGTAGCTGTCACCGAGCCAGTCTCCGTGCTGGGAGGTACTATTGATGCCCACTGGACATTAGCCTCACCGCTCATCACCAGATCCAGCACGGTTTCAATGGTAGCCGAAGGGGCTACCGTCCCAGTAGTGGCTGCGCTGGCTACTCCTGGCAATACAGCTAATATCAGAGCCACGATACCAAAGATAATCGCAATCTTTTTCCTCATTCCTTATCACCTCCTTTCTTTAAGATTTTTTCTTTCTCGGAACAATTATTGTGATTCACATAGCACCACCTCTCTTCAAGCTATGATTCCTCTATCTTTCTTAAAAACATTCCAATTTCACCAGCCAGATTGGTTAGGAGTTCCAGCTCGGTCTCGGTGAGCAGCTCCGCACCATCCTCTCTATAGATGTTAAGGATGCCAAACATCTCCTGGTCGGTCTCTATAGGCAGAAGGATGGTCTCCTGTCCCTTAAACCCGGGATTGGTTACCTTATATCTGGGATAGCCGTGATAGACTTGCCCAAATAAGGGATGCTGCTGGACATTGGTAAAAAGAATGGGTTTATCAACCTCGGCTACATATCTGGCGATACCCCTTTTGAGCACTGCATTAAGAGCCTGCACAGCGTTCTCCCATCTCCCCAGGGCAGCAGCAACCATTACCCCCTGTACCGAGGTATCGAAGAGCATAATCACCCCACCACTGGACCTTGTCAGGTGCAAGCCGCCACTGAGCATGAATTGAAGCACATCCCTCTGCTCCATCACTGTAGCCACAGCCTGGCTGACCTCGGACAGGATAACCAACTGCTTAAGTCGAGCCTTCTTATCTGTAAGCCTCTTCCTGTCCAAAGCATTGCCTATAGCGGCGCAGAGCTCACCCCTGTCCAATGGCTTAATTAAGTAATCGAAAATGCCCTGCCGAATAGCGGCACGCACTATTAGATCATTGGGGTATCCGGTTACAAGAATGGAGATGGTTTCCGGGCTTACCTCTCGAAATTCGCTGACCAGCTCCAAGCCACTAATTTCAGGCATTTTGTTATCAGTAATTAGCAAGTCGAAGTTCTCCCTTTGGGCTGTCTGGAGAGCCACCATTCCGTTATCTACAGCCGTGGCTTGATAGCCTTCGCGGTCGACCATCTCCCGCACGGTGTCCAGCGCCATGGGCTCATCATCAACGATTAAAATCTTCTCCTGATTCATGGCTACCAATCCTCCTCAGGGTCACATTGCTCAGCTTGCAGCAAATATGCAGAGAGAGAATGTCCGTTCCCGTTGGCTTTGGGAAGCCTGATGCAAAAAGTGGACCCATTTCCAAAACTACTATCCACCTCTATCTTCCCTCCGTGTTCGGCAACAATGCTGCGGACGTTACTAAGTCCCAGCCCGTTACCATTCGAACCTTTGGTAGTGAAAAAGGGGTCGAAAATCTTATGGTTGACCTCGGCAGGTATGCCTATTCCGTTATCGCTAACCGAAAGAGCCACCCAGCCATCCTCTTGATGGGTCTTGATAGTGAGCCTGCCTCCCTGAGGCATGGCGTCTATAGCGTTAAGGACAATGTTGGTCAACGCCCGTTTTAGCTCCATCGTATCTCCGTGCACGGGGTCAATCTTGTTCAGGTCGACGCTTATATCAACATCTCCATTTCGGCGGTGCTCCACCAGGGGCAGGGTATCCTCCACAAGCTGGTTCAAGTCCACCAGGTCAAAATCGTGGTTATCCCTTGGTCTGGTAATATCGCCGAAACTCCGCACCACCTCAGCTCCGTCAGAAGCTGCCTGCTTGATGATACGGAGACTTTTTATCACCCTTTCGTCCTGGGCATCTTCCAAGGCTAACTGAGTTCTGCCTAAGATAGTCGATAAGATGTTGTTGAGGTCGTGAGCCACACCACCAGCCATCTCACTAAAGGCTCTTAGCTGAGTGCTGTTATCAATGGTGCAGATTTCTTGTAACATTTCGAAAACCTCGCTCAAAAATCAATCCCAAGACACCTCTACCATACAGGCTCTATATCCTCTAGTAAATCCCCCAAATGTCCCAAAAAGGGTGGTCACTTAGTAGGGGGACTTTTCGAGGTCTTGCGGAGAGGTATGGAGCGAAGCTTTCCCCCTCAAGCAGATTCTGTGATAGAATAGCTTTCAGGAGCTACAGAAGAAAGCGAGGGATGGGTAAGGGGAAGTATTTCTTGCTCGCTACGGCAGGCAACATACTAATATCTATGGCGGGGCGCAATTGTGCTGAGTATCGCATCAAGCAAGAATAGCTGTTTTGAGTTCAAAGAAAACGGGAAACGGCTCAATGAAGCTATTGTAGAGAAAAATTGAGAAGGAGCAAAAAGTCTGATATGAGTCACAGAAAGAGCTTAAAATTCGAAGCGAAAGATGCAGAGTTTGTATCACTGGGCAATGCGAGTACCAACATTAGATTAACTCATGAGATTGCACCTGAGCAATTTATTAAGATTTATGAAAGCATATGCTCTCAATACAACCTTCAAATAACTGAGGAATTCATTAAGAGACTTTGGGAAGAGGAGACATTCTTTGGAGTCAAACGCAAGGCGCAAATCGCAAACATAATCCCCTACATCATAGATTTTGTTCTTGATGCTCACTATCTTTTAGGAAAGGGGATAGAAATTGGACCTTTGATTAAAGAATTCAAGGCAAGTGGCCATATTGGTGAGCTGCGGCACGCGTGTTCTCTCTCATTCCTTTCTTCTATGTATGCGTCTAAGAAATATACTGTTCAATTCGAAGGCAAGTCAAAAGGGGAAAAGCCTGACCTCTTCGTAAATAAGATACCTGCTGATTTGAAGGTCATCCGGCAAAGTGATCTAGAAAAAATCCACCGTTGTAAGGGCAGAGTATTTGAAAGCAAACTTTCGGAGGATTTATGCTACGACATTGGAAAATCTATTCAGAATAGACTACATGAGGGCATCAAGCAAGCTGAACTTGTATTTATAGACTTGACCGCAAAATCGTTATCGTCAATTTGGTTGGGGGAGGAATTTGACACTCTTGCAAACATTATTCCAGAGCCAAAGAGGTTTCGTGTGGTGTATTTCTGCAAAATGGGTCCAAATGTATTTATAGGAAGGAAACAAACCTACTCCTTCTTTGCAACTTATATCGATATAGAGCCAAATTTGTGGGACTTCATAAAACGGAGTGATAAGACGATTACCCATACAATGATTGGGGGTCCCCCCAACATATAAGAAATGAATATCATTGAAGTAGATAGTCTAACTAAGAGGTTCGGTCAGTTTACCGCTGTCGACCATGTCTCCTTTGGGGTAGATAAAGGGGAGATCTTTGGACTCCTGGGTCCCAATGGTGCCGGGAAGTCGACCATTATGCGTATGCTGTGCACCTTGCTTCGCCCCACCGAAGGAAGAGCCAGAATAGCAGGCTTCGACATTGTAGACCAGCCTTCTCAGGTAAGGGAGCACATCGGTCTGATTACCGAGAAGCCTATCCTTTATGACCGGCTTACTGCTGTGGAGAACCTCACCCTCTTTGGGCGACTGAACCATATGCCTGAGAAGCTAATCAGTGAGAGGAGCGAGAGATGGTTAAAGTTGGTACAGATGTGGGAGTGGCGAGATAAGCAGGCAAGAACTTTCTCCAGTGGGATGAAGCAACGCATCAATATTGCTCGGGCTCTGTTGCACCAACCTGAGGTTCTCTTCCTCGATGAGCCTACCCTAGGGCTAGACCCCCAGACCACCAGGTCTATAAGGGAGTTTATTCAGGAGCTCAGTCAGGAAGGGGTTACTATTGTGCTAACCACACATATTATGGTGGAAGCCGAAATACTGTGTCATCGAGTAGGTATTATAGACCAGGGGAAGATTGCTGCCCTTGATACCCCGACTAATCTGAAGAGGATTGTTTCCCGCAGCGAAGCCACCATCCTGGATATAGATGTGCTCGACCTCGATGATGAGCTAATTGCGAAGCTTGGAAGCCTGGATTGTGTAACCTCCTTAGTGCAAAAGGATACCTATCAGGTGAGGGTTCATGCCAAGGGTGAGGAGGCTGTAGATAGAATCATCGATACTATCCGACAAGATAGCAGGAGAATTCGAGCCATCAGCAGTGTTGAGCCAACGCTGGAAGATGTCTTCCTCCATCTAACTGGAAGAGAGATGAAGGAAGAAGCTAAAGAGAAGATACCCTCTCAGCGTGGTCATCGCTGGCGGAGAGCTAGCTCCAAAGGAAGGTGAGAGAAAATGATGACTAAAATCAGGCGAACTATAGTAGATGGCTACCGTATCGGCTATAAAGACCTACTTGATTTCGCTCGGGATAGAATGAAACTTATCACCTGGTTCATTATGCCTTTATTCATGATGGTGATGATGGGCTATATATTCCCTTCGGAGAATGTGCTCAGTGGTATTCCTCTAGGGGTGGTCGAGCATGATCAGGGGGCGCTGGGAGGGGAGGTAGAGGAGATGCTGGATGAACTGAAGATGGGAGAGAACCAGGAGGAGCCCTTTATTATCGTTGCGCTGGAGGGGGTGGATGATGCCAAAGAAAGAATAAAGAGGCGGGAGCTAAATGGAGCCGTAGTCATCCCTGAGGATTTCTCGGCTAAGATAAATCAGGGTGAGCAAGCGACCATCACCATTATCACCGACCAATCCAATCCTCAGCTTTCCACCCTGCTTGGTCAAATGCTAGGACAAACGATGGAAATGTTGTCCTCTGAGCTAGGGGCTGAGAGGGTTAAAGACCTGATGCCTGATTTAGCCAATCCTCAAGCTACGGTCAAGCCCTTCACAGTCAATAAGGAAGGGATAGTCCCAGGCAAGCCAAATTATTTTCAGTTTATGGCACCGGGGATAATGGCTATGGTGGTGATGATGGCGGTGATGATGGGGCTGGCAGGCTCTATTGCCAGGGAGAGGGAACTGGGCACCCTCGATGGCATTCTGGCAGCACCTATCTCCCGTCTCTCCATTATCTTGGGAAAGACCTTCTCCCAAACAGTGCGAGGCATGGTTCAGGGATTCATAGTCCTCATCCTGGCAATATTGCTTTTTGGCGTGGTAGTTCATGGTAGCATCCCCTTAATGATGTTGGTGCTCATCCTGGGAATTTTCTCCTTTATTGGTCTGGGGGTGCTCATCTCAGCTATATCTACTGAGCAGGAAACTGCTATGACTATCATGATGACCTTGCAATTCCCTATGATATTTCTCTCTGGAGCCTTCTTCCCTATTCAGCAGATGCCTGGCTGGCTACAATCGGTATCCCAGGTGATACCCCTTACCTATGCTATTCAAGCCTTGCGCAAAGTGATGATCCTGGGGGCAGGGCTCCCCTCGATGATGAGCGAGGTCATCATTCTTGCCGCTTTTGGGGCTGTCATGCTGGTAGTAGCTATCCCTCTGTTCAACCGAGCGGTGACTAGATAGAAAAACAGGGGGCGAAATGCAGATGGTAGAATGTGGTCAGTGGTTTGGTAAATTAACCGTATATGATACAGTTGGGGGCAGGCTTGGGAAATAGGCGGATTATATAGGGATAAGAATGCTTGAAAAGGTATTGATTAAGCAAGGTAAACTAAACATCCTGATCGACTCTGAAAGTTTTGATAAGCTACTCTGCTGAAGATAAATCTATGGCTGGAGCTATAAAACAATCCTTAGAAGATCAATTCGGGGTTGAAGTGTTTTTGGCTCATGATGACATCGAGCCGTCGAGCGTATGGCAGGATGTAATAATGACCGAATTGAAATCCTGCAATGTCTTCCTCCCAATTTTGACTAGTAATTTCAATCGGTCTAATTGGACTGACCAAGAAACGGGTTTTGCCCTGGCGAGAGACATCCCTATTATACCCATCAATGCTGGTGAGACACCTCGCGGTTTCATCGCAAAATATCAAGCATTACGGATCGACGTAACAGAGGTGCCAAATTCATGCTTGGAAATTGCGAAAGTTATTGCTTCGAAACCCAATGTTCATGAAGCATTCTTAAATTCTGTTGTAAAAACTTTTGGAGATAGTGAGAATTTTGCAAGAGCAATAAAAATGTCAGGGATGCTGCTCGGATTTAAGTCATATACTGTGCATCAGAAAAATGAAATTATAAGACTCGCAGCTTCTAATGACCAAATTTACCGTTCTAACGCAGCAACAAGAAACTTGAAGAAATTTATCGATCTTTACAAAGATGATTTAGATGCTTCACTTGTAGAGATATACGAGAATAATGTGAAAAACGCGCATTAGGTTAAGGAGATTCGGGACGTTTCGCCCCCTGGGGTCGCTTCGCCTATACCTATAGCAAGCCTCGCAAAGAACGAACGGGTTAAGCTGACCAAAGTATTACTCTACCACCTGATGAGCTTCCTCAGTCCCTTGGCTTGAATAGCAAGATTAGGGGGGGCGAAATGCAGTTTCTTGGGCTAACCCGGCACAGCCATCGTTGCGGCATAGGTAAGATTATAAGAAAACTGAAGATTAGGGGCTTTAACTCTTGATTGCCTGGTTCAGCTTCTTCATCAGGCGTGATTTACGCCGAGCAGCATTATTGGGGTGAATAACCCCTTTCTGAGCTGCCCTATCTAAGGTGCTGGCTGCTTGCACCACCGCCTGCTTAGCTAAATCCAATTCATTCGCGGCAATGAGCCTCTCCGCTTTAGCTATATAGGTCTTGACAGTGCTGCGAACTGATTTATTTCGCATTCGTTGCTTAGTTGCTACCTTGACTGCTTTAGAATAAGGCATTGTTTTACTCCTCCATACGAGCTACGTTGAGCACTCCGCTGATTCCTTCGAGTTTAGAAAACAGACGACTTAATTGAGCCACACCTTTTATTTCTAGGGTTAAGAATATGGATGTGGTGTGGTCATCATGGTCGGTAGAGGTTATCGAAGCTATATTTACCCTCTCCTCAGCCACTAAGGTGGTGATGTCGCGCAATAGCCCAACTTTATCCCAGGCATCGAGGCGCACTACCACAGGGTATAGTTGCTTCACAGAGCCCCACTCAACACTGACCAGACGCTCCTTCTCATCTTCATGGACTATGTTAGGACAGTCTTTGCGGTGAATGCTTACTCCTCTATTGCGAGTGATATAGCCAATAATCTCGTCACCAGGTAGAGGGGAACAGCAATGAGCTAACTGAGTAAGGAGTTCACCTTTACCTAATACCTGAATACCTGAAGGGGCTGGCTTCGGTGCTAGAGAAACCCCTACAACCTTAGGTTGCTCCCGCTGTGCTACCAATTTCGATGCAATCTGAGTAGCACTGATCTCACCACAACCGATGGCAGCATAGAAGTCGTCTACAGTTTCATATTTAAACCCATGAGCTATTTCTTCCCGATTGCTAAAGCTGACCCCAAGCCGCTGCAACTCCTTATCTAAAATCCCCTTACCTCGCTGGATATTCTCCCCCCTCTCCTGCTTCCTGAACCATTGCCGAACCTTCTCTCGAGCATGGGAGGTGTTGATAAACCCCAAGTTGGGATTGAGCCAATCCCAACTTGGTCCTTTATCCTTCTTTGTGGACATGATCTCCACGGTATCGCCGTTGGAGAGATGGTAACTAAGGGGAACAAGCCTGCCATTAACCTTCGCTCCAATACAACGGTGCCCCAGGTCGGTATGGATGCGGTAGGCGAAATCTAGCGGTGTAGAACCAGCAGGTAGCTCTTTTATCTCCCCTTTTGGGGTATATACAAAGACCTGGTAGTTGAAAATGTCTGTTTTTACAGATTCAAGAAATTGGGCAGTGCTGCCAAGCTCCCTGTGCCAGTCCATAAGCTGTCGTAGCCAAGCAATCCTTTGCTCAAATTTCATATCTGGCTTTGATCCATCTTTATAGCGCCAATGGGCAGCTACCCCATATTCAGCAATGTGGTGCATCTCAAGGGTTCGAATTTGCATCTCTAAAGGGGTGGTGCCGAAACACATTGCTGTAGTATGAAGGGATTGGTAGCCGTTTTCCTTTGGATTAGCAATGTAGTCATTGAACTCGCCAGTTAAGGGATGCCATAAGCTATGAACTATACCTAAGGTATGGTAACAATCCTCTACTTTATCCACTAGAACGCGAAGGGCAAGAATATCATGAATATCACCAAAGTCCTTACCTTGAGAGGCATACCTTTCCATCTTCCGATACATACTGTAGATGCCTTTACACCTCCCGCTAATTTTAGCCTTTAGACCTGATTTCCTCAGCTCATCCTCAAGTGTATGGATAGCCTGATCAACTAAGGACTGCTGCTCTGCTTCTCGTCTAGTTGCCAGGTGCTCAATCTGGCGATATTTCAGGGGCTGCAAATAAAAGAGGGACAGGTCTTCTAATTGCCCTTTTAGCTTCCCCATACCCAAACGATGTGCCAGGGGAACATAGATGTCCATAGTTTCCTTGGCAATGCTACGCCGCTTTTTGGGAGGCAAGGCTCCCAGGGTATGCATATTATGCAATCGATCAGCCAGCTTAATAAACACCACCCTCAGGTCTTCCGCCATTGCTACCAGCATTTTCCTCAAGCTCTCAGCTTGTAGCTCTTCTTTCTTTGTTCCTCCCCCTTGCCATGAGATCTTGCTCAGCTTAGTAACACCATCTACAAGCTTACTTACCTCAGTTCCGAATTTAGCCTCGATCTTTGATAACCTCACCCCACACTCCTCAGGGACATCATGAAGCAAGGCAGCAGCTAGAGAACTCGCATCTAGCCCTAAATCAACAAGGATAGCCGCAGTCTCTAGAGGGTGCTGTAGATAAGGTTCGCCAGACTTCCGTAGCTGTTGTTGATGTGCCTCGAGGGCAAACTGGTATGCCTCCTCCACCAGGGTCAATTTCTCCTGGGGCAAATAACTTCCTGCCCTTCCCACAAGGCTATCAAAATCCATTTCACCCTTGAGTATAACCTGGGTCATTTTACCAAGTCAACCTCTGCTCTCTGAGGGTGTTTAGTTGTCACCCTGACCCTGAACGAAGTGAAGGGGAAGGGTCACTAGATTCTTCCCCGATAAATCGGGGGCAGAATGACAGGCAGGATTGCTAAACAACTCTGCTCTCTTGACCGAACCCAGCGATAAAGTTATGATGGATTGAGGTTAGGAAGATGCAGCGTCTATGCATCAGATTTTTTCGTGGCAAGGAGATAAAGTATATATCCCATCTTGACCTGATGCGCACTTGGGTGAGGATATTACAGCGAGCTGGGGTGTGGCTTGCTTACTCTGAGGGATTTACTCCCCACCCCAAGGTCTCGCTAGCTGCCCCCCTTCCCCTAGGGGTGACCAGTGAGGCTGAGCTGATGGAAATTTTGCTGCGGAAGCGGCTTTCACCCTATTTCTTTATCCAAGCTGTAAGAAAGCAGTTGCCCTCAGGTCTAGATATACTTGAGGTGCAGCAAGTGCCCCTGATAGCACCTTCACTTCAATCACGGCTTCGCTTCATTGAATACAAGGTTGAAGTGAATTCCAGCAAGAACCCGAAAGAAATGCAAGCAGCGATTGCCCGTTTGCTCCATACCGAAAGCCTACCATGGCAACATATGAGAGATACTGGACCACGCCAATATGACCTGCGCAAATTGATCGCAGACCTATGGCTCATAGATTGGCAGGACACCAAATGCACCATAGGCATGCGGCTGCGTAGTGATAGTCGTGGCACTGGAAGACCAGAGCAGGTTATAGCAGCACTGGGCATGGCTGATTATCCCATCTCTATTCACCGCACTAAGTTAATCCTAGCGTGAGATAGGCAAGATGAGGCTTATTTTGATAAGACACGGCGAATCCTCCTGGAACCAAGAACGCCGGATCCAAGGCATTAGCGACATCGAGCTAAACGAAAGGGGAAGGGAGCAAGCAGAAAAGATATCCATAGCGTTGAGGGGAGAAAAGGTCAATGCCATCTACTCCAGCCCATTGAAACGAGCTGTGGATACAGCCAAAGCAATTGCTCAGGTTCACCACCTCGAGGTGAATATTGAACCTGACCTCAGAGAGCTTGATGTCGGCGAGCTAGATGGTTTGCGTGAGAAGGAAGTGAACCAAAGATATGGTGAGTTTTGGAAGGAATGGAGGAAGGGCGATGGATCTATTCATCTGCCTGGAGGGGAATCCCTGGAGGAACTTCAGAGAAGGGCGTGGAGGGCAATTCAGCATATAGATGGGAAACATTCCAATGAGGTTGTGATAGTAGTTAGCCATTTGTTTGCTATCCGAACCATAATCTGCCAAGCACTAGGACTTGAACTTGGTAAATCGGGAAGGCTAAAACAGGATGTGGCGGCTATATCTATCCTCAATCTGGAAGAGCAAGGCTCTTCTCTAGTGCTATTCAATGATACTTGCCACCTAGAGGCTGTTTAGGGAGGCTGATGAAGGGCGCTACTAGAACTCTGCTCACCATCTTTGTTCTACTTCTGGATGATATAATTTTGGTAGCCATTGGGCTTTTCGTCCTCTGGAAGCTGGGGATACATTTATCTCCAGGAGTAATCACCGCCCTCATAGTTCTATTAGGAGTCTGCTTCTTTGTGCTCTACCGACTCATTAGGCCTATACTCAACGGGAAGCAGGCAACTGGCTGCGGGGGTATGCTCGGTCTCGAAGGGAGAGTGACCACACCGCTAACACAGGAGGGGATCATTAAGATTCGTGGTGAGATCTGGAAGGCATGTTCAGTCGGCTCTAGCATAAGCACCGACGAGGAGGTAATAGTTGTAGGGCTAGAGGGGCTTAAGCTACTTGTAAGACGCAAAGACAGTGCCGACGAAGGTGAAAATGTGAAGCGAGGCTAAAGCTCGCCAGAGTCGAGTCTTCGACCTCGCGCTACATTCTTAAACAATCTCAACTGAACAGGTTGACGACCTCATATTTGTCTGCTAAACTTACTTTGGGTATGATGAGATGTTTTAAGGCTAAGGGGGTAAGTAAGCGATGAGGTTCCCTTTCCGTCCTAAAGGGGAGAAGTTTTTCGATCTTTTTGAAGAGAGTATTACAAATCTGGTGAAGACAGCCAGATTATTCCTGGAGCTTGTAGTAAAGTGGGAGGGCGTGGAGGACAAAATAAAAGAAATCACTGACCTCGAGCATGAGGGTGACAGCATTACCCACCGCATCATATCGAATTTGCATAGCACCTTTTTTACCCCCCTTGACCGTGAAGATATCATTTCGCTGGCTCAAAGCCTAGACGATGTAGTTGACTTCATCCAAGCAGCGGCAGATGCAATGCTAGTCTATAGAGTAGAGCGTCCTACAGAAAACGCTATGGCATTGGCAAGCATTATTCATGAGTCTACCCGTGAGCTAGAGCGAGCCATGCCCAGCTTGCGCCGCCACACCGAGTTAACAGAGATACTTTCGCGCTGCGTGGAAGTCAACCGCCTGGAAAATGAGGCTGACAGGGTTATGCGTCGGGCACTGGGTGAGTTGTTCGAGAATTCTACTAATATTGTGGAGATTATCAAGTGGCGGGAGATTTATGAACATATGGAGAGCGCTACGGATAGGTGCGAAGATGTAGCCAACGTCCTTGAGGCTGTGGCACTCAAGAATGCCTGAAACTTCTCTAGCACTCCTCTTTGTGATTGTCGCCTTAGCCTTGGCTTTCGGCTTTACTAATGGTCTCAATGATGCCGCTAATGCCATTGCCACTGTAGTAAGTACCCGAGTTCTATCCCCCCGTGCTGCTATTGCTATGGCTGCTGTATGTAATTTTGCCGGAGCAGCTACTGGGGCAGCGGTGGCTAGGACGATTGGCAAAGGCATCTTAGACCCAGAAGCGTTCACCGAGTTGACATTAATTGCTGCCCTGCTTGCTATTACTATCTGGGCTCTGTTGTGCACACGCTATGGGTTTCCCATAAGCCTGACTCATGGTCTCATAGCTGGCTTGGTGGGAGCTGGAATAGCCACGGCTGGCAGCAATATCGTCCAGTGGAATGTTTTCACCAGGGTGCTCTCGGCAGTGGCTATCGCTCCCCTCCTAGGCTTTACCGCTGGCTTCATTATAATGGGGGTGCTGATGTGGTTTTTTCAGCGCAGCACCCCAACCTCGATGCGCAGTATCTTCGGCAATCTCCAAATCCTCTCAGCCGCTTTCGTGGCTTATAGCCATGGCAAGAACGATGGTCAGATGCCCATAGCGGTTATTATTTGGGGATTGTATATATATGGCCATACCGGAGTATGGGACCAGTTTCCCTTGTGGGTAATTGCCGTCTCAGCTGCTTCAATAACGCTGGGCACTGCCCTTGGTGGTTGGCGAGTTATGAGGACATTAGGCTTAAAGATAACCACCCTTCGTCCAGTGCATGGCTTTGCCGCTCAAACCTCAGCGGCAGGAGTCATCGAAGCAGCTTCCCTTTTGGGCATTCCCGTGAGCACTACCCACTGCATAAGCTCAGCAATCATGGGTGTGGGAGCCACCAGGCGTCTTTCTGCCGTGCGTTGGGGAGTAGCTCTCGACATGGTAATTGCCTGGATAGTAACTTTCCCGGTATGCTGCGGACTAGGCTATCTTCTGGGTCGGCTATTCAATACTATCTTCTAAGCTTATGGTATAATCTAAACAAACCGTCATGAGCGGCTGCTCATCACGAAACATGAAAATTGATGTGCTGGATGCCGTTCGTGGTGAGCTTGTCGAACCATGAACGTCCCTTCGACAGGCTCAGGGCGAACGGAACAAACTCTATTTTCGGAATAAAGAGAAATGCCTGGCTTCCCAAAAATAGCGATTAAATTTTTCAGATATAGGGCAGGGGCTCTGTCCCCTGGCAAAATGGGCGGGTGTCAGAGCACCCGCCCTATAAAAGGGCTCGCTTATGGTATAATCTAACAAAGAGAAATGCCTGGCTACAAAGGAAAATGAATGTCACCAAATACCAATACCCTTGCTGAGCGGGTCTTAACTTTTATCCAACGACATTCCCTTATAGGGCGAGAGACACTGATAGTAGGGGTTTCTGGGGGACCAGATTCAGTCTGCTTGCTGCATCTCCTTGCAGAATTAAAAGAACCGCTCGGAGTCGAGCTTCATATTGCCCACCTCAACCATATGCTCCGCAGCGATGAATCTGAGGCTGATGCTGAGTATGTCTCCAGGCTATCTCGCCGCCTTGGGATAGCGGCGACAATAGAAGCCAGAGAGGTTGAAAGCTATCACACTGAACATCATCTGTCAATAGAAGAGGCAGCCCGTGAGGTGCGCTACCAGTTCTTCGCTGATGTGGCTAGCTCTGTAGGGGTGAATCGAATAGTACTGGGGCATACTAAGGATGACCAAGTAGAGACAATCCTAATGCACCTACTGCGAGGAACTGGAGCCTATGGCTTACAGGGCATGCGACCCCTTACCACCTGGAAGTCAAATCGAGGGGCTCTAACCCTGGTGAGACCGCTCTTAGAGGTGGGCAGGAGGGAAACTGAAGCATATTGCCGTGAACACTGCCTTTATCCAAGGACAGACTCATCCAACCTCTCAACTTCTTACCTTAGAAACCGAGTGCGCCATGAACTTATACCCCAGCTCCAGAGTTACAACCCGAATGTCACTGAAGCCTTGATTCGCGCTGCTCACATCTTGGCTGGCGACCTCTCTTTCTTTGAACAACAAATCTCTGAGATGTGGGACAGCATAGTTAGTAAACAGAATGGGGTGCTTGCTTTCAATACAAAAACCCTCGCCCAACTTCACCCTGCCCTTCAACGCTATCTCATTCGAGAAGTGCTAAAGCAGTTGCTGGGCAGCACGAAGGATATAGAATGGAAGCACATTGAAAATATAATCTCAGCCCTGAGCCTACCCCCAGGAAAGCGACTATCCCTGCCTAAAGGCTTGATCCTCTATACAGAATATGGGAAATGCCTGATAGCAGCCGATCCTGCTGCCTTATGTCCACTCCCCCCTCTCGACAACGAATACCGGTTGAAAATGCCTGGTGAGACCCAATTACCTGGCTGGCAGGTGATAACAACTATCCTGCAAAGTGAGCACCAGGGCGACACCGTGCCCCTCTCCACCCCCTTCCCAGCCCCTTCAGCCTATCTCGATTCTGAAAAAGCTGGGGAAATACTGTGGGTGCGCCAGCGCAAACCAGGCGATACTTTTCAGCCCCTGGGAATGGCTCAGCCTAAGAAGCTCCAGGATTTTATGGTAGACGCCAAAATACCTCAAATATGGAGAGACCGCTTGCCGCTGGTGTGCTCCCCTCAGCATATCTTGTGGGTGGTAGGCTGGCGAATTGATGAGCGGGTGAAGGTCGCCGAGAATACTGAGCAGGTTCTTTGCTTGCAGTTTCTTCCTCTTTAAGATAGCTTACAGACTCTCTTTTCTATTTGAGCCTAGCATTCCCAGGGGAAGGAATCCAATACCCTTATCGTTAGGTTGATAGAATGCACCTTCAGTGAGAGTGATGAGTGTCTGACTGTTCTCTGCAAGCTTGAGTCCACTTGGCTCTCTGTCCGTTAGGTGGTCGGGTTACTGAGCTTGACAGCTGTGCCGTAGGCTAAAAGCTCAGCGGCACTGCCGATGACACTGGTAGTCATGAAACGGACGTTAATGATGGCGTCAGCCCCCAGCTCCTCAGCCTGGGCTATCATCCGATTAGCAGCCACATTGCGGGCCCGCCCCATCATCTCCGTGTACTCAATCAGCTCACCACCAAGAATCAGTCGCACCAGGGCAGAAAGGTCCCTTCCGATCCAGATAGCAAAGATAGTGTGCCCCTGGACCAAACCTAAAATCTCGGTGATCTGGCGACCCGTGACTTCTGCAGAATTCTGGAGCAACACCCGAGACTGGGACTCACCGGGTGGGAGTTCCTTTCCTGGTGCCTTGCCTTTCCGCTGTTCGACAGCCACCGTCAGTAAGACCACCAGGATACCACCCAGAAGGCAGTAGACCGCAATCTTTAGCCACAAGGGCAAAATGTCTTCGGGTTGGTCGTAGACGTACCAAGGCATCCCGACAAAGACCGCGGTAAAGAGCCCGAGTACGAAAGCCAGTGAGCCGACTAGTCGAAGTATCTTCATAATTCCTCCTTCTGCGATTACCAGGAATCGCAATCCAAAGTGTCAGTTGACAGCTATATAGACGAACTCTAGGTTAGCCTAACCTGCTCTGGCTTGTCAAATTTTATCCGCCCTTCTGTGCAGCACGGTTTTCTGTTACATCTCCTGAGAATTACTTATTGAAACCTTCCTCTTTTTGAACCAGACCAGACGCAGTGTTACTAGGGTGAGTAGACCGAAGACCAGAAGAGCCTTTCTCTCCCCAGGCATAGGAGCCCAAAACCCTTGCTGAAATGAATCCAACGTATCTCTCCAAGCAATTTCAGGAAGCTGAAACGACCTCTCCCCTGTTTCAGGATCCTGTTGGTAAAACTTGACTTTCGGATTTTCTAAGGATGTCTCCTCTTTACCCTCATATTCCACCCATGCATGTATTGGAGACCAGTCAATACGGTAGGAAATGTTCTTCGCCTCAAGGAGGGAGGCTAGAACCAAAGCTCGGGCTTTACAGTCCCCTTCCCCTCTTTCTAATACCTCCTCAACAGTGGGGAAATACCATGGCATGCTATGCACTTCCCAGTCATAGCGGTAGGGTATCCTCTCACGCACTGCGCTCTCAATAGCCACGGGGTCAGAAGGAAGATGTCTTGCCAAGGGTTCAACAGAGGTAGGATTAATATCAGGATTAAAAGCCCTCTGCAGACTTATGACCAGGTTCACGGGGTTGGGATATAGCACGAAAAGCACCCAAAGTAGTATAAGCAGAGGAAAGTATCTGCGAAAGACTTTCCCAATATATGGCTTTACAGCCTTCTTGGTAATCTCCATATTTCTCTTGCCCCTCTTGATTATAGCTCATCGAATGGTTTGTCGATACAATTTACCACACCCGGCAAGCGCGCCACTATCATGGGAATATAGCAAGAATACTAGGCAGCTCCTTCATCTGCAATTCACGCCTGTTTCATAATTAATCGCAAGGTAAATTTACTTTTCGACATAGGCGACAGAAATATTAATGTTCATGTCTTCTTTAACTTGTTCTCGCTTTAACTCTTTACATAACTTTGGAAAATCCACTATTACAATAGGCTTGCCTCTATCGAGGACATATTCGAACTTATGGAAATCAAAGATTGTGGAATACTTTGGGTGGGCTACCCCGTTGATTATTTTACCGTGCTTAATTATGACTTCTATATTATCAGGACTGATGGGTTCGCTCGGCAAACTATATTGAAACTTACCAAGCTTTAATAACTCCCCGTAAGACTTGGCATAGGTTACCTCCCGCCATCTTTCCGATGCAATCGGTTGTTTATTATATTTGGGAATCGCAGTAAATTCGGGTATAAAATAAATTCGTATGTGCTCCTTCTCGTGAATTCCCTTCAGATATACATAATCCTCTTTGAACACGCTCTGTTGTTCCTCACTCAATAGGTCAATACCAAAAGCTCCATCGATAACAATGCCCGAAGGTCTTGCTAAGTCAGTCAACCTTGAAGTCAAATTTAGCAACCGTCCTGAGTAATCAACTTTCTTATCCCCTGAAACTAGACAGCAGGCAGTACCTCTGGCTACTCCAATGCCAATTTTGTCAGGTACTTTAAAGTTAATCGCAGGATCGCCACTACATATATTGGCAAACTCAGAGTGACAAGCTATACAACTTGCCATAACTTTCTGGGAGATTCCCCCTAGGTTCTTTTCATCCCAAAGGATAGTTAATACAAGTCCGTCACCAGTCGATTTATAGAAAGATGCAAAAGGGAAATATGAGTCAATTAACTTCATATAAACCCTCTTGAGGAACATTGCGGTATCAGTGGATTCTTGCGTCTTACTAAAATCAGAAAATCCTCTGATATCAATGATAACCACGATTATCTGCTCTGATACACCCCTTGCATCATCTAAAGCTTCTCTAAATAACCTATGCATTTTGGCTCCCCCCTTCTATCAAGGTCATCTAAGGGTCTACGGTTTCCTCCCCCATCCCCCAGGTTTGCATCAGCCTTTTAATCTGTTCTGCCAGCTTGGGGTTTGACTTCAGCCGTTTGACAAAAATGGGGCACCCTTCTAAGAGCATGTTCTGGGCTGTTGAAGCCATGCCTAACAATAGATTCTGAAGCTCACTTTCTCTCGTTTGGTCGAGGCTTGAGGCAGGGAGCACTTGCTGCATCTCACGCCTCAAATCCTCGGCAGTGAACCGCATAGGCATTACACAAGCCTTATACCACGGACACTCTTTACACTCTAATAGGGAGGATGCCTCCTCCAATATATCACCCATCTCCCCTCCTAGCTAACAATTTCTCCCCAAAGACCCTTATTCTGAGCAACCAATCTCACTGGGAGCAATTGGTTGGTCAGGTTACCTTGGCTTTTGGCAAATATCCGAAGGTAATTATCAGTAAGCCCACTCCATATCCCCTGCTCTATCTCCCTTTCCCATAACACCGGCATAATCCTCCCCAGGGATTTTTCCCTGAAGCATTGAGCGCTTTGTTGTGCTAAGGCTAGCATCCTTTGAGTGCGCTCTTTCTTCACCCTGTCTTCAACCTGGTGAGGCATTCTGGCTGCTTGGGTGCCAGGGCGGGGTGAGTAAGGAAAGATATGGATATTGGCAAAGCCTATACTGTGGCAGAAGTGGAAGCTTTCTTCAAACTCCCTATCAGTTTCGCCAGGAAAGCCAACAAGGACATCGGTGGTGACAGCGAGGTCAGGGATTGCCTGGTGAGCCAGATATATTGCCCTGTTATAACCAGCTACAGAGTATCGCCGTCTCATTCTCTGCAACACTGAATCACTGCCGCTTTGAAGCGGGATGTGGAGATGGTGGCAGAGCCGTGGGTCAGCCCAGAGCTTCACCAACTCTGGGGTCAATTCCTGAGGCTGAAGGGAAGAGAGGCGCAATCGTTCTATTTCGGTCTCCGCCAGAATACGCTCAATCAGGTGCACCAGTCCAGCAGGATTCCTCCCATTCTGTCCATATGCTCCTATCTTGGTTCCAGTAAGTATCGCTTCCCGATAGCCTTCGGCGACCCTTGCCTTAACCTCCTCCACCACCCCATCTGAAGGCATGCTGCACTCCCTGCCCCGAGTATAGGGCACAATGCAAAAGGAGCAGAAATCATCACAACCATCCTGTATCTTGACCAGAGCCCGAGTTCGAATCGGTGAGCCATCAACCGAAATCCCCATCTTTGGTTTCGCTCCTTTGCCGAACTCAGCCTCAGCCATGTCTATCAAACTCGCCTTATTGCTTAAGATAAGGTCAACCACTCCTAGTTGAGCCAATTCCTCGGGGGCTCGCTGGGCATAGCAGCCAGCAGCAACTATCAGCGCCCCAGGATTATTGCGACGCGATAACCTAAGCAGGTGGCGTGCCTTACGGTCAGCAATGTGGGTGACGGTGCAGGTATTAAGTATGTAGACCTCTACCTCCCCAGAGGACTTCGCCTGCTGATACCCCATAGCCAGCAATTGCCTGAGCAGAGAATCACTCTCAGCCTGGTTAAGCTTGCAACCCAAGGTCTCTACTGCAACCCGCATCGTATTTCCTTAAGCTGTATTCTACAACCAGTCCAAGCGAAGTTCAATGAGACTGGTGGAAAAATCATCTTGTAGGGACAGACCTGAGGGTCTGTCCGAATGCATAGGAGGGGCTCTTATAGGCGCTTGTATAAACTCACATCATCAATCTGCGTCACGAGTCTGTATTTCTCATTAAGCTCGTCTGCTATCGTATCCTCCACCCACCCCTCTGGAGATGTCTGCTTGCGCTGCCAGTCTATCACTACATATTCAGTTTCTTGAGCCGGAAACCCAAAATCCCCAGTAAAACGGTTGGGGATGAACAAGTCTGACCAATATAACATGTAGGTGTCTGTCCTCAGGCATAGGTGTGTGAAAATATGGTTCGGTGCAGTTACTGTAGCTCCATCGGGGATAGAGGCGATGACCTTGTCAGTTGCTGCGGCGTGTGAGCCCGGCAGGCCTTCTATCTGGGTAAACTCAATTGCACCAATCGGCGTGAGACTGACGAGGATTGATATTGTGATCATAGCGAGTGGCAAAAATCTCCATATCCTTTGCAGTCGTAGCTGAATCCTCCCTTTGCCCTCCATCCATACCAATGTGTTTACCAGTGCTGCAAATAAGAAGGGTAGTGCTGTGGCGGGGTGCTGGTGTATAAGGGGTGGCCATGCTATCGGGGTCAACATATATACTAGCAAGATGAAAATAGCCGGAGCAGCCCAAAGCGGGGAAAACAATGGCAAAAAGCCAAGGGGCAAGAAATAGGCAACAAGTGTAGACATCGAGCTTCCACTAAAAAAGGTGCTCAAGGCACCAAGTAGCATCTGTCCAAAGGGTTTAGCGAGAAAAGGATATCTTACGGATGACCCATACATTTGCATTGGGGACGTATCCATGCCTGAAACTGCCTTGGCGACCACTATCGCTATGCCATAGGTAGCTACACTTGATAGCAAAATCGTTAAATACGCTTTATCTACCTTCTTATTTTTCCAATATTGAGCAATTAGCATTACTACACCAAACACACCCAAAGCAAGGATCACCGTTTCCTTGATCATTAGCGAAAGCACCAGCCCTATGCCAAAGAGCTTCCATCTCCTCTGGACAAGTCCGATAAGCATGATAAGCAGCGTGGGCGTAGCCAGAGCTACGGGATGAAAGTCAAAGAAATTTACCCCCCAGACCAATGGGGAGACAAGGAATAGCACCTCGATGAATAGTGCCACCCTATGCTTTACTCCCCAAATCCTGGCAAGCTTGTAGACCAGGTAACCACCAGCGCCAAGGGCAATGCTCTGAACTACGAGCAGCGTCTCACAATATGGTGCCAGCCAAAATATGGGGACTAACAGAAATAGGATTGGCTGGAAATGGTAGCCGAGGTGACACATTCCCTCCGACGGGTTGTATAGGATATCCCCTTGCAAAGTGGACTTGAGTGACTGAGCAAATATCCCCAAGTCAAAAGCATAGGTATCGTAAGAATAGTGTTTTAACAGGGAGATAAAAGAGGCAACAAGTATGTATACTATGGCTAAGGCAACGGCTTGAAAGGTAGGATTGCGGATTAGACTAGAAAAGCGCTCTTTCATAGCTCCACTTTACTATCATCGCCGATAAACAGTCTTATTCCTTGGATTTCTCGCCAGCGCCAGTTGGAGGTTGTCTCAGAAGGCGTCTTGCCGTGACTAAAAGCGCGGCGAGTAGCCAGGGGATAGGCGACAGCACATAATAGTGCACACCATAGTGAGAGTCGCTGAACCATGGGATGGCATAAGGGGCAATCTCGATAGTACCGTCTAAAGCGACAATGGCGATAGCAAGCACCACGCCGATGCCAAAGCCATAGTAGGGGTGCTTTCTAGGTGAACGGATGATGTCGGCGAATAATATTGCCCCGACCATCACAGCACAGATAAAAGCAACTATGCCAATGACGCCGGTATCGGTATAAAGCTGAAGGTAAGCACTATGAGGATGCCAGTGGGAGCAAGGAGGGAAAATGAAAAACCAACACCCTAACCCAAAGCCAGTCCAAGTTGTCGAGGAGCCTCCCATCAAAAGGAGGGTGTCTTGCCATAGTAGCATCCTTGACGCTACGGTTTGCAGACTGAAAAGCCGATGTGGTGCCTCGTAATCGCCGAGGGTAGAGATGACCACCCACACCATTGCGGAGCAAATGACGGCGCTGATTACCTGGGTGAGAGGTCTCCTGTTGAAGATGGCGATGCCAGCAGCCATGGCAGCAACGATGGCGAACCCTATGCTCAGATGGTAGACATGAAGGCCAAACGCACCTCTTGCAACGAGAGCTAAAATCATAATCTGCCCTAAGACAGCTATGCCCACCCGCCAGTTCACTAAGCCAGCGGGGAAAGGATAGTTAACGATGGAATAGTAGAACGCTGACATGGCTAAGAAGGTCTGGAAAGCCCCAAAGCTGATGGCAAAGTGCTCTGAGACCTCTACCCCGACTATCATGCCGATAAAGAGGATGAGGAGAGGAATGTCGAAGGGGGTGCGTTGGCTCAGGTGCCCTTGCCTTACCACTCGTAATGGGAATGAGGTAAAGGCAATGGCTAACGCTACCAAGGAGCAAATCCTCCAATCTAACATAACTGATAGATAAACAAGGAGGGCTGCGCAGCCAACCCAAGCAACCTCTGTGGTGATGAGAAAATTAAAAAGCTTTCTTATCAAGGGGCACCCCTAAAGTAAATGCCTACTTTTTTAGCATGAAAATGACTTGGCATGTCATTGCGAGGAGTGCCAGCGACGAAGCAATCTCGGTGGGGAATGTCATTGCTTCGCTTCGCTCGCAATGACAGATAAGGCTCAATTATTTTCATTGTCGGTTGTAGTCCCCAGGTCACGAGTGTTACGCCTCCCTTTAGTTGCTGCTTCGATAGCCACTATACCAAGGATACCAATAAAGCAAAGCAAGCTGATTATGCTGGCAACGGTATTTACAGTGGGTTTTTGGTATCTCAGCAGAACACTACTATTATCCGAGTATGTAAGCATGAAACCTTGGGTTGTTGGTAGAACTAGACCATCCTCAATATCCCAGTAGGGAAAGTAGCTATCCTTAATAAGTATGAATCCTGGCTCGTAATGGGCTCTGATTTCATCTCCGCGGAACTCATACGAGTCAGACTTATATTTCAGCTCACCAAGTATAGGTTCCAGCTTCACCCCCAGACTTTCCAGGGTATCGATTGCTTCTTGGGTTAAGTGAGAATCAGGGCTCCGATCAAAAGCCCACTGTTCCAAACTCCCTACCCTACCACGATAGAAAAACTTATTGGTGTAGTCTAAATAAGGGACACTCAGGGTAATTATGTCCCCATCCCTGGAGACCATATCTTCGCTTCCTTCCACATTCTCTAGGAGGAAAATCGTCTTACCTTCGTAATCTGACACCCTTGCTTCCTCATCAACCATTACATAGTTAAATTCTTCTTTCAACTCCTCGGTAGTTTCTGTTACATAGTCAACCTTTTCTTGTACCTCTTCGGTAATCTCTTTGGCATCAACGAACACCATCCTATAGCCTCTTGGCACCAGAATGTTGAAGAACTCAGTTACTTGCTGAGGATGGCTTACATCAAGTAATATCGGGCTTACGCTTGCAGCCTCGCCAACTTCTTGCTCCAATTCCCATATCTGCCCATAATCGTTATCTAATATGAGTTTCAGACCCTGCATATTTTGAAAAGGCTCATTTGGGCTGCGGATAAAAAGGTATCTGGCTCCGCCTTCCTGCATCAAGTTCTCCCTGGTGAATTCATAACCCAGCCATCTCTCCCCCCACTCCAGATGAACAGTATATTGGAAGAAATAGGGTTTCTCTTGATTGTAGCCACCGGTTATACTTCCCACATCATAATGCCAGCCGAAGGCTACTGGGCTATCTGCTTCAAAACCTTGGTGCCCCCTTTCCGAAGGCACTACTAACCTACAGTGTTGAACTGATTCGAGTAACTCTCCATAGCTAGATTGTAGGTAACTCTGCCTATAAGTGAATAACTCATTTTCTAAACTCTTATAACCGAGGGAAAGGGGAAGGATAACTGGAATCACTGCAAGGCAAGTGATTCCAACGACTATAAACTGGCGTCTATATCTTCTTATCCTTTCTGATTTAAGCAAATAATCTAAAGGAAAAGCGATGAGGAGCACCCCAAAAAAGGGAGCGACTATGGTGGCAAAGCGAAACTCGTGAAGAAGCGGTCCAATAAGAGGAAGCTGGTATGCCAGTCCAAAAGCTAAAGCAGAAGAAAGGATTAAACTGGCTAGAATCCAGTCTAACTTAACATTGCTTCCTGTCTTCCATCGTGTAATTAACCCCGCTGCTAAAGCAGATACAATTAGAAAAATGAGGCACGCCATGCCATTTCCCCCCAGAACCTCGTTAGTGCGAACATATATAGGACTGGCATACTCCCAGGTTAATAGGGCAGGCAACCAGTATGTAATGGATAATAAACCTCCAATACCAAAAACAAGCACAAGGTAAGGCAATTGGGATTTGGCTATAACTTGAGGCGTTCTGCTGTGTGCAAATTGCAGGATATGAAAAACAACTACAGCTAAAACAGCAAATATCGCTGGGAAGGGATGGAGCAATAGTGTAATTCCAAATAAAAGCCCGGGAACGAGTATCGCCTTCGCTGTGTGAACTGTACCCTCAGTAAGGTTACATAGATAAGAAGTCAAAAAAAGAATACAAATACTCCAGCTAAGGAGATTAGGAGCTGCCCCGGGTCTATAGGCAACCAAAAGGAAGAAGGAAGACTGATAAGCCACTAAGCAGAGGATTGAAACAATTGGGCTGAACCTTAGGAATCTCCTTGAGAAGTAATAAGCAGCAAGCCCATTGGACATCAGTGTGAAGAGGAGCAGCAGCTTAAAAGAGATGACGGCGCTTGTAGTAATAAAGGTGAGGGTTGCTCCTAAAATGTAAAAGCCAGGTGGATAATACTGGAAGATGGGGAAGCCTTGATACCACCATGGAATCCAATCGGGCCAAGAGCCCGCAAGAAGGGAGTTGTATAGGAGTTCTATCTTAAAAATATGAGGTGGTACATCACCCCCATTTGGAACCGACCGATCAAATAGGTGCCAACCATAAATCAGAAGGGCGATTACAAGGGAGATGGAAACGGCTTGAAAGGTAGGATTGCGGATTAGACTGGAAAAGCGCTCTTTCATAGCTCCATTCTACTATCATCGCCAATAAACAGTCTTATCGCCTTAGATCTCTCGCCAGCCCCAGCAAGCTCCGCCCTTTTGCCAATGATGCTTTCAGTAAGATGACCGATGCCAGAGATGTGGCACCCTTCCAGAATGATAGAGTGCTCGACCGAGGAGTTCTGTATTAGTGTCTCCCTGCCTATGCTGGTGAAAGCTCCTATAAAGGAATCCTTAACCAAGCAGCGTTCTGCAATGGAGACAGGACCTTGTATATGACTATTTTCTATTATTGTCCCTTCCTTTATTTCCACCTTTCCTTGGATATGGCTTTGAGGGTTGATTTGACCCTGAATGTCTAGTGCTGGGAGTTCGTCGAGCACAAGGCGGTTCGCCTCTAAGAGGTCATCCTTTTTGCCAGCATCCAGCCACCAGCCTTCAAGAATATGACTCTGAACCCTTTTTCCTGTATCGATAAGTCTCTGAATAGCATCAGTTATCTCCAGCTCCCCACGCTGTGAAGGCTCGATCTGGGCTATAGCCTCATGAATTGCAGCTGAGAAGAAATAGACACCAACGAGAATAAGTTTGGTCTTAGGCTGTTTGGGTTTTTCCTCAACGCATAGCACTCCCCCCTTTTCATCCAGTTCAGCAACGCCGAAACCTCGGGGGTCTGGCACTTCCTTTAGCAAAATCAGGGCATCGGGGAGGTGATAGCAGAATTGGTCAAAAAAGTCCTTCACACCACCCTGGAAGAGGTTGTCGCTAAGAAACAAAAGGAACGAAGAGTCAGTTAGGAATTCCCTGGCTGTTTTCACTGCATGGGCTATTCCCTTGAGTTCAGATTGCAAAATATAGCTAACCCTAGCACCCCACCTTGAGCCATCTCCTACAGCCTGTTTGATAGGATTATGGGTTTCAGGGGAAACAACAATGCCTATATCAGCAATGCCCGTCTCCATAATTCGGTCTATAGCGTAGTAAAGGATTGGCTTATTAGCCACTGGGAGGAGTGGCTTAGCTGTGGTATTGGTGAGAGGTCTCAGCCGTGTGCCTTTACCAGCAGCCAGTAATAAAGCCTTCATTTTCTTGATAGCCAATCCGTAGATGAAGTAGATTGGGCAGGGGATTTGACCTGTGCCAAGAGTTGCAGCAGGTGCTCATCATCCATCTTGGGGGATTATATTCTATAAGCCTTGGTTAAGTCTACCTTTCTCTGGATAATCCTCCTTCTCATCTTACTGCTCTCCTTTTGAGGATAAAGTAGATTATCACCAGGGAGGGGAGGAGTAGATATATCGCTGGCATATATGGCGGAGCATAAGCGGCAAAGAAATCGGCTGTTGAAGCAAACCAAGGCTCTCCCGCCTCTTCTGCTCCTGATGGAATGGAACCAGCTATCATTATCCATATATCCATTGCGGCGAGGATCCATATCATTATGCTTCCCACCACCGCCTTTGCCAATTGACGAATGTCCATAAAATTGGCAACGCTAGATAGGAAAAGCAACCCAGCAAAGATAAGGATAGTGGCTCTCCAGGCTGTGAACGTGCCCACATCCAAGGTTAAGGGTCCCCACTCAGCTTCATCCATTCCCATTGCGGCAAACTCTGCTATCCCAAAACCCAATGCTGCGATGCCCATGATGGCAGAATATATGCTTCCAGATATTGATATATTATTCATCAATACCAACCTCCTGCTATTCCGACTAGATGAAGTATGCCTCCGAAAACAAAGACCGTCACTATAAGGAAGCCGAGGATGGAAAGAATTTCTTTCCAATTCAGTTCCTTTAGCAACATTGCAAATGTAGCCAGACAAGGGAAGTAGATGGTAAGCAAAACCACTGATGTGAATACCTGGTAGGTGGTCATTGCGTCAATGGGAAGCAGCCCTACAGCCAAATCTTTCCTCAGAAATCCTACTAGCAAAGAAGCTGTCGCATCCGCAGGTACCCCAAATACCCCGGCAAGGAATCCTCCCAATCCACTGACTATCGCATCCATAGCCCTGGTTGCATACAAAATCATAATAATGGCGCAGCCGAGCATAACAAAGGGGACAGCCACTGTAAGGAAGTGCCGTGTTCGATTCCAGGTCTTTCTCAGTATATTTGACCATTGTGGTGCTCGATATGGAGGCACATCCATTAGAATCTCAGGCGATTCCCCGGGCAAAATCTTGTTGAGTATCCAACCAAATCCGAGATATCCTATTGCCAGGGTTAAAAAGACCCAGCCTATTAGAGATGGAATCAACTCCTTCATCATCCCGATTTGAGCCCCGCAGGGGATAAATACCCCTAACAGGGCGATCATCATAAACCGTTGCTTCCTTGTTTCCAGTGGTCTGGTAGCCGCCACCCCGGGAACATTGCATCCCAGGGAAATGAGGGTGGGCACGATGGCAAAGCCGTGCAGACCAATCTTGTGCAACACTGTATCCGTAAGGACAGCTAGCCTTGGCAAGTATCCAGTATCCTCTAAGATTGCCAGCATTAGAAATAGTGCTATTACTGCCCATAAAACTATGGCAAAAGGCATGAAAAGACCGGTGGTGAGCACACCACCAGCGGCAAAACAGGGGTCACCAACAAAATCCTCGGCAAAAACAGCCCGATCTCCAACAAGGATAGTGAAAAGCCAGTCTGGTAATCCCGAAAGGGCGTTTCCCAGCCATGGTATCCAGTGGGTGCCGAAAATCCTGACGAAAAAGCCGTCGGTAAATAAGCTAGCGAATTCGCCAAAGAATGTCCAAAACCCATACAAAACTGCAATGGCAAAGGGGATTCCTGTGGCTGGTCTCACGGTAACAGTAGCAAGAGCATCCCTTAAAGTGGCTTTATAAGCCCCAATCTCTACAGTTTCCTTCGCTATTCTATCTACTAGATCCCATCTTTCATCAACCGTGAGTTCCACTTCTGCCGCCTACGTTTTCAATGATACTCACCACCTCCACAGGCGCTGCCTCGCTCATCCTCGACACCAATTCCTTAAGCCCTTCTCCTCCTGTGGCTACCGTGGGCACTACAGGCAGACCCAGAATTTCCTCCAACCTCTTGGCATTTATCCTAATATTCCCATTCTTAGCCACATCCCACATATTCAAAGCCACGATGACTGAGTAGCCCTTCTCTATAAGCTCCAGAGCCAGATAAAGACCACGCTCTATCTTGGAGGCATCAATGACACACACTACCAAGGCATCCTTATTCTCCTCAAGTATGCGCACTGCTATTTCCTCTGCCCTATCCTTTGGCTCTAAGGAGAAGGTGCCTGGGACATCTATGATCTCAACATCTTTGCCCTCAATTCGCATACGCCCCTTGGCGAAATCAACCGTCGTTCCGGGGTAATTTGATTCTGTAGTTCTCGCTCCTGCCAGACGGTTGAAGAGCACAGATTTGCCCACATTAGCTTGACCCATCAACAACACCTTGTTCATTTTTCCACCTCCACCGTGATCTTATCCGCTAAGCCCAGTCCTATAGATGTAGTGGCTCTGTCTACAGTCACTACTACAGGACCTTTTATTGGTTGCTTGGTTATCATCTGGATTTCTTTACCTTCTCTGATTCCCATACCTGCTATTTGCTGCCTCAATTTCCCTTCGATTTTTATTACCCTTCCTTTCTCCTCATACACCATTTCCGATAGCTTCTTTATTTGGGACAACTTCTTTTCCAAGCTCAGCACTTCCTTACTATGATTTTTTGTGCCATCCCCCGCCCAATAGCAACAACGCTTCTATCCACCTCCACAGTTACCGGTCCATAGTTGGATATTACCCTAATCACTTTGCCTTCAAACAAGCCTCTTAAAAATAGCTTTTGTCTTAAGCCTCGCCCACCTTCAATGGCTACAATTTGTGCCATTTCACCAATTCCAAGTTGAGTTAACGTTATCACTACTCTCTCTAAATCTTCCTTTCTTTAGCCATTTTTACTTTGGGCATCTTGCCACACATTCCTCGGGGCGCTCCCCATACTCAAAATAGTATCTAATGAATTTTAATAAATCGGGCTCTCCTCGGGGGCAATTCTCTATAAACTCCAAAAACTTCACCAGTCTATCCTGTGTGACTGGGCTTATGATATGTTCCATCTTACAGGCATCCTTTTTGGCAGTTTCAGGGTCGACATCCAATATCTCCATTAAAAAGCGGCGAAGTAGTTCATGGCGGCGAACTACATCCTGGGCAATCTCAGCGCCCTGAGGGGTGAGTTTCACATATCCATATCGTTCATGCTCCACAAATCCATCCTTGCTGAGCCTGTCGAGGGCAGCAATAACGCTGGGCATCCTTACCTCCAAGGTCTGCCCAATCTGCTTTACCCTGGCTACCTCCCCCTTCTCCTGGAGCAAAGCCACCGCCTCAAGATAATCCTCCAAGCTGGGCGTTAATTTACCTCTCGTTTCCTCTACTTCGCCTTGTTTCATTTAGTTAGCCTCCCCTATTATTGTTAGACAAGTCTAACTCTGCTATGAGAATTTGTCAAGTAGTAAAATAGGGAGAAAAGAGGAGATTGTAGCTATGGAAATAGGGGGGAATACAACTTATTTGCCCTTGAAGTAATCTCTAAGACCATAACTATATCTAAGTTTATTATTCTGTCAAGGGGTTCTGTGATAAAATAATAAAAGAAGGTAACTATCCCTTGACAACAAGTAAATAGTATGGTATAGTGTAAGTATCAAGCGTAGGAGTAACGATTATGAAACAGAAACATTATACCATAAAGAACTTTGAA
>SDBU01000518.1_pt1 | contig 53505 bp, 87 predicted proteins | sample 2277071 | NCBI WGS metagenome assembly SDBU01 (sample SAMN10397929, study PRJNA504765) | marine sediment metagenome | isolation source: marine sediment core GS08_GC12, 126 cmbsf | place: Arctic Ocean: Gakkel Ridge, Loki's castle | collected 2008 | reverse complement strand
GATTGTTTTAAATAGTTGGAATAACATCTGGGGAGATGGAGGTTATTGTTATATGCCTTATGCTTATAAACTAATAGACAAATGGATTATAGAGGTAGTCTAAGAGCATGGCAGACTTTAAAATATTGTTTGGAAAGTACATTTACATTTTAACTGCTGTTGCACTATTAGGTGGAGGAGGATTATTTGCTTACTTAGAAAAACAAGGGCTTCAGATTTCTTGTGAAGACAAGGTATGCGAGGCTTTTAAAGAATGTGTAATAGCATGTGAAGTTTATAATCCAACCTATACAAGCAAGTATCTTTATAATTATGACGATTGGAAGATTACTTTTTCTCCTGAGATTCAAGATTTTAAATTATACGCTAAATATTATACTAAATGGTGGTTTACTAATTTTACAAGAGCTACAAGATTTACTAACATCCATGAAGACAGAAAGTATGTTTTTGTTTTTCCTAAACGAGCTACAAAATATTTTCAATTAAGAGTAATTGTAAATTCTACTCAGCTAATTAAATTTAATTTTGGCGAATTAGACCCTATAATTATAGGCTATCAATATCTCTATGAAAATTTAAGCAAACAAATTCCTATTTATGAAGATAAAGTTATTATAATAAAAGAAAACTGTGAGAATTTTACTCTAACTGCAGAATGTAAACTAGCTTATAATTATACTATCCAAGTAATATCAGATTACAAAATGGAATATTATGATGGTAGAAAAATTGGAGTAAAAATAGGCGGGAAAGATTATATAGGAAATAATAACGTAGATGGAGATAACTTTATCGAATGGTCCGTTCCAATCGGTGACAGAAACTTTGAGAAGTTCGGAGACTGTAGAAAATATGAAAAAGAAAAAGGGGTATGTTCTGAGACAAATATACTTACAGAGTTGTCACCATGAGAAAACTAATTTTGTTGGTAACAATATTAATTTTATTAGCTAGTTTAGTATGTGCAGAAAATCCACCAGTAAACCCAGTACTGTGGTGGGAGGCGGAAGATTTAACTACACAATTTGGTGATTTTAACTTTGCTAAAACTGGTAATCCTACTTTTACACCTGGCGTTTTTAATAATGCTCTTACTGGTTGTGATAATTCAAACTATTTAGATAATTCAACTGCTTGGACTTTACCAGTTGCTCCAAATGAACATACTGTATGCATATGGATTTATCCTGATACCTTAGTATCTCATTCTTATTTTGAAATCGGAGGAGATGGTGGCTATTTAGTTATGTATTCTTTTGCTGAGGGTGCTTCAATGAAATGGAGGTGGCATACTGTTGGTGATGAAGATGCTACATTAACAACCAGCTTGTCTTCTGATTGGTGGCATTTTTGCCATGTATCCAATGGTACAGATTATATAGTATATGTAAACAGTACACCTACTGTAATTGGTGCTGGAACAAAAACTATATTTGATGATATAACTATAGAACATGTTAGTATAGGTAGACCTACAGAGTATGGAGGTAATGCAGATGTAGCCAATAAATTTGATGATTTAATTGTGTTTGATTATGCACTAACACAGGAACAGGTAAGTTCCATTATGAATGAAAGTTACTTTCCAGCACCACCAACTAACTCTTCTTGGGAAGTTTATTCAAACCATACAGTAAGTGGAGAGAGAAACGATAGTTGGAACACTGGCGGGGAAATTAACATAACAGACAATTTAATTACTTTTATTGTTACTACAAATAAAGCTGCAAATGGTACATGTGCATTAGACCAAGACCTGAACTATACTGCAATGATTAACTTAAACTCAAACTATGGATTTGCTACAGATGCTAGTCCACCAACAGCCACAGATTTAGCTTACACAGTTTATGATGACATTTCAGTAGGTCCACATTGTCTTTATTGTTCTTTTATAGAGGTATATGGAAACGAATACGCAAACTCATCATCTGGTTGTTTGCCTGTAAGAAGATATACTTATCCAAATGTTACTTTACAATATCCATTAAATGCTTCAACTTTTAATACTTCTAAATATATTATGGTAGACCATAATGTAAGTGTTTATCTTTATAATGCTTCACGTACAGACAATATAACTAATTGTACCGTTTCTACAAATTCAACTGGGATATGGAAAATAAATCATACTTTAACTCATATAGCAAATGATACTGAAATAAATGTCACACTTAATCTTTCAATTGGGAGTTATCTATGGGGTAGTACATGCTGCAATGAGAAAAATATGTGTAATACCACAAAAAATAGCACTTATAGCATAGGTCCAATAGTAGCAAAAGGTTCTCTTTTATTAGATGGATTAAATACTTCTAGAAAATATGAATTTGGAACAACTGTAAATTTAACTATTGAATCTAATTGTAGTAATTGTGAGTTCTGTTTTTATATCTATGATAATACAAGTAGGTATCTTAACTATGGGTGCGGTGCAGGTAATCATTCGATTAATTATACAATCGATATTCTTAGAACTATAATTTTCAATGATAGTACAACTTCAAAAACCTTTAATGATGGGAAAAAATATTATGTTTATATTGACAATAGAACTTATCTTGATAAAATTTTATTTAATATAAGTGGATTAGCAGAAAATGTTTCCATTAATTTTACTGAGGGATTCATTACAATTCCAGAACGAGTTAATTCAAATGGCGAACAAGAAATAATAAATTTTATTTATGCTGGAAATTCTTATCCTATTGTTAACATTACTTTTCGTAGTGCGGAGATTAAGATTATTTATCTAAATGAATCTACTTTTGGAAATTTAAGTATAGCTGGATTGCTTAATTTTACTATGACTGCATTCAATTTAGATTCTGGAAATGCATTTAACTTTACAGATAATTTTGACAATAAATCTCTTTTTTCAGGAAATTATAGCGAAAATATATCTCTCTATTCAGCTACAAATGATTTCGAAGACAATAAAACTACTTGGTGGACAGGAACTGATACTGAATATGATTACCTTATAGTGCGTGGAACTACTGAAAAATATTTACAGGCATTTGATTTTGGGATAGGTGAAGCTGGCATTGCAGCTGAATGGAATAATCTAGGAAGTTTTGATATGGGGCAAGCTTATCAATTTCAAACAGTTTTAGTTTCAGGAAATGCTTATTCTTGTCCTAATGGCAATAGCGTAACTCTAGATAGATACATTTATCTTTCGGATGGAACGACAGATGTAACTCTTTGGAGTCATACTACATCAGTAGGGTGTGCAGGTGGGGCATCTGGAAGCCGAACTGATTATTTAAATATTTCTGGAATTAAAGACGAAAACAATAATTTAAAAGTATATCTAGCAGGAGTTTATAGCAAAACTGTTTCCTTATCTTCATTAGCCCCGGACTCAAGATATTATTTAAAGTTTAAATCTAGAGGTAAGAGTACGGCTGGCGGTGCGTCAGGAAGTATGTACTTCAATTTATTCAGTATAAATCAAAGCGGAATTTCATTGAAAATGAACAATTCAAATTATAGTCTCGTCTCTACTAATTATACTTCTGAGATATTAAACGAGACTCTTAATACTATTATAAGACTTAGATTGAATGCGACAGTATATGATGACGATGATACTACGATTAATTATTATTTATCTAATGATAATGGCACAACATGGGAAGAAGCTGTAAATGGTGCTGTCCATAGTTTTGAAAGTATAGGGAATATCAGTAGAGTGAGATTTACATTGGCTACTACAAAGGTTAATATTTCACCAATAATTTATAGTTATAGCACTGAAGTAATTCCATCAGCATTAACAGGATTGAACATTAAATTGGGAAATTCACCTACATATGATATGGACTTGGATTATGAATTAAATGATACTACTACCCCATTATATTATAATGCAACTGATAATTATTTAAGAGATTATATTAATACCACTCCTGCCTGTAATGTATCAAACAATAATATCACATGTTTAATCCCAATACAATTCATCAGTGATTCTGGAGGAGTATTAGAAATTTCTAATATGAATTATACGAGAAATATTAACCCAATTAGTTTAAATTATTGGATTAATGATTTGGAAAGCTATGATGATATTCCTTTTAATCTTACTATGGATAGTGGCACTATAACAATGAACGATTTGAAGTTTGATTTTTTCGGTAGCAAAAACATTACAGTTATGGTAAAATATATTAATAATGTAATAGCATATTGGAATATTTTAGTAAAGTATTCACCATTTGATGTTTCAATAATTCCCCAAAGTATTGATTATTGGGATATAGGGCCTAATCTTCATTCATGGATACAAACATATGTTCCACCTTTTGGAAATGCTGATGGTGATGGCAATCCATTTTTTAATATAACTGGGGAAAATCAAATGAATATTTATCTTAAATATAATGAAAGTGTTAATAGTTGTGCAACCACTTGGTTTGAGGGGATGAATGGGACTACAGGTATTCTAGTTAATATTACATTAAATGATTCAAACCAACTTTTTATTAACAATCTTAGTTCTGCTATTAATGTAAATATTTCAACATGGACTAATATTAGTTGTGCAGCTGAAAATAGCACACTTATAATACCTTATTTCTGTTTTACTTCATTATGTCCAGATTGTGTAAAAACACAGGATTTTAATAGTAATTGTGATTGGATTATATAAAATGAGAGATATAATTAACGAAAAAAATCCCAATTGGAAGGGTGGTATAAGCAAGATTATAAAAAAATGTAAAGATTGCAATATAACTATTTCATATAATGCTACTTATTGTAAAAGTTGTTCAGCTAAACATTTTAATAATAACAGTAAACACTATTTAAATGATAAAATAATAAGATTATATCAAAAAGGGATTTATATTTCTGATATATGTATAAAATTAAATATATCCCGTAGTAAAATATTTTCTGTTTTTAAATCTAATGGGATAAAATCAGATGGGAGAAAAAAACCATATAATCAAAAATATAAGGAGAATCATAGTAGATTAAAAAAAGAATTTTATAAGTTATATCCAGAAAAGCACCCTAATCGGATAATGGCAAGTAGAAATTTTAAGACGTATATTGAATTATTATTTGAAAAGTTCCTAATAGAACAAGGTATCAAATTTGAATTTCAAAAAAAGATTGGAACATATTTTATAGATTTTTATTTATTACCTAATATCTTAATTGAATGTGATGGGGCTTATTGGCATAAAGATAAGAAATATGAGAAAAAAAGAGATGATTATTTGATTTCAAAAGGATATGTAATTTATCATTTTACAGGTAAATCAATAAAAAATTCTGTTGTTGAATGTTATAATAAAATAAATGGAATAATAAAATGCCAAGAGGAACTGATATAAAAAAGAGAGGATTTATTCCAATACCTAAAGATATGGATAAAGGTAGCTGGAAGATTGAGATAATTTCAAATGAAATTACTTATGATGTTACTGATGATTTTATTGGTGGAAGTATTGATAGAGTAGCAACAGTCGGATTATCTAATTTTTCTATTGATATAGATAATACTGAAGGAAAATATAAAGATAAATTTTCTGAAGGGAACCCATTAAATCTATATTATAATTATAAGGTGAAGAGTAAACTTACCACCATTAGATTTAGGGGATATATAGATGGAATTTTTGATAATTTTGATTTAGGTAGTGGATTTTTTATATCAATAGAAGGCAGAGATGCACCGAAATCAAGTACTAATGAACATTTTGGAGATACACATATAACATTACAATTTACTGCAAGAAATAATTTGGATTGTTGGTTTGGTGCAGTTGGGGAAGTGGATAGCAATGGTAATTATAGTGATGGAATTTTATATAATAGTGGCATTATATTGAAAGTTTATGATACTTCAGATGATACATGGAAAGTATATAAAGATTTAACAGCGGAACAAAAAACAACATTAAAATCACAAACAGGATATACTCAAAATCACACTAATACTTATGTAGATAAATCAAGATTAGCTATGTCCCAGGAATTAGCAAAAGAAGGAGATTATGATTTTAGAATTTATTATGATTCTGATGATTTAAAAACTTATTTAATGGTCCATCCAGAAAATGCCATATTAAATTCTGTAGAACATGTTACTGCAGGACAAAATTTAACAGGAATCAATAGATATGGGAAAGATACAACAGAAGAATCTAATAGAATTAAAGAAAAAGGATTGATTGATGGAACAATATTATTAATGAGGACAAAAGGAGATATCATAAGACAGTCTGCAGTATGGATTAAAGACAAAGAAGAAACTACTTCTTCATTAACAAAAGATGATGAATTATCATCAAAAGCAACAGCCAGATTAAATGAATTAAAAGAAGCTCTAAAAAAAGGCACTATAAATTGTTGCGGATTGCCAACTTTACAACCAGCTGAAAAAATATCTTTTAATATCCCTTACATTGTAAATGATAATTTAAAAGTTAAAAGTTTTACAATTGATTTAACTGCCTTAGAATTTAATTTGAATATACAGGATAAAGAAATTTCATTTGAAAGGATATTTAAAGATAGAATAGATGAAAATATAAATGTTTCTCCAATAAGTAACCCAAATGGAATGAGAAATTTCCTTGTATTTGATTTTTTAAATGTTGATGATTATATTTTGATTGATGCCCAAATAAGTGGGAATGTTCTTTCATTAGCAGCAAATAAGACTACTGGAAAATGTATCACTAATCTAAAATTAGCAGATTCAAATATCACAAAATGTGAATTAAGAATAAAAGCTAATCAATTTTGGAATTGTTCTTATAAGATATCTAATGATAATGGGGCTACTTGGGAGAGTATATTAGTTGGATCATTACATATTTTCTCTTCAACTGGAAATGAATTAAGATTAGAAATTACTTTAAATCAGCCTACATCAGGGGTTAGCCCAGAATTTGATAAACTTAATGTAGGATATAAATAGAAAAATTTATATAGTTAATTTAATAAAATGTAAAAAGGGTTGAGCAATATTGGATAATGATAATGTTATACAAGAAATATTAAGGGGAAATGGAATCCAATTTGATGTAAAAAAGATATTAATCGCCCATATTCATGATGATCATGAGAATAGAAAAGAGGATAATAAATTTAAGAAATTTGTTTGTGCTGAATTTAAGAAAGGATCAGGGATCATAAATGCAAATAAAGTTAGAAGTGTAATATCATTAAGTTTGATTACAATTGTTTTATGTTATCTATTGGGTGCAAAGTTATTGTTCCTATAGGTGGAGGGAAAAAATGATAATAGAAATTATATGCCAATATCCGCATAATTTAGTAATGGGATTGTCTGCATTTGTAGGTGCTGGAATTTATGCAATAAACAGTATTTATAATGCAAAAAAAGAACTAGGTAATAAATTCAAATTTGAATTAAGAAGAGTGATAGACACATCATGGCAGTCAATAGTTGCAGGATCTGTTGCTGGAGTTGCACTTGGATGTAGCTGGCATGGATTGATAATTGCTATGTTAACTGGGATTGGTATAGACAAGGTAGCGAATAAATTTAAAATAGGTAAAACTCAAATATTGAACCTGGCCCAGATAATTGCAAATTTAATAGGAAAGATAGATAAAAAGAAATAATTTTGTGGAATTCTTGTGCTTCCACAATAACCACCCCCAATCGTTTATGTGGATGCACATATCTTAAATCTTTAGATAAGAATCCATCTTTTTTCCAATTGATTCCCAATCAAATTCTTTGAATATTTCAGGTAATTGGAAATTATAATCTTTTCCAACGGCTGCGCGCATAAGTTTCCTTAAATGAATTTCATCTGGTTCTGCAAATTTGCTAGTATAATAAGGTGCCAAATTCTGATAATCTAATGGCCACATGTCTTTAACTTTTATTCTTAAATTTGGATCTGAAAACTCATTAGTGCTTGAATAATCGGTTGTAATCACCGGTTTACCTATTTTTATCATTTCAGCCTGCCCTAACCCCATTCCTTCTGCCCTGGCAGGAAAAACCCCACAATCTACTGAATTATATAAATCATTTAAGATTTCTGTAGATGGGTATGATGTGATTATAGAGATATTGTTAGTGTTATGTCCTGTTGGCAATAAGATAGATAGGTATTTATTCAAATCAAACGTATTTCCTAATTTTCTATATATATTATCTGCATATATTGTATTTATTTTCAATATGAGCTTGAAATTAGGATCATCTCCAAATTCCTTTTTAAATGCACTCATAAGGACATCTAAACCTTTCCTATCCCTCTTCCCTACGCAGTGTGGAGCGCATATATTGAGGAATTTAAAGGACTTATCCATTGGGAACACATTTATATCTTTCTTGAAAAATCTCTTGTCTAAGCCCAAATAAATGACCTTGATAGGCTTTTTAACACCACTATCTATCATCAATTTTTTACAGAATTCACTAATTGTCCATATTTCCCTTATTTCAGGTATATTTAAGGCATTTACCCATTCATCAGGTAATTCACATTCTAAAACTGCTATAGGGATTATATTTTTATGGCCTTCTTCTACTAATTTTGGGAGATGGAGCACATGTCCATTCATTATATAAACATCTTCGGGTCCTTTAAAATTTTCATAGTATTTTGACCAAAATCCTTGTGGTTTTTGTCCAACTATGCTTAAAGTATGATATTTTGCCAATTGTTTTACTATTTCCCTTCCTTGATAGCATAATGCTTCGCGACCATATAATCCCCCATTAAATAATATTTTCATATTAATCATACTAAATCATACTAATATTTAAATGTTATTATTTTGTGTTAATAGTAAAAATCCTATGTTAATTTTTCTCCTCCCAATAAGCAAACATTTCTTCTATTTCTACTTCATCTTTAGGTAAGGAATTGACTGTATTATCAACACTTTGAAATGAATTGTTATAATCATGGAATAAAATTCTCTTACACTTTCTGCATGCTTCTAAATCAGGTCCTACATCATTATGATCTCCATCAATAAATGCAAAATCAAATTTAAGATTGTTAAGTAATTCTTTCTTCTCCTTATTATCCCTCACAATATATGATTTAATATTTTTTATTTTGAGATGATTCCATATTTGCTGTTTTAATGGTCTATCTTCGATATCTATTGTGATTACTTTTTCTGCGAATCTGGAAAGTAAGACAGTAGAAATTCCATTATAAGTCCCTATTTCAACAGCAGTTTTTATTGGATTTTTTTTAAGAAATTTAATAAAGATTATCTCTTCCTCTCGTCTCGATAAAGAGCTTTCTTTGATTAATCTTTCCTTATCAAATTTAGGTCTTAATTCTTCTATAATCATAACTATAACTCTATTATGGATTAGATTAATCTAACCATCGTTTATTCTCCTTTTTTAAGAACCATCGAATTGTTTTTGTCAAAGATTCTTCAAAAGTTTTAGGATATGTCAAACCCATCATTCTAAGCTTAGTGCCGTCTAAACTATATCTCAGATCATGGCCAGGTCTTGCGCTATGGAAGTCTGTTAATTCATATTTTAGTTCTTTCCCTACTATTTTTGCTATGAACTTAGCCAGCTCTAAGTTATCCATTTCTTTTTCTCCAACAATATTATACCTATGGTTAAAATGGGGCATACCATTTTCAGTATAATATTTATCTTCTCCCATGCTTATATTTTTCAGGATATGCAATATCGCAACTGATACATTCCTGGCATGAACATAAAATCTAGTGCCTGCTTTTGTTTTTGTCTTGTCTGAGTGAATGATTACTTTTTCCCCTTCCAAAACTTTTCTTATTGTTCCTGGGATAAACTTTTCTGGATGCTGCCTTTCACCAAATACGTTCATAGTGCTTGTTATTATCATAGGCAGATCATAACAGTTAGCATAAGCCTGGCATAGCTGCTCTGCTCCAACCTTAGTAGCTGAATAAGGATTGGTTGCATTCATCCTGTCTGTTTCTTTATAATCAATTCCTTCTGGCGCAGGGCCGTAAACTTCATCTGTTGAAAAATAGATAAACTTTTCTAGTTTCTTTAATGTCTTGGCAAAATCTAAGATTCTCATTGTACCAATAACATTAGAATAAACAAAAGGCTCTGGATCTGTTATGCTGTTATCAACATGAGTTTCAGCGCCCATGTGAATTATATAATTTACTTCCCCTATTTCTTTCTTTAATCCATCTGTTGTTTCTTTTGTGAAATCTGCAGCAAGGGTTAAAACTCTCTTTTCATCAAAAGCATTGATGTCTCTTAACCTGTCAAATCCCTCACTAGCATAGTTTAATTTATCTATAATAACTATATCCCAATCTGTATTTTTTAAAATATGCTCAACAAAATGCGCCCCTATAAATCCGCATCCTCCTGTAACTAAAATTCTTTTTTTGTTTTCCATTATTCATCACCTTTTATTTTTTTAAAGACATATTCCTTACCATAATAATAACCAGTTTTTTCTGTTATTTCTTTCTTTAGGACATTAGCAAGAAGTTTGATTTCTTCTTTTGTTACGTTTCTATTATTTGCTAATGGGTCATATAATCTTTCAAACCAACCCCAATCATCAAACCATTTTACAGATTCAATAAATTCCCAACCACCAGATTCAATTAGCTTAATCATCTTATCTTTCTTGAACTTTTGTATATGTCCACCTGAATTTTCATGAATCAACCTGTAAAAGATATCTGTAGGTTGTTCAGAATCAGGTACTAATATGTGTAAAATAGCCCCTTTCTTAGAAATCCAGTTTATACTCTCTATAGTCCTATCTAAATCTCTTACATGCTCCAATATATTATGCGCAACAATCAAATCAAACTTTTCTTTAAATATTTCTTCTTTTAAATTTGCAATATCCCTTGCATGATAATTAATTCTTTCAAAATTCTTGCTTTTATGTGGTTTAGAATTACCATAAACAACATCAAATGCATCTATTGTAGAATTCTCTTTAATCTCATCGTGCCACCAAATCCTAGTTAGACCACTACCTAAATCAGCAATAGTCTGACAAGTCTTTAATGACTTTATTACTGTCTTGAATCCTTCTTCCATTTAATTTTCCACCAGATTTCATCGTATACATAGTACATTATTAACTTTATTATTGTGTAAGTTAATGTTATATATGTTACTGCTTTCCAACTTCCGGTTAATAATAAAACAATTAACCCACCTAAACCCATACCCAATATTACTTCATAAGTAAATGGTTTTAACCAATGGTCTTTTCTATTTAATTTTATCCACAATCTCTCATGCAAATAAAATATAACTAAAAATGTGCTATGATGGATTAATGTTCCAACCAATGTAATCTGCCATCTTCGTGTAAATAAATAAAAAATAGTTGCATAAACAAATACACCCATTATTCTCCAAATAACGCTTTTTAATATTGAATTTTTATGCGATGTCATTTTATTTTCTTTTTAATTTTTTGTTTAATTTCCGTTGAACTTTGTTCAGGATAATAAGGCATGAATATAATCTGCCCTTTAAATGATCCTTCAATATCTTTTAAATATTTATTTCCTATATGACTTTCACTCTCAATTAATATATCTGGCTGTATTACTTGAACATTATGTAATGGGGAATAATTATCCTGCGCAACAGCACAATCTACACATCTCATTGCTTGTATCATTCTTAATCTTTCTTGAAAAGATAAAATCGGCTTCTTTTTCTTTTCCATAACTGCTTTATCTGTTAAAACACCTACTATTAATTTATCCCCAAGTGCTTTTGCATTTTGAAGATACAATAAATGCCCTGTATGTTGCACATCAGCAACTACATAAGTATAAATTATTTTCATTTACACATTTCCAAAATCTTATCATATGCTTTGATTATATCCATTTTAATTTCTCCTTTTTCTTTAATGTCTTTTCCCCATAAAATAAATACTGCTTCTTCTGAGTGTTGCCCACTAAGCACACATTTATTGATAGAAAGGCAGATATTTGTATCTTTAACTCCAGGAACAGGAACTGCGCCAACTCTTCCTGGCTCGCTTCTTTCAAGTCCATGGTCAGATATAACCATAACATTATCAGGATTAAATCTTTCAATTAATTTAGTTAACATAATTTCATAAACCTGATATGCTTGGATTATTATTTTATCGCTTGGATCATGAAAACTGAAATGCTGTATTAAATCAAGCCTTAGATTATAATAAAACAAAACATCAATAGGAACTTCTTTTGCCATATTTGATACTGTTTCAAAATGAGCCATCAATTCAGAGAAAGTAAAACTTACACCATTATAGAAATAATTCGATCCGATAATATGATAAACATTTTTAACATTTTCAGGCGTTATTTTATCTATTTCAAGTCCAAATTCTTTAATGTGTCTTGGCTGTCCTGTATCTACATTAAGGTTTGGAACCCAACAAGATTTTAAATTTTCGGGATAAAATAGAACTGGTGAATGTTGTGGAAAAGAACCATGAACAAAACCGTCTATTGGAAAGACTGGACTCATAACAATTCCATTAAATAATCCTACTTTATATCCTTTCTTATTCAATAAATTCCAGAAAAATCTATCCTGGACATTTTGATCTAATTCAATTAAAGTTTTAGCTTTAGATTCAGCTCTCGTTCCTTGCATATCCCTCACATATTCTCCTCTTAATCCATGTTCCCCCGTAGGTAATCCTGTATAAAAAGAAGTCCACATATCCATTGAGGTATTCCATTTATCCCCCCTCTTAGAAGGCGCAGGCATAGTAGAATAACAACCCTTTTTCATTCCGTTTCTAAATAAATCAAATTTATCTATGTGTTTTTTAATAAAATCCATACTCATTCCATCTATTCCGAAAATTAATAATTTCATTTAAACAGCCCATTTATTATTTTATCCCAACCTAAAGCATTTTTCTCCCAAGTAAATTCTTCAACTCCTTTACCACTTTGGAGATTATTTTTACAGATATTATGTGTTTCTTTAACAAATTCATCTAATTGATCTGTATTTAATAATGCATAATTCAATTTATAATCTTGGAATTCATTATTAACATTAATTTTAACTAAGCTTTCAACTTCAAATTCTTTGAAGCTTCCTATATTACTTGTCACTACAAAAGTTCCACATCTAATTGCTTCTAATACTCCAAATCCAAAAGTTTCTTTACAACTACATGGAAATAAATATACTTTTGAAGATGCTACTTCTTTCATTAATTCATCTCTTGTTAATTCTGTAAGAATATTGACATCTTTAAATTTTGCTATGGCATTTTTTATTTTTTTATGGTTTTGATCTTCTTCAAATCCATAAAGAGAAGAATTACTAACAACTGTTAGACTATATCTACTATCTAATTTTTTTAATTTTTCATAGATATAAGGCATATATTGTAATCCTTGTGTTGCATTAGTATAATAAATTAATTTGAATTGGTTCCTTTCTACTTTAGGAACTTCGAAATGATTAACACCAGGATAAACATAAACTACTTTTTCTTTTGATAATTTTAAATTATGGATTGTAGCAGCTTTATGGATCATAGTGCTAGTCATTATCTTGTCAAATATATCAATAAAATATGGCCTTGTTTTTTTATTATCTCCATATCTGCCATATTTTTCATTTGAAGCATAATTTCTTTTATTCCATAATTCTAGAATATTATATTGTAAATTATTATGTAACCATAAAATTTTCTTACATTTATCTGGAAGAAGATCAGTATATAACCAATCCCAACCAATGAGATTAATTGCTATATCTACTTCTTGAGTTATTTTTTTTATAGTTTCATGATCTCTTTGTTCTATCCAATTTACTCCATTATGTACTTTAGTGTGAAATTTTTTCCCATCAATCAATTCATCAAAACGATTAATTTGATATACTTTATGCCCTAATTTAGCTAAACCTTCTGTCAATTTTATGAGATACAATACCCAACCAGTTGTCCCTCTTTCAGTTAATGTATTTGGTGTTAAATTGTAACTATTTCCACCAAGAAATAAAATATTCATTTCAAATCACCTTTCATTAATACGACATCACAAGGACTAAAATAGGCTTCTTCAATTATTTCTCCAAGTTCACTTAAATAATGCGCATTCTTCCCATTTTCATGCATAGGATTTACCCAGCCAGTTTTATGAATCTCATGTTTATTTTCGCATACTATATTTTGTTGAACAAATCCGTGTGGTGTTGAAATAATAATTAACTTACTAATTTTCTTTAATTCACTTACTATTCTTTTTGCATCTTCATATTCCAAATGTTCGATTATATCCATAAACATAATAATATCAAATTTTCCAAGAATAGAAATATCAATTTTTGTTATATCATCAATAATAATATTATTATAAATCCATCTCTGAATATCTTGTATATAATCAGGGAATATTTCAATACCAATTAATTCAGTCTTCCAATTTTTCTTTAAATGCCCATTTTCCCTCACTCTAATCCAATCAACTAATTGCCTTGTTAAAACCCCATAGAAGCCAGTTCCAATTCCAACATCTAATACTCTTACTGGTTTTCTCTCTCTTAATATCTTTCCTACCCAAGATATATGTCCTTCCATTGATAAGGGCATTATCCACACACCTCTAGTATCTTATTATGAATTTTTATTAAATCCCAATCTTTTAATTCTCCTTTTTCTTTTATATCCTTGCCGAACATGATTAACATAGCATCTTCAGAATGATTACCGCTGATAATTCCCTCTTTTTCAGCTGCTTTCAGACCAAAATCTATATCCAATTTTGGGTTTTTTACTTTATCCATTCCATGATCGGAACAGATTATCACATTATCAGGTTTGAATTTATCAATAAATTTCTTAATAAACATCTCATAAGTCTGATATGCATGAATTAGAACTTTGTCATTTGGATCATGCTGATGAGTGTGTCCAATACCATCCAATCCTATGTCAAAATAAAACAAAACATCAACAGGAATTTCTTTGATTATATTTATAATAGAATTATAGCCCCTAAGCCAAGTAGCATATCTGCAAAGAAGATAATTATACCAATAATGAGGAGTCATCTTTTTCAAAGTTGATTCTGTATTAATCTCTTCGAATTTTACCCCAATCTCCTCGCAATTTCTTGGCTTTCCCCAAGGCACAATAGTGGATTCAATATGTTTAGTTATATTTTCAGGATAATTAGCTTTACTTCCATCAATTAATGGGAAGGCACTATGAACAAATCCATCAATTTTAAATACTGGATTCATTAAAATTCCGTCAAAAAGCCCTACTTTATATCCTCTTTTATTTAATATATTCCAGAATAATTTATTTTTTACTTCTGGTTTTAATATCTTACTTAAACTAAAATTTTCATTGTTCCAGACCCTCATTGGAATTCCTCCAAGAGTATGTTCAATTGGATGCAAGCCAGTATAAAATGAAGCCCATAGATTCATTGAATCATACATATGTCCATCTTTCTTTATTGGTTCCATTGTTCCATAAGCACCTTTATCCATCCATTCCTTGAAATAGTCTAATTTATCTATTCTTTTCTTTATGAAATTCATAGCTGCTGCATCCAAACCAAATATCATTAGTTTCATTTTTTCAATAAATATTCCTTAATTACTTTGGGGTGTTTTCCTTCAAATTTCTTGGTAACTATTTCATAAGCTTGATCTCCATAGTGGGCTTTAACATCAAAGTTGAAATTAGGTTCTTTATCAAATCCAACATCTCCCCTCCTATTGTCATGTTCTTTTACCCCAAACGCATAATGATAATGGAACAAGATAATATCTTTTATATGGAAAGTTGGGAGTTCTTCTCCATCCCATACTGGAAAACAATGATTATTAATTAAGTTCCATCTTAAGTTCCATTTATCATTTTTGATTAGATATCCTTTCTGGCAACCATACCAGGCCCCAGGATCTTTTTCATGATTCAATCTTAAAGTTTCAAAATCCCCCCAGAAAGCATTTTCAAAGAAAGAAAACTTCTTGAAATCTGGATTTATATTCACAAATGTACTTATCTTTTCTCTCCAGCCATCTTCTAAGAATTCATCAGCATCTATTGAAAGAATCCACTCTTTACTGCACATCCAAAAAGCGACAGTTCTTGGTATCCATTCCTGCCAAGAATCACTGAATGGAACATGAGGATGATTTAATTCCCATAATTTAATTTTTTTTAATGGATCTGGAAAATTCTTTATTATTTCCTTTGTTCTATCATTAGAGCCATTATCTAATATACAAATCTCATCAACACATTCATAATGGTTTTTTAGCCATAACCCTATTTTATCCTCTTCATCTTTACAAATAAGCGATAAGCTAATCTCCACTTTTTTTCCTCATAACAATATTATTTGAAACTTGACCTACTAATTCAAATCCTTTCTCTTCTAAGTATTTTTGAGTTTTTGTCTGCCATTCTTCATTCTCTTTATGATGCATTGGCATTTCTTCAAAACAACATAAATCCAGCCCAATTACCAAATATTTGCGTGTATTAGCGATTAATTCATCAAGGATTTGTTTTACATCAGGAACATGACCCAAGAGGTCTATGCCTAGAACTACATCGACTTTGGTTTTTAACTGCATATTATCTAATGATAAAAAAACAACTTCAGGGAATAATTCCATTCCAGCTCGCATTGAATTTGATTCAAAATCTATAGATACTACATCATATCCTTTTTTTATTAACTCGTGAGAATCTATACCCATTCCACAGCCATAATCTATTACTGTTTTTCCATCCCTAAAAAACTCAGCTAATTCTTTCATTATATTAATTTTAGAATCCATTGAATGCCAATAAAGGAGATTAAAAATATAGTGATTGGTTTTCTTGTAAAATTCTATTTCATTTGGCTTATTTTCCCAATCTTTATTTAGATATTCTTGACTTTGAAAAAACCTTTTTTCTATTTCTGCACTTGTATAAACTCCATAAAAATACTTCTTTAGGAAATCTAAATAATATCTTGCTCTTTTCTCATTTAAGCCTGTAAAATTCAGCTCTGCCATCTTGCATCACATTTCTTGCACATTCCTGAAGGGAAATTATCTCTAACTTTGTTTAATTCTTCACAATTATAAATCTCTTTAATGCTATATTTGAAGATGTTACCATACATCTGTTTTCCTTCATAATCTAAACAACAAAGACAGACATTTCCATTAACTTGAATAGGCATATCCCTTTCTAAGCGAATACATTTATCTCCTGTAATCTCTCTTTTATTTTCAATAGCACCTGCCCAATTCATTGCCTTACCAGAATTAACATTATAATATTCCCCTGCCCATTTCTTAAAATATTCCATGAAGTTATTGATCTCTTCGGAGGTATCTGTCTCAAGATATCTTATTTGTTGGACATTCAAAAAGAATTCTTTTTTCTGTTTAAAATATTCATTGATAAGATAATTAGTATTCCTTATAGTCTTATCAAAATCCAATCTTTTTATTTCTTTGTAAGTTATAGGATTTATAGAATCTATACTGCAATTTATCATATCTCCTTTTGAAAATAGATCTAAAATCACATCAGCCATTTGCTTATCTATTAAGGACATATTATCATATAAGTAAATCGTCAATCCTTGTTCTTTAGTATATCTTAATGCTTCTATAAAATCAGGATGTAATGCACTTTCCCCAGTTAAGAATGGGCAGATAATCTTAACTCCTTCGTTTTTGCATTTGTCTATAATCAGTTTATATTTTTCAATAGGCATGAATTCTTGTTTTCTTTTCATGATTTTATGCGGACAATATTTACAATTCCCATTACAATAATTTGTTAATTCTATTTGAACCATTAAGGGTATCATTTTTTTTCCTTTTAAAATAGATATACAATAACACATTGTAATAAATGCCATGCTTGATCTGGATAAATTTTCCACCAATTTTTAGGTATTTTTGGTTGTCTTGATTTCCAACTATCCATTGCTCCATGCCCAATAATTAAAAATATTGCTTTCCAAATATGGAATATTCCTATAAATTGTAATGCTATTGAGATTATTGCAGCCCAAATCATACAATGACTTAACATCACATACCAATATTTTGATTTATTTTCTGACTGCCACTTATCTTGTAATGCTATATCACCAATGAAATGTGCAAAGAATAACCAAATTATCATTTTTTAACCCTCTGCAATAATATAACAGGCTCCCAGAAGCCAACTCCATTAAATCTAGCTTCTATTGGTGAAAAACCATATTTATAAAATTGATTAGTCCACCAATCTATGTCTTTAATTGTTTGATGAGTAATATCTTTGTCCCAATAGACCTTCATAGTCATAACTGAAATAAGAATATATCTTTTTGATACCCTGCATAATTCTGATATTGCCTTGTTAACATCCTTTTCTGAAAGATGTTCTATTGTATCTTTACATAATATTAAATCATAACTTTGATTTTCAAAAGATAATTTTCTAATATCCCCAACTTCTATAAATTCTTTGATATCTGGATTTGCATTTTTTACAGCCCATTCACTAATATCAATTCCCTTGAGTTTAATGTTTTCAAATACTTCATTATAATCATGTATTGCTTTTAGGTAATATCCTTTTGCGCATCCAACATCTAATATAGATTTAATATGAATCCTTTGGTTACAAGCAGCACAACAAGTTGTATTATAAGCATTAATAAATTTAATTGCATTAAGGATAAAATCTGAATAATGACCATCAAAATCATATCTTCCATACATATCCTTGAAATATTTTTCATCAAATTTCATTTGTTTATTACTGATGGGTATTTCCCCTTCCATTTTTGTTCAAACCTCGCTTTATTTTCCATATAGATTTTATTACCATCTAGCTTATTTTTTGCAAATGTTGATTGCATCTTATGATGAATAAAAGAATTTCCACAATATTTTAAATTATAACCTTCTTCTTGTAGTCTTATACAGAGATCGTCATCTTCAAAAAATCCAGGGAAGAATCTGTCATCCCACCCCCCAATCTTATCAAATACTTTTTTACGTAATACAATACAAAATCCACTTAATCTTGGAATCTCTTCAATAATGCCTTCTTTTTCATTAGTAAAACTTACTCTTTGAGGAAATTCTAATCCACCTACATTATTAGAAACAGGACCAACAGCCCCAGTTTTTTCATCTTTAAAAACATCAATTAATTTTGTAAGCCATTTTGGACTAACTATGACATCATTATTGATAAAACAAATATAATCTCCAGTTGCCTCTTTTGCTCCAAGATTATTTCCTCCAGCAAAACCAAGATTTTTATTTGAGGTAACAATTTTATCTATCATTTTATTCTTTTTTAATCTTTTTAATACATCCATAGATTTGTCATTACTCCCATTATCAACTATAATTAATTCATAAGGATACCCTGTATGGTGTTGTATGCTATTAATTGTTTCTTCAGTATAATCAGAGGTATTAAGATTTAACATTATTATACTACATTTTTTATCAGTTTTTGGAGCTTCACCAACCCTTGAATGTGACCAATTCATATATCCATAAGACATTATTTTTGACAATTCTTTATGATGGCAAGTATAACTGTCCATTATTCTTGTTGATCTGTCCTTCCAAGTATTTTTAGATAAAAATTTATCAATTTCTTCTTTGTTGATTTCCATTTTGGTAGCTTTCTTTATTGCATCAATCCATTTGCCATCTTTAACTAAACTCATCCCTGGATAATTTTCAAAATCTTTATTGTAGATATTAATAACGGGCTTATAACAAGCAAGATATTCAAAGAGTTTATTTGGACTTGTTGCATGTATCATGGGGATATCCCTAAACGGGATAATACAGATGTCTGAATGATAAACGTAATCTAGACAATCTTCATGAGTTTTTCTCCCTAAAAATGCAAAGTTCTTCCAGGCTTTTAATTTTTCATAATCTTTATTAGTGAAATTATCTCTTTCACAATTCCAACCAATGCAAACAAACTTATAATCCGAATACGCTTTTAGCAAAGTTAAATAATTTTCCCAATCAAACCATTCACATTGAACCGGCCCCATATAGAAAACTATTTTTTTATAGTCTCCATTTTTTAAACATTCTTTCATATCTTTAGGCATTTCTCCTGCTTGTTTAGGATCAAATAACTCAGGATTATATGCATTGGGTATAAGATGGATATCTGATCTTGAAGAATAATCTCCTGATTCCCCCTTAATCCCTGAAATTGCCATTAATTCTTTTACTAAAAGAGTAGAAGTCCCAATTAATATATCTGATCTGTCAACCAAATATTTTTCTACTTTAGGAACTCTTATCTTATCCCCCAAAAACATTCCATCCCACTTATCAATAAGTTCATAAATAATCCTAAAATTCCTTTCCATAAAAACAGTAAGTAATTCAATATAATCTGGCAAAGGCATCTCATAAACAACAATAGGCTGATATCCTGCTTTTAACCATATATCCAAAGTGTCAATTAAATTTACTTTTCTTTTATGAATATTCTTATTTACAGTTTGCCACCAATTCCATTGATCATCTTCAGCAAAGCAATATAATTTAAAATTTTTAGTTTCATATTGTTTAGGATTTTTTGATTTATAAGGTTCAACATATAAAATCCTATGTCCTTCTTTAATCCAATGATCTATTATCTGTGCAATTCTCTGTCCATGTCTAACTATTTCCCAAGGGGCAAGTGTACCGAAAATTACTATTTGTTTTTTAGGGTATAATTCTCCAACAACCCCTTTTTCAAATATAGTTTCAGGAACTTTATATTCCTGATCTAAATCTGTAATTGGAGCACTAATTGATTTAATTGGAATAAGTTTCTTTGTAAAATCTTGTTCTTTGAGTTTAGCAATGATTTTCTCAGCGACATTTTTACCAACTTCAAATATTGTATTAATATCTATTCCTTCTTTTGTTAAATTATCTACTGAATTTTCTGTTGGTGCAAATAAATAATCGGAGATATGATCCACAATTATCCTATTTTCCTGCATTCTCTTATCTTTGCTCCTTAGTCCAGCTCCTATATGGGCTATTTTAATTCCTAATTTTTTAGCTGCAATAGCTCCAACCAAAACACTATTTGTATCACCTTGAACAATAACAACATCTGGAAGATCTGTTTTAAAACAAGAAGTAAGCCAATTAATAGATTCACCAATATCAAAAGTTCCTTTATATCTTACAATATCTCTTGGCAAATTCAATTTTTTAAAGAAATCTATACCCATATTTTGATCATAATGTTGTCCAGTATGATATATAATGAATTCATCTTTATCTAATCGTTTGATTATTTGGGCTAGTTTGATTATTTCAGGCCTTGTTCCCAAGACAATGGCTATTTTGATTTTTTGATTTGATTCTCCTTTTTCTCTTTTATTTAAGAGGAGTAATTTATTTTTTACCTGATCCCTAACAAATCTGAATCCATCTATTGAATTATCACAATGTATGTCCCATGAGATTAATTTTGCTTTGAATCCTTGAATTTTCCATTTTAGATTTGATTTTAAAGCAACAATATAATCATATGCGTCTTTCTGTTTTGTATTTAATAATGAAGGGCATCCACACATACGAGTATCTATTTCGCATTCCCTCATAACTTCAAGTTGTGTCTTATTGATTGGAGTATTTTCAGAAATAACCGCACTATCAGATTCAAATCCTATTTGAGAAGCAAGATGTTCTACCATTATACAAAGATTGTCATCCCCAACAAAAAGAATTTTCTTTTTCATATATCTATTCCCTCTTCTCTTAATAATTTAAATATCTTTTGATTATTTTGTGCCATTAAATGAGTTACTTTATTTGTAGTATTATTATCATGCCATCTATAAAAAGTTAAAGATTCTGGTAAATAAGTGAAAATAGCTTTATTTGAGATTCTAACTATGTGATGAAGATCCTCGCCAAATTTGAGATCATCATTAAATGCATTTTTTTCTTCAAAATATATTCTCTCACCTAAAATACAGCTATAATTGACAAATAAAGTTTCCTGTTTAGCTGTAATTTTAACTAGTTTCTCAAAATTCTGTTTAGAATAAGTACAAATCTCATCTTCAGGCATTACTTTTTCTGTCCTGACTCTCCCACCATTTTTTAGAATCACATCATAATTACAGAAAATTATCCCTTCTTTTAGATTAGCCATCATCTTTTCAAGAAAATCTTTCTTCCATATATCATCAGAAGATAAGAAAGCAACATACTTGCCTGATGAGGATTTTATTCCAGTATTCCTTGCAGCACCGATCCCCATATTTGTTTTATGCCTGATTATCTTTATTTTAAATTCAGATTTAAATTTCCCAATAATTTTATATGATTCTTCTGTAGACCCATCATCCACAATTATCAATTCGAAATCTTTATATGTTTGAGATAGGACACTTTCTACTGCTTGATTTATAAAAATCTCATCTTGATTATATGCAGGCATAATAACTGAAATTGTAGGCTTCATTCATAAGCCTCTTTAACATTCTCTATTCTTATCTGTTGAATAACATGGCAGATTAGATCATTTTCAGATTTAAATTTAGATTTTAGGTCAGCATAAGATTGGGTGCAATGATGATGCCTCATAGAAAGATGGAAATTATCTCCTTTTAATGATGCGCTTACTCCATATCCTTTGATTGCTTTGTTAAGTTTCCTTAAAAACAACCATTGTTTTATTAGTTTCATTTTTCTTGAGACTTTGAGACTACATATTTTTCTTTAAAATCAACATATTCTGGCACTATTTTCCTGCCTTCTTTCTTTTTCTTTGCTATTAAAATCTTATTGAAAACTTTATGGTCTAATAACCATTTACACTTAGCTTTTTCTTGTTTATCAAGATATCCATTACTCTTTGCTTCAACCCCTATGATTTCACAATCTAATTGAATATTACAATAATTAGGTAGTATTATAGCATGGTTATTCATCATTTCTTTAACTCTGTGGATTATCTTATCTGCTTGAGATTTTGAAGGTGATATATCTTGAGTGCAATCAATTGTTACTACAAATCTTTTTCTTTTCCAGCAAATAAAGTCGGGAAATCCTGTTCCAACTGAAAGGGCCCTCCTGAAAGGATTATATTTCCTTTTTGCAGGGATTAATTTACATTCCCCCCAATTTTCAGGATCTTTTCCATTAGGATGATTATATTTTATACATTCAACATTATTCATGAATTTACTTACAAACCAGCCTTTAGATTCTAAATCTTTACGAACTTTCAGTTCCCATGCAGATCCAGATGCCCTATTCTTTTTTCCTTGCTTTTTTTTATTTATCATTCTTATATCTTCTCAATCCATTTGTATACTTCAATATCCCCTACTCTCCTCATTCTGGTCATATTAAGTCCTAACATATTTAGATGTTGGTTTAGTTGAATAAAACATTTTGGGCAAAAGTCATCATCGATTTCTATTATTATCTTTTTAGCTGTCATTATTATCTATTCCTGATCATCTTATTGACTACTCGCTTAATATCTTGTTTGCTTCTCTTCATATAAACAAACCATTCAAATACCATGTTCTCAATCTTTGTGAGCTTAATCATTTGCTTTTTTTTGCAATACCTTTATTGTCATAATCTAATGATTGTAGTTCACTAATCAACTCTTTAACTTGAAACTCCTCAGTTTCTCCTTCTTTTTCACCTAATTCTAAAATACCACATTTCTTAAACTTTAATTCTCCTTTCATTTTTATTTACCCCCTTTATGTTGACTTTTACTTTCTGCTAGGTTAAGTTCTTTTTTTAATCTATCAAAAAATGGATTTACTGTTATCCCAGATTCTTTATTTAGTTTATCCATTGCTTTTTCTATTTTCTCCCCTTCAATTCTTGGATATTTACACTTCAATTCTTTAGTTTTCTTGTTTATAAATTCACTTGGTAAAGTTCCTAATCCTTCTGGAAATTCTTTTGATTTTGTAGTAACAGTTGGTGTATCTTTGTCATTTACATACCAAATAGTGGGGTATCTTTTTGTTAATAGACAAATTACGGCTTCTTCTGCAGTAGCCCCATCATAGATAGTAGCATCATTAGCCCACATTGCAAAATAATGATTATCTTTTGTCATTCCTATGATTATTGCTCTATCGTTCATCTTACCCGCCCTTATAGATTAACTTATCTACTATCTCAACCTCTTTGTCCCAGGCTCCAAGTATGTAATACCAATTCCCGAATGGTGATTGCGCTAATAGAATAGGGTCTTTCTTCTCTTCCTTCCCACCGTCATCTATTATCAACTTGAATATTGGGTCATTATGACTAACATATGCTAATGCTTCTCCAAACTTCTTAATCTCATCTACTCCTTCGGTCGGTATGTTCCTATAATACAAATCTATACCTACTGTCTTAACTTTATATTTCTTGCATAACTCGTCAATCATATCTTGATTTGTGATAGCCCATTGAAACTTAGTTACATTCTTCTCATATTTTTTCCTTGCTAATAGAAATCCTAATGCAATCTTCTCATGTTGTAAGTCTGCTCCTCTGACATGTTGTGTTAATGCATTCATCCTTTCCTTTACTATCTTTATTTGTCCATCCAAATCGCTTAGGTCTATCTTGGGTTCCTCACTGATTATTTTCTCAAAGATTTCAACTGGCTTCTTATCAATTCTTTTATCTTTTTCTTTTGAATTAGAAGAACCGAAGTTAGTTCCACTGTGCTCTGTTAATTCATAAACTCTTGTTGGATTATCATTCCACATACTTCTGAATAGATTCTTACTGGTCCTCATAAAATTTAACAACTTTTTCAATTTCATTTTTTATCATCCCCGGTAATTAGATGTTTCTGTTTCCCATTATGTTTTTTCCTTAACTTTCTAACTTTACTTCTTTCACCGTTTGATGTGAATTTATTATGCCTAATCTTTATTTTTGCCATTATTTTTCCTTGATTATTATTTTTTCTGTTGTAGCTTTAAAATGGAAATGATCATCTTTAATATTTTTCACATCCCATGTACTCTTAAAATCCCTTGATAGTGCATATAATAATGAATTTACCAGATAATTAGTAAGTCTAATATCAAATTCAGAACTATGTTTTTTTGCAGCAGCTATTACTATATCATCATCTTTAAAGATAATAAATGAATCAGTTTCTTTAAGTATCTCCTTAGTTTTTTTTATCTTATCACAAATTTTGCACATAGATTATCACCTTTTTTCAATAATATCCCAAAATTTATTTGGGGCTTCCATACACATTGTTAAAAGCTCTTGAGGGCTTACATCATAACTTTCTAAGCCAGTTTTCATAGATTTTGGGAATTTGATTATAGTGCATCCAGAAGCTAATGCTTCCAGGAGAGTATGACAGAAAGATTCAGGTATTTGTGGGTTTATAATGAAATATTTATATTTGCGATATAATTTAGGCATATCCTCATGTGGTATTTCTCCTAAATAATGATAATCTTTTTTTATTCTTTCTAAGATTTTCTTATTAATGGCCCTTCCTGCAAAATGGAATATCTTACCAGTACCTTTTTGGCTGTCTGCATAATCCAATATTTGATTAATCCCCTTGCATGTTTGTAATGCTCCAGCAAATAGATGAGCATCTTGCTGTATTGCATTATCTGGAAAGAATGTATCCTTCTCCATTGGGGCTGGAAGGCATATAGCATCCCTCATGGTCATTCCAAATGCTTTTTTATATATATCTAATTGTAATGGGCTGAAAAAAATATTTTTTATAGAATTAGAGAATAAATCCACAAATATTTTCGCAGGTTCGCACTTAGGCTTGCAATTGACACAACCATTCCTAAACTGGCAATAACAATAATCATGTTCGTATTTGATATATTTTTTATTAACAATAATCCATTCAATAACTTCCTTTTTAAATAAATTGATATTATTAACAATCAATAAATCAAATCGTTCTAACTTATTTTTTAAGTTTATCCTATCTTCTTCTGTAAAATCTTCTTCTAAATCTTTGTTGAATAGGTCAATCGGTGAGAATTCAGTGATATCATATTCTTCATATTCTTCTTCTATATCTCTTTCTCTACCAGCATTTATCATTATAGTGGAAGTTTTATTATTCCCGCCAGTAATTTCTCCAGTTTTGAAATCATTTATCCAGGCTATGCGCGTCATTTTAATCTACACCTACAATATTCGCAAACTAGGTTTCCAATTAAATCTACAACTCCTACTACTTCTAACATACATTGCGGACAAAAAATTTTAATTAACCCCTTATTTCCCTTTTTTCTTCTGACATTCTCAGGGGGGAATTTGTATTTAATCCACAATATCCACAATTATATCCTTGATGTCCTTTCTTTAATGTAGGCCTTCTGCATGTTGGACAGAACAATTTATATTTTTTCGCTTCCTCTGCCTCTTTTTGTTGTTTTTCTTCTTTCTCTTTTGTTTCTTTGCTTTTTAGCCTACCATCATTTAGATCATTTAGGTAGTTTTCCATTTCTGGTGATGCGCTTGTATCATTTATCGGTTTTGGTGGACTCTTTAACTTATCTACAAATTCCTTGCTATCATCACCTTTTCTTATTGGCATTGGACTACCTATTCCTCTAGTTCAGCTAATCTTTTTTTGAGTCTTTCTTTTTCTTTTTCTTTTGTTTCCATTACTGGTACGCTAATCCAAGTATGGCATTTAGGGCATGCGAATATTGTTGCTGTAACATTTCCATCCCTATCTGTTTCAACCTGTCTTTGACCCATTTGTACTTCTGGTTTACCTTCTTTAGTTACACAAGAAGGACAGATTATTTTTTCTACATTTGATTCATCTTTTTTATTTTTTTGTTTTTTTGGCATTTTTCCCTCCAATTAATTAATTATATCAGCAAAAGCAAATCTAGGTAATGCAGGTAATGCTTTACTTATTTTTACCTTTAATGTTTCATTAACTACTTTTGCATCTTTGACAAAAATTGTATAACCATTAACCTTAGCAATACCATCCCCTTTTTCACCAATGCATTCTATCTTCAATTCTAATTCTTCGCCTTCACTTACTGGCAATTTTTCCATCATTTCTTTCATCCCCTTTCTTTTCTTTTCCTTCTATTTCAATTACCCCAAATTCTTGTTTTTTAATTTCTTTTTTTTGGGTATTTTTTATTACATCTAACCATTTATTTTTAAAATCTTCAAAATTAAATAATTTTTCAGTTAATTTTCTTCCAGATTCTCCAAGATTTTTTCTTAATTCTGGATCTTTATAAAGAAAATCAATTGCTCTATGGATATTCTCTGAATTTGTTAAATCCTGTTTTAATCCCCAATCAACATATAATTCAATAGGAGTATTTACTAATAACCCGCCTTTTCCGAATCTAAATCCTGATTCAGTAAGTTTATCTTCTGATGTAACTCCAATTGTTTCTGCACCAGTAGAATTATCTGGAACAATTACTGGTATTCCACAAGCTTGAGATTCAATTGGGCAAAGTCCGAATCCTTCTCCACCAGTAGCAGTTGCATATATATCAGCTATTTGATAGAGTTCGGCATTTTCTTTTTCACCTATTTTGATTGATCCTAATCCCTTACTTTCAAGAAATACTATCCTCCCCTCATCTAGCATATCCCTACCATATTTCTTTTTTAATACTCTACTTATGAAATCTTTTGGATTTAATGTATCTGGATATACTGCATCACTAGCATAGTTTGGACAATTAAGCAGTAGGTAAGTATCTTTTGTGTCGCATAGAAATTTAACACAGCCATCTAATAAAGTGAACAATCTTTTCCTCATAATATTCCTTCCAGAATTATAGATGATGAAATCATTTTCTTTAAATCTATATTTCTTTCTTAATTCAGTTTTCTTTTCTTTAGATATTGGAGAATAATTTTGTAAATCAATTGTCTCGTAAATCATATCTGAATCAATATCCCAGTATTTAAGCTGTTCTTGAGTGAATTTTGCAGTTCCTATTATCTTATCGCATTTCATAAGATAGTCCTGGTGCCCTTGTACTTTTTCCCCTTCATTACAAAATAGCCCTTCAGCATCAATAGTCGCATACATCACTGCATGTGTATTTTTCATATCTTCAAAGCTTAGATTGCCTATTCCGAATTGCTGAAATTGATAAGGATCTCCTACGCAAATAAAGAAGTCTGGCTGGAATAAATTGATATATTCAGCTATCTTTTGAACATTCGCCTCAGAACCCTTATGCGCTCTGCCACAAATTTCACAAAAAAAGCCAGGGAGAATTGGTATATTATCATAATTTATCTGAGGATTGTTATATTCTAAACCTATTGTGAACACCTTATGGCCGCCAATCTGGAATGATTTAGCCATATGATATATCAATTTACTATTGCCAGTAGATTTATTACATGGGGCCCCATAAATAATAATTGTTTTTTGTACTTTCTTTTTTAAGTTTTCTCTTGCTTTTAGGTCCCTTTTAGAAGGTGTTCCCCTACTTGTTGGTTTTGGCATTGTTTACCCCTTTTGGAACACAATTAGAACATATTCCTAAACCTTTTTTTCTATCTACAATAATCCAGCTACATCCATCTGCGCATGCATTACTGTCAGTACAGCTACATATCAGGCATTTTACTTCTTGTTTTGTAGAATCTTCAATAAATTGTTCAACAGCTTCTTCTATAACTTCACTCCTATTACCTTTCCATCTAGGATATTCTTTTATTTTTTCTAGTTTCTTTAGAAGTTGAGAATCAATGGTTATTGCTATCTTTTCTTTCCCATATATTTTCTTTTTTGCCATTGTCATACTAAATCATACTTATACTATTTAAAGGTTATGGTCTATTTATAATTGGGTTATAATTAATTATTTTATTAAAAATTTCCAAAACATTTAAATATAAGAAAGCATATATATCAGATATATACTCCATTGGTAGTCCTTACGAATTATCTCTCCCCAGAGCAGTAAGGATTACCTTTGTTCAAATTAAAGCAAAATGTTTATTTCTTGGTTCAAATACTTCCCCAGCCCTTTTTAATTTGTCTATCTCTTTATCAAAGTCATCCATATCGAATTTGGGCAAGGTTTTATTTATTTCTTCCAATATCTTATCTTCAGGGATAACATTATTATATACCTGTGCCAATTTTTTTATTGTGCCTTTTACAATATAATATTTATTGACTTCTGTTGATGGGGGTATTTCTTCCATATCTTCATATTTAACAAATCCCTGTTCATTAATTAGATCTAATAATGAAAAACTATGTCTCATAAGGCTAAAAGCAAAATCAACAGATTCTTTTGTTACTTTTATATTATCATCTTTATCTTCTTTTCCAATCCCGATAAATTTAGAATGCGCATAAATCCAGCGCATCAAATCCCCTCTTAATCTATGTGATTTTGATTTATCATCATCACCTTCTTTTTCCTTGCTTATTGTTTTTCCTGTAAGTTTCCTAAATTTTTCATTGAAGTATTTTGCAATTTCAATAGTCAATATGGGAATTAATCTTTTAGCATAAGTGATATAATTGGTCATTTCTTCATTACTCCAAATCTGTTTAATCTTCTCGCTATTATGGATGTGCCTGGCCATATATTTATCTTCTAATTTATCCATGTCTATATCTTCCCTCATAGCCCAGATAACATCAAATCTATCTATAATATCCCTAGGAATTGGCGCTAATTGGCTGATTAATGAATCTCTGTCTGTAAACTTTTTATGTATTGGATTGGATGTTGCTAAAATTGCTGTTCTTGCTCTAAGTTCCTGATCAATATTTGCTTTTGTTATTTTTGTCTTTTCTTCTGACATTACATTATTGAGCATTCCATAATCGGATTTATTCATCTTTTCCATTTCATCAATACCAACAATACCTTTATCTGACATCACAATAGGCCCTACTTCAAGAGAATAACTGCCATATTCATCCCTCACTATACAGGCTATAAGCCCCACTCCACTAAGCCCCTTTCCTGTTGTCCAATTTTTTAATGGAGATAGTATTAATGATCTTTTCATGAGATACGATTTTCCGCTCCCAGGAGCACCAGACATTAATACAGAAATTATCTCTTTTTCTTCTAAATTTCCATTTTTATCGAATATCCTCTTACCGCCAATATGCTGAAGAATCAGGCTTTTTCTTATCATATCATACCCTTCAAATGATGGAGCTAGACTTTGCGCGAATTCATCTAAAAGAGCATTATCTTTAGCCATTTCTATGATTTTCTTTTTTTGATTAGGCTTTAGGATTATAGCTTCCCATGAATTTTCAATTGGAATTATATTATTTGCTACAATATTTGTCCTAAATTCATTACTCCTTACTTTGTTGTTTCTCATCCTAATCTCTTCTAATTCTAAAAAACCGTTTATTATTACTCTTTGTCCAGCTTGTAATTGCTCATTTAGATGTCTCCTTGTTAAATTTTCAGCTATGAATACTTTCTTTTTTACAGGCTTTCTTGGCTTATCCTGAGCAGTATCCATTGGTTCTAATATCTCTAATCTTTGGAATTTGATTAATTCTCGTGAGCCAGTTAATTCCCTGAATTTGCCTTTTCTTCCGCATCCACATTTGGTTGGTTCTTTCCATTCATTACTTAACATAAGTATATTGATTATATTTCCACATGCTGGGCATTCATATTTTGTTGACCTACATTTAAGATATTTTTCAGAAGGCTTTATAACATAACCTTCAAAAGAAAGGAATTTATTAATTTGGTCAGAGATATCATTTAAAGGCATTTTCTGTGTTTTTGGAAGATTGAAAAATAATATTTGGATCTGTTTTTCAGGTAAATCAAACTGTTCAACAGCAAGTTCTGCTGCTTTGATTACTTCATCTGGCTCATCTAAAAGAAGATCTGCTAATTCAGGATCAAATTTTGATAATTTGCTAAAATCTATTTCAATATAATTTTTCTCCTGCCTTATATTTTTAATTAATTCATTCTTGTAATTTGCTTCAATAAATTCCTTGCATTTATTTATCTGTTCATTTGCATCCATTTTCTACCTCATATAAATCTGCTTTTACCATTAGTTTAGCTAATTCATTGAATGTCACTCTTGGTTTCCATCCAAGTTTATTTCTTGCTTTAGTTGAATCCCCTTGTAAAACATCAACTTCTGCTGGTCTAAAAAATTTTGGATTAATAGCTATAATCTTTTTGCCTGTCTGTTTATCTATTCCTATTTCATTCAAGCCCTTACCGTCCCATTCTAAATCAAATCCAAGTTCATTAGCACAGACTTCAACAAATTCTCTAACTGAATGCGTTTCACCTGTGGATATAACATAATCATCAGGTTTATCTTGCTGAAGCATCAGCCACATGGATTCCACATAATCTTTGGCATAGCCCCAATCACGTTTAGCATCAAGATTACCTAAATATAATGTTTCTTTTTTCCCCAATTTAATCTCACATAGATTCCTTGTTATCTTTCTTGTAACAAAATTTCTTCCTCTCCTTGGAGATTCATGATTAAATAATATTCCATTAACTGTAAACATCTTATAAGATTCTCTATAATTTCTCATTATCCAGTATGCAAAAACATTTGAACATCCATATGGACTTATAGGATTAAATTGGGTATCCTCATTTTGAGATAATGATTTCGTCTTTCCAAATATCTCACTTGTAGAGGCGTGATAAATCTTTATTTGTGGGTTTATCATTCTAATTATTTCTAATAATCTCACAATACCCAATGAATTTATATTAACAGTATATTCGGGCATATCAAAAGATATCTTAACGTCTGATTGAGCTGCCAAATTATAAATTTCATCAGGCACTATTTGATTTAATATTCTGAATAAAGAACTTGAATCGGATAGATCACCATAATGTAAAATTATTTCTTCAGTATCATCTATTCTTCCAGTATTGAATGATGCGCTTCTCCTGACTAATCCATGAACTTCATATCCTTTGTTTATTAAAAATTCTGCTAGATATGATGATCCATCCTGGCCTGTTATTCCAGTTATTAATGCTTTCTTTTTCATTTGCTCTCACTTATTTTTTCTTTTGCTCAATCTCTGATTTAAGCCTTTGCAATTGGTTTTCTAAATCTACAATCTTAATTTTTTCTTCTGATAGCTCCTTTAATAGAATGCTAATATAATTGCTTAGTCCAGCTTCATTAAGTTTATTATTTACATATAAATGATACAATGCTTCCTTATATTTCATTTGGCTTCGCCTTTTAACTTTTTGATTTCTTCTAATAATTCTCTTATCTTAGTATTTGCTCTCCTTACTGCTCTGTGTTTTGTATCTCTATTACTTCTTACACTCTTAATCTCTTCTTCGTGTTTTTTTGAGAGATGAGTTAGGGCATCTTCGAAATAAAGATAAATCTGTTTCCATTCCATTGGCTTTTTGTGTAATTCACAGTGTTTATGTTTAACTATATCAAAAGCTATAAACCCACAGGGGCATTTCAACAATAATACTCTTTCTTTCTTTGCTTCTTCTATGTTTTTCATTGGCTACGCCTTACACTCTCCACATATATAATATTGGTGATAATCATTTCCTAAGTTCTCGTGTATGTGGTCGTTTCTATCTAAATAAATAAAAGGAACTTTTCTTAGGTTTTCTTTTCCTACATTCTTCAGACACTTGTCACATTCATCTTCTGTATGGTCTTTTGTATAACTCATTGGCTATCGCCTCTCAAATGCTCTAATGATGTACACCTTTTTATTCGTGTTCTTCTTTTAGGAACAGCACTTTGGTTATAACAAACATTTCTTACTAATACCCTAACTTCCATCTTACCATATTTCTCTATAGCCAACTTGAGTGTTTCAATAAGTTCAAATAAAGAATCATCAATCTTCATCTTCTCTTTTGGCATTTTTATTCCCCGCTATTTTATCAACTAACTCTTGTATTCTTTTTTTGATAGCTTCTCTCCTGAATCTAAACTCTGACTCCATTCTACAACTAATACATCTTGAATAACTATCACAATCACATCTTTGTTTTTCATATGCCATGATAGTATCTATAATACGATTTAGTTCAGTGATTGCTCCACCACTACCATAATGTTGTCCTTTTGTTGGTAAATCTTCAATCTTCATCTCATTTACCTCGTTTGGTTTTAATTATTTGTTTAAACCTTTTCTTATATCCAATCTTACCAAACTTCTCCATTTGATAATCAACAAATAATCCTTCATCCATTACCCTTAATATTCTTTCTAATACTGCCCTTAAACATCTTATTTCTTGTAATTCTTCTTCTTTCATTCTTTGCCTCGTTTGGTTTCATCTCAATCACGACTCCATGATATTGAAGCACGCAATACTACAATAACATTTACCAGTTTTGTAATGCAATTCTAATTGTGTTTCGTGAGTTTTATAAAGTAGATTTATAGCACTTCTAAAGAAAGGATTAGTGTTATATTCTTTCTTTAATTCTTCAAAATTATCTCCGATCATAGATAGTAATTCCATGTATTTCTTTTTCTGTTCTGCGAAGTGCATATCAAAATCCATTTCTTCTTTTGTTTGGCTTTTTTCGTCCATGTTAACCACCACCAAAAGTATGTTGAAAACAGTATAATTTACTTCCTATTTTGTCCATGCAAATAGTCCATTGAGCTTGTAGATACCATCCTAACAGAATTACGACTATTATTATTGCAATAACAATCAAAACTATTTTAAATTTTTCATTCAATTAAATCACCGAACTCTCTTTTAGCGTCTTTTTCTTCATCTGCCAAATCGCCATCAAAATTTGCCATTCTGTTTCTTTGTTTCTGTCGATAACTTTTAAGATGGTGTTTGACATCTTCTACTTTAATATTATTAGGCTTCCCCAATGAGCAAGGTTTAATAATCTTATCACTCAAAGTTCTCTTTTCTTCTATTCCAGCAGGATACATTTCATCATACCATTTATCATGACATTCTTGAGAACAGAATCCTCTATGTCCTAAATATTTATCACAATTAAAACAAAAATGTGCAGGATTTCTTTCATCTTTTTCTTCTACTATTTCTCCATAAGTTTCTTTAAATATATCGGGTTTGCAAGGATAAAATTCTCCTTTAATTCCTTTGATGATCCAATCACCTAATAAAGCTTGGGATATACCCTCTAATGTTTGGATTATTAATCTTTTTTCAATTGATAATGTAGCATCATGATATTTTGGTCTATAACCGATGAATTTTGCAATCTCATCAATATTTGCTATAGTATCATATCTCCATTGTATTGCTTCAATAACAATTGGTTTTTTCCTGAATTTCATGTTTATTTCACCTTCATTTTATTTTTTCAAATCTCCCAAACCCAATAATTCCTTGAACTCAAGTGCTGTAAGCTTAAAATCTGGAAATTTGCTATTCCATAGGTTAAGCTGCCCTTTAAAAAATTCCCCTTTTTTCTTAATTATTTCTATCGACGCTAAAAGTTGCTTTTTATGAACATTTTTTAACTTTTCACCCAATTTAAGCCGTTTTTTGGAGTAATACTTACATCGATTTTTGTACTTTTCAGCCATTTTCTCATAATGTTTCTGGGTTAATTTTAAAGCCTTTTCAGACATTTTATGTTGAACATACATATCTTCCACCCAGCCAGAAAAGTTAAAATTTTCCTCTTTATTCAACCTCTTTATGTCGTCTATAACTTCCCTGCTCAATGACACTAATGTTCTTTCTTTCATTTTAGTTTTTATTGTTTATTTGTTATTATTGTTATTATTATTTAGTATATATCTAGTATATATTATATTATATTATATTAAGTATTATTTAAGTTTTTGAGTATATATTACTGATATATCCTTTATTTTTTTTGGTGAGGGTAATGGTGATTTCTGATGTTTTGATGGATTGGCCGCGCTGATTTAATTTTTCAGTGGTATTTGTGCTAATAGCGGACTTATCAATGTTTAATCCCCTTTTTAGGATTTCTAATATATCCACAGCAATAGATATGGCCCTACCTCTTGCCTTTAGTTCTATTGAGCTTATTTTGGGGTTTTTATCTAATTCATTCAATATTCCGGCTACTAAATCTTTTGCATGATGCTTCGGTCCAACATAGGTTATCAGTTGTTCATCCAAATAACACACCCCTTCCTTTTTCTTCTATGAATAAGTCCCTAATATCTATAATAAGACCTTTAAAAGCCCCCTTTAATCCTCCATTCAGACCATAATTCCATTTCCAATTAAATATTACAAACAAGAGGAATAATTCCCATCTTGCCTTAAAGCTTAAACTAAGATGTATCTTCTTCATCCTAGCTTAATCTCCGTAGGGATTGTTGCAGTAGCTTCTTCTTGGATCTTAACAAAATCAATCTGTTCTGTCTTTGCTAATTTCTCAAACGCTCTTTTATCTAATGAAAGGCATAATTTATGTTCAGAAGCCCAATTGAACGCTTTTCCAGGCTCATATTCAAGCTTTTTTATAACCCTTATGCCAATCCCACCTATCAGCTTCTTTTCCTTTGTTATGGCGTAATCTGCTAAGGCCAGAGTCCTTACTTCTGTGTCTATTGCTGCCATATCCTCTTTCCCTTTATCCAGGGCGCCTATCTCAATTGCATGCTCTTTTTCCCAGATTTCCCTTTTTTCCTGTAATTTAGAACTTATACTAACCACCGCTTCCCTTATATTAGATAGTTCTTTTAGCTTTTCAGCCATCTTACTGCGTATTTCACTAATCGCCTCGTGTTCAGCTTCCCCTTCTGCTTCTGCTTGGGCTTGTCCTTCAGCCTGATAATCTGCTTCTTCCATTTCTCCATTTCCTTGCATTTTTTTCACCTTTTATCTAAACATTCACAACCTTTATCACAATAATTTTCTTTATCTTTAGCGTTACTTTCTTCTGTTAAATATTCAACACCGCAATATTTACATTCTGGCATTATATTCTTCCCTTTTTTGTTTTAATATCATCAATAAATTTTATAAATGCCCTACAAAATAAAGTGAATAAAATAAAGTTTAATGACCATAGTAAACCAGCAACTATCCACATTATTTCTATGTAAGGTTTTTGTAGTATCATTTCAATTCCTCTTCTGTTAAATTATAATAATGTTTTATGAATTTAATTACTTCATCCAGATGATGTATCTTGAAAGTATCTGATGATCCACAATCACAGTTAAACTTTTCGCAGATTGTACAATAAAAATTGTTACCTTTAATTTGGGCTTTTTTAACCCATTCGATTGCTCCTTGTCTTAACAATTTAGTTCCGATATAATTCTTAGGAAAGATATGTTGTCCTCTTTTCTGTACGAAATCTTCGTCAATATCTTTTAAAGTTTTTAGTTTATTCATTTTTTCACCTTAGCATAAATTATATTGATTGGCCACGGATATTTCTTCTTCTTTTTGACCAAACTAGCTTCTTTCTCACTTACTACAATCTCTTCAATGAATATGAATCCTTGATCTACAACTATTAAATCAGGCTTTCCTAACCCATCTTTAAGTATCAATTCACAAAATACAAATCTCCCTAATTCCTTATGGTGCTTCCATCTTTCATATTTAGTATCTCTATGCAGGGGGGTTTCACTCTTCCCGAAAGAACATCTAAAGCAGCCCTCATGCGTGGATCTCCAGCATCTCTTATCAGCATATTTATTTACTTGGGAAACTCCATATTCGTATGTGTTATGGGTTTTTGCTATTTTCATATTAATTTTCCTTTCGATATCCTTCTGCTTTTTAATCTCCTTGCAATCATTGCATTTACCATATTTATATACAATAGGTCTTCCGCAAGAGCATTTATATGGCATTATAACAACTCCACCACTTCTTCATTTAATGTTATCATTGAATCCTCCTTTCTGATAAGACCAAGAACATTTAATTTAGCTACTGCACTCTGGAACCCTCCAGAATTATGGGAATATTGGGTTGTGGTTGCTATCGATAGCTCTTCTCTTGTATATCCCTTAGAAGGATCTTCTATAAGAGCGTCTAATATTTCACCAGCACATTTCCCTAATTTTTTCTTTATTAGTTTTAATGAATATTCTCCTTGTTTTTTTATTTCGCTGTCGATATTATCAGGATTTATTGAGATTTGATCTTTTTCTTTTAATATCATTGATTTCGTATTAAGGGCAGCTATAGCACTTTGAAAACCCCCTGATTTATAGGAATACCCTGTAATCAATCCTAATTGAGTCCTTGTAAATCCCCTTTCAGGATTAGCTAATAAGAATCCATAGATCATTTTAGCACATTTGCTTAATGGTATTTCTCCAGTAAAAATAGGTAATCCTATGTTGGCATCTGTCTTATCAACAAATTGATTATCTATTGTTTGTTTTTTTGCTTCAATCTTGATAGGTTGGATTTCTTTTATCCCTTTTAGTATTGTCCCAACAGATATTTTTAAAGGTGGGTTTTTACAATATTCAGCAATATTCTTTTCTACTTGAATTAATCTTTGGATAAGAGGATGAACTTGTTTTATTATGGAATCAGACTGCGTTTTATTATCCATAGATATTTTGAGTTTTTGATTGCATTGATCATAAGCTCCTTTATATTCTTCTGCCTGTTTTTTAAGAACAATTAGTCCTTTGTTTAAATTAATCACATCTCTTTTATGCTCATTTATTGAATAGTTCAATTCTTTTTTTATCTCTTGTGTATCTCCAACATTGACTTTTGTTTTATTGGCTATCCTTAATTCAACTTCTAAACTGCGTATTTTACCCATATAATCCTGTTTAGATTTCAGTTCTTCTTCTACTTGTTTAGGCAAATCAGATAGTTTAGAAAGTATATTTTTTATTCTTGTGGTTGGCGCAGATATTTCTTGTAAATCAATTCCAATCTTAGGGGGTATTGTTTTGACCAACGCTATTCTTCCCTTATGAATATTCTTATTTATTGCTGGCCCAAAACAAAATAGTTCTCCCGGATCAAGATTTCTTAATAATTGCATTGCTTCTTGGATACTCATTCCTAAGATTGATGCAGCTGTTTTAATATCATTTGGAAGCCACATCCTTCCAGAAAATACATTATTGCATTCTGCTACAACATCTTTATGTAATTTCGCTATTCTCTGGGTTATGGCTACTCCACACCATCCCCTTTTTCTTCCTCTTGTAAATAGATCAATAACCGCAGGCCCTGAATCATGTTTATCTTGTTGTCCGCATACTTTGTGCGTTTCTTCTATTCCTATTAAACAAGGTTTCCAATATTTTCTAGGTAATTCCATCATAGATTCTAAGAATTTCTTAACATATTGAACTCTGTCTTTGCTTTTTAATTCAGAAATGTCTATTATTGTAGAAACATTAAGTTCAAATAATTTTTTTGGTAAAAGACTTGTTGATTTTATGTTTAATGGTATATCTCCATCACTTCCTCCAATAAGTAAATAATCGTATTTTTCCCTTAATGTTTTGTATTCTCCTTCAATATCAAGGACAATAACCATTATCTTATTATCTATCTCTTCTAGTAGCTTACGAAAAGCATAAGATTTCCCTGCTCCCGAATTTGCAAGAAAAATCAATCTTGTTTCAATTAATTTCTCTAAATTAATCTCAGTATTGTCCTTAAATATTTTTATTGTTGTCATTTTTTTAATAGTAGCTTTTTTCCACAAAATCTACATTTATGAATTTGATTATCTTTTTCAATTGAAAGATTAAATCTGCTTTCTGGTTGTTGTTTATTTGCCTTACAATCTGTACATTCCCACCTATTCTTCCAAACTCCTCTTAAATTTGTTATCCCAATAAATTTTGCAGTTCTCATCTTCTTTTCAGTTCTTCAACAAATTCGTCTCCTTTTTTTATTATATCATGCTGCATATCCATCAAGACCATATTGAATAATCCCAGGACATCTGAAAATGGAAGCTCTGGATGATCTGCCCAAAATCTTCTTACAACAAATTTAACATCAACAAATAACTGTGCTTTTACTCTTGAATGGGCAAAATTAAGATATTTTCCAGCTTTATCTTCTAAAATCCCCTCATGGCTATTAAGGATTTTTAATATTGCCTCTCCTGTTTCCTTATTCTTAAATTTAAAAAAAGAATCTAGGGGATTATGCCCATTATTTGTCTCCATCTTCTGTACCCTCTTCATCTTTTTTTTCTTCTTTTCCATCATCCTGTGTTTCTACATCTTCAGTTTCTTCTGATTCTTTTTCCTCTATCTCCTTGTCGACTTTTTCTAAGTCTTTTTCTTCATCATCAAACTTTTCTTCTTCTTTTTCAGCCATTGTTTACACCTCATTTGTCCTTTGGGACTATTATTCTCCAATCCATTCTATCATTGTACTATCCCCCTGTAAACATAAAATCTTAAATATATTGTGTCTACACATTGTATTAAGGTCATCTTTAAATTTGTTACATACAAATTCTTGTTTTTTTATTTCCATTTAAATCACTCCAAATATTTAATCAAGGCATTACAGATTCCTCTAAGTTGAGATACTTTTATTTTCTTTTTATTATATTTTGATGATATTGTAATATTATCTTTGTAAGGCTTTAATTTATAAAGGATATTATTTGCTAATTTTTTAAGATATCTTTCTTCATAATATTTTTTAAGATTTCTTTTCCTTCTTTCCATTATTTCCTTTTTAAGTTTTGTTTTTGGCATTTTTGATTAATGTTTGATTAATGTTTCAATACATTTGTGTGCTTTTGGGAAATCATCTTTTAGTTCTTCCCTAGTATATCCTGATTGGTAATATTTTCTAAAGCATTCCGCGAAGAACTCAGTAGGACTTCGAGATTCGTGCCAGGTCATGTTATTACCTATTGTAAAAATAAACCAAGTCTTCTCTTTTTTATACTCTTCAAAGATTTCTTTAAATTCCTTTTTCCTGGAAATTCCCCGAAAAGCATTGTCTACAAGATGGCCATATTCATGTAGCTCTACGCTATCTTGACTTTCATGGTTTTGGTTTATAAATACACGTTTAGTAAGGTGATTATATAGTCCATTTACATCATCCCATGTACTCTCTTCGGAATAAAATTCTGGTTTTTTTCCTTTTAGGTGTTTTAATCCTTCTTGGTCTGTTATTTTTCCATCAAAAATTACTATATATCCTCCAAATTCATTGCATCTTTGTTGGATGCTGTCAGGCACATTTTCTAAATAATTGATTATTTCTTCTATTTTCTTAGGATTTCTGGATTTAGCAGTTATTTCTTGTTGTGGTAATACTGAATTATATGCCCTAGGATGTAAGTCTCTAACATTTGAATAAGCACAACCCTGTGCTATTGCAAGTGTCAACAAATAAACTAATGTTTTTTTCATTTTTGTATTTTCTTTCTTGGATTAAATCCCCCAGCCTCGACGGTGTGTGTCAAGCTGGATTACTCCAATTTTGGAATACCACCGCCGATTGCAGGAAAAAGAGGTATCAATTCTAAACCTACTGGCTGTATAGGGTTTCTATTTTCGTTCTTTCAGTAATGTATAACCTTTGAATTTGAAGATAATGGTATGATGTGTTGGTTTTCCACTTGTTATTGGAATTTTCTTATCAATTAACTTAATAAGAGCCTTGCAGATTTTCCTAATGGTTAAGACTTGTGTTATTGAATGAGTTTCTTCTGCTTTTTTTCTTTTGATGTAGCGGATTATCGTAATATTATCATGCCATTTGAATATTTTTAATCTGTTTAGCATTACCTTAGCGGTTGATTTAAGATATTTTACTTCATGCGGTTGGCTTAGTGCAACCCTGCTTCTGTCTAAATGTGTTCTTGGCATTTTAATCCTCCCTCTGTTCTTTAGTCATTTAAACCTACTCCATGATTTGTTACGCCTAACTTCTTTAATCTTGGGCTTTCTTTAATGCCTAACATATGATCAGCCCATTCTCCTAATTTTTTATCTTCATCATTCATACAAATATTGAACCAGAAGATTTAGAAGTATCTCCTTTTTTTACATCTAACTTTTCTTCTACTATTTCCCATTCTCCACATATACAACCGATTGGTACGTGATGATGTTCTATTCCTATTTCAAAACAAATTTCATTTCCTTTCAAAACTAATTCTGGGTTAGGTGTATTAATTGCCTTCCCAGAGAATATAACTTTTTTTCCATCTTTTTTTGCTTTAACAGCTTCCATAAAATTTAGATTTTTTGTTTTCAATTTAATCCCTCCTTAGGTAGTTTCCGCATACTCCACTTAGTATGCTTGCATCTGCTTTTTGGATGATTTTTCTTCCAATATAATCCCCATCTAAAAAAACTTCCAAATATGCAATCACAACTATATTTTTTTAAATCTAATGTTATCCTACCCATATGATGTTTTATTGTAAGGACAGTTTCTGTTTTATCCCCATTTTTTGAACAATTTAAGCAGTATTTTCTTGCTTGATATTCCCTATGGCATTTAGGGCAGACCATCAATTGTTCTTCTGTTTCATAAAAATAATAATTCTTTCCCTTGTCTATTTTTACTGTTATTTTGCTCATTTTTTTAGTTTCATTTTCTCTTTATATTTTCTTCTTTCTCGGATTCCTCTTCCTACTTTGCCTCTACCTGATTTTGTAACACAAGCCTGACATCTTTTTCCATAACACTGTTTCCCGCATTTACACTTACGGTTCTTGCGATTTTTTTCCATCTTTAGATTGTTATATCTTTTAATCCTTTTTCTTCTATATAGAAGGTAGTTTCTCCATCAGGTAAATTAGGAGCATCTACAAGTTTAGCTACCCTGCTTCCTTTTTTTCCTTTTCTTAAATAAATCCGAAATGTTGAATTGTGTGAGCATATTCCATTTACAATAAAGGTATGGCTATTTTCCACATTTAAATCAATAACTTTCTTTTTCTCATATTTTTCTATTTTTTTAATTGGATATGTGATGAAAGAATTCCACTCAGAATTACTATAAAATTTATTTCTAGATTTTCTTTTTAAATATCTTATCAGTTTAATTCTTTTATCATATCTCATAGTTAATATTTTTGCTAATTTTTTACAATTTTTACTCCTTACTCTTAAGTGATGCATTAAATTATTTTTTTTGCTAAATCCTAATCCTTTGCTTTTTTGACATCGTATTATTGATTGAATCCCCTCATAAATTAACATCCCTTGTATATAATCCAATACACATTTATCTGCTTGACTGATACATATTTCCCTTTGTAAGCTTCCATCTGTATCTATCATTCCTGAAATAAATGCGATTCTTACTGATGATGGTGATTTGCTTATCATATTTAAGAAATAATCTTTATTTTTTTTGATATTTAGATTATTAACAATTTCTTTTGAGTGTACCCTTAATCTAAACGCATTTTTATTTCTTATTTTATATATCTTTCCCACCTTTTTAAAGAGGTCATATATTATATTATTCACTATAATCAAATCTTCCTCTTTTGAGCATTTTATTTCAATACTTCTCTTGTCAATACTCCCATCACCCAATATTATTCCTAATAAATAAGCTAAATTCTCAGTTAATATGGTTGGATGATCAATCTTTTTATTATTATAAGTAGTTAATAATTTCCAATGAATTGTTTGGTATTCTCCTTTAAATTGGATTCGCTTAGGAGATAATAATTTATCATTTATTCTTAATTCAGAAACCTTTTTTAATAAAACTGTTCTTGTTTTAGGTTCTAAAATTGGGAATTTATGTTCTTCTGTGGCTTCTATGATGTTATTAGCATATATCTTATAAGTCATTTTTTCTGTAGTTTCATAATTTGTGGCTTGGTTAATCTTAATATCTTTATTAGCCATGCTAAATACTGTTTTAGGTCTATTTTTTATTTTCATAAGCCCATCTGGAGTATATATTATACTATCTTCAGCTATGCAATTATGCCCAACTATATGCCCACCTATAGGTTCAGTAGGATCTCCAAAAAAAGCATCAGGTTTTGCCATTACTTGATTTGTTACAAAGACTACTATATCATGTTTATCAGCTAATCTCAATAAGGCATGCATATGTTTGTTCAGTTTCTGCTGCCTATCTGCTAATGTTCCCCTGCCTAAAAATTCAGCCCTAAAGTGAGATGTTAAAGAATCAACGATTAATACCTTTACATTCATTTTGTTTTGAGTAATCAATTCTTCAGCCTTATCTACTAATAACATCTGGTGATCAGAATTATAAGCTCTTGCTACTTTTATGTTTTTTAGTGCTTTTTCAGGATCTAATCCGGCCCCTTTTGCTAATTGCCTTATCCTGTCTGGCCTGAATGTATTTTCAGTATCAATATAGAATGCTATTGCAGTTGGGTCTTCTTTTTGGACTGTTATTGATAGGATATGTCCTAACTGGGTTTTTCCAGAACCATAGCCACCGTATACTTCTGTTATTGCGCAGGATTCAAATCCTCCATCAAGTAATTTATTAAATGATGGGCTTCCAGTTGATACTTTTTTGATATTATTCCTTCTCTCTTCTATCTTCTCAGCATCCTCAAATCCCATCTTTAAGGAGTCTCTGGCATTGTTTATCATATCCCTGGCAATTTTCCCAGATACTCCTGAAGCGGCAGTTATAAGGGCTGGAGATGAAGCTGCAATGCTCATTAAATCATGAAATCCTGTTTCCTTTAGCTTATCTGCAGTTGTAGATCCCACCCCTGGTAAATCATTAATCTGTTTTATCTTTGTTTTTTTCTCTTTTTCAGCCATAATTATCACCTTTTATGTTTAATAGTTAATATCGCTGGATTTACCACGCCTTTTTTATCTTCACTTACACCATATTTTTTATTATGTTCTCTTCTAATTTTCTCTGCTTTGCCTTTATCTTTTGCAGTATTAATGCCAATATTAATAGCACAACCATAGGTATTGCCAGAATGTCCATCATCTATTAGTTTATCAATCTGTTTAAGGTTTTTGCCTTCATCAATTAATTTAGCAATCTTCTTGCCTTCTTCTTTAATGAAATTGACATAAGAATCATTACTTTTCTTTTCTTGTGCAAAAGATCCAAAATCATTTCCTTTGCACCAAATTGTGTGCCACTCATCTTCATAAAACACATCTATTTGTAGTGGCATTGTTCCACCATGAACAGCCATGAATAAAGGTTTGATGTTAGGAATTATTTTGTGCCATTCTTTTTTTCTAAATAAATCCTTTACTAACATTCCTGCAAAAGTAGCTCCACCTTTTTGTTTGATTATTATTCTACCATCTTCGTGTCGCTTATCTTTCGCGATTTTAAATTCTTCAATTCCCCATATTTCATAATTAATCTTATTTGGTTGTTTCATTTTGACCTATAATATTTTAATAAAATCCCCCAACACTGGACAGTTGGCGCTATCCAGCCTTGATTTCTCTTAAGAGAGCTTGATTTTGTTTAATGATATTAACATCCCGTTTAGTTAGTATTGTGAAATCGCAGTTATGACTAAGCCTCGCCTTGCTATTTACACCAAAAGGATAATTCCATCTTAATCTTTTACCGCATTTAGGGCATTTACCCATTTCCACCCTCACAAAGTTGATCTAATGTTATTCCTTGAATGGTATTATTGTTTATATAAAACAATACACCTTTTTGGGTTTGTTCTCTTACTATTGATATCTGCCCCTCTTGGAAGGATTCTTCAACTTCCTTTTCGTGTGTAGCTTTAATTCCTTTTTGTATAGATGATATCAATAGCACTACTACCACATATACCTGTATATAATTCAGTACATCTTATCATCTCACTTATATATGATTTTGATTGCACCAAACCACTTCTATGTATAACTTGGATTGATAAATCTGGACAGTTTATTACAACATCATATTTTATTTTGCAATCTTCTGGATGTCTAAACTCTGTTTTAATTCTATCATTCCAGCCGTCCATATAATTTGTACTGTTACATCCAACTACAAGTATTAATATCCCAATAAGTAATAAAACAATTAATATTATTAATGCTATTGTCTTAATCTTTTCTTTATCCATCTTTATTTGTCCCCTGCATATCCATTCCAGATATATTCAAACATTGTTTCTGCGGTTGGCTTGATCTCTTTTAATTTTATTATTTCTGCTATTGCAAGATCCTTAGCATATGATACTGCCATTGCCCGGTTAGCTTTCTTATCTTTTTCAGCCCATTCTTCTTTAGTCATATCTGTTGATTTTGGTGTTACTTCTTCTTTGATTATTTCTTCTTTTATTTCTTCTTTTTCTTCTTTAGGAGATTCTTCTTCACCTACTGGTTCTTCATCAGTTACAGGAGCTTCTCCCTGTCCTATCTGGTTAATCTGCTCTAAATTCCTATATTTTCCATCAGGACTTTTAGAATATAGCACTTCAACTTCCTTTCCATTTAGTCCATTCGCTGTAGTTATATCCTTTTCATTAAAGGTTGCTACTTTTGCTTGTTGCCCATCTTCTTTTTCTATTGTTAGAGCAGCCCTTTTCCAATTAGAACCATCTTTTTTCTGCCCTTCTGTAATCTCAACTCCTCTCAATATACCTTTCATAGAATATTTTTGTTTTTTTTGTGCCATTTTCTCACCTTTTATTTATTTTTTTTATTTAGCTGATTCTTTTAATTCTGCTATAATATCATCTTGTATTTCTTTTCTAAAAGTTTTCCAAATTGGATTTATTCTGAATTGCCCATTTTCTTCCATTTCAACTATTTCCATCTTTTACACCTCATTATCTGCTAATTTATTCATAGCTTGTTTAAGTGATTCCCAATCAGGATAAATATCAGTTTCACCATATTGCTCAAATTCTAAGACATATAGACCTTGTTCATTCTTGTCTATTGAAGCCCCTATTAAGGGATGTAGTTTCTTCTTTATTTCTGTCCCACATCCAATTTTAGCCCCATTTTTATATGCTTTACAGATAGTAGTATCTTTCTCTTCATCATAGTCCCAAATTTTTTTATTGCAATTTGGGCATATGTTTAGCGGTTGAAATTTGTTTGTCATTTTTTTGTTTGTCCATAGATTGAGACTTTGAGACTAATGGTTGCTTCTCGGGGAAAATTTTTACCTTATCCCCTTTATTGAAATCAGCCCATTCTTCTTTAGGTATGGATATATTCCTTTGTTTTCCACTGCCAATAACTCTAATTCTCCTGTAAAATTCCTTACCCTTTAATGAGATTACTTTTACCTTATCTCCATCATTAAAATATTTCCAATCATCAGTAGGGATAGTTACAGTTAATTGAGCATCATTACCTATTATCTTATTAATAGAACAATAGCCATCATTTGTTTTAATCATAAAGAATATACTTTACAGTAGAGTATATAAACCTTATGGAAGATAATATAACTGAATTATAAATAGAATACCCTACTTTATAAAAGAAAAAGAAATGGGGAATAATCCCCTAATAATGTTTTATATTTTTGCTTTAGGATATTCCTTCTTCTTTATATTTCCCATTATCTCCTGCTTAACCCTGTAAAAATCTGCCCTACTTCTCCCTGTCTTATTGTGGTATATTTCTTCCTGTTCTTTTACTATCTTGCCACTATTAACTAATTCATAGACAATCTCCCTATGTTGCTCTGATTTAAGTATTCTTAATCCCAACTCTTTCCATATTGCCTTATCAAACATATAGAAATGATAGCATTTGATTAGAGTTCTTATTGACAAATCCTTTGTTGATTCATTAGTGTTCCTGTCAATAAACTCAAATACATCTTTCCGTTCTTCCTCTTTTAGTTCTCGATAATCCCTTTTGCTAACTTCTTGGATTATATCAATCTTTTCTTTATGCGTGAAATTCAATCTGCATAGGAAAGCCCTGCTTAATAACGCTTCTATATGCTTGTTTTTTTCAATGTTGGGCAGTTGGTTTGTCAATAGTATTATCCTGCTGTTAAATGAACAGGTGTTTCCCCTGCCACCCAATTTAGATGTTGTGCTATTCCAACCTATTGTCCTTTTTCCATTCAGTTCTGTTGCGTTCTTTAAGATACTGATTATCGCTTTATTGTCCCAAATTCCCTCACAATCATCAATTAAGATTACCTTATCCTGTGCATTATCATACAGGAAATTGTAGAGTTCTAATGGGCTTGTGAATGAGTTTAGATAGGCATATTCAATCTTCTTCTTTTTTAAGATAGCTTGAGAACTCCAAGTTTTAGCCAATCCACCCTGCGAATGAACTACGCAGAAATTACTTAATCCATCACAAACCATCTCTATATATTTCTCCATCTCAAAGTAGGCAGGACTTTTGATAATCATCTCTGGATTAAACTGTTTCTTCCAATCATTGATTGCCTTTTCTTCCTGCTCTTTTACTTTCTTTAGTTCCAATGCTTCTGCTTTTGCTAATTCTTCTGCTTCTTTTCTTTTTCTTTCCCTTGCTGTTGATGATGTTGTTGTTACTTCTTTCTTTTTGATAGGCGTGTCCCCCCTTTCTTTGAGGATACTTTCTTTTTCAGTTCTTATTGCCTGAATGATCAAAGCCCTGTTATCTTCTAATGTCTTTGCAGTATCTATTGTTATCTTGCTCTTTATCTCAACATCATATTCGTCTTTTACTTTTTGTTTCGCCTTAACCACTAATTGAGTTAAGTATGTTTCATCTTTTTCATTTAACATTTTACAAACCCCCTAAATCTTCATCTATCTTGTTTTCTTCAACACTCTTTGGGACTTCTTTCTCCCCTTTGCTTATTATGTCTATCTTCACTGTTGGAATATAGGTCATTTCTTTAAAGATAGTTTTCTCTTTGTAATTATCCATCTTCCCTGTTTCCTTGTTCTTTTTCTTCTTGTCTTTTTCTTCTTCTCTTATTATCTCAAAACCAACATAGTCAGTATATACGCTAATTAATTTACCAACACCATATCCATTAATAAATATTGGAGTTTGGTTATTGCATAAATCAGCAAGTAATTCTTGCATTTCACTTAATACCTTATCATTTCCTACCATTTTTATCCACCTTTTGCTTTTTCTGTGGCAGTTGCACTTTTAATATTCTTGAATTTATCTGCCCATTCTTCTTCCTGCGACTTTGATACTTTTGATGTATCTATTGTCTTAGTTGTTGCACTTTTTGGCATATCCTCTTTGGTGAGGATTTCTGTTTGCCCTTCTTTTTCTGTTGTTACCCATTTGCCATCTTTTAATTGTTTCTCAACTTCTCCCTGAACTTTATTTTCAGGCACATCTAATGTATCGTGTCCATTTTTGGATTCAATATATATTGGTATTCTTTTCATTTTCTTCCTCTCGTATCTTTTTCCCATATTTTCTTCCTCTAAAATATGCCCCTTATCAGCTTCCATTTATATCACTCCATTTATTATTCTGTTGTCGTGTCCTCTCAAGAGGTTTAACAACATCTGTAATCCTATCTTGGCTACAATCTCATTCCCTATCTGATATAGCCCTTTCTCTAAATCTTCTTTCTCCTGACAGCTATATTCTTTTTCATCTTTGCTGTCAATAAATTTTAAGTTTTCTTTGATGTTTGTTTTAGGCATAGCAAAAAATCTTCTTCCTGTTGCTCTCAAATCAAGAAACTCAACATTCTGTTTATGGCAATATTCAACTACCATCTTTCTTGTCTTTTCATTATCTACACCTAAGATAATCAAATCATAACCTTGTAGATATTTTTCATTATCTATTCTTTTTTCTATTGCATTTATTCCACAATGCTTAAACCTCTTTGATAATGCCATTGATTTACTCATTCCAACTTCATTCAGCTTGAAATTCTGATAGTTTACTTGTTTTACTTCTACTGTATCATCATCAGCAATATCAATTTTTATGTAATTGTCTATCTGTTGTTTCTCCATCTTGTCGCAGATATGCTCTATTAAATAACTCCCTACGCCTCCTGCCCCTATGATTAAGATTTTCTGTATCATTCTTTTACCTCTATAAAGCTATCAGGAAATTCTTTTTTCCTTTTATTCCAATTATCCATATTTACATTTGGATTTAATTCAAGCACAACAATATCATCTTCAACATCTTTAGTTGTTTGTCCCTTCATAAGATAATGCTGTGGCTTTTCTGTATCGCTTCCAAAGATAATGCTCACTTCAATATCCTGCCCTGATTGATTTATTATTCTCATCATATCACCACACTCATTCCTTTTTTAGCATTACAACTTCTACATAATGGTTGAACATCTTTAATAGTATAAATCTGCCCTTTCTTTGCTTTTATTAGGGGTATTATGTGGTCTAATGTTAATTTATTAATGCCCACATTACTTTTACATTTAGGACAAATACCTTTTGTTTTTTTTATTTTATCCAACCATTCTTTTTTTGTAAATGCTTGAATTATATTTTTACATCTTTGTCTATGTTTAAACTTCCAAAATCTTATATTCGCTTTATTTTTCTCTTTATCCCTATAATTTTTCGTATATTCGCTTCGTTTTTTAGGATTTTTTTTAAACCATTCTTTACTTTTTTTATGATGTTCTTTTTTATTTTTTAAGTAATATTGGTGTTTATATTTCTTTAATTTTTCTTTGTTTTCTTTAACCCATTTTTCATGGATTCCTTTAATTTTTTCTTTATTTTTTAATCTATATTTTTTTCCATAATTTTTAATCCTCTTTTTTATCTCTTTTCTTTGAGTATATTTTTTCATATATTGCTTGTTTATCTTCTTTTTTCTTTCTTTTGAGCATTTTATAGAGCAACATCTCCTATTTTTATGCCCCTCAAATTCCTTTTTACAATTTAAACATTTCATATTATAACCGAATTATCTTTTTGTGGCTCTTGTATGTCCAACCAATGTCTATCTAAACCATCACCATTTATAAAGATTTCTTTTGCTACTTTCTTATCTTTTGAGAGCATAAGCAATCTCTTAGCTACCCTGTCATTATTTAGGGCTTTATCATCTCTTGCTTCCCAACTATAATCATTATCAACTATGCAGAGATGTTGGTCTTTCTTTCCTTTTTTTGTAGTCCATACTCCCAAATCTTCTTCATCAACAAAATAGATTATTTTTGTAAGACCTTTTACAAAATAGCCACCATCTACTTTTTTTGCTTTTGTCAGCTTAATGGCATTTGCTATAAACTCCTTGCTTTTGGATATTCGTTTTTCTTCTTCCTTTTGCTTTTTTTCAATCATTATTTTATATTCTTTCTTGCCCTGCTTGATTAAATCTCCAATCTCTTTAGAATTTATCCCACTTATCGCCCTGTATAATAGTTTGATTGTCCTTTGAAGATAGCCACTATTACAATTATCAATATCTTTTCCTAAATCAAATAATGCCTGTATATCCTTAACCCTGTATTCTTTGTTGTTTATCTCAACATAGTTCCTGTTATCTTTTCTTTTTAGTGGGATAGATAAAAACATTTTATTTGTTTCTTTAACAAGGCAATTATCACTAGTTTCATCTATCCTCAATTCAAAAGATAGATTATTTTTTATTGCTTCCTGCAATCTAAGATTTACTTTGCTTGTATAACCAACCCATTTATCATAATCTCTTTGATTATTGAAAGTTATAGAGTTCTTAATCACTTTAGATAAATCAGCTTTGCATATCTTTTTATCATTCACATAGAAATTATTATTTATTTTTTTTATTATCAGCTTGATTTCATTTATACTTAATTCCTGTTTTTCAATTAATCTGCTTACAAATTTAGGATTATTATTTCTATCATATCCTGTTTGATGATAATCCAAAAGATAATCTATAAATCCCTCGAAGATTTCATTAAAGTTGGGGGTTTCTAAAAGATGTATATTCTGTTGAGTGATATATTCCCCTATCTTTTCGTTCTTAATTGAAACACTATTATAGCTGATACTATTTCCTGTTAAGGTTATTCCCTGCCTTACAACTTTCCCTTTCTTAAATTGTTTTTCAATAGATTTAGTTAATTGATTTTTTGCTTTATCTTCTTGTTCATTTCTTCTTGCGTTCATCAATTCTAATCTTATGCCTGTCCTTTGCTTGTTGTATTCATCAGCAGTAAGATAAACCCAATCCTCATCTTCATATTTTCCAGATAAAACCCTAAGTTCCCCTGCTGATACTTTCTCAAACATCTCATCAGATAGCCAAACATTAGCTTTGCCCCTGTAACCACAATCATCCATCAAGAAAATCTCCCTGTTAGGGCTTACAAAATTAAATCTCTCATCTCTTGGGGTAAATGTCGCTATTTTTAGTGATGTTCTCTGGATTAATTCACTCCATTGATAACTGCAAATCCCCCCTCTCACTTTGTCCCATTTCTCATTTATCTGGATAATTGCTAATCTTCTATTATTCCTTTGAAATACTTTGATAATCCTGCCGATATTTTGTCTTGCTATTTTTGGATTAAACTTTTTAAAATCCTCTCCAAATAGCCAGAATATAGATTTAAGCTGTTGTTCTATTACCTTTGATTTAAGTTTAGTGTTCTTCTTCCTTGTATCCATATCACCATAAACATCTTCATACATTCCACCTAATTCTTTAGGGTATTCATCAATAAACCTATCGCAAACCCTGTCTTTAAGTTCTTCTAATGTATTTGCTGTGTATTTAATTTCAGTATCTAAAGCCCTGTATTGGGCTATTTGATGTAGAGTGTATATTTCCTGTGGAAGATCCAAAAATGTTATTAAGGTCTTGAATAAAACTCTGGATTTAGGTTTTGGCTCAATATCTCCTTTTATCTCTTTGATTATTATCTTATGCTTTTGGTCGTGGCTTATTCCAATTATCTTTTTCTTCTTGATTAAGCAGATACAAAGCCCTGTCCTTTCTTCGTGCTTATGTTCTTCTTCTACTTCCTTAAATTCTTCTTCTGTTATTCCTAATCTGTAAAGGGAATTGAAAACTCTTAATGCGTTTATGTCCATTTTATTTATACCACCTTTTTAAAAATAATTCTGAATACCTGAATGATTTTGGTTTTCCTAAATTATCAGATATTCCTTCATCTGTAAATCCATTAGGATTGCTATGTTTTGGTTTTTTCATTTTTCTTTTATTAGTAAAATTGTTTTATTCTTTGTTACAATACCAATTTTACTACCTACTTTTGCTTTTTCTAAATTTATTATAAACTCTTGAAATTGCTCATAGTTTTTGCCATCTTGCCTACTATTAAATTTATACATTTTTTAATACATCTTTGAATGAAGTCTCCATTTCCTCATCTTTTTTGCTTGGTATTTCTTCCAACATTTTTTACATCTACCCCTATATCCTGCAATCATTCCTAATTTATTTTTTCTTGCAGGAAAATTTTTAGTAAGTTCTAATTTCTCTTTACAATCTGAACATTCCCTTATAATACCATCTTTCTTTTTGATATGTTTTAATGGTCTATGAAATCCTTTTTTTATTATCTCTAAATTACTAATTCTATTATCGTGTTTAATTCCGTTTTTATGGTGAATTTCATACCCTTTTGGAATTTTTCCATAATGCTTTTCCCAGATATATCTATGTTCTAATATTTTTTTATTATTGATGGATAGAATAATATAACCATCTCTTCTTTTGTAACCACCTTTGTATCTTGGATTTCTTTCCCCTTTAGACGCACATTTACTACAATATGTGCTTCCAGCACTTATTTTTTTGCCACAATCTTCACAAATACTATAATAGCTGTATTTCGGTTTTGTTTTGTCCCTATATTGTTTAACCATTTTGAATACAACTAAGGTATTACACACTCATTTAAATATTTTTCCTTTGGTTTCCAGCTTGGTTCTCTAATCTTTCCAGATATTTCACTCCTACCCTGTAAATGCCTCACTACCTCATCTGAATACCCTTGTTGCATTATTGTTGCTCTAATCAGATCTATATGCTTTCTTGAAGCACATAATACTCTATCTTGACCATTAGTAAGCGTTATTGAGCCATTCTTATTATCTTCATATCCTGTAAATCTTATCCTGCTGTAATGCCAATTCTTGCATTTAAGAACGCTTTTAGTCCTGCCATCTATGTAGATATTATCTAATCTTTTAATCATAACACCTTCTCTCCCTGCTTCGCACTCCTCTTTGAAATGCTGTTGTAAATCTTCCCTAATCGGCAATAGTTCAGTAACATTATTGTTTATGATAATCCTCTTTAGTATGTTGTATCTCTTTTCAAAAGGATATTTAGGGTTATTGAGCATATACTCCCCATTATAGCTTATTAAATCGAATACATATATCTTGCAGGGAAATCTTAATCTTCTTTTCATTATATCCCTGTCTTTCTGTAATCCCTGCCTACCTCTAAACAGATTGAAGTTATAGATGTTCTTATCATTATCCCAATATGCAATCTCCCCATTAATTTCACAATCAACATCTTTTTTTATTCCTAACCCTGCAACAATTTCAGGGAATTGCCTTGTGTAATTATTATCGTGCCTGTTGATTAGCTGTATTATTCTTTTAGAGCCATTGGCATATTGGATATTCTTCTGTATCGCTTTGAAGTTATCTCCATCAACCTTACAAGAAC
>SDBU01000517.1_pt1 | contig 53525 bp, 45 predicted proteins | sample 2277071 | NCBI WGS metagenome assembly SDBU01 (sample SAMN10397929, study PRJNA504765) | marine sediment metagenome | isolation source: marine sediment core GS08_GC12, 126 cmbsf | place: Arctic Ocean: Gakkel Ridge, Loki's castle | collected 2008 | reverse complement strand
ACGTACCTGATTATATTCCCTCCTCCACTGCTCAATCAATACCCTGGCCTCGGTTAATGTCGTAAATATCTCCCTGTTAAGAAGTTCATCCCTAAGCTTCCCGTTAAAGGATTCAATACAGCCTTGTCTACCTAATAATCTTTTGTATGTTATTTGAAACAAACCAACTAATAAATTCTAGGAGCAGCAACGCTAGTATTAAGACTACTATTGGCTCATTAAAAGATATTGACACTTGCTTTAAATCCTATTACAACCTAGTATTATTTTTCACTCGCTATAATCTTCACTGAGAGACAGATTATACTTAGGCAGTAAATCAGCTACCCCACGCTATCCTGTTTCGCGGGTAAACGGGGCTTATGGAGATTGCCCATATAGTGGTATAAGAAGGGGAGTCGTTGACGACCCCCCAATTTGTAAAAAAACACGGGGACGTTAAGGTATCTTAGCAATAATTTTACGGTACTTGGCCTCAGTGAAAGCTTTCAAAGTCTCGGTACGTATGCTACCCTGGCTTCCTGCACCCAAAGCCAGTGTCGCCGCCGCCTCTAACCAATGGTCGGCATCAAAAAGGAAAACACCCAGCTCATAACACCTAGGACTCATTCCTCTCCTAGTTATCTCATAGCGCCTTTCTTCAAGCTGGAGGGAGTAGTTGAGTAGTTCGTCCAATTTTTTACCAGGGGGGATATTTCTGTATCTCCCAAGCAACAGCTGTTAACTCATCGGTTACCTTTGCTAATTCTTCTAAGTAAGATTCACCCATTTATATCTTCTTTCTAATATGTATTTATCCTTCAATCCAATAAACCTTAAGCAATGCGTAGAATTTTGTAGAATGCTCTGGGCACAGAAGCCCGTCAATATCAGCCCCCAGGAGACTCCCTCGCGTGAGCAGGGAACCAGAAGCTACGGCGATAACCTTCCACTCGGCAGGTGGAGAGGCATAACGGTCAACGAGGGTCAGCTTGTCACATCCTATCCAAGCACAAGCTCTATACGCCCCCTCGATCTTATCCATTGGGACTTTCTCTCACGGCATTTCTACTTCCTGTGGCAGCAAGTCGTTAAGTAATAAACGAGTAGGCAGAGCTGAAATGTAACAGAGGAAGGACAACCCTTAGGAAGATTCTGCCTCGCCTCGCCTTGTTCAGCTCTGCCCCTCTTGACATAATGTCAACCACAGTGTGCATAGCAGGCACAAATCGTTACCTCGTCTTTCCCTGCGACCTAGGTGCCACTATAAAAATATTCTTTTTATCCCATCAACCCGCAGTCCCTTAACAACTCTTACAAACCGGGGCTTGACGTCCAAGCTTTTGGTCTGATAGGCTATGTCCTGAAAGGAGGCAGACGGTTGTCCTTACAAGTAATTGTCAGAAGCAAGCAGTTGGTCTTGCAAATGAATACCAGTTTTTTTGGCATCTTCCCAAGCAAGACGTCGAGGGTTAGAATCCCTTCACCCGCTCTATAGATAGATTGTTCTACCTCCGCCTTCTTTATATAAATAAGCACGCAATAAACAATTCGCCGGCTATTAATATTTGCCAGTTGCTTGCTCAAAGATTTACATTAATCTGTTCCAAAGAACCCTCAATACACAGCAAAATAGACCTGGCAAGGACGATGGCAACCTTGGCCGGGACTGCCATTTCTCCCCCTTTGCCTTCGAAGTCCTAGAAATCGAAGGTTATATATACCACTTAAAAAAGCCTTTGTGAAGATATTACTGAATAAGATGTTCTCTCGTCTCTATTAAAATGGCTAAGGTGACCACTTAATGGATAGCAGACTTCACAATTCATTTTGACCTTATTGTAATATAGATAGTATACTCAACGGTGAACATTAAATTATGGGATTGGGAATCGGGTAATGCGTTTTGATGTTATCAGTCAGGCTGACCATCTTGGGTCGGTAAGCATCTACAATGTACGACGGGCTATTGAGCTTGACTCAGGTTCGGCCGTGACCAATCTGGCCAAAGATGAGGCTGGAGTACAGCGTGTCAGCCGCGAGGCGATAGCCGAAGTAGAACAGAAAATGGCTATCGTCCTGTCGATAAAAAACGAAGACCTCAAGGTTTTCGAAGGCGTCTTGAGCGGTATCCCCCATGACTGCTTGATGATAGTCATTTCCAATAGTAGCGGTGAAGGGGTTGATATTTTCAAGAGTGAAAGGGCTATCGTCAGCCGCTTCTGCAATATTACCAAGCGTCAGGCTCTTATTGTCCATCAGAAAGACGCTGCCCTGGCTCAAGCCTTCCTGTCAGCCGATTACTCCGATATCATCGGCGATGATAACCTCATCCGCGACGGCAAGAGTGAAGGGATGATGATTGGTATTGTTCTGGCGGAGCTGATGGATAAGGACTATATTGGTTTCATCGATACCGATAACTACATCCCCGGCGCCGTGCTGGAATATGTTAGGCACTATGCCACCGGATTCAGCCTGGTCAAATCGCCGTATGCCATGGTTCGGATACTGTGGCACTATAAGCCGAAGTTTACAGGGGATTTTTATTTCAAGAAGTGGGGTCGCGTATCAGGGATAAGTAACCGGTTTCTAAATGCGCTCCTGTCTACCAAGGGCAAGTTCGAGACCGAGATTATAAAGACGGCTAACGCCGGCGAGCATGCCATGAGCCTGGAGCTGGCGCTGAGGCTTACCTATGGCTCGGGCTATGCCGTGGAAACCCAGGAGCTTATCTCAATACTGGAGCAGTTTGGCGGGATAATGCCGGTTAGCGACGAACGGGTTGCTGAAAAAGGTGTGGAAATCGTCCAAACTGAGACAATAAACCCCCACCTCCACGCCGAAAAGGGTGACGAGCATATCCTTCAGGAGATGCTTATGCCCAGCCTTTCGGTAATCTACCACAGTCCGCTATGCGAGGACTCGACGAGAGAGAGCATAAAGAAAAAACTAGTGGAGACGGGGTGCCTGGAGGAGGACGAGCCGGTACCACAGGTGCGGCTTATTTCGCCCCCTCAGAACGTCAATCTACCCATCTTTGCCGAGACTATAGAAGGTGAGCTAGCCCGCTATTCGGTGCCGGAGAAAGCCGTGTTCACCATAGCCGGTGCCAGGAAGAAGAAGGCGGAGGTGGCAAAAAAGGTGGTGATTACCGACCTGGACGGTACACTGCTTCACCCGTTGACCTATTCCTACACGGCGGCACTGGATGCCGTGAGAGGGCTTCAGGCGCAAGAAATCCCTATCGTCTTCTGCTCGGCGAAAACGAAGCAGGAACAACAGGTATATCGCGAAGAGCTTGGTATCGAGGCACCGTTTATAGTGGAAAATGGTGGTGCTATCTATATCCAAAAGGACTATTTCCGTCTGCCGTTCTCTTACGATAAAGCCTCAGAAGATTTTCTGGTTATCGAGTTTGGCATACCCTACAGCGAGTTGCGGCATCGGTTGAGCCTGGCCCTGGATGCCGCCTGCCGTCAGGTTGAGGATAATCCAAAGCTGGGTAGCATATCCATTAATAGCTTTGGCGATATGACCGCTGAGGACATTGCCAAAGAAACCGGCCTCAGTCTGAGGCTGGCGTCGTTCGCCAAACAGCGGGAGTATAGCGAAACGCTAAAGATTGTTGGCGGGCAGAGGGCGGTGGAGGCGGTATGCCAGGAAATCGGAAAGGTGGGGTTGCTCTGCATCCACGGCGGAAAGTTCTACGAGGTAACGGGCGGCAATGACAAGGGCAAGGCGGTCAAGGTTCTCCTCGAGATATTTAAGCTTAACTATGGTGATATCACCTCCTATGGCATCGGCGATGGCGCTGACGACCTGTCGCTACTGGCTAATGTTGACCACCCGATGCTCGTCCAGGGTGCGGACAAACGCTGGCAGAGGTTGAATGTCAGGAACCTGCAGCGGGTGAAAGGGGTAAGCACGGAGGGGTGGAGCAAGGCTATAGAGATAGTGCTCGGTGATAACTGATATACATCTGGAGCCCACACGTTATAGATATCAGGTTATGCTGTCAGGTATAAGATAACGTCACCGACATTGGTTCCGGTATCGCCGGTGATTATCAACGAATTGCCGATTTTGTCCAGTAAGGTATTGCTATCGAATCTTTCAATGCAGGCTTTCACATCTATCCCCCTGGCTTGGGCGGTGCCAGGCGAGTCCTGGTCGACTATGGCACCGGCGACATCGGGTAAGAAGTCCGAGCCATCGGTGCCGACGCTGGCGACTAGCCATTGGCCGGGGTATGGTGCCATAGCCAGCATCGATACCGTCGCATAGTGCTGGTTTCTGCCTCCCTTACCCGCCCGGGCGGGCAGTTTAACGGTTGTTTCACCGCCGATTAGAAGGGCATTATATCCGGCATATCTACGGTCGAGCACTTCTTCTGCTTTCAAGCGGGCAACCGTGGCGGCATCGCCCTTTTGACGGGCGGATATGATATAAGGCTTGAGCCCTATCTCCCTGGCTTTATCTGCCATCGCTTCTAGGGCTAGTGTGTTATCGCCGATTATATAGTTATGGCAGTTTTTCAATACCTTGGGGGTCTCGGCTACCTCGCCGCGACTACCCTTGGCCAGGAAGTCGGTTACACTCATCGGCGCCTTCGTTAGAAGACCGTACCGCTTCAGCACATTGCATGCATTGGAGAAAGTTGAACGGTCGGGGGAAGTGGGTCCGGAGGCTATAGTCGCCAGGTCGTTGCCGATGACGTCGGATAGTATCAGGGAAATAACCGTTGCCGGAGAATAGAAACTGCCCAGACGCCCGCCCTTGATTTGAGACAGGTGCTTTCTTACAGTATTAATCTCGCTTATTTCCGCCCCGGAGCCTAGTAATAGTTCTGTGATCTTTTGCTTATCCCTCAGGCTTACTCCGGCAACGGGGCAGGGCATAAGAGCGGAACCCCCACCCGAAATCAGACATATGACGACATCACCTTCACCTATCGAATATCGGCGTTTCAGGGCCAGCATTTCTTTAACACCGGCTACACCCCTCTGGTCCGGCAGGGGGTGACCGGCGGTTATGGCCTTGATTTTCTGTGTCTTAACCGATCCGCCTTTGTAGTTAACAACGCCGTCAACAATATTTTCGGCGCCGATTATAGCCTCCAGGGCTTTTGCCATAAGACCTGCCGCCTTGCCGCCCCCGATGACGAATATCCGCCCGGTAGCTATAGACAGGGTATCGCCTTTTACCTTGATGTTTCGCCTGACAGCATCGTAGCTAACTGCCGAGCTCATAATATTTGGCGGGAGAACACGGCTGATGCCGGCTTCAATAATTTGTAGAGCCTTTTCTCTTAACTGGCTCGTAGCTAGGTCACGGCGGTTTTTAATAATCATTGTTTTGCCTTAGTCCACCCCGAAAACCGGGCCGACCTTCAGCGAGAGGTATCGCAAGTGACGGGACATATCTCACTACTAAGATGGTCATATCGGTGAGTTGTTTTCCACTGGAGGGACATCCTCCGTTTTAATATAGTAACGGGCGATAAAGTATAAAACGATGCTGCAGGCCGATACCAGCCAGATATTGCCCGGGAACAGGGCTATGAATACTATCAGGCTTATCAGTATGTAGAACGGGATTATCAGGCGAGGTAACCTTTTCAAAATGCTCTGCTTCGGGTTTAAATTGGATAAACGGGTAATACCCAGGGAGATGCCAATGCAGATTACCCCTATTGCAGGATAGAAGTAAAAGATATAGCTTATCCTGTCGGTGATAAGGCTGGCTGGAATCCAGATCAGGTATGTGCCGGCGAACCAGCAGATAACAAAGATAGCGGTACTGCTTCGCTTTATTGCTTTATAGAGCATAAACAGCATAGACGGAATGATGAGTGCCCAGACAGAGGGGCTTATCATCAAATAGTACAGAACATACCACTCGCGTTTGATAGTATCGTAGGAAAGAAAGTGCATACTATCGAGGCGTATTAACCATTCCCAGGGGCGGGTAGGCGGTGTGCCGATGGGAGACTGGGCATATATGGCAAAAGTAGCATACCGTGAGTATTCGAGCATTACCTTGATTCGCTCAAATGGATTTACTAATTTATGCCAGACAGCAAGGTCAAGTAAAGGCATTAGCAGTAAAAACGATGCCGCTGAAACCGAGACGATGGTGAAAATCTGCCGTTTGTTATCGCGGTTGGTGAGAAGCCAGTGTAATAGTATGACCAGAAGGGCTAAAACACCGATCAACTTGGCTAGAATGGCTAATCCGATAAACAGTCCGGCTCTTATGTGCCAGCCTTTGAGGTAAGCCCAGAACGAAGCCAGCATAAATGTCAGGCAGTAAACATCGAGCATAGCAATGCCAGCCAGAATAAAGCTCATGTTTTCGATAGAGAATAGAAAGGTAGCCAGAAAAGAGGTATTTTTGGACATTTTTAGCTGCCGGCAGATAAGGTAGAATAGGACGATGGAAACTGCCCCGAAGATTACTGAGAAGAACCGCCAGCCCAGGGGGCCATCACCGAATAACGAGATACCGGATACTATTAGAAGCTGCCCCAGGGGCGGATGCTCGATAATATCGGTTCCGGTTCCCTGAATAATTGACCGAGCTGCGGGAACATAGTAGGACTCATCAAATATCGGGGCGTTGGGGAGCATAATAGCGCTGAAATGTATAATCAGCACGATAAGTACCAGGAGGCACAGGGGGGTATATTTCCACCTCGCTAGTTTGGGCAATAGTAAACGGAATTTCTCCATGTCTTATGGCTTCTTCCCGGGATTTATTTTTAGCAGTATAGCATACGACCCCGCTGTGGGATAACAACAGCTACGATTGGGGCTTGCCCTAAGTTGGAAGGAAACGGTTTTCAAACTAAAATTAAGCCATAATCATAGATAAGCAGTTCCGGGTACAATAAGTACCCTCTCTAGGAGGCTATTTCCGCGGCTCTCCTAAGAGCAGCCCTCGCCAGTAATCGCGTTGGATCTAATGTTGGTAGCGGTGAGCTCTGCGGGGTGATTAATAGAGGTATCTTGGTACAGCCGAGAACGACAGCAGCTGGTCACCAGGATTACTGGCCCGGTGGCAATTTAGCTGGGAAGTCTTCTTCTGAGTCTGGTATCGGACATTATTACATCCCGAACGAGACCTTTACCTTGATTACGAACCGGTGTCAGGCGGTTCTATTCTTGTTTAATTTATCAATATGGAATATTTGCATCAAGTATTATATAACAAAGGTAAGTAATAAAAGCATGTCACAATGAAAATATAGTGTATTGACAATTAAATATGGCAGGACTACACTCAATTCACGGCATATGGACTTTTTTAAATGGGTTGGGGGTTTGAAAATGAAGCGGCTGGTATTGTCGTTGCTGGTTGTCAGTTTTCTATTACTAGCAGCCTGTGGCGCGCCCAAGAGTACACAGACGATAACCGTTACTACCAGGATAACTCAGGGTCCTGCCCAGACGGTGATGGTTACGGTAACGAAGACCTTTACCTACACTGTTACGACCACCCTTACCATAACCGGGACATTGCCGGGCGCGACCGCAACTACGCCCACAGCGACAACCACCCCGGGCGAAGAGACCTATGATATTACCGGGACATGGAGCGGAAACTGGTGGCGGAGCGATGGAGGTGAAGAAGGTACCCTGATAGCCACCCTCGTCCAGAGCGGCGGCTCGTTGAGTGGTGATATGATCTTTACCAGCACTACATTTGAATATAGTCAGGACACGACTGTATCAGGAACTGTTGAGGGTAGTGAGGTAGTCTTCGGTATGGCTATATCAAGTAACGGAGAAACAGTAACCATTGATTATGAGGGCACAATTTCTGAAGATGGTAACCGGATGAGCGGGACTTATTATATTTCCACCGGTTGGACAGGCACCTGGGAAGTAACCAGGCAATAGCGAGCTGGTATATTATATAGATTTAATAGATTTAGCTAGATAGACAATGTCCCCAGGTCTGTCGTCTCCCCGTCTATTACGTAGATATAACCCATTAATACCTGCCAGTCCCCTTCCAGGTCTTGAATAGCCAGCGAGTATTTGTAGGGGGGGACGTTGCTGATGAAGAACTCACCGTTCTCATCGGTGACAGCGCTGTACGAATCGCCCGAGCATGGTGACTCGCCGGAATAGAAGAGTACCGTCTGCCAGCAAACCACCACCGTAGCCCCGGCCACCGGTTGTCCATCACTCTGAATCTTGCCCATTATGTCACCGGGCTCCAACGCCGGGGCTTGGGGCAGAGACGAGGGACCAGCGCCGGTAACCAAAATGGCATCAATATCGTTTGAGAGCAACTCCGACGAGTTCTTGGTATAGTGGAACCAGTTACTGCCATCGAAAACAGCCAGGCCAAAGTTGGTGCCCAGCCAGACACGGCCCTGACTGTCGCAGGCGATGGCGTTCACCCCGCTACCATAGAAGAATTCTCTGCTGCCGTAGGTACTCCAGTCGCTGCCGTTAAAAACGCTGATGCCATAGGCGGACGTGCCTGCCCAGATAAAACCCTGGTTATCCACGGCTAGTGCCTTGACGCCGGATAGTGCATCGACCTCAATCTGTGCTTCTTTATCGTACTTCTCACCGTAAAGAATCCAACTACTGCCATCAAAGACATCCACGCCGTATAAATGCGCCACCCATACCTTACCCTGATGGTCGATGACGATAGCCGTAGTGGAATTGTAGGTTAGACCGGAGGACTCATCGTAAGGAGTCCAGCTATCACCATCCAGAACAGCCACCCCGGAAGAGGTAGCCACCCAGGCCCGTCCCTGATGGTCAATAGCAACGTCGCTTATAAGATTGGCGTAATCGCCCAGCCCGAATGAGTCCGAGCTATAGCTGAGCCACTGCCCTTCATCAAGGACGCTGACGCCACCGTAGTATCCAATCCACACTCGGCCATCGGGGGCGATGGCAACAGCTTCCAGGGTATAGACCCCTTCCGGTCGCTGATAGTCTGTCCAGCTTTGCCCGTCGAAGACACTTAAACCACTGCTGGTAATTGCCCAGACCTGTCCTGGCTCATCGGTAGCAATGTCTATAATACGGCTAGGTCCACTGCCGAGTGCTGAAATGCCGCTTTCATCCACGATGTTAAAACCATTATAGGTGCCGATAAGGGCTATGTTGGACAGTTCGATGGCTGTCGTCGGTAGCGGTGTCGTCGTTGTTACCGTAGTGGTTGTGGTGGTCGGTGGCGTGGTAGTCGTCGTGGTAGTTGGCGGCGCCATGGTAGTTGTTGTCGTTGTCGTCGTGGTGGTCGTTGTTACCGTAGTGGTTAGCGTCTCAGTTGGCTGGGGTTCGGTTATTGTTGTGGTGAATGTCACCGTTGGTTCGGTTGTATCACAACCGCTAAAGAGTAAAATAAATACTATGAGGAAAGCCGAGAAGGGCAGTAACTTTCTCATATTTCACCCCCATCTCATCTACTCTGCCACTGGATTCTTATTACTGGGTTGTTGTATCCCTTTAAGATTGAGTTTAGTCCGACAATCTACTGTTGTCAATACACCGAGTAGTGGTAAAGCGTGGGCTTACATCCAGGAAGAATGGTATTGATGGGCTGGGTAAGAAGCCGTTTGAAGAAAACGGTTCTAGAAGTGAACGGTGTAGCTGGGTGGTGGGGGGTTGGGCTTATCCTTTTGCTTCTTGATTGGTAACGAGGCTCTTCGCCACCTGAAAAAGTATATAAGACCGGCGAGCAAGACGAGGTAAAACGCATATATGGCCGTTAGAAGCCAACGGTTAGCAGACAGCACAGTTTCAGTTTTAGAAGGGCTTTCAACCGGCTGGTCGATGCCGGTCGGTAAAGGTTCTTCTATCTCCGGTAGATCGGGGACGATAGTGGCAACGCCTGGTTCGACGACGGTGTCGGTCTCGGAAGTGTCATCAATGGCACCGGGGGCTTCCAGGGTTATAGTATGTTCGCCGGGCTCGGTGGGGAGGCTGACGCCTTCGTCAGGGCTTGTCTCGCCGGGGCTAACGGTGGGGGTGATGGTGGGTGGGGGTGCCGCTCCCGATGTGACAATGAAGCTACCGGTCAACCCGTTTATATAGACCTCGTGGGTGCCGATGGTGTTAATGGTGGTGGTAAAGCTCTCCTCTTTACTATTGCCTCCGGACAGGGTTATATGCCTGATTTCCTCAACCTTGTTGTCTATCTTAAAGGTTAGCTCGTAACTGCCGGTAAGGTCGCCGGTGTTGGTTACCAGGACGGTGATGGTTACGCTGGCGCCGATTTCAGCCTCGGCGGGAGATATGGTTAGCCCTGAGACAGTAAAAGATGGGGGAGCGGTATGTGCCATAACGGCGAAAAACGACAGGTGGTAGATTGGTGCGGCGATGGTGTGGACTGATGGGTTAACGGTAATGTCCTCGAGGTCAATCCATTCCTCGACAGCCTCATCCCAGGTGGCGATAACGAGTTCCTCTTCATTGACTCCTGCCGGTATTTGAAAGCCGTCATAGAGTATGGAGACAGTTGCCGATGGCTCGAAGCTAGCCCTGTTGGGAGTGATGTCATAGGCGAGGATGATACAGCCATCCGGCGGCAGTGGAGGGGCTTCCACCTCAACGATGCTTATCTCTTTCAGGGGACTGCCGTTTATATCGTGGGCTTCAATACCACCGTATAGCGTGACAGTGCATCTGGAATCGGCGGAGCGGGCGAAAATGGTATTGATGACCACGCCACGCCAGTCGACGTAATCCGAGAGGTCGGTTGTTCCCGGTGGTTCCGGTTCAATAACATCTTCCTCCTCATCGTCGCTGTCGGGGAGATATGTAACCAAGCCCATAGATTGGTACTGGGGCAGGTACGAGGTGACATTGAACCACAGCACGGCTTTGACCCTGGCTTCGGTGAGCTTGCTAAAGACCTGGTACCTGCCGGGCTGACTCTCTAACGGAAATGACAGCTGTACCGTCTGGGACTTCTGGGTAGTCTCCCCCTCTTTCGTGGGGAACGGGTTTATTGTTACCGTGTAGCTGGGGTTCAGTGTCACCCAGGCGCCGCTATCTTCATGCTGGGCGACGATACAGCCGATCATAATGGCTTCACTTATCGTTAGCGGCGGGTCTTGGGTGCAGGTTGCTGCCCCGGTAACTGTTGCCGAGAAGGGGTCGTTGTTATAAATAACATCCTGGCTGAATGATACGGTATAGTCGATTACGAAATAGTCGTCTACGCTAAGAGCAGATACCGGAGCCAGGCCAGCGGGAATAAAGCATACCGCCAGAACGAGGGCGATTGCCAGGCGATGTAAAATACCCGTCTTGAATTCTCTATATCTCACTTGATCGCTCACTACACTGAGATAGGTAATACTTCCTTTAACACCAGTAATAAGGAATAAAGGGATTTATCCGGTTGTTATGTGTCAGAAGTAGGCTTCGATATGCTGAAGCCGCCACCTTCGGTTGTTTCCTGGTAATCCATTACCATCCCCTTAAGCGCCGCGACTACTTCCGGAGCAAGGATTAGAATCTTAACTCCGTCCTTTTCCATTACCTGGTCTCCTTCTTTAGCCGTGTCCAGGGTCATCTTTAACTGGTTTGACTTCAACGGCGAGGGGATAAGGCGGAAGCCAACTTCGGGGTCGGTTGTCTTGGACAGGAGGGCTTCCTTCAATTTATCGGCGGCTGGTGCCGTTACTTTCAGACTGCGGCCGCTTTCCTTAACCTCGATGGCTTCTCTTCTGGTATACTCCTCGGCTTCTCTAAAGGCTTTCTCCTCAACCGCTGGCTCGGGCTCTATCTCAGCCCCAGGCTCGGTTTCACCGAGAAAGAGACTGCCAGGCATTAACCTATCCCTCATCCTTCTCTTCCTGACCAGTAATACGATAGGTATAGCGAGTACTATCAAACCGATAATAATACCGATGACTAGCAACCAGCTTATCGATGACGGAGGTGACGTTTCCCCGACCGTGAACGAGAGGGTAAGACCGTCAACAATTAACTGGTATGTACCAGCGGATTCCCTGGTTATGGTGAAGGTCAGCAATTCGCTGGCTCCGGTATCTAGGGTGCCCTCTTTGGTTGCTTCTACCTCCCCGTTTATTTTAAGAGATATCTGATAGCTGCCGGCAAGGTCACCTGTATTAGTAACCGAAAAACTGATTGTCGTCTGCTCTCCGGTATCGATATCGGTAAGAGATATATCCCAGTCGCCGGTGACGAAGGTGGCTGGCAATCCGAGGGTGGTGAATGTGTATTCACCGGATGTTGTCAGGTTACCAGCCCAGTCCCTTGACATAACCTTGTAATGATAGGTGGTAGCCGGCGTCAGGTTAGATAGGTGGACGAGGTGCTCGGTAACCAGTGTTTCATCCAGAGGTGTAAGCTGGCTGGGGTTGGACCAGAACTCCACCTGGCTATCGCCGGGCTCGTCCGTCGTCCAGATGATATCGGCACCGGTCTTGCTGATATTGGAGGTTGATATATCCGTAGTGGATGGTGGTGTCGTGTCCTCCATCTGGCTGAAGTTGGCGGTAACGGTCTTGTCCGAGTCCAGGATAACGGTGGTGCTGGCGGAGTTGAGGTCGGCGACATCGCCAGTCCAGCCATCGAACTGCCAGTTATCGTCTGGAGTGGCGGTGATATTGACCACGGTACCTTCCGTATAGGTATAGATGCCCACCACTGGACTGGTAGTGCCGTTACCGTTTACCGCCATCGTCAGGGTGTATTTCTCTACGATACGGCTGAAGTTGGCGGTAACGGTCTTGTCCGAGTCCATAGTAACGGTAGTGCTGGCGGAGTTGGGGTGAGACACGCCACCGCTCCAGTTATCGAACTGCCAGCCGGCGGCGGGGATAGCGTTGATGTTGACCACGGTACCTTCCGTATAAGTATAGCTACCCACCGCTGGACTGGTAGTGCCGTTGCCGGTTACCGCCATCGTCAGGATATATTCCCCGACTACGACTTCAGAGAAATTAGCGGTAACAGTCTTATCTGAGTCCATAGTGACGGTAGTGCTGGCGGAGTTGGGGTCGGCGACATCGCCAGTCCAGCCATCGAACTGCCAGCCGGCGGCGGGGATAGCGTTGATGTTGACCATGGTACCTTCCGTATAGGTGTGGCTACCCACCGCCGGAGTGGTGGTGCCGTTGCCGGTTACCGCCATTGTCAGGATATGTTCCCCGGCTATGACCTCGGAGAAATTGGCAGTAACGGTCTTATCCGAATCCATGATAATGGTAGTGCTGGCGGAGCTGGAGTCGGCGACATCGCCAGTCCAGCCATCGAACTGCCAGCCGGCGTCAGGGGTAGCGCTGATGTTGACCACCTCCTCTATTCCATAGAAGTAGTTGCCCACCGGCGGGCTGGTAGCACCGTTGCCGTTTGCCAGAATGGTCAGGGTGTATCCCTCTATAATGATTATAGAGAAGTTGGCGGTTATGGTGTAGTCGTTATTTATGGTTATGGTGGTGGTACGGTCGTTGACATCGGAGATGGTGCCGGTATCACCAGTCCAGCCATCGAACCGCCAGCCGCTGGTAGGATTGGCGCTGATGCTGGCCACCGTGCCCTCGTCATAGGTGCCGGCGCCGCTGGTGCTGCCACTGCCGTTTTCGTTTATGGTCAGGGTGTACTGCTCTGAAGGAGAGTTTGCTGAGAGGTCTAGCCTTGTGGGGCTGCCGTCATTTAAACTGGTGCTACCAGCGGTATAACTGTTAACGTAAAAGGTGATAGTATTACCAATTGCATCCCCTTCAATTGTGTTAATCGTAATTTCATATATCCCACCACTGACGGTTGTGCTACCGGCTGTTCTGCCGTTCATCTCTGCGGTCACACTGGTACCATTGGGCGCTGGTTCCCCATCCAGTGTAACATAGCCATAAAATTCATTAGCAGTAGGGGGAATGGCGGAAACCGTGCTTGCAGGCAATAAAAAGGTTAGAAGCAATATTAAAAAAAGGCTGCACATTAAAGCTTTCATGCTGTCCCCCTTCTAACTATGGTTCGTTTTTTATCCATATCTCTACCACCCAGTATTATACTTATTAATTGATAACAAGCGTATCATTGGTAGTCAACTCAACCCAATAACCCTTTCCTGCTGTCATTTCGGTAAGAGTCCCCGTCCATTTGGAAGTTAATGGATTGTAATAAAAAGATGACCAATTACCTGTAGTTGCATCATAAGCCCAGACAATTACAACATTACCTAGTATACCAGAGAGTACATCTTCGGTGGCTGATGAGCCTGTTGGCTCGGGTATCGAAATTAGATTCCAACCTCCTAATAAATCAATAGAAAATGGCATAGCAGGGGATATCCCAGAGACGACAAGGTTTGTTACAGCAGTCATTTCTATCCAATAACCCTTTCCTGCTGTCATTTCGGTAAGAGTTCCCGTCCATTGGGAAGTTAATGGATTGTAATAAAAAGATGACCAATTACCTGTAGTTGCATCATAAGCCCAGACAATTACAGTATTATCCAAGATATCAGCCAATACATCTTCGGTGGCAGATGAGGTTGGATTGAGCGGCAAGCCCATCAAATTCCAACCTTCAACCAGCTCTATCTCCTGTCCAAAGGTAGCATAGCCGATGGGTAAAATACTACCGTCCAGTAGCGAAACAACGTTCTGGGCGGTAAGGAACTCCACACCTTGAGTGAACCACATCTCATAAACGCCGTCCTCCCAGACGACGCAGGGAAAGGCGACGCTGCTCCATGGGCTACCGCTGCTGCCGGCCAGTGCTTCTGTGGTACTATCCCAGGTTATGCCATCACTAGAGGTTGTGTAGCCAATGATGGTACTGGTATTAGCCAGTATGGCTTTAATCTGGTCAATATCGCCCGGGATAGGTGGACCCTCGTCTGGGTCCGGGTCACCAAGAAATGTTTTAAAGTCTTCCAGAAATGCAGTTAGGCCTCCGGTTGTATAACTGTCCAGCAGGTCTAATATATCAGTCTCCAGTGCCTGTATTTCGTTAAAAAGTGCCTGAATGCTTGACGGTGTGAGGTCTGTGGTGAAGTTGGTGAACCACATTTCGTAGCCGCTGCCGTTATATATAACACAGGGAGTAGCCACGCTGTCCCATACGCCGCCGCCGCCAGCTAGGGCTACGCTGGTTGAACTCCAATTTGTAATGCCGTCAGCCGATTCGGTATAGCCGATAACGCTGTTTGTATTATCCAGGATATTTATCAACTCGCTTACACCGAAGCCGGTTATATCATCCAGAATATCGTCAATATCGGTTGCTGTAATATCGGTTTCGGCATAGGTGAACCACATCTTGAAAATACCGCCGTCATTGATGACACAGGGGGTGGCTACACTGTCCCATATTCCACCGCCATCACCGTTAAAAATCCCAGTTTGTATATTTCCCCAGGTTTCTCCACCATCGGCTGATGTGGTATAACCGATGGCGCTTCTGGTGCTGTCCATCAGGTCTATTAAGGCATCCCTTACCAGAGCCGGGTTTCCGTCGTCAAGGTTGCCGAGGATGGTCTGTAAGCCGGTTTTATTAAGGCCGGTTTCGGAGTGGGTAAACCACATCTTATATGTGCCGCCATCATTTATAACGCAGGGCATACCGACGCTCTCTAATGTATCGCTAGCACCTGCCAGCACTTCGTCGTTTACCACATTCCAGTCTATACCATCGCTTGACGTGGCATAGCCGATAACGGTGGTGGTGCCAACCATAAAGTTCCAGAGGGCATCCATTTTAGCAGGCGTATCGGCTATGTCTGCCATGCTGCCTAGTAAACCTGCAAGGTCGAGATTTAAAAAGTCGCTTAGAAGTTCGCTGGAGAGTATTGTTGTCAGGCTATCTATAATACCCTCCATACCCAGGTCTGTTCTGCTATGTGTATACCACATCTTGTATGTGCTGCCATCCTTTAATACCCAGGCATCTACAACGAATAATTCATCGGCTATCCCATCCCTGAGTGAAACTTCACCCGTGTATTTTGTCCAGGGCACCGCCGCGTAGACCAGCGGAAACAGGCTGGTTAGAAGGAGTATAGCTACGCTTAGAGTGGACAGTATAGCTATCGTTTGTACCTTCAGAACTGTTGCATCTCTCATAGGCATATCCGCCCGGCTAAAATAGGAACAGCAGAAACCCTATACAGAGCTGACTCCGTTGATATAGTTATCCATTAATTACCAGGTTAACCTGCCTTAACTATACTAGAATATAGCATAATACTGGCTATATCGGAAACCCCGTAAAGATGACATTTGGCAAACTTTAGTACCCGCAGTATTCTACTAGACATAATAATCATCAGGGAAGGACAATCTTAAATGTCACCTTGACAGGGTATGCCGACGAATCTACAATGATGATAGTTATGAGAGGGAGCTGGCGATAATGATATGCCCTGTCTGTAAGAGTGATATGATAGATGTCGAGCATAACCGGATTGAGCTTGACTACTGTACCAGTTGCAAAGGGGTCTGGTTTGATGCCGAAGAGCTGGAGCTATTGATTGAAAGCATGGGCCTGGAGGAATCCGGGCTGGCTATGGATAGTATTACCGGTTCGCCTGAAGCCGAGACCCTGGAGAAGGGGAGAAAGTGCCCCATCTGCGGTCAGAAGATGGGCAAGGCGAATATAGGCCGCGAGCCACGGATACTTATCGATGTCTGCCGGCGGGGGGACGGGTTGTGGTTTGATGGTGGCGAGGTCGGCCAGCTTATGAAACAGCTTGTCAAAAAGCCGCAAGCGGAGAGGGATTCTCAACAACAGGTAATCAACTTCCTGGGGGAGGTATTCGGTGCCCCGGATTAGTTCTGTGGGCGGAGGCAATAAAAAATCGTCGCAGTTTATTAAAAATGGAGGTATCTTATGTTAGCACTCTGGATAATTCTCGGCATTCTCGGGGTTCTACTATTCGCATTCATTATCATCTATAACGGGCTGGTCAGATTGCGCAACCAGGTAAAGAATGCCTGGGCGCAGATTGACGTTCAGCTCAAGAGGCGCTATGACCTCATCCCCAACCTGGTAGACACGGTCAAGGGCTACATGAAGCACGAGCGCGAAACGCTGGAATCGGTAACCAATGCCCGCAATCTGGCGCAGAAGCTATCTGGCGGCAGCGTCGGCGCCCGCTCCAAGGCAGAGGGGGAGCTGAGCTCGGCGCTGGGCAGATTGCTGATGGTGGTGGAGAACTACCCCGACCTCAAAGCCAACCAGAACTTCCTCGCCCTGCAGGAGGAGCTGACCTCAACCGAGAACAAGATAAGCTTTTCCCGCCAGTTCTACAACGACTCGGTGTTGAGGCTCAACAACCAGACCCAGATGTTCCCCTCCAATGTGGTGGCGGGGATGACCAGTTTCCGAGCCGAGGAGTTCTTTGAGGTTACCGTAGCCGAGGAGAGAGAAGCTCCCAAGGTCAAATTCTCTTAGACGGGGATAAAATCAGTATATGTGGGAACAAATCAGGTCCAACCAGGTAAGGTCGCTGGTGCTGGTGGTCGGGATGGGGGTGCTGTTGCTCCTGGTCGGTTACTTCCTGGGACTGGCTTTTATCGATGACGGAGTAATCGGGCTGGCTATCGCCTTAGTAATATGGGCGGTGATGAGCATGGTCGGTTACCTCCGGGGAGACAGTATCCTGCTGGCGATGTCGCGGGCGAAGAAGATAACCCGCGATGACCACCCCCGTCTTTACAATATCGTAGAAGAGATGAAGATTGCCTCCGGGCTGCCGAAGATGCCCGACGTCTATATTATCGACGACCCGGCGCTAAACGCCTTTGCCACCGGCCGTGACCCGAACAAAGCATCGGTGGCGATAACCTCGGGGCTGTTGCAGAAGCTCAACCGCGATGAACTGCAGGGTGTCATCGCCCACGAAATATCCCATATCAAGAACCGCGATGTGATGCTTATGACTATGGCCAGCATAATGCTGGGCACCATCGTCATTCTGGCCTGGTACGGCTCAAGGGTAATGATTTTCGGTGGCATTGGCCGGTCGAGGAGGAGTACCTCGTCAGGAGGGGGCCAGGGGCAGATAATAATTCTGATTGCAGCGCTGGCGTTGATGATACTGGCGCCGATATTTGCTTATTTAATCTATTTCGCCATATCCAGAAAGAGGGAATATCTGGCTGACGCATCGGCGGCACTGTATACCAGATACCCGGAGGGTCTGGCCTCGGCGCTGAAAAAGCTGGGGGCTTCCACCGGCCAGCTAAAGTCAGCCAATCAGGCAACGGCACCGATGTATATCATCAACCCCTTCCGTAAGAAGGGTAGAGCGGCAACCGACCTTACCAGCACGCATCCACCTATCTCAGAGAGAATTCGTATACTACGCTCGATGGCTGGGGGAGCTTCCTTTAACGATTACGACCAGGCTTACCAGCAGGTTCACCGAGGGGGTGGAAGCGTTATTCCCGCCTCTGCCATGGCACTAGCCGGGACTTCTTATAAGGCGGTAACCCCGGAAAAAAGGCCGAAGGAGCCGGATAAGCTCACCCGCACCCGTGAGACCTCGGACCTGATGTGGCGAATGAGCAAATATAAGACCATTGATTGCGATTGCGGCACCAGGTTAAGAGTGCCGCCTGGATTCAAGGAATCCGAAATCAAGTGCCCGCACTGTGGTCGGACTAACCCGGTGCAAAGATAGTATAGATAGACTTGGCGTCTAGATTCGCCCGTGCTTGATGAAGGAAAGTAGTTTCCGCCGGCGTAAAACCTCCCAGGCAAACCAGATAATAACCAATCCTCCCACCAGCTCTGGTATATATACCTCGGGTTTGACAGTCAGAGCATCGAGTATATCCGGTAACCAGCTGGTAATATCATGCTTTTCAAAGGCGAAGCCGAAGAATGGCCAGAGCAGGGTCTCGGGGGCCTTCCACATCTGGTCGAGTATGAGGTGGGCTAGCACGCTGAAGGAAACGGCCAAAGGCCAGGTTTTTTTATTACGCTGATAGAGTAAGAATCCAGCCAGGGTAATGAGGATAAGAAAGAAGAGCGTGTGACCGATGATTCGACCACTGCTCAGGGCTTCCCGGAAAAAGATGTGCCCCAGGGGTTTATCGATGATATCCGGCAGAAGGGAGCCTGCCAGTAAAAGCCTGATATCAGCGTGTCTTGCCAGGGATGTAAGCCATGACTTAGGCTGGTTGAGATGGTCATCCGGGGAGACGAAGGCTGTTTTCTTCTGCCTGGGTATTGGGGAACGAAAAATGGTTGAGGCGCCGGATAAAAGCACGGCGGCGCCAAGGGTGATTCCGGCATGTCCCAGGATTAGCATATTGTTATAATAGGTGATATTCTATATTTCTACCTGATAGAGACGCTGGTTATATTCCTTTAGCGTTACCAGAATTTCGTTGCCACTGACGGTTGTGTCCTTTACCATCGGCATCTCACTCAAGGTTTTAAGTAAAGAAACGGTTTCCTCCTTTACAGAGACGAAAATCTGGGCACTCCTATCAATCGAGCCGCTAATCATCAGTAAACGCAGGTTTTTAACCTGCTGTAGGCTCTCTTTAAATAATGCTATTGCATTGGGGTCTACCGGTGGTGTTATTACCAGTTTCACCATACCCTTATACAGGGTGGTCTCTTTCTTAGCCTTTAACTTGGCTTCATCGGCTTCTTTCTGGGTTCTTATCTTAGCCTCAGCAGCTTCCTTCTTGGCTCTCTCCCTGGCTTCCTCGTTCTCTCTCTTAGCCTTCTTCCTGGCTGTCTCCTCAGCCTCTCTCTTAACCTTATCCTCAGCCTCCCCGGCTCTTTTAGCCTCCTCGGCCTCTCTCTTAGTCTTTAACTTGGCTTCCTCGGCTTCTTTCTGGGTTCTTATCTTAGCCTCAGCAGCTTCCTTCTTGGCTCTCTCCCTGGCTTCCTCGTTCTCTCTCTTAGCCTTCTCTCTGGCTATCTTTCCAACCTCTTGCTTCGTCTTCTCCTCAGCCTCCCCGGCTTTTCTAGCTTCCTCAGCCTCTTGCTTCGTCTTCTCCTCAGCCTCCCCGGCTCTTTTAGCTTCCTCAGCCTCTTGCTTCGTCTTCTCCTCAGCCTCCCCGGCTCTTTTAGCCTCCTCGGCCTCCTTCTTGGCTCTCTCCCTGGACTCTTCAACCTTTTTCTTAGCTCTCTCTCTGGCTGCATCCCCGGCTTCGAATACTTCGTTGATAGCCTTTTCACCGGCCTCTCTGGCGACAATGATGGCCCTCTCGGCACTGTCTATGATTTCCTGGACAGCCTTCTTTTTATCCTGCTTGGCTTGGTAAATGGCTATCTTCCTTACCTCCCTGCCTGAAAAGAAAGCTTTTACTCTGGCTTTTTTAGCCTCGCGGAGGGCTGTTATCAGGGCTGCTTTATGGTCTTTATCGCTGGCTTCTTTAGCCCCATTCCTTATCCTGATTACATAATCTGAGGCTTCGACAATTGCCTTTTTCTCAGCAGTCTTGGCTTCGTTGATAGCCTTTTCCTTGGCATCTATGGCGGAGAAGACGGCTTTTTCGGCGTAATCGATGACTTTCTGGATAGCTCTCCTTTCGTCCTCTTTGGCCTGGTGAACGGCTCTCCTTCTTCTCCTCCCCTTTATCTCAGGGATAGAATTATCTTTGCCAGCTAAGACGTTTTTATCGTTGGTGGCGACTTTTTGCTCGCTCAATGTAAATTTCCTCCAGTGCTATGGGCACGCCTACCCGGCATTTATCGACTGTTATATAGCCATTAGATAAATATAAGGAACGGATTACTATTACCGGTTTTTAGTATAGACGCAGTTTGGTACACTGTCAATCACTGGTGGTTAGTTGCCGGGGACTGAATTATGATATTAACCTCTGGTTATCAGGCGGCAGAAATGGATTTGTCTATTTTAACCGGTTCCGTTATTCGCCGATGATTCTGAGGGCGCTGTTGTAACCGCTCTCTAATACCGCAATCGCCTGCATCAGCACCGGCTTTACCTCCTCCGATGCTGATTCCAGGGCGGCATAGAGGGCGGCAATGTTGCTGGTGGAATGCTGTCTTAGCTGGTGGGCGAAACCTTTACCTGGTGAATCTGTAAGGGCAGGTACTGTTGTATCGGGTGCTGTTTTAGTTGTAATATCTGCTATGGTAACAGCTGGGGGCGATAGTGAATCAGATGTTACTTCGGCGAGAAAGCCCCCGTCACCAACCTGTGCTGCAGATATACTGACAATCATAGACAGGTGATTATCCAGGCGCTGGGTGGTAAGCTCTATAAGGCTGACATTATCTTTTTCAGCCATGTTGATTATCTCGGTTACCCGCCTGTCAGCTAGCTTGGCGTGCAGTTCTGCCCTGCCTTCGGGGGAAGAGGTTAGGAATAGCTGTATCTGCTCGGTAGCCAGCTTCACCTGATATAGTGGGCTATCGGGCATACTGTTACTGGCTGCCGCCACGACACCACCGCCGGACAGCAGCAGGACAAGGGCCAGAGAAGCCATCGTTACCCAGCGCAGCTGCCAGCCAAAGAAGAGACGGTGCTTTTTTGAAGACGCCTCTTTAAGCGCCGAGTGGAACTGGTACCTGGCTCTGGCTCTGAAGTCGGGGTGGGGTTCGATGGTCAGAGCCTTCCTGGTGGCTACCGCTGTCTGAAGAAGGGGCTTGAGTTCATCGGCATACTGCCGGTAATGAGCAAGGCATTCTTCTGTAGACTCGCCCCTGACCAGTATCCTATTCAGGCAGTCATCCAGGATATTATCTATTTGGTTGCTTCTTCGGTTAAACATCTTTATCATCCAGCATCAATTTACGCAGTGCCACTATGGCGCTGTGCTGTAGAGCCTTTATCGCTCCCGGGCTCTTGCCCATTGTCTCGGCTACCTGAGCGATGGGCAGTTCACCGGCAAAACGGAGGGAGATAACCTCCTGCTGTGCCGGAGTCAGTTTTCGGGTGGCTGACATCAGTTGCTTGGTAGCCAGCCTGTCCTCGACAGATTGCTGAGGGTTGCTATCGGAGATAGCCAGCACGTTATCCAGAGAGGCAGTCGGTTGCCTCGATTTCTTCCTCAGGTAATCAACCACCTGATTATGAGCAATGCGGAATAGCCAGGCGGAGAATGGTATATCCCTCCATCTGTAAGAAGAGATGGACTGGAGCGATTTGAGAAAGACCTGCTGGGTCATATCCTCAGCATCCGCATAATTTCCTATTTTGAAAGCTATATAGCGATAAATCTTATCGAAATGCCGCTCATAAAGCTGGGCAAAAGCCTCCTGGTCGCACTTCTGTGCCCGCTGGACAAGGCTCCGCTCGTCTTGCACCTGACAACCCCCTACTGGTCAAAGCTCAGCTCAGCTTGGTGTCTGTCCGAGCCTGACCGGCAAGCTGGTGTTACCACGTGCATAAATTATAACGAAGAAGGTGGGAAAAGGATAGTTGCCAAACACCGGTAGCGGTATATTTTTAGCCTGGAGGGGCAAACGCCAGAGAAAACCAAATCTAGGCTGATTTTGCTGGAACATTGTTCCAGAACATAAAACCTTGCCATTGATAGCCAGAGGTGTCATAGTAGTAGTGGTAAGGTTAAGTAATAATATATTATTTAAGATATGTATAAGTTAGGTGAGATATAGTACTATTTACCTATTACCAATTTCTGTGGAAATAGCACGTCTGGGGGATTGAAAGGGGTTATATAGAGAGTTAAAATAAGGTATAGTGTTAAACAGTAAGTTTTAGGTAACTTCAGGGAGGAAGTGGAATATGGCAGATAACAATATCGACCCGATGCTGACAACAAGTGAAGTGGCTCGTATCCTCAATTTGCATATCAACACCATAAGGAGGTGGAGCAATCAGGGGATACTTAAGGCGTACCGTATTGGCTTCCGAGGTGACCGTAGATTTAAAATAGAAGATATCAATAATTTCATCTCCAGTGACGGCAGGAACCGGGGGAAGCAAGCTATAAAATAATAATTAGCTGTGACTAAAGGGGGTAACTCGTGGCTAAAACCAGGGTAATGATAATTGACGAACAGGCTTTTTTCAGAGCCGGTGTGAAACAGGCTTTGTCTCAGGAGGGGGATTTGGAGGTTATGGAGTGTGACCCGAACCACGATACAATGGCTATAATTGAAGCCAACCTTCCCGATATCACCTTGCTGGGTTCGGACCTGGCGACGCATAGCGGGCTGGAACTGGGTAGAAAGATAGCCAGAAACTTTCCCAATACCAAGGTGATAATACTGAGCCCCGACCCTAATGATGAAGAGCTTTTCGAGGTTATCAGAAGCGCTGCGGTAGCCTGTCTTAAAAAGAACTCATCGGCTGTGGAGCTGGCAGAAACCATAAGGCGGGCTTCCCGGGGCGAGTACCCGATTAATGAGAGTGTTATGACGCGCCCCATAGTAGCCAGGCATGTGTTGAACCAGTTCCAGGATCTGGCATCGCTGGGTAGCAATGCGGAGACTATAGTAGCCCCCTTGACCCAGAGAGAAAGGCAGATTCTGAATTATGTTGCCGATGGCAACACCAATAAACAGATAGCCCGTATCCTGAATATAAGCGAGCAGACGATTAAGAACCATGTCAGTGCCATTCTGCGTAAGCTGAATGCCAATGACAGAGCCCATGCCGTCGTCCTGGCGATACGACACGGCTGGATTTCAATTGGCGAAAGGCAATAATAAGATAGGAGATACACGAGGACCAAAGTCCTTTAAGGTAAACTAATAGTGTTAGAAAGGGATACTAATAAACTAAGAGGGTATTGACGTATGATATGTATTGTCTTAGACTTATTCTCTCTAGCGGGAATATAATGTAGATGATATATATCACATACATGTCTTCAAAATAGAGGTAACATAATATGCAGGTGGAGAAGGTGGATCAATTAAAACCAAAACCGGAGGTGGAAAGCCGGGTTGTAAGGTACCTTGAAAGCCAGGGTTTTCAGGTAACCATAAAGGCTCAGCTTCGTGGCAAGTCTGGCATTGGGCATACCTTTGATATGCTGGCACAGAGGGATGATGGCATTACTGAGCGGACGATTGCTATCTGCCTTATTATGAAGGGAGATAAGGAATCGGAAGCAGGCGCCATCTTCAGCTTTGCCAACAAAGCCTATGATGTCGACATCAAGGAAAGGGTGCTGATAGCTATCCCCATGGTTGACCCGGAGATGAAACAGCTGGCGGAAAGGCAAAGGATAAAGGTCATTGACGAAGGGAAGATAGAATCGTTACTGCTCAATAAACCGGAACAGAAGGTTGCCGTGAGCAAGCCTTTTAGATTTGAGACCAAAGCACAGATAGTCGAATCTCTGGTCAAACTGGGCTATCAGGTTGGAGAGGAAGCTAAGGTTCGGGGGCGGTCGGGGGTGGAATACTATTTTGATATACTGGCTTATGGAAACGGTAGCCGGATCAGGAACAGCCTGGGCATAGGTATTATGACCGGAGACGAGGAGATAGGTATTGACCAGGTTTCATTGTTCGATACCAAAGCCTACGATGTTGGCCTTGATGATAAGGTTATTGCTCTGTTTAAAACGAGACTCAGCGCACAAGCCAGGCAGTTTGTCGACCACCAGGGGATAAAGGTACTCGAGCTGGGACAGGGGCCGGCGGCAGAATCAATTACAGTTGAGTTGAAGGATAGCCAGTCGGAGAAGGCACCGGCCGGGACAACCAAAGAAGGTACTACGGAAACCAAGCCAAAGAAGGCGTTAAGACAAATGCCACAGCCCGAGGCGATAGTATTAGTGCCTGAAGTGCTGGCGAGGAGATACAACGCCATACCACTGACTATAAAAGGCAAAACAATGGAAGTAGCCATGGCCGACCCAACCGATATTCTGGCCCTGGAAGCATTTTCCATCCAGAGCCAGATGAGGATTAAACCGATAGCTGCCAATGTCAAGGAAATCAGGGATGCTATTGATTTTAATTATAAGGCTTACGGTGAGATTGAGAAGCAGATATCCAGTATATCGATAACCGGTGATTTGACCGATAAACAAATGACTATTGATGCGGCTATTGATGCCCCTCTAGTCCAGGCACTTAACCTTATTATTGACGAGGCGGTTAAGGCTCGCGCCTCCGATGTCCATATAGAGCCAGAGGAGAAGCGGCTGCGGATACGATATCGCATTGACGGTACGCTTCAAGATATGATGTCGCTGCCCCTGGATATACATTCGGCGCTCATTTCCCGGATTAAGATACTGTCTAACCTGAATATCGCCGACCATTTCCGGGCTCAGGATGGCCAGTTCTCTACCGAGACTAAGGGGAGGAATATAGATATCAGGGTAGCCACCTCTCCTACCGTTCATGGCGAGATGTCGGTATTGCGACTTCTGGATAAATCAACGGCTACCATCGGCTTATCCGAGCTCGGGTTATTGCCGGATAGCCTGGGAAGGCTTGAGAAAATGCTCAGGGTGCCCTATGGCATGATTCTGGTCAGTGGCCCTACCGGAGCCGGTAAGACTACCACCCTGTACGCATCTGTCAATTCTCTGGATACCATGGGGCGGAATATCATTACCATTGAAGACCCTGCCGAGTATCGCTTCGAGGATATCAATCAGATTCAGGTTAATCCCCAGGCAGGTATTACCTTTGCCAGCGGGCTGCGGTCTATACTTCGCCTTGACCCTGATATCATACTGGTCGGCGAGATACGCGACGCCGAAACAGCCAAAATTGCTGTACAGGCGGCTTTAACCGGACACCTGATGCTGTCTTCAATCCATGCCAACGATACCGTGGGTGTTCTCTTTCGGCTTATCGACCTGGGTGTGGAGCCGTTCCTGATAGCCTCGGCGGTTATCGGCATAGTGGCTCAGCGTATGGTGCGTCGTATATGCATGGATTGCGCCCAGGAGATAGAGGCGCCTATGGTGGAACAGATGGCTTACGAGAAAGAAGTGGGCAAGAAGAGGTCCAAGTTCCTGTATGCCGCCGGCTGTAAAACGTGCGCTTATACCGGATACCTGGGGCGAACGGGAATCTTTGAGATACTATCTATAAGCGATACCATAAGGAGAATGCTAATTAACGGCGCCAGCACTGCCGATATTCGGGAGCAAGCGCTGAAGGAGGGTATGGTGTCTATGATGAATGATGGCATGCGTAAGGTGGAAGAAGGCATCACTACCCCGTCAGAAGTCCTGCGAAGTGCCTACACTGTAGAACAGCAATTTTGAGGTAGAAAATGGATTTTTCCTATGTAGCCTATGGCAAAGACAAGAAACTGGTTAAGGGCAAGCTTTCTGCCACCAGTCAGACGGCGGCTGCAAAGTTGTTAAGCTATAGCGGTTACCAGGTGCTTAGAATTAAACCGATTTCCTCCTTTATTAATATGCAAAGGTTAACAGCCGCTTTCACCCAGGTGAATCCCAAAGAGGTAACGATGTTCTCCCGCCAGCTAGCCCTGCTTCTGGAATCGGGCACTGACATTGTCGCTTCACTGGAGCTACTACAGGGACAGGTGACAAACCGCACCATGAGGCGGGTTATTGGCGAGGTGGTCTCTGATATTCGCAGCGGTAATTCACTATCGGTGGCGTTGAGGAAGCACCCCCGAGTTTTCCCCCAGATGTACTCCCGGACAATAGCCGCCGGTGAGAGAGGCGGTAATCTTGAAGTCGTGCTCAGGCAAATGGCTGAGTTCATTGAGAGGAGAATCTTAACCGAGAAGAGGATAAAAGGCGCCCTGACCTACCCGGTTATTGTCGCCGTGGTGGCTGTTATCGTGGTTTCCTTAATGGTAGTCTTTGTTCTGCCTACCTTCACCAGTCTATATTCTTCGTTTGGCGGCGAACAACCGATGGCAACAGCCTTATTTCTTAATATCTCCGATTTGCTTATAAAGTATGGACTGTATGTATTAATAGGTCTGGTAGCCGTTGCCATAGCGGCTACACTCTATATTAAAACCCCGGCGGGCAACTATAGGTGGGGTAAAATATCACTTCGTCTGCCGGTAATCGGGCGGATACTGATTCTGAGTGAACTCTCCCGTGCCTGTCGGACTATATCACTGCTGTTCCGTGTTGGATTGCCCCTACCCGAGGTTCTAACTATGGCCAGCCAGGGCACCAGTAACGGGGTTATATCCGGGGCGCTGGACGAAGTGCGACGTGAACTAATAAGGGGGCAGGGTTTATCCAAACCAATGTCCAGGAACCCGATCTTTCTGCCCTTGATGGTGCAGATGGCAGGTGTGGGTGAGGGAACGGGTAACCTTGACCAGACTTTAACTACGGTTGCTGAGAGCTATGAGATGGAGGCTGATGACAGGACTACTGCCGCCGTGGGTCTTATCCAGCCGATAATGACCGTTGCTATCGGCTTGGTAGTCGGCTTTATCGCTTTGTCTCTGGTTTCAGCCATGTACTCTATGTACGGGCAGTTAAGCTAGTAAGATGATAAAGATAGTGAAAAACGAGAGAGGGTTTGGCCTTGTCGAGGTGCTGATGGCTTTGGCACTGCTCGGTATAATTGCGGTTGCCTTTATAATGGCTATTGCTGTCGCCTCACAGGCTATACTTATTGCCGATGAGCGAACTACAGCCGAAAGCCTGGCTAGAAGCCAGTTGGAGTATATCAAAGAACAGCCTTATGTTTATGATGAAATTGTTACTGATGAGGTATATGCGATATATAATGGTATTGATATAGAGGATGACTACCCGAGTTTTAGGATATATAGTGAGAACAGGCTAGGTGAGGTTGTTGAGGATATTATAGGTATACCCTGGAATAGTGCAACAGGCGAAGTGGCAGATCCTGACGAGGGGCTTCAAATGATAAAACTGGTTATCCAGAACAATGGTGAAGAAGTACTTGTATTAGAGGACTATAAGGTAGACCGATAATGCTCAGTAAATTAGAAAATATAATTAAAAACCAGAAGGGTTTTACCTTCATCGAGCTGATAATAGCCGTCGCTATAACCGGCCTTATCGTCGGCGGTATTACCCTGACCATCATCCAGCTGTTCGGTGGCCATGCTCAAAGTAGCGGTGAGATGACTACCCTGCGTCAGGTACAGAATGCCGGCTACCATATTAGCCGTGATGCACAAATGGCGGAGACGGTTGATACCAGCGACGACCCGGGAACTGAAGATATCACTGAGATTCTTACCGTTATCTGGACAGAATACCATGACTGGAAATCAGAACCGGTACTTGACGAAGAGGACAACATCATAGGATACGTGAGCCCAATAACAAAACATAAAATCATCTATACCCTGGATGATAACAGACTTGATAGACATGAATATAGAACCCCTGTTATCAGGGAAGATGAGCCTATAGAATATTCGCTTTATAGCGTAACAAGAGTAGCTCAATACATAACGCTTTGTGAATATAACCAGGATAGCAATGTCTTAACTGTAACTGCCACTACAGGCGGCTTCAAGTCTCAGACCGAGACCAGAACCTATGAAATTAATCCCAGGCCAGATACTATCCTTTGGCAATAATAGGGAGGTGGCTGATGAAGAAGAGAATATCAACATTGATAAAAAATGAAGGCGGGCAGGCGCTGCTGCTGGTGCTTGCTCTGCTGGGCGTGGGCAGTATTATGCTGGCACCGATGCTGTCTTTTATGGGCACCGGGCTCGAAACCGGGAGGGTTTACGAGGCGAAGGCAATGGAAATATATGCCGCCGATTCCGGTGTCGAGGATGCCATCTGGAAGATACAGAACGAATATGAAGGTTATATAGCTACTATTGAGATAGATGGGCATCCAGTTACATTAAACGGTTTACCTCTGTATGTAATTCCAGAAGCCGATGATGGTTATATTTTTGATCCACCCGTAGAACGTAATTATTGCACTTATGATATAGCCGATGTCAATGGTAAAAGCGTGAGGATTACTATCACATATCTGGATGGTATGGTCTATCGCGTCGTGTCAAGTGCTCCGGCTGACGGTAGTAGAACTGAAATCGAGGCTTTCGTGGCTACGATATATGGTGATTACTCCGGCTTTACTGACAATGTCATTACCAGTGGCGGTGATATAACCCTGCCAGGTGGAGGAGAAGGAGGGGCAGGTATCAACCCTCCGGAGGGAGATAATGGACCTGTAGAGAATTATCCCCAGGAAAACTGGCCCACCACTGAAGAATTTATCGCCTGGTACTCCGGGGATGTAGATAAAGGTAACCCTTATCCTGATGACATTTTAGACCTCGATGGTGTTGACGCCACTATAGGGGCAACTTACGTGGATGGCGATTTCTCTATATATAACTCTAGTAATACAGTAGCAACATTAACACTTACCGGTACATTATATATAACTGGCGATGCATTAATTGGCAAGACAAACAAAGACTTTATACTGGACCTGAATGGTCAGACAATATTTGTTGAAAGCGCTTCTGCCGACCCGCAAAAAGCCCTTTGGCTCGGAAGAAATTCTACTATAACCGGGGATGGCTGCATTATTGTAATAGGGGACATTGACTTTAGCCCAAATATTGACAGCAACCCTGATAATTTCCTTTTCATCATGTCGGTGGAAGGCACAGTTACCTTCAACCCCGGGACTGATTTTTATGGGTCTATAGCCGGTAATGTTGAGGTTCAGTTGCAACCAGGGGTGAGTGCCACCTGGACACCGCCGCCCGGTGAAGGCGAGGGCGGGTTGAACTTCCCCGGTGGTGGCAGCGGCGGTGGTGGTCTTGAGTGGGGGGTTCTTTCCTGGAAGATTAGCTAGTAAGGGAGAGCGTTATGAGGCTGACTAAGAGATTTTGGATGACTCTGGGGGTGGCTATTTTAATTGCTGCTTCTGTGACAATGTATATGCTCTACCAGGGGCAGATGAGTGAACAGGATGAGCTAAACGAAAGCCTGACAGCAGTGAATGCGACACTGAAATTGCTGGACATTGAAAAAGGAGCCCTGGAAGAAGAGATAGCTCAACTGGAAAGTGGCTTGGCTGAGCTGGAAGGTGAGACCGGTCAGCTGGAAGCCGAGATAAGCCGGTTGGAGGCTGAGTTGAGCCGCCTGGAAGATGAGCGAGCACAGGCTGTGGCGCAGGCAATATCATTGCTGAATGCAGCTGAAGCAAAATTCGTGAGCTCGGCGGAGAGCATTGAATATGACGAGATATTGTTTGTCTTTGCCCATAATGCCAACCTTAGAATAGTAAAGATAGAGGCATCCGAACCATTGGGAGAAGACGTGGAGGGTATCGCTTACAATACCACGACCTTCAACGTAACGGTATGGGGTGATGTGGCAGACATTCTCGATTTTATCGATACCATAGTAGCCTACGAGTCCTTCAAGACGGCTGTTCTGGATACATTCAGTATGAGTGTACCCGAGCCCCTGACCGATGCTGAAATAGATGAGCTGGAGGCAACGATAAGGGCGCAGTTAACCGCAGAAGCGATAGCGGAAATAACTACGGAAGATATGGTGAGATTCATGCTAGAAGCGATAGCGGAAGTAACAGGAGAACCCAAAATAGAGAAGACAATGACAGTAGAAGCGATAGCAGCATTGATAAAAGAAAGGATAGCCGACTTATTAGGGGATGATTTTGCGACCTTACTGTCACAAGACCTGGCGGAACTGATTGAAGGACATATAAATGAGTCAATAGTGGGTGGGTCAATAAGAGATAAGATTGTGGGGCTACTGGCGGAGCGGATAGCAGCCTTGATAGCGAACGGAGATGAAGATCTAGTGGAGTTGCTGGGAGACGATATAGCGGAGTTATTAGGGGGAGAAATAGCAGGGGCAACGCAGGGGTATATAGCAGAATTGCTGAAGAAATATATAGATAATTTAGTGGAAGAAAAGAAAGCGGACTCAGTAGCGGAATTGGTGGATGATGAGCTGGTGGCGGAATTGGCGGCTGAGAAGGTAAAAGCAATGGAAACATCATCATCCGATATAAAACTGGTAATCTATACTTATGAAGGTGAATAAAGATGGCTAAGAAAGTTACCCTCTATATTGAAGATACAGATATAAAGCTCTTGGTAACCAGTGGCAAGCAGGTGGAGAAATGGGCTAGCTTGCTCCTCGAGCCAGCGCTGGTTCGTGACGGCGTTATTATTGATGAAGAGCGGGTAGCCGATGGTATTAAGACCATGTTTAAGCTTGAGGAGATAAACAATAAGAAGATTGACGTCGGCCTGAGCGGGCTTAACTCCATATTCCGTATAATTTCTTTGCCTGAATTATCTCAATCTATGCTCCCTGAGGCGGTAATGAATGAAGCCGGGAGGGTGATACCGGTTCCGCTGGACCAGGTTTACCTTTCATACCAGCAGATTCCATCTCCGAAGGGAGAGACGCGTATATTCTTGGTTGCTTACCCCAGAAATTCAGCCGATACACTAATTAAAACTCTTATCAAGGCGGGTTTAAAACCCCAGACGATGGAACTGGCGCCTTTGGCTCTGTGCCGTTGCGCCAATGCTCCGAGGGCAGTAATAATCAATTCCTGGCTGACCTACCTTGATATTGTTATTATGTCCGATGGCATGCCCCAGGTAATCCGCAGTATGTCACTGCCTATAGATACGGTTGCTCTAAAGGAGAAGCTGCCGGCAATTACCGAGGAGCTTAATAGGACTATTGCTTTCTATAATTCCAGCTATACCGATGCACCTCTGGACTCTTCAGTTCCGATATTCGTATGCGGCGACCTGGCAGAAGAGCCGGATATCTGGAAATCTCTGGTTGGAGAATCGGGTTATTCTGTTTCGGCGCTAAAGCCCCCGATAGAATACCCGGAGGGGTTCAGCCCGTGTAAGTTTATGGTCAATATTGGGCTGGCTCTTAAAGGGCAACTACCCAGGGGGAATGGCAACTACTACTCAATAGTGGATATCGATGCTATGCCTGGCGTTTACAAACCACCGGGAACAAGTCTGGTCAGAATCCTGGTGCCGGTAGTGGTTGTGGTTGCCCTGGGCGCTGTTGCCTGGGGAGGGTTTGTTGCCAAAGGGGAGTATGACGACACGGCTGCTTTGCGTTCTGGGTTAGAAATAAAGGAACTTCAAATAGAAAAGAAGGATATAGAAGTAGAATTATTGCATTCCACCGAGGAAGTGTTGCAATCTCAAGTAGCATCCATCGAGAGTGATAATGCGGTACTACTTGAGGGAATAGCGGATTGGGAAGAAATGGTTGCTCAGCAGACAGAGGCAAATCTTCAGCCGATAGAAGCCGAAATCAAGGCGAACAGCCTGGAGAGCATGCTTGCCAGTCTGACCCAGGGGCTTGCAGGGGTTGACGACTACCTGGAGGAGATGGTAAACCTATTACCAGAGACGGTAACCCTGCTCAATGTGAATTATAATGATTTTGCAAGTATTATACAGGGTTTAGCTTCGACAGAGGGTGATATATTCACCTACGCCAAGGCATTAAGGAGTAGTAGCCAGTTTTCCAAGGTAACTATTTCGTCTATTACGGAGACTATAAGATCGGAGGCGGGGGAGGAAATTACCGTGTATGAGTTTGTTTTCCTCCTCAAGTAAGGAGGTGGTAGGAAATGGATATAATTGAGTTGCTTCGTCTGGCAAAGAAAAAAGGGGCGTCTGACTTACATCTGATTGTCGCTAGCCCGGTGCTGGTACGTGTCAACGGCAACCTGGAGCAGGTGAACGGCACCGAGTCGCTGATGGTAACGGATATAAGCGAGGCTTTTCTCCAGATAACCACCCCTGAAGAGAGAGAGCTTTTTCACAAGCAGATGGAGCTTGACTTTAGCTACTCCATAGCCGGGGTGGGGCACTTCAGGTGTAACGCGGCTAAACAACGCGGTGCTATCAGCTTGGCGGTACGTATGTTGCCACCGAAGATACCTACCATAGCCGAGCTTGAGCTGCCGACGATATTCGAACAGCTAATCATGAAACAAAGGGGTCTGATATTAGTTACCGGACCTACAGGGAGCGGCAAGACCACTACCCTGGCGGCGATGATAAATCACCTGAATCTAAATGAGAGACGTCATATAGTTACCATTGAAGACCCTATCGAATATGTCCATCCCAGTCATTCAAGCGCCATAACCCAGCGTGAGCTGTTCACCGATACCATATCTTTCGCCCAGGCGCTAAAGCACGTCTTGAGGCAGGACCCGGATGTCATCATGGTGGGTGAGATGAGAGACCTGGAGACAGCGGCGGCGGTGCTTAACGTTGCCGAAACCGGACACCTGGTGTTGAGTACCGGTCATGCCCCCAGCGCCCCGCAGGCGATGGAGAGAATAATAGACCTCTTCCCGTTATACGAACGCTCTTTAGCCCAGACACGGCTGGCTTCACTGCTCGTCGCCGTAATATGCCAGACACTGGTGCCTAGGGCTGATGGTTCCGGGAGGATAGCCGCCATTGAGATAATGATGGCCGATTCATCGGTGAAGAACCTGTTGCGTGAGGGCAAGATTCATCAGCTAGCCAATGCCATCCGTACCCACCATGATATCGGCATGATTTCACTAGATGAGGCGCTGGTCGACCTCTATCTCAGGAGAGTAATAACCATGGAAACGGTAAAGAAGTTCTGCAATGACAGTAAAGAGGTGGAAGCGCTCATCAGCGGTTACAGGGTGCGAAAGGCCTGATAAGAAAGTCACATAGGGAAGCATAAAATAAAGAGGGATGCAGAAAGCATCCCTCTTTATTGCATATGCCGGTTTGTTACTTCAGGTTGGACTAATCAACGGTTACCGAGCCGTTCAGGGCGATGTCATAGGCTTGCATAAGCGGATATTTGCCGCTGAAAAGGTAGTCATCCAAGTAGTAGGTGGTATTGTTATCAGTGTTGGTAGCCGTAACCCCGTGAACCTCAGCCAGTTCGTCAATCTCGTCGTAGCCTGAGGAGCCGTCCAGTTGGGATACCTCGGCTTTGACCATAATTAAGTATACTGCAACCTGGATATTATGATGCTCGGTCTGCTTTGCCTCTTCCTCGCCCTCGTTCATGAGCCCCAGGATACTGGGTATGACTACGGCGGCTAATATGCCCAGGATACCCACCACCACCAGGAGCTCGATCATGGTAAAGCCTGCTTTGTCCTGATGCAATATTCTAAAAGTCTTTTTCACTATATTCTATCGAGGTTTTTGTTGATAGCTAGAGGTAAAAAATCAATGTCTCTATTTTTAATACCCCGCTATATTAGCACAATATAGCGAGCATATAAATAGGGTTTCGTTCCTTTTTGGTTGAAGGTTGACCTCACCCCCTTACAATCTAACCCCCTTTGCTCGATAGATTTCCAGTTCCGGGGTGTATAAGAGGGGCGTTAGCCCCTCTTATTATTCCTCCCTTCCTTTATCAAAGGAAGGGAGGTCAGGCCGAAGACTCTTTGAGGGGATGGATTTATTCCCCACCTGTAAATAGAAAAACCCACCGGTCCTCTTAATTTGGAGCGCAGGACCGGATGGGCTTCTCTAGTCTACTCTATGGTTCCAGTAACTGTCTTTATCACCTAAACGACTGCTTTATACACCCTGTTTAGTCTGCCCAGCCGACGTTCTCCGCGTAGGACAGGCCATCCCACTTACCACCTGGGGTTGCCGTGGCCAATGTTATATGGCCATCGTCATCAAGTGTATAGGTGGCCTGCAAGGAGCCGGTAAAGTAGTCATGTACCGGTATCAGTGGATTGCCGGTACCAGATGATTGAACGGCAGAAACATGAAGGGGACCAACAGTGCCACCAGCTAACAGCTCATAGACATCATTATCTACCATGGCTGCAAGCACGGCTATCTCAACATCGTGCGCCTCGGTGTTGGCTGCCTGGACTGTGCCGGTGCCCATGAGCCCCATCACATTGGGGATGACCACGGCGGCCAGGATGCCGAGAATGGCGACTACCACCAGCAACTCAATCAGGGTGAAGCCTTTCTCTCCATAGTGAAACTTCTTCAGTAACCTCCCTATTTTCATCTGTCACCTCCTTTCTTTTATTTTGCCAGGTCAAATGAATTGAAGATAAGTTATAGTAAAGATAAGTTAGCTTAATTATATTTGAGCTATGCGAAAGTGTCAATAGGTCAAAGGTCACCCTGCGTGCCAGTACTTACGTCCTGTGAGCGTGCCCGGTGCCTTGCGGAGGCAGGGGTGGGTTGAGATGTGAGGTAGGTCTAGGTGCCGGGTTCCAGGTTGCTGACCTCGAATACCTTTATGCGCTGTCTCTGGGTGAACTGTCTGGCTTCCTGGGTGAGCCCCGGGAAGGCGATGAAGGCTTTATCCAGTATGCCGATATCATAGGCTTTGTTATCGAAATCAAATACCTTATCCAGGGGTATCGGCTCCTGAGCCAGCTCAATACCGATAGCGATGCGGTGGGTAATGATGCCGTCGTCCCTTGTCGCCAGTATGTCTATGGTATGTTCGGCGCCCGATTTGCCTTTAATCTTGGCGTTCTCCTTCACTTCGTAGCCGTAACACTGAAGGTATTTTATCAGCTCTGATTTGGACTTGAACTCAAAGGGCTTACCAGTTATCTCGGGGACCGGCACCGTGGTGCCACTAGCCAGTACCGAGTCCAGGTCTCTGACCTCGAGCACCTTTATCCTCTGCTGGCTGGCGAATTTCTCTGCTTCTCTGCCCAGTTCGGGGACGATAACCAGCACCTTATCGTGGATGCCGATATCATAGGCTTTGTCGTCAAAGTCAAATATCTCGCCCAGCTCTATTCTTTCCCCGACCACCTTGATACCGATGGCAATGGTATAGTTGATAATGCCGTCGTCCCTGGTCGCCAGCATGTCTATTTTGTGCTCCGCCCCCGACCGCCCCTTGACGGTAGCGTTTTCAGATACCTTGTAGCCTCGCTGTTTCAGGAACTCTATGAGCTGGAGCTTGGGCTTGAGCTCGAACTCCAGCCAGCTTCTCTTGGCCTCGTTAAAGCTATAAGAGTAGATGATTATATCGGTGACCTTGTCCTCGGTGGTAATGGAGGAGCACTTGAGGCACCTCCATTTTAGTTGTGGAAGGTTGAAGATGTTATCACATTCAAGGCACTTGTAGAGCAGCCCCAGGCTGCGGTAGTTGCTCTCGGTAGTCACCAGCACCTGGTAGCAATTGGGGCATATGTATTTACCCTTTGATATGAAATCGTCTTCAAGACCGACGTATTTGCAGACGAGGTGCTCAAGGATTCTACCCCGGACGATGTTGCCCGAGCCGCACTTGGGGCAGTGTGTCGTTGGTCTGAGATTTACTGACTGGCACTGAGGACATCGTAGCAAACGGTCAAAGAAGACCTTATTGAGTATGCCGTCGGCAGTCAGCGATTCCAGGATTGATACTACTTCCTCGCCTTTAGCATTTACTAGCTTTTCGGCGGCTGGGTATCTAAAGCCCAGCTCACTGGTGAAATCAAAGAGGGGGTTAATCTCAGGGATATTGCCGGCAAGAATCTCGGTTACCAGCTTCAGAGCCTTTTTATTGCCGACCAGCTCTACAATTCGCTGGGTCTCGTTCAACTCTTTGTCTAATTTAGCCTTGGTCATATTAGGCCTCCAATAAATCTACATTGGCAGTATAGATACCGAAATAACAAAAGTCAATAGATATTCAGGCAATATCATTTATAACAATGCAGTCAAGAGGCCTGGTTGGCAGGGGATATGGTCGCCCTATTGACGGGAAAAAGAAAAACAGCCACAATAGGGGGAATGGAAACAGTCTGGATGATAGTCTTTGCCCTGCTGGGTGTAGCCGTCGGTAGTTTTTTGAATGTCTGTATTGACCGTTTGCCTGAAAATCAGTCTCTTATTGCTCCACCATCTCACTGCTCTTACTGCCAGAAACGGCTTTCGTTTGCAGACCTTATCCCTGTCTTTAGCTACCTGTGGCTACGCGGACGTTGCCGTCATTGCCAGGCGCCGATTCCCAGACGCCTGCTCTGGGTTGAGATTGCCACCGGGGCTGTCTTCGTCTTCCTCTACTGGCACTATGGCTTCAGTGGTGAGCTGGCCGTTGTCGTTTTCTACTTCTGTCTCTTTATCGTTCTCCTGGTTATTGACCTGGAGCACCATATTCTGCCCAACAAGCTGGTCTACCCCGGTGCCGCAGTCGCCCTGATACTAAGCGTCTTTCTGTCTCGCCTGGAGGTTGTTCCCAGCATCGCCAGCGCCGCCGCCGGCGGCGGTATCGGGCTGGGGATATTCCTGTTGATTGTTGTCCTATCCCGGGGAGGGATGGGCTGGGGCGATGTCAAGATGGCTACCCTTATCGGGGTGGTCACCGGCTTCCCGCTGGTATTTGTGGCTATTCTGCTGGCTGTGGTTTCAGGGGGGCTGGTAGCCTGGATTCTGATACTGAGAAAGGCGAAAAGCCGCAAGCAGAGCATCCCCTTTGGCCCCTTCCTTTCTCTAGCCACGATGGCCACGCTGGTATGGGGCAGTGCCATCCTGGACTGGTATCTGGGCTTCTTTTAGGTAGGCGTCAAATTGCGGCTGGTGTGCCACGGGCAATGCCGCACTTGACAGGCTTGACAGGTATAGTATAATAGTACTAGGTCAATAGTAAGGGGTCTGTTGATGAATCTGGACCGCCGAAGATCTAGTATTGAAATAATAGCCGATATGCTCAGGCTTGGCGAAGCCGGCAAGACTGAGATAATGTACAGCGTCAATATGAGCTATTTCCAGTTGCAGAAGTACCTAAACTTCCTTCTGGACAGGAAGCTGGTTGATAAGGTTAAGCTGGGCAACCCGTCGGTGACCTACAGAGTGACCAGGAAAGGGCTGAGGTTGCTGAGAGGCATAGATGCCATCCTGGGAACGCTTGAGCTTAGAGGACCTGATGACCTTTAGTTCGCCTGAGGACAGGAATGGCCGTATCGTTTGAGTATTGATGGCGGTAGGGTAACACTCAAAGGAGAGCCTTGATGTCGGAAAAGAGGATGCTGATATTGCCAGCAGAGCTGGTTAAAAAGGTAAACGATAACCGCGGCGATTTGTCACAGGCGGAGTTTATCGACTTTCTACTTGAAGACCGGCTGGAAGGGAAGACTAAAGAGCAAAAGGAAATAACCAGGGAAGAGTTTGAATCACTGAGGAAGGATATCAGGCAGATTCTGCTCAAAGAAGCCGCCGAGAAGGAAAGGTATGCCACCAAAGAGGAGCTCCAGATTTTCCAGGAGGATACCAAGAAGCTCATTAAGAGCTTCCTCGATTTCTTTATCGGCTACGGGCTTGAGTTGAGCAAACAGCCGGTGGGCGATGACCTGAAAGAGCTGGTTCAGAAACTGGATAGCCTGGAAGGTAGCCTGCCCGTCGAGGATGAAGGCGGCGAAGTAAAGATAAAGTGGAAGTAGTCTACTGACCCGTTAAGACTGAAATCAGGGCATAAATAACCGAGATTATAGACCCTCTCCCTAAAAAGAGAGGGGTTTTTTATTGGCTCTAGCTTCAATAGAACATTGTTCTAGAATTCAAAACCTTCCCATAGTCGGAACGACGTGCCATAGTTAGTGAAATTCGCCATATGGCAAAGACTAATAGCTGAGTTGCCGGCAAGGATGAAGGAGGTTAAAAATGAGTGTTGAGGTAGAACTGTTCCAACAGGGTAGATACCAGGAATTATGGCAGAGGTGCTGTGGCTTTATTGACCTAAGTATCGAGGATTTTATGCGGATTCAGAAGCGGTTGCTAATAGAGCAGATGGAGCTGTTTAGCAAGTGTGAGCTGGGGCAGAGGATTATGAACGGCGCCAGGCCAGAAAGTATAGAGGAGTTCCGCGAGCTGGTTCCCTTGACGACCTATGCCGACTATGCTCCCTACCTCTTGAAGAGGAGGATGGATGTACTGCCCCGAAAGCCGATACTGTGGCAGTGCACCTCGGGCAAATCCGGCGAGTATCCCCTTCGCTGGGCGCCGGTCACTGCCCGACAGCTCGATGAGATAGAGCAGATAATATTTGCCCTGATGTTCTTCTCAAGCTGTAAGGAGAAGGGGGTGGTTAATCTACGGAGGAACGACAAAGTTCTCTATGGTATGGCTCCACCGCCCTATACCACCGGTACTATGACCCGCGTCTTTCCCAATGAGCTGTTTACCCTGCTGCCGCCGATAGAGGAATCGGAGGTAATGTCCTTTGAGGAGCGGATGCAAAAGGGATTCGAGATGGCCCTGTCTCAGGGGATGGATATGAACGTTGCCATGTCCAGCGTTGCCGTAGCCATAGGCGAGCGCTTCAGCAGACGGGGTAAGAGCAAAATGAGTATAAAGTCGTTGTTGAATAATCCCAAAGCTGCGCTAAGACTGATGAAGGGCATAGCCAAGAGCAAGCTGGCTCGTCGCCCACTGATGCCTAAAGACCTGTGGAAGCTTAAGGGATTGATTACCTTCGGCATAGACGGCTTTGTCTATAAAGAAAAGATTAAGGAGATGTGGGGTCGTTACCCGCTGGACTTTTACGGGTGTACCGAAGCCATATTTATCGCCGTCCAGACCTGGGATTACCAGGCCTTGACTTTCATCCCCCATCTCAATTTCCTGGAGTTCATCCCGGAGAAGGAGAGCATCAGGTCCAGGCAGGATGAATCCTATCAGCCGTCAACCCTTTTACTCGACGAGGTCAAGCCGGGGAACTATGAACTGGTCATCTCCAGCTTCCACGGCGGGACCTTTGCCAGATACAGGTTGGGACATCTGGTCAAGATAACATCACTGCGTAACGAAAAACTCAATATAGACATCCCCCAGATGACGTTCCTCACCCGTATAGACGACCAGATCGACATCGCCGGCTTCACCCGACTGTCGGAGAAGATTATCTGGAAGGCTATAGAGAACACCGGCATACACTACGAGGACTGGGTGGTGCGCAAAGAGGTCAAAGAGAAACCGGTTTTGCACCTGTATATAGAGCCGAGGGAGAATGGATACATAACTGCCGAGCAGGTCTCCAGCCTCGTCCACGAGGAGCTTAAGAAAATTGATACACCATATGCCGAGCTGGAGTCAATTACCGGCTTGAAACCGATAGAGGTTACATTGTTACCCGAGAATGCCTTTAGAGCCTATACACTAAAGCAGAAGGCAGCCGGTGCCGAACTGGCTCATCTGAAACCAGAGCATATCAATCCGTCCGATAACGTGATAGATTTTCTGGTGAACAAGGCAAAGAGGATAAAAGTAAGAGCCGAGGGGGAAAAGGTGGAGGCTTAAGAGAGGTTGTTACCGCTCGGCCCTGCTTAATTTAACAGGCAGACTATGGAGTAGTGTGGTACAGGATTATGATATATGTCGGTATAGGTATTTTAGGTTTCATAGTGATACACCTTTTTGACCTGGTGTCCCTGAAGAGGATTCCTTTTGGAGTTAAGCCGCTCGTCTGGACGGCTGGCTTTGTCATATTGTTCTTTTCATTGATAAAGATGTGCCTTGAATCGAGCACCCTGCCCCTGCCCGATTCGATGATCTGGGTGGGCTGGTTCCTTCTTGCCGTTTCTATAACGATGATAACTTTTGCCCTGTTTATCAATCTCCCCTTCCGCAAGACGTATGTCGATGCCGGTGTCGGCGATAAGCTCATCAGGACCGGGCTGTATGCCCTGGTTCGTCACCCCGGTGTCTACTGGGTAGCCCTATTCTTTTTCTCACTGGTGTTTATTTCCAAATCACATCTGATGCTTATCGCGGCGCCGATATTCATCGTGCTGAATACGGTGCTGGTCATCGTGCAGGACAGGTACTTCTTTCCAAAGATGTTCGATGACTATGATAAATACCAGAAAGAAACACCGATGCTGGTGCCGAATAGGCGAAGCCTGAAAGCCTTCACCGAATCGCTGGAACGAACTAGGGGTAAATATTCGACCAAAGAGGTGGCTTGATGGACGGTCAGTATCAGGAAATCTTCTCCCGTAATATAGGTATCTTTACCCAAGATGAACAGGAGAAGCTGAGGCAATCAACTATAGCAGTGGCTGGTGTGGGTGGGGTTGGCGGCTTGCTGGCGGAAAGGCTGGCCAGACTGGGAGTGGGCAATATCAGAATTACCGACCCGGGCAGATTCGAGGAGAGCAATCTTAATCGGCAGTTCGGCTCCTCTATATCCAGACTGGAACGGAATAAGGCTGAAGTGGTCTATGAAGAGATAAGGGATATTAATCCCGGCGCCGGTATATATTACAGTAGCACCGGCATCACGTCAGAGGCAGAGGCTGATAAATTGGTCGATGGCTGTAACCTGATAATTGATGAGATGGACTACGGAGCCTGGAAGGAGTCCATATACTTGCAGAGGGTGGCCAGGAGGAGGGGTATATACTACCTTTTCTCCGGGGCTATAGGTTTCGGAGCGCTGTTGGCCAGCTTTGACCCCCAGGGGATGACCTTGGAGGAGTATAACAAACTGCCGCCGGATGTAGACCTGGATAGCATCAATGAGCTGTCGGTGCCGGCGGAGAGGATATTGCCTGTAATGCCATCCTATGTAAATGCCGCCATGTCTCTTGATATGATGCAGGAAATTATTGCCGGTCAAAGACCGGTTCCTACCTGTAGTATCGGTGTGGGGTTGTCTTCAATGCTGGCCGCCAATGAGGCGGTTAGTATACTTTTAAGAAGAAAAGAGATAGTAAAGGCTCCACAATACATCTATGTTGACCTGCTTGACCAGAAATTCATCGTCGGCACCGTATCATAACAGCCTTATCGCTGTTCATTAGTCTTGCTCTTTTAGGTAGCTTCTTCAATACATCTCCCAGGCGATAGTACGAACGTACTGTATATTTGTATGTAAGCAATGCTGCCCATTCGCCATCGTGTTGACAAGGTCAAAGCTATAAGACATAATTAACGTAACATAAATACAGGTATGTTAAGGTAACTTTAGCGATGACTATATGGGCAATAATCCCGCTGACGACCAGTATCTTATATGTCATTCTTCTTGTTATCGCCTTACAACAGATTAAGAAGCGGGCTAACAAGATATTTGCCTATTTTCTCGCAGTAGCCGCCTTCTGGAGTTTTACCTCTTTCATGCTTCACCTTGATGCTCTCCCTGAGCAGACATTGTTCTGGAATCAAATACTAGTAGTAGCTCTGGTATGGACGCTCATTGCCTACTATCACTTTGTCCGGGCCTATACCAACCGACCGGCTGGGAAGGGGCTATATGTTGGTTACACCCTGCTCTTGATTCTGACAGTGCTCTCCTTAAGTGGCAATATAGTACAGTATTCATATGTAGAAGATGGGACACTATATCACGAGCTTGGAGCTTCACTCTACATTATCACCGCTATCAGCCTTACCTTTGCTGGCGGAGTAATCCGTTTGCTAGTAAGAAAATATCGTATTTCCACCGACCCGATTGACCGCAACCGGACGACGTACCTTATATTCGGCTGGAGTATACTGGTGCTTCTCACCCTGACCAATAACATCCCTAAACTGGCCGGGTTTCCATTAGACCATATAGGCAACATGATTAATGCCTTGATCATAAGCTATGCCATAACCAGGTTGAATCTCTTGGATATCAGGCTGGTGGCTCGGAAAGGACTGACCTATTTAGTCTTAATAGGCGTCTTAATTGGTGTTTCCGCCGGCGCGGTAACACTTGGCTTGCGTATCTTTATCGACATCGACCAGCCAATGGCTTATATCATGTTGTTCTCTACTTCAATCGTCTTACTGGTAATAATATCAGCACGCCCGCTAATACGATTGGCTGAGAGGGTGATAGACCGGCTCTTTTACCGCCAGACCTATGGTTCCCGCCAGGCATTGCTTAACTTCAGCGATAAGATGGGCAATATCCTCGACCTGGACGCGCTGGCTAAAGAAATGATGCCGGCAATGGTAAATGCGATGAACATTACCCAGACAAGGTTGCTGTTTCAGGATAATGAAAGCGGAGATTTCAAGGTACGATATACCTATCCCAAGCTCAAGGATGAGGCGGATAAAGGGCTTAGTTTTAATCCGGATAGCCCTATTGTAGACTGGCTGGATAAGCGGTCTGGGCCCCTTCATATGGAGCAAATTGACAACATTGCCGAGCTGAAGGGTTTGTGGCAGGTGGAGAGGGAGCAGTTGGAGAAGTCTGGCCTGGGAGTGCTTTATCCCTTTAAGAGCCGGGGCAAGCTTATCGGTATTCTTGGCTTGGGGAAAAAGCGCTCGGGAGGCCCGTATTCTCACGAGGATATACAGTTGGTCACCGGAATCACCAATCGGGCCGGGGTCATAATAGAGAATGCCCAGCTCTACCATCAGGCAAAAACAAGAGCCAATACCGATGAGCTGACCGGTCTTTATAACCATCGCAGTTTTCACGAGCGTCTGGAGCAGGAGATAGCCCGGGGTTCCCGTTTTGGCGGCACCTTCTCGATGATAATGCTGGATATAGACCTTTTCAAAGCCTACAACGATATCTATGGCCATCTGGCTGGAGACCAGGTTCTGCGTAAGGTAGGCCGCTATCTGGAAAGCTCTATCAGAAGCATAGACCTTGCCTTCCGTTATGGTGGTGAGGAGTTCGCCGTAATATTGCCTGAGGCACGCCTTGACGACGCCTATAAGGTGGCTGAGCGCATCCGTAAAACGATAGAATCAAAGACCAGCTCCCGGGCGATGCCGATAACCGCCAGCCTGGGCGTGGGTAACTGGCCCAACGATGGTATAATGAAAGAGGAGGTAATCGGCTTGGCCGATGCCGCACTCTACCGGGCTAAGCAGACGGGCAGGAACCGCACCTGTCTATCGTCGGACGTACTGAAACCGGACACTTCACTCATCGGCGTTGAGCTTGAGGCGAGACCGAGAGCCCTGAGCATAATCTATGCTCTGGCGGCTACCGTCGATACCAAGGATAGCTACACCTACGGGCATTCCCGAAAGGTGAGCGAGTATGCCGTGGCTGTCGCCGAGGCTTATAAGCTACCCCAGGACAGGATATCCACCATGCGCGCCGCCAGCCTGTTGCACGATATTGGCAAGGTCGGCGTGCCCGATTCCATCCTCAATAAGAAAACACCGCTAACCGAGGATGAGTGGAGGCCTATAAGGGCTCACCCTGAGCTGGGGGTGGAGATATTAAGGCACGTTATCGACCTGGTCAATTGCCTGCCGGCTATACTGCACCACCATGAGCACCATGACGGCAGTGGCTATCCGGCCGGTTTGAGCGGCAATAGCATCCCGCTGGAAGCCCGTATTCTATCGGTTGCCGATGCCTACGATGCCATGACTTCGCCGCGGCCTTACCGCGAGCAGTTATCGCCGGAGGAAGCGGTTAAGGAACTGAGGCGCTGTGCCGGGAAGCAGTTTGACCCCGATGTGGTAGAGGTATTCTGTAGCATTATCCAGCCGCCACCCTCGAAAAGCCTAGATGTTAGAGCCAAATCGGAAGGCGATAGCTAGCACTGGGATATCATAGCCCCGAACCAGCAAACCCCCTGTATGCTGTTTATCTTTACCCGTCCTTTAGCCGTCAATACGATAACGTTTACCAATCTTCAGTACCAATCTTCAGTACCAACGAATGGTAGCTAATTAAGTGGCGCCGGGTATTTGAAAATGGAACGGGTAGTAGTATAGAATGGCTTGGCATATATCGCCTCAAAGAGTGTGAACTTTATGGGTAGAATATTATGACGCCGGATGAGTTTTGCATCAACACCATTCGCTTTCTGGCGGTAGATGCCGTGCAGAAAGCCAACTCCGGCCACCCCGGAGCCCCCATGGGGGCAGCACCCATGGCTTATGTCCTGTGGGACCGTTTCTTAAAACACAATCCAGGCGACCCGGACTGGCCGGACAGGGACCGTTTTGTCCTCTCGGCGGGTCACGCTTCGGCACTGCTCTATTCTCTACTATACCTGACGGGGTATGACCTGTCGCTTGAGGAAATCAAGCAGTTCCGTCAGTGGGGCAGTAAGACGCCCGGGCACCCGGAGTACGGGCTGGCTCCCGGTGTCGAGGCGACCACAGGCCCGCTGGGGCAGGGGTTTGCTAACGGGGTGGGCATGGCTATTGCCGAGCGGTGGCTGTCACAGCACTACAACCGCCCCGGGCATAATATTATTGACCATTATACCTATGCCATTGTCTCCGACGGCGACCTGATGGAAGGCGTCTCCTCGGAGGCGGCATCGCTGGCCGGGACACTGCAACTGGGCAAGCTTATCTATCTCTATGACGACAACGACATCTCCATTGAGGGAGATACAGATGTTACATTTACCGAGGATGTCGGGCAGAGGTTCCGGGCTTATGGCTGGCAGGTAATCGGACCCATAAATGGCATGGACATAGCCGCTGTTGATGCGGCAATAAGAGAGGCTCAGGCCGATGAAGTCCACCCCAGTCTTATAATATGCCGCACCATTATCGGCTATGGCAGCCCCAATCGTGAGGGCACCGGACTGGCGCACGGCGAGCCGCTGGGGGAGGCTGAGGTAGCGCTGGCAAAAGAGAGGCTCGGCTGGCGGTATAAAGAGCCTTTCACGGTGCCGCCTGAGGTGATGAGCCACCTTCGCCAGGCGCAGGAGCGGGGGAAGCGACAACAGGCAGAATGGCGGAACAGGCTGGAGACATACCGCCGTGCCTATCCCGAGGAAGCTCGCAAACTTGAGGATGACCTGAGTGGAGACCTGCCCGATGGCTGGGATAGTGATTTAGACAGCCTGTTTTTAAATGAGGACAAGCTAATGGCTACGCGTGAAGCCTCGGGGCGGGTGATGAACATAGTTTCGCAGAAGGTTCATGCCCTGGTCGGTGGTGCGGCGGATTTAGCACCCTCTACCAAGACAACGCTGAAAAGTAAGGGGCATTTCGGGGTTGACGATTATTGTGGCCATAATCTCCACTTCGGCGTCAGAGAACACGCTATGGGTGCTATCGCCAACGGTATGGCTCTGCACCGGGGTATTATTCCCTACACCGCCACCTTTCTCATCTTCTACGACTATATGCGGCCGCCGGTGCGGTTAGCCGCTATTATGAAGCAGAGGGTGATATTCATTTTTACCCACGACTCGGTTGGGCTGGGGGAGGATGGGCCGACCCACCAGCCTATAGAGCAACTGGCCGGGCTAAGGGCGGTGCCTGGGCTGGTGGTGCTCCGCCCCGCCGACGCTACCGAGACGGTGGAAGCCTGGAAGGCCGCCCTGCAGCGCTGGCAGGGACCGACGGCTCTGATACTGACGCGCCAGAAACTACCGGTGCTGGATAGGAAAAAACTGGCTCCAGCCAGCGGGGTGCAGCGTGGCGGTTACATACTGTGGCAGGCGAAAGCGTCACCGGAGGTTATCCTCGTCGGCACCGGCTCCGAGGTGCACATCGCCCTGGAGGCGGGGAGATTGCTGGAGGAGAAGGGTATCGCCGCCCGTGTCGTGTCGCTGCCCTCCTGGGAGCTGTTTGACGCCCAGCCGGCAGAGTATAGAGACAGCGTCTTGCCGCCTGAGATTAAGGCGCGGGTATCTATAGAGGCGGCGGCGACACTGGGCTGGGAGAGATACGTGGGTATCGAGGGGGTTGTCATCGGCATCGACCGGTTCGGCGCCTCGGCTCCGTACCAGGAAATCTACCAGCAACTGGGGCTAACCGCTCAGCATGTGGCAGAAGAGGCCGAGAGGCTGCTAAAGAGGGCTTGAGGCTCCATTGGCCAGGGCCACAAGGCGATTATAGCTCTCCCCGGGCTGTTCCTGGCAGAAGATGGCACTGCCGACGCAGATAGAGTTCGCTCCTGAGCGGGCGACACGGGCGATATTACCCTCCTTGATACCGCCGTCTATGCCGATTTCCATATCGGGATACGCAAGGCGGAAATCAGCCACCTTGTCCAGCACTTCGGGTATAAACTTGCTACCGTAGAAGCCGGGGTGGACGGACATAAAGAGCACGCAATCAAGTTTGTCTATGAGAGGAGAGATGTCAGAGATAGGGGTATCGGGGTTAACCGCCAACCCGACATCCATATTAAGGCTCCTGGCTTGAGATATGACCTCTCGTGGCGAGCTGGCGGCTTCGTAGTGGAAGATTACCCTCTGCGCTCCCGCCCGCCGGAAGCCTTCCAGGTAGTTCTCTGGGCGTTGCACCATAAGGTGGACTTCCCATCTTAGATTCGTCTTGAGGCTGGCGATGTGCTCGTCGGTTATACTATGAGGGGGAACGAACTTCCCGTCCATGATGTCGAACTGGACCCAGTCGGTGAAGGTCTCCGCCTGGCGCACCATTGCCCTGAGGGCTTCGGGGTCACCGGTCAGGATGGCTGGTACTACCAGAATCGGCTTGTCCATATTCCCTCCCGATGGTTGATATTGCAGGACAAGGCAATTATAGGTTTGGGCTGGTCACCGTGTCAATGTTATGCCCAGGGCAGGGAAGCTGGCATATTTTTATACTGCCACAGATGCCTATCTTATCGTCCTTGATGATTAATAAACCGATTAGCTCCTGGTTACTCCGGGCCATTTCGATGCCGGCAGGGATATCGTCGGGCTGGGAGATAATGTTGCCGATAGCCGTAGCCGCGGCGTCAGCCAGGGTGGCGGAATCGGCGATGGCGACCACGGCGTCGGCACGCCCCAGGCTGAGGGAGTGGCCTACCGTGCCCGATGAGGTACAGATACCGAGGGGCGTCTCCTCCCCCTTTATTTCCAGCCCCAGCCTGCCGCTCAGAGGGGACTTGCCGGCATAGATGGCAACCACCCTGTCCCTTGAGCTATTTATAAATATATCGCCACCGTTCTCGACGATTACCTCGGGCGAATGGTCGAGCAGTCCGCAGCCGACGAATTGGGCTATGGCGCCGGCGACCGATGCCATAGGTCCGACACCGAACTTTCGGGCTGAGTCTGCCATTTCTTTGACAATCGGCGGCGCATCTTCGGCTACCGGTAGCGGTTTAAGTGAGCTAGCAAACGAGGTGTGCTGTGAAATGTAGCCTTCCAGCTGGTTGCGGTATTTGAGCACCAGTTTCCGGGCTTCACTGCTGAGGTCGGATGAGGCGCGGATATACAGGTCAGTCTCCTTTACCACCACGTTGAAGGAGGCCAGCTCCCTGTCCTGAACCCAGTGTCGGTAATCCCTCGGCTGGTACATGGGCTTAGAAGTGCAGCTAATATCTTGTCCAAAAGCCAGATTCAGGCAGTCGTCGAAAGTGTTCGTTCCCGGCTCGTGGACATTTTGCCAGCTGGCACGTGTTATCCTTTAGATATGAAAATACTCCTTGAAGATTACTATCAAAAGCTAATGCAAGAAGACCTTAATCCTATCACAGTAGTGAAGTATCGGCAAATACTAAAAAGCTATAGCAAATGGCTTTTCGATAAAAGTGAGGTCGTACCGGATTATATTCTCTCCTTCACTCCTCAATCAATATCCTGTGGAGCGTCGTCAACATTTCAACCCCGCCAGCCCCCAGTTATTTTAAAACGGTTCTATATCAACGACAGCTTTAACTACATTACCAGCTATATCCGCGCCTATCATCTCTTCGCCATATATCGTCTTAGTTTCCCCAGGGTTGAATGTCGAGATATCATTACCCCATTCTAGCGAGAACCCATCACTATCAAGGAAATTGACTTCAATGTAAAGGGTTAATTCCTCAAAGTGCATATTTTTTATCGTGACCTTCCATGAGAAATACCAGTAATTGCTTGATTTCTCTGTTATGATGTAGGAAATGTCTTCAACAACCTGATATACGTGGCTAGGCTGCGTCGGGGTAGTCGTTTTGGTGACTACGGTTGTTTCTGTGACTGTATCTGTAACCGGCGGGCTGGTAACAGTTACTGTTGATGAGTCAACCATTGTTGTTACTGTTTCAGTAACAGTTACCGTTTTCGTAACCTCAACCATTGTGGTAACAGTTTCCATTACTGGAGCGAGGGTAATCGTTGTTGTTATTAGAACTGTTTGAGTGACTAGCCTTTCACCACCGCACCCGGCCAATCCCACTACTAATGCCAGGATGAGGCTAACACTGATTAGGACTATCTTATTCATTTCTACTTCCTCCCTTTATTCACCTTCTTCACACACTATAATAGCACCCATTTACCCCGTGTCAATCCTAGTGCTTAACCCCGCCAGCCAGTTGCTATGGGTATTAGGGGTTTTGACAGCCAGGGGATATGGATATACTAGGGGTAACAAAGCGTCGTTGGACAGCGTCTACAGGTCAGTCTCCTTTACCACCACGTTGAAGGAGGCCAGCTCCCTGTCTTGAACCCAGTGTCGGTAATCCCTCGGCTGGTACATGGGCTTAGAGGTGCAGTTCCATCGCCCGTGGCGGACAGGCCTTGAGGCACAATCCGCAGGCAATGCATTTGTCATCGTTGAAGGTGACATATCTGGTGATGGGGTCGAGCTCGAAGGCTCCGGTGGGGCAGATGGTTATACAGGCGCCGCAGTGGGTGCACCTCGTTTCGTTGCGGAGGACGTTCTGCCCCAGCGACTGAATCCTTACCCCGGCTTTGGTCAGGTACTTAATGCCACTGTCGTAGTTGACCTGTTCGCCCCGCAGTTCCAGCACCATCAAGCCTTCCTCGTCCGGGATGATGGAAGCCTTAAGGATGTTGAATTCGAGATCGTAGTCTTTAATCAGCCGGTATACTAGCGGTTTTTCTACCAGACGGCTGGGGAAGTGAAGGACTATCTTCTTTGACACAATCATTGCCATAACCTCACTTTAGTTTCTCTAGTCCTCTATCGGGCGCTCCTTAAGCGGCCGGAAGGTGTAGTCCGACCCGGCGCCGGGCAGGGGTGCTACCGGGCTGGTAAGCAGGAAGCGACCCTTCTGTATCCACTCCTTCAACGTGGTGGCGATAGCCACTGCCCGCGAGTAGCTGGATAGAGAAGCCGTGGGCACCTCCTTGCCCTGGATTAATATCTGGCCGCTCTTTAGCTCGGCGTAGCTTACCTCGGCTAGAATGTCCGGCTTTAGCTGGGGATATGCCTGAGAATAATCTATCACCGGTGCCAGAATATCAGCGTCGGTTACTGCAGTATATGCCAGGATTTCCTCGGAGAGTATCGGGATGGGTATGCCTATGCCAACGGTAAGGGTACAGCCATAGCCTAACATGCTGGTGCCTACCAGCCACTGTGGGCTCATCTGCTTAAGGTCGCCGATGAGAGATAGCGTGCCGGCTCCCTTCTTGGGCACACCTTGTTTAGTCCGCGGGACGTTGGGGTTGTGCTGTGTTCCCTGCCAGGCAACAAAGCCGATGCCGCCGCCTAGGAATACCCTGGTGCCGATGCCGATAGTCTTGTAGAACGGGTCATTAAAGAGCGGCGATAGCTGCCCGGCACTGGAGAAGTTGGCGTTACCCAGGTTGGGCTTTAGTATTCCCATATAGGTATAGATTGTCTTGTCCGAGAGGTTGACGGCAACATTATAATTCTGGTAGGCGTTTCTGAGGTTGAAGAGCACCGCTTCATTGATGTCCTTGATGTTAAGCCAGGTTTCGAGCTTCTTCCTGGGGTAGCAGTCGGTGCCGTAGGCGCTGGCTATCAGGCGAATATCCTTGCCAGCTACCAGCTCCTCAATGACATGCCCGCCGCCGTAGTTGAACTCGCCGGGGAAGACCCGGTTTCTAGGGTCGTCGTCGGGCAGGGCATTGGCGCCGATAAAGATATCAACTGCCGCAAAACCGGCGTAGGCAGCGACATCGTTAAGATAGGCTTTGCCACCGCCCAGCTTTATCCGGGGACTGGAGTGCCCGATGTTAAGGTAGGCGCCGGAGGAGCACATAGGGCCGAAGGTGCCGGTGGTTACCACATCTACTTCCTGCGCCGCCTGTTTTACCCCCTTCTCTTTGACAATGTCTATTATCTCTTCGGCAGTGGCTACTACCGCTTTGCCCTGGCTTATCTTATCGTTTATTTCGTCAATCGTCTTGGGCATTTTGTATACTCCTCAAACAGTGTCTGTCAATGGCTGGGAAAAACCTGAACGGCCTGAATAGAATAAATAATAGTATCAATCACGAAGCTTGTCAATTGACGTCATCGGAGGGACGATTGCCAGCAGTCCAAATAGTAAGCAATGGATGCATTTTGAAAGGAGTTGACAGTAAAGTGTGCTGTTAGCATAGGCAGAAGAACCAGGGCTGTTGAGGGTAATTATATAAGAATATTACCGTGCTATTGACAAAAGTCAATAAATAGGCTATAAAGTAGCAAGAAGTCATTTAAAAATAAAGAAGGCTTCAGATAATGGTGGGATGAAAAGCGTTAATAGGACACGGGAGGAGCTGGTTGAGGAACTGGAAAATCTAAGGGGATATATATCCCGACTGGAGAGGATAGCCGACAGGCGTAAACGGGCGGAAGACAGGATAAAACAGACAGCCAAGGAGTGGGAAGCAACCTTTGACTCTATCACTGACATGGTATCAATACACGATGCTAACTTCAGGCTGATAAAGATGAACAAAAAGTTCGCCGAGACCTTCAAAAAGAAACCAGAGGAGCTAATCGGGAAACCGTGTTACGAGATATTCCAAGAGGCGGCAGAGGCGATGGCCGATTGCCCTTATAAAAAGCTGATGGCGACCAAAGAGACGGCAGAAACGGCTAAGTGGGAATACTATGAAAATAGACTGGGAATAAATCTTGAAGTTACAGCATCGCCGTTATTAAATAAAAATGGTGAGATTATCGGTTGTGTCCATGTCGCCAGAGACATAACCAGCCGAAAGCGTATGGAGGAGAATATGCTCATCACCGACCGGCTGGCTTCTATTGGCGAGCTGGTGGCGGGGGTTGCTCATGAGATTAACAACCCTTTGACAAGTGTTATCGGCTATCTGGAGTTAATAATGGGGGGGAATGTGCCTGATAGAATAAAAGAAGACATAGCCATTGCTTACCACGAAGCTATGAGGGCCACCGAGGTGGTGAGTAGCCTGCTTGCCTTTGCTCGAAAGCATGCACCGGAAAGAAAGCCGACCAACATAAACGGCGTTATAGCTACGGTGCTGAGACTCCGTACCTATGAACAAAAGGTGCACAACATCAAGGTAAAGACCGTTTTTGCCAAAGACCTGCCGTTGATTATGGCTGATGCTTTCCAGATTCAGCAAGTATTTTTTAACATTATTATAAATGCCGAGTATTTTATGATTGAGTCAAATAATAGGGGTGTCCTGACCATAACCACTGAAAGGGTGGGGGATATAATAAGGATATCTTTTGTTGATGATGGTCCCGGAATCCCAGAAGAGAATCAAGGACACATTTTTGACCCCTTCTTTACTACCAAGGAAGAAGGCAAGGGGACAGGGCTGGGTTTGAGTATCTGTCATAGAATAGTAACCAAACATGATGGGAGAATATACGTTACCAGTGAGATGGGTAAGGGAGCTAAATTTGTCATCGAACTGCCTGTTATAACCAGTGATGAAGGGATGTCGTAGTGATAAATCCCGGCATAAAAGGGAAAAGGATTCTGATAGTTGAGGATGAGCCCACAATCTGTGAGGTTTGCCTGAGGGTTCTTACCGGTGAAGGGTATGAGGTGGAAATCGCGGCTAACGGGCGGGAGGGCGAGAGCAAGCTGAAAGAGAAGGACTATGACCTGATTATTATTGATATGAGAACACCAGTTATGGATGGCAGACAGCTATACCAGCAAATAAGAGAAAAGTACCCGGAGCTAGTGGGCCGGGTGATAATGACATCGGGGGAGCTGGTGGGCAGTGATACGCAAGATTTTCTGGAGAAATACGACATACCGTTTTTGCCCAAACCGTTCACCTCTAAAGAGTTAATAAGAGTGGTCGAGGATGCTTTCGAGAAAAGGGGGGAATGACCAGAGAAAGAGACTACCAAAGTATGTCTTAGAGTACTATAGTTTGAATACAAATAGGTGGTAAAAAGGACTAAAGGGGGATTTAAAAATAGTTTAGTATAGGTTAGATTATAACTTACATTATACCAAAAGGGTATATGGTGATAGTACCGAATTGACGTAACAGAGGTGACGGTATGGATGTAGGCGGACTGCTGAAAAGGATGGTGGACAAAGGAGCATCGGACTTACATATAAGGGTACCCAGTCCACCTATTTTACGTATTGACGGTGAGCTGGAGGTAATGCAGGACTTGCCGCCGGTTGCTACCAAGGATGTCGAAATGGCTTTTGAGCGTATTGCTACACCGGAGCAGGGGAGCAAATTGCTCAAGGAGCTGGACATAGAATTCGCCTACAGCGTTCCCGGGCTGGCTCGGTTCCGGGTCAGCGCCATGCGACAGAGAGGGACGCTGAGCATTGCTTTTCGGGTGGTGCCGTTCAAGGTGCCGACTATTGACGAGCTGGGGGCGCCTGACATCTGTAAGGAAATTGTTCTCGAGCCGAGAGGCATCATACTGGTTACCGGTGCTACCGGCAGTGGTAAGTCGACCACTATGGCGTCAATGATTAACCACCTTAATAAGAGCATGAGGAGCAATGTAATAATCATTGAAGAGCCGATTGAATACCTGCACAGCAACGAAAAGTGCCTCATCGCCCAGCGGGACATCGGAGATGATACAAAATCCTTAGATAACGCATTGAGGCATGCTCTCCACCATGACCCGGATGTCATTGTCATCGGGGATATGGGTGA
>SDBU01000516.1_pt1 | contig 53527 bp, 72 predicted proteins | sample 2277071 | NCBI WGS metagenome assembly SDBU01 (sample SAMN10397929, study PRJNA504765) | marine sediment metagenome | isolation source: marine sediment core GS08_GC12, 126 cmbsf | place: Arctic Ocean: Gakkel Ridge, Loki's castle | collected 2008 | reverse complement strand
CTTGCCGTACGGCACTGGGCTCTCCAAGAAGAGCGGGGTCTACGCCTAGTATCTGTTGTCCTTGGGTTCCTAGGGTTGCAACTATAACTTGGACGATCTGCTCTCGGGCTGGACCAGGAGGCATAGTACGAACGACCTGCTCTAAGCGAGTCATTTGTCGTCGTAGCTGCATGGCCTTCATGTCCTTTTCCGAGACAGGTAACTTGAAGCCGAACCGCTGAGCGAACCCTTCCGCAATGTTGTTGGCCTCTTGAGCATTGTTTCGGAACCGGGCGTCCATATAGGACCGTCGAGATTCTCTGATCTGGTCTCGCTGCTTCACCATCGTCTCTAGGAGGAGGGATTCTTTCTCGATGTCTCCGCCCTTGATCCCCATCCCGTACCGTACAATTTCCCACGGTCGGTAGTACCCCTTGAGGGTTCCCTTCCCACTAAACAGGGCTATCCGTCCATCGGGGGCAGGCTGGTCATAGTCCGCATAGGTCCTATCAAACGCCTTTGAAGCTACACGACCCACGTTGCCAGGGACACCGGGAACGAGTCCCATAGCTCGGAACAGGGAGGTGCCGCCTGGGACCAGGAGAGGGGTGGACCGGGCCAGCTCTGAGAAGTCCCCAGATCCCAGACCCATCGCTGTTGCTCCTATGATCTGGAAGAAGGGCGGCACGATTGGGATAGGAGCTAGCACCTTACCGGCTGGCTGGAAGGTCGGCAGGGCACCTCCAATAAGTGCATCCCCTACGTTCCAATTCATGGTGTCACCAAGCTCCATGGCTATTACGGAGCCCGCGATCATACGGGCGAACGTACCGGGGTTCAGGCCCAGCCAGTTCATTGCCTTGCCAGTGCGGGGGTCAATCGCTCCAGATCCCAATGTCATAGCCGTAGTGGTCACAAACTCCAGCATACGCAGAGGGAACTGGGTCAATTGACGGATCAGTGGGCTCTTGTCCAGCAAGAAGAAAGGCGTGTTCTGTGGTCCGGTAAGAAACTGGGTCTTTTCTACCAACTTACGGGATAGTTCGATTGATGCGTCAAGAGGCATCTTGGCCCTACCAGCATGGAGCATTCCTGCTTCAAAGGTTGCCAACCGAACTGCGTGCTCAGACGTAGAAAATAAAGCCATCATAGAGCGGGATACCCTTTCTGCGATGGACTTCGCACCTTTAGCTCCAGGTAGCTTGCCAATCTCATAAGCGTTGATAAGCGTGTTCTCAAGAGCCTCCTCAGTCAGCGGGGACCCCGCCAGCCCGGACTTGCCGAACTCGGGGTACGCTGCACGGAGAGCAGCCTGATGGTTCATCTTGCCGGACCCATACCGGAGGGCAAAATACTTGTGACTCTTCCGCAAGGCCTCCCCTGCTCCTGCTGCTGCCGTCCGGTAACCAATGACAGGACCCGTAGTGAGAACCAACTGGAGCATGTTCTTGAGGGCCGACCCAGGGTTCAAGCCTAGCGTAGACAGATAGAAATAACCGGCAGTTTTTCTTTCAAGACTTGCCAAAGAAAATGCACCACGGGACGATTTCATACCCTCCGTGAGAAGTTTCATTGCGGGCTCCCCTAAGAGCTTCCGCATACCTGGGCTGTTCTCCATCTTGATGGCTAGAGTCTGAGTGGACTGGGACCACATCTGGGCACGTAGAGCACTACGGAATGTCCCCCGTCCCATAGCTACTGGGATATAAGTGTTCTCCAGAATATCAGCTTGGTACCGGGCGACCGGGTTAGCTTTCCCCTTAAACTTCAACTCGTCCAACATCTGGATGACCTTCTCGCCACCTCCCTTGACGGTCCAGGCATTCGTTCCCGCGAGCGTGTGGTTGTACTGACTAATGACCGGCATCAGCTTGAGGCTGTACTCTTTCGGTCGCACGTCAGCTAAGATGGTCGCTATCTTCTGTGCTTCGGCTGGCTGGAACATTGTTGGGTACTTAGCTTCCAGTTCTCGGAGAGGAGTCTTGTCCATCATACGGAGGGTGGAACCACGAACTCCTTCGATACGAGCAGCATGGATAAGACGAGCTTTCGAGAGAGCATCCAGACGGGAACGAGCTGCCACGTCAACTACGTCACCCATCTGGTCTAGGTCCTCAAACGAGGGCAGCATTTGGAAATTACGCTTGTAGACTTCGGGAGAAGCCCACGCCTGGGCACGGCGGGTAGCCGACCTGGCAAACTTCTTTGTACCCCCAGACTCCGTTAAGACAGCAATTAGTTTACGAAAATCCTCCTCGCTTTGAATCATACGACGTGGCCAATAGCGAGGTATCTTTTTTGGGTTACGAAGAAACTCTGCCATGGTGTCAAGGATGTCGTCAGAAAAGCCCAGCCCCTTCTGTCTTCGGATTGCTTCAAGAATACGCTTTCGACCCTTTATGTCAGAGAATACCTCAATCCACTGGTCGTCTAGCACCTGCCGAAATCCTCTGCCAAGGCGTAGTAATTCTCCCCCCATGTGGGCTTCGAGGTTTGGCATGAGGGTTCCGATCGCGTCAAGGGACCTCATAGTTTCCCCACTTCCAATTCTGATCTTCCCGTTTTTACCTTGGAATCCTCGAAGTGGCTCGTCTAAGCCATCCAGCCATGCCCCTACCAACCTTTGTTCCTTTAGGGAAGGAAGTCGCCCGGTTCGTCGCTCAAATGCGGTCAGTACGTCAGCGTACCTTGCCCCGTACTTTGTTCTAAAATCAGCATGGTCTTTAATGATTACACCAAACTCATCTACAAAGTCCACCTTCGAGCCCCCCCGCTTCATTCCGAGGAACAAACCCTGCATAGACGCCAGCTTACGGAGGATTGGGAACTTTGCAGCGAAGCCCTCAACTGCCTTGGCCATCTTGAAGATGTTGTTACCCGCTGGAACGGGGAACTTGTGGGATAGGGCTAATGACGCTATGAGTAGTGGATTGGTTAGCGTCTTGAACACCCGAGCGTAGGGTCCCGTGTCCAGGCCCCACTTACGGAGGAGCTGGTCCCTCTCCAGTGGGGTCAGTTCCTTTGGCTGGAAAGCCGCCCTCCATACTGCGGGGAGGTCCCCACTAAATGCTTGTTGTGCAACCTGCCCCGGTCTGTCCGTAATACCGATCCCACGAACCAGGGGTTGGGGGGTTAATGCTACGTTATCAACCGGGGTCATCGGCGACCTCCTGGTTGGCTAAGTTGAGTGAACAGTTGGTCCAGTAGAAACTCGACATCCTCGCCCGACCTACCTCTTGGTTGGACACCCTCTTGGGCGTCGGACCCAATCCTCCGCTCCGTGCTAGTAAGACTACCTTCTTGACCCCCGGTATCCCCTAAGATACGAACCACCTCGTTAAATAAGTCCGGTTCGTATCTCTGCATCACTACCTTGCGTCGAGACACCTGCTCCTGCTGATCTACGGTATCCCGAATGAATTCTACACTAGAAGAAGGACCTAACTCTTGGAACCCCTGGAGAGCCAACTTGTCGGCTCGCCCTTGTCGTCCAGCGATGTCCCCAAGCCTCTTAGCTTCGAGCCCAAGGAACAAACCTATTGCTCCAGCCCCAAAAGCTCCTTTTCCTAAAAGCCCAACCGCTTTACGCCCAAATCCCCCCGCCAGCCCAGCTCCGCCGCCCTTCTCTAAGGCTCCTAGGACACCCTTCCCTATTTTGGGTATCGCTCCTTTGTTTGTATTCTTGAGCATCCGTACCATCTTTTCAGGAAGCACCGCTGTGTTCTGTCTCTTGAACAGCCTGTTGAACTGCCGCACCCAGAAGGGGTCCTCACCCCGGCGAGCCACAACCGAGAAGGCTTGATTTGATCCAACACGTGCAACAACCTTCGGGTCTACTTTCCGTAGGTCCGCGATGAGCCTCTTCCCGTTGTCGTCAAGAAAATCCGCGTCTTTAGCAAGATCATCTAATTGTGTTATCCACTGGGAAGCCAGGTCCCCCTTCTTACCCAGCCCCCTAACCGCCGCCTTAGCCAATCGGTGGCTCTCCTTTGCGGCCTTCAACGTGTCCGTATCCATAGAGGACGTTATAGCCTTAGAGAACCCATCAGCATTCAAGACAGCCTCCCCTCCAAGGGATTCTATACGAGCAACTGTCTCTGACGGCATCCCTTGGACGGCCAAGTCGTCAAGGAAGGTAGCCCAAATGTCGTGAATAGTTCGACCCGCTCCCGCCTCACCCACCGAAAGCTGACCGTAGCGGAAAAGCTGTTGGTAGGCACCCGGGGCGACCGCTTGGTTAGCATCACCCACCAACACCTCGGTGACTTTTTCCGCAGCCCCGGACAAACGGGAACGAATCTTCCCCCGTCCTGCACTTGCCGCACGCTCTGATGCTCGTCGTATCTTCTTCTGTTTATTTGTTTGTCGTGGCATTTCTTGTTATCCTTACTGTTGGGGTTGCCCGGGCTGTTGGTTCGGGGCGAGCGGAACGGAAGGTAGCGACTGTCCAAGTTGTCGATGCAGTTGAGACAGGTCCCCCGCCCTTGTGGGAGATGACATCCGCGACAAGTCTGAGGGGGAGACCCTGAGCCGAGACGAAACAAAATCTAACAGCTCGGAATCAGGCGTAGTGAAGGGGTCCCCTTGTTGAAGGAGGGCCTCTTGACTCAACACGCGGGAAGGGATCTGGTTAGCGGATGCAAACTTTTGGTTTACATCTTCTCTCCCGGCTTGCTCTGTAGCTGCAATAGAAAAGGCCCGACGTTGATTCTGTGAAGCCAACTGTTGAAGGGCAAGAGCCACATCAGCTTCGGGGTCCCCTTCGATGTGTTCAAGGAGGGCCGCTAGTCCCTCGAAGAGAACGAGGCCGCCAAAGAGGCCTGCTGCGGCTGCAAGAGTAATTGCCATGGTTAGTTTCCTCGATTACTTTCTTTGATGATCTGCTGGATCTCTTCTGGGTCTAGCTTCTTGATCTGTTCCGTCTCACCAGGGAACGGGATGGGAAGCCTGCCACTTCTTGCCTGTCTACCTATGTCAAAGGCTCTCTCCACTTTTTGTCCCCCGAGCATTTTGCTTAAACCTTTCCCAGTAACTCCCAACCCGCTAGATATGCCTCGGGCACCCATGCTTAGAAGACCAGGGATTTGTTCAACAACAACCCGAGGCACTCCTCCCTCCTTAAAGGCCTCTTTCGCGGGTCGGGCCGCACGCTCCGCTGGGAACTTAGCAACCGTGGAGGCAGCCTTGGCGTACGGGGACCTTTGCTCTTCCACCGCTGTCTGGTCCTTAAAGCCCTTCATGTCGGGGCTGGTAATTGGGTCCAAATGACCTGTAAGAAACCCCCCGATCTGTGCGGCTACGTCGGGACCTAACTCCCCGTACAACCCTATGAAACCGTCAACCATGTTCATAGTCCCCTCAAAATCCTGCTCCCGGGAATCACCCTCAAACTTTTGTAGTTGCCCCAGAGAAGGTCCTCCTTCGTTCGGGGACCTCATCAGGTCGGCCTGTAGTTCTCCTAGCCGAGCGTCTCTTTTCTGCCCCTCTTTTGTTATCCTGTAGGCATGGATGTCTAGTTGTTGTAGGTTAGAAATCCGTTTGTCTTTGAATTGCCGAAAGAGAGAGGCACCCTTCATACCTTCGTTCATTCGGCTCGCCATCCCCCTACCCGAGAGGATGATGTCTTGCATAACTGCCTGGGCGTCCACAAGAGAGATACTGCTAGGATCAACCCCAAGTCTCCGCAATGTTTCGTCCTTTCCCACCACCTCAATTGATTGCTCCACCAGTTGAGTTGCAAAAGACCCGCCTGTACCAGGGTCCGCTGCGTTCGCCATCGCGGTAGCAAAGTGCGAGTGGATATTGAAGGAAGCCGATTCCATCGCTTGAAGAAGGGCAAACTCCTCCTCGGATCTTGCTTCCCGCTTTCCGTCAAAGAACTCTAGCCCCATCTGAGCAAGCTCTTCCCCCTCGGAACCTCCCCCGAAGGTATGAACTAATGCCTGTCTCATTATGTATCTACCGGGGTCGTTGAACTTTGCGGGATCGGAATCGGATAAAAAGTCTTCTAAGGCAGCTTCGGTCCCTTGCAAAGCCTTGATGTTGTACGCCTTATTGAGGCTATTATGGACGTCCATCATCTTAGTAATTCTATCATTGTTCTCTATCAGTAGACGCATGGTCTTAGTTCGGTGTTCTTGTCTTAGGCTCTGACTCGTAAGGGATCTCTCTATGTCGGCGTCCACCAGGATGTCGATCATGGTAGTGGGGTTCCAAATGTTAGGGATTTCTCCTTCGGGGAGATCGAAGTTTTCCTTTCCATTAAACATCCCGTCTATCGGGTAGCCGTCCGACATCTCCAACTCAAATTGCTGCTGGAGAGACAAAGAACTTAGGGAGGCGATCTTGTCCCTTGGACCCTTCATCTCTGGCATCGGGAGATGGAGCGGGTCCGTCTGGAGATTCAGCACCGCAAACGGGTCTTCCGACTTGAGCATTCTTTCCATCTGTTCATTCTGGAGCCGAAAGGCAGCCCGATGATGTTTATCCCCAAACATACCGTCTCCGAAGACCCTAGCTTGCTTCTGGAACTCCATCCTTTTTGCCAGCATCCCGCGACCTTCCTCGCTTGCGAAGTCCCCGTTCCTACCCATCTCCTCAGTTCGAGCAGCATAGGTTGCCAACGAAGCTCCGTAGGTGGACCGATTCTCTTTCAAAGTATTAACTGAGTTAATGTACCTTTCCCGAGAGGCTTGTATTGCGGCCCCCATCGTTGCCGCCTCCCGGGCAGCGTCCCCCTGTAGCTTTGAGTTAAGCTCCTGCTGCTGAACAGCGAACTCCTTGTCCTCCGTTCGTTCGGTCGCTCGCTGGTTCTCCGCCCTATCACGTTCCAACCCCCGTGTAACTTGATTCGCAACCTGAGTAGCTGCACCACCCCCAGCTTGGGCCGCTCGTTGTACCTCTAGAGCGTTCTCCTGCTGTAACTTCTCGATCGTTTGGATCAACTTCTGCATCTGTAGTTGACCCTCCTGTTGTTGTGCAACGAGAGCCGCTACTGTACTATTAGGGCTCGACCTCTTACTTCGAGTAGCGATCGACGACAAGGCTGTTTGTACCGTTGGACTGGTAGCCACGTATTGAACTCCTTATACTATCAGCCAAAAGTGGGGCTGGGGTTAGAGACATTATCCACAGCGGCGGCACCAGCACCAAGGAAACCTCCTACAAGACCAAACTGTTCTAAGCCGGCCCAAAAGCCTTCCGCTATACGAGAACCGGGGGTCCCAATCTGATCCTTGACTAGCATCATAGTTATTTGTTGTTGGACCCCCATCATCACCCGTTCATACTCTCGTGTTACGAGGTCCGTACCAATAATCATGGTTGCCGCAGCAGTGTCTACTGTGTTCAGAACCGGGTCTGTAAGGTTGGGCATGTTATCCAACAAAAGTTGATTACCGCTCATTTCTGCCTGACTTCTGACCCCCTCTAAGGTGGCCTGAGAATTAGCAAACGCCGCGTCCGCAGTTCCCTGGATACCCAGCAGTGTACTTGTTATCTGTTGGCTAGCAACGGTGGCGTCAGCAAAGGCCTGCCCTTCCGCTCTGCCAAAGGCCCCCTCTTCACTAATAATTTGGGTTTGAAGCCCAGCCGTAAGACCTCCAAAAGTCATGGCGACATTCGCCTGTAACTGATTGAACGCTAGAATGTTCGCTCCAATCGCAGGAGCCAGGGCACTCGCCCCCGCCAACTTCGTTTGAGCGATCATGCTTGTTTTTTGAGACTGGGTAAGGTTGGGGTCCGATTGAATTTGGGCAATAGCAGAGTTTACGTTGCCCTGGATACCCTGAACTGCGGCTTGCATCACAGAGGATCGGCCCTCCATAACGGAATTCATCGCCGTCTCTGCCTTGGAATCTATATCTGTAAGAGCAGCAGCAGCTACGGTCCCGAACCTCTCATGCAATTTTTCAAACTGGGTTAAAATTTCTTCGGGGATCTTTGCTACGTCATCTAGGGCTGTACTAAGACGGGCATCTAAATCGTCTTGCCTCGTACTAAGATCATCCTGGATACCTTCGATCCTCTCCCCTGTATCCGAGACCTGCCCGGAGACACCCGCCGCGAAGTCCTCCGCGTTGGCCTGGGCTCCCAACTTTGCTTGAAAATCTGCCTCGGCATCCAGCTTACTAGCGTCTAAAAACTCCTGAGCCTGCCCCGCTTCTGTTGTTGCTCCTCCCGCACCTACCACACCAGTATCGGTATCCGTGATACTAGGAGGAGGCGGAATAGTTATGTTTTCTGCGCTCGGGGACTGGCTTCCCCCTCCCGTCGGCATAGGACCCTTCCTACCCCCAAAAAACCATCGCTCCCACGCATTCTTTCCGGGGACGTCGAATCCTTCTTGTGCCATTACGATGTTCCTTGTCGAGTCTGAACTTCGGATGAACTAAGCACGCCCTTAACCAGTATAGATTGGAGTTCCCAATCCTGATTTCCCGCCTTGAACTCCAGGAAGGGAAAGAGCCGTGTGCTGTGCCGATTAAGATACACAGCCGTTTTATCGGGAACGAGGTTGAAGTCCGCCTCAACGGTCCCCAATATCGTTCCCATCTGCTTGACCCCGAAGGTAAACTTCCCGTTGGTGTCTGTCGTTCCAGTGTGCCCTCCGAGATCGGAGAACGCAGCGATAAACGACTTTGTAGTCTTGCGGGTGAAGGGGTCCGGTCGACCTTCTGCACCCACAAGAACTGGCAGGACGAGTCGTGTTACCACTGGTGCGATCGAGTATCGGTCGCCAACCGCCGGAGTACCCGAGAGGGCTGGAACCGTCAATTGTATGGCACTGTCCCGCGAAGTAATGATGGCCGACTCACCAATAAGGTCCCCCGAGAGAATATGCATAGTAAACCCAGCACACCCGGTTGGGAAAGTTGCGGCACTATCGGCAATGTTCGTCGTGCTCGTTCCCGATGTAAACGTCCCGTTAACGGTTTCGCCTGAAAGGATGCCACACATGGAGCGGCCTGCCATCTCACGAGCACCGTCAATAACGTGGACCAGCCCGGAGTTCGTCACCCAGTAGGCTCTAGTAGCCCCGTCTGTCTTGACCTCCGGACCAGAAGTAAGGTGGGTCCAGGGTAGGTCTTCCAGCTTCGTTACCGCACCAGTAGACTCCCACAGGATATAGGCTTCTTTCTTAGTGGTGTTTAGCAGGATCAAAGCACCCACCTTCGCATCGAACTCTACGTGGATAGCCCCAAGAGAACCAGCCCACTCCGAATCGTCAAGGAGTACCCGGTCTAGCACCGTTACTGAATTGATAGCTCCTGTATTGCCGTCGATCTGTTTGAGTCCGGACGGTGTGACAATAAACAAGGAGTTGCCCACCCCCGTACACCCAAACCGAGAAACACCCCCAAGTCGAAACTGGAGGCGGTTAATTGTAAGACCCGACCCACTTCGAGTTACTCTATATACACCTGCATTGGTGACCCCAAACAAATGGTCGCCTGCTGGGTACAACCCAAAGAATATCTCGGCAGCATCATCAGGGCGGTATTGCTGTTCTGGCGGAAAGTTCTCGGGCTCGTTGGCGGTGAGAATTGACCATGCGATTGCTTCCGGAAGTTTCTCTGAGTCATCCCAATCCTTGTCCGGAGTAGCTGGCTCCTCAACGTCGGTGATCCCCACCAGAAGCCCGTCGTAAGCCTGGAGCCGCTTGAACCGGGGGGTTGGATGGAAAGCGTGAAGAAACACATTGTACTGCATCTGGGAGATAAGTCCTTCGTCTCCGAACCATGTAGTTTTGTAAGCGTTGAACACGGTACCCAAAATAGAATCATGGTCGAACCTGATTTGAAGGAGACCCGAACCAGTTTGGTACGTGTTCTTCTCCAGGTAGTCATCCACAAGGTATAAGTTACCAACGGGCGTGTACTTATCGAAGGGTGCGTTACCGTCGTTGACGGGGGAAGCCCAAAACCGGAACCCATCCACATGAGGTATACCCCAATTTATAATGCATGTGCGTTCGTGAGTGTTTCCCTTGATCTGATGAGTGGCACCTGGCTGATCGATTGGGAGATTCATTTCGTCAACAAAGTACCGGAGCCCAGAGTTCGGGGTCCCTAACGCTGTTTTGGTCATGAGTCGCATGAATGAACGAAGGTTATGCTTTCGACTAATGAACTCTACCGCAAGAGTATATTCTCCCGGAGGAGTTGTATGAGCAGTTGGCCCGTACACCTCGTTTGCGAAAGTATCCTCAGAGTCTCCCACAAAGCTCCCGTCGTCATCGGCATTGAGAGGGTGGCCTAGACACCGCCGAGGCATCAAACCCATAAAGCGATGCTCGAAGCTGTCGGTAACAAACTTGTCCCAGTCGTTGATCTTGTAATCCCAGAAGTACGCCTTGTTGTACGGCAGCTCTTTGTTTTGCCACTGAGTTACATTTGATGTAGTGTCTCCACTAATACATACATAGATGTACCGTCCCATCGAGGTAATATCAAACTGGTCGTAGCTAGTCAGTTTGAAGTCATCAAAGGAATCGTAGTCCTCAAGCTCAACTACGTCCGTACTGCCGTCGCTAGAGTCACGGTACGAAAAGTAGAGCGACTTACCGGTACCCCCAGGATTGTCACCAATAATTGCCAACCCCTTAAAGTTGTCGGCACTATTACCCTTCTGTACAGCCACGTACTTGACCAACACGATATTGGCAATTGTCGTAATTGTAGTTTGGGCTGATGGAGCTGGAACACCATGTACAGTCTCGTCCGCCATTCCTGGGAACGGGCGAATTGCACCCATAAAACGGCCATCCACCCCCGTTGCTTCCACCAACTTTGGGAGTGTCACAGCATGGGGATTGACCTTGGCATCCATTCCAGGAATCAATAGTGGGTAGGTCCACTTCCCAGTATCATCATGTTGCCGTTCGGGCATTCTACGTTGCCTTTGTTAATGCTTCGTACCAGTAGGTATCAGAACCACCTTTTACAATAAGCCACAAGACACCAGCTCCACCCCCGTCCCGAATAATAAATGCGTTCCCTAGCAAGTTTGAGGTCCCCAGGGCTGCCCGAATTTGTGCATCCGTAGGAGGGTTACCCACATTGTAGTTGATCACATGAAAGGGCACCGGCTGGATAGCGTCATCTTTTACTAGGGGCTCTGTTGCGTTTGATCCTGCTCTCTCGTCCGAGGGATAAATGTCATCTGTTCTGGTTTCGGTGCCCATTCTTCCCTCATCAGGGGGCGGTTGCTCATCTCCTGGTTCGCTAAACAAGGGACGTTGACCCCATTGGTCAGAGGTCGTACCCACCGTGTTAATGCTACGGGAACGAGTCTCCGGGCTATTTGGATCTTTCAGTGGTGCCCAGTGTCTTGCCATTCTATACCCCGTAGAAGCCGCCCCGATTAGTGTTGTCCCAAGTGTCCCCGTCAAAGTGGTGGGGGAACCGACCTTCCATCTTGTTCAGTTGCCGACGCATCGCTGAGAGCTTGATCGCATAGTTCTGGTTCAGGGTGGCCATCCGCTGGGAGTTGCCCTCTTGAGAGAGGATGTCAATCGCGGTACGGAGAGCCACAACATGCTTGATTGTCCGAGAGAAGATCGGCACAACCTCATACACAACGGTACCAGTGGGAGTCGTGTCCCAAGCCTTGGCAACAGTGGCGATTCGGGTCGTCACGTCGTAGGCCGTGATCAGCCGCTCCTCAACGTAGTTCTGGTCAGACGACAGGATACGAAGCAGCATACCCACATACTCGTTAGGCCGTTTTCCCAGGGTTCCGTCCGTAACGGAGGTCGGGAACGTGACCGTAGTTGCATCGTTCGATGATGCCGTAGCCTTGTGCATAGCGGGTTCGGAGTTCGGGATGTACATGAGTTCCAGCGAGTCAGTCGAGTCCCAATCTCGCAGGAGCCGTAGTACGTTGCCTTCCAGCTTCCAGCCATGCCCACCGGGGTTCATGTGCGAACCGGGCCACACCTCATATTCGGCTAGGCCACTGTTGCTATTGATCTTCGCGACCCGCATAAGCTCCGCGACATTCGGCGGGAGAATATAGAATTGGGTCCCGTCTACCAATGTGATCGTGTAGCGGACGATGATCGGGTGGTCGGTGTTTACATGAATGTCGGTCAGCACCGCGTCCATCCCGGCCTGGAGGTACTCTACTATGTCCCCATCCGTGTACTTTGGCGATTGGGACGGCTCATCCGTGGCTTTACGAACAAGCGAAACCACATCAGAGAGGAATCCAGAACCAGACAAACTGGAAGCACTGACCACAGCAGGAGCAACAAGGGTGTCAATTGCATCACGAATCTCTTTAAGGCTGTCTGTACTTGTATCAAAACCCGCACCCGCCATCAATGCTTGCCGCTCGGATGCGAACTCAAGACTGTCCGCTGCCGGATCATAGGTCCCCAACGACGACGGAGTCACGGCCCCCTTCGACATTACGGATCGTAAGTGGTCGATCAAACGGTTAGGACTAGCCGCCGAGAAACCACTGGTGATAGCCGTTAGTGAGTCTACCGCGTCAGCTCTCCAAATTTCCACGAGGTCGCCCGAGCCTGGAGTGAAGGTAAGAGCTGGACTGATAGTAAAGGATGGATCACTATCATCATAGTCATCTATCGTCCGGACATTCACCCTGCCCGTTGCTTTATCACCCGTTGACCATACAACAAGAGTATGACCGTTGTAGTTATCGTCGGCACCCCCAGAGGGTGGGTCGGTTGCTTGCACGAACACCTTTAAGGTGGTTGAGGAGGCAGTAGACGTTCCGCCCATAAGCATGCCCGCAGCGGTGCTAATTGTATCCGGTGCTACTCGGGCCACTTCGGTCACGGTAAGATTAGTTATTCCTGAAACTGATATGATTCCCCTGATCGTCACAGTTCCACTAGTGCAGGTGCCCTCTATCAGGTTGGCCATCCCCTCAAAGTTCAAGACATCAGCACCGGTGTCCCCCATGTTCTCGATTTGGAGACCGCCGCTATAGCCTCGAATGTGGACGTTTGAGTTTCCCAACGCTCCTCCAAAGTCGAGGATCGGGGCTGTGGACCCGGACACTCCAGAGTGGCAGTTGTCAAGATAGACGGACCCTACTTCAACCAATGTCTGGGTACCAACAATTCGACAACCTTCCAAATGGGTATCGGCTATGAGAGAACAGGCCCCCATCTGACAATTACGGAACGATTGATTTGCCCCCGTTCCCGCCATAATCCCAGAAACGTTAGCACCCTCAACGTGGATACCAACCATTGTCTCACCCCCAAGGGCCAGGGTCCAGTTGTCTCCGAAGAAAGAGTGCGTGGAAGATGTAGCAGCAAGGGTAATAGAGGAGCCGTTCACAACGTGAAAGTCACGTAACCCCAAACTAGCTGCTATGGTATAGGCAGCCCCAATTGTGCTTACAGGATTGTCGGCGGTTCCATCGACAAAGTTCTCCGTATTGGTATTGGAGAGTGCCGTATTGATATAAACACGACCATTCGCGTAACCCACCGTACGGGAAATGATAGCGTACTCTACGAGGATTTGGTCCACCAATAGTGTCGTTGTTGCCGTAAATGCAACACTACCGGTCCTATACCGAATTCGGACTTTTCCCAAATCTGCACCTGTACCAACATGAGCCGCAAACAAGGTGTAGTCATCTGCCTCTAGAGAGGTACTAGATTCTAGAGTACCAATCTGGTCCCAGGTACTGGGCCAGTTAAGGGCTTCTACAATGAGATTCTTCCCGGTTCCGCCCCCCTTATCAAGTTGCTGATGGGCTTTCACGCCTGTAGGAATGCCATCTCCACCAACGGTAAACTCATAGTACACATCGATCTTTTCAGTGCCATCAAGAACGGCCTGGATAGTGTGAGTAGTGCCGTCAAGAGCGTGGGTCCTATCTTCATCTCCCCCCTCATTCTCCCCACTGGTAATGACAAAGCCATCCGGGGATGCTTTAGGAGGGGTACTAATAGCCGCTCCGGTCGCAAACTCGACTGGTATGGTCAGAGCAATATCCTCAACAGCAGGGGCAAATCCGTCGCTGGAGGTTACCACCAGGATTACATCCGATGCCCCAACCGCAAATGCGGCGTCTGGCCAATCCACTCGGTAGAGACCGGGAGAAGAGGTGGCGTCCACCTCGATCATTTTGTTGTCGGTGTGTACTGTGTTGGTTGCACCTAACGCTGTGGCATCTTGCTTAGCAACGGGGACCTCCCCTGCTCGTGTGTACTGGAGGTCAAAGTTCGTGATGGTCGCACCAGTTTCTGGAGCACCACTTGTGTCGTCCACAATCATAACGTAACGAGTGACGTTAGTTGTACCTCGAAGGATAGCAGACATTACTGTTTCCCCGCTCTCTTATTGGCCCCGCCTAGTCCACCACCAGCGGATTGGTGGGCTCCTATGTCGCGGGAAGAAGAACCCCCCGCCACCTCAGCCGCATCGTAGCCCGCTCCTTTGGCGGGGGATGTCGCTTGTAGAGTAAAATCACTACCCTCGGTAGTAAACACGGGAGCACCTGTCACCTCCCCCTCAAAGGTCTCGTAACCAGGGTCGTAATCTGCCGTGTTAGCATTCACAAGGTTGTTTCGGGACACAAGCCGAGCCCCCTGGTCCAGACCTCCAATACCAGTTGCACAATCGTACAAGATGCTGTTTACAACAACATTAAGTCCCCTCTCGCTGCTCGAAAAGTCCACACCTACCGTGGTATCCTTAGTATCCCCGTCGATAGTACACCCATACACAATGTAGATGAAGTCGTGACTTCCCCCGACAAAATTGATGGCCTGCGTTCCACAACTAAAGAAAACGCAGTCTAGAATATACCCCCCGTTATTTGTTTCTACCCCATTCCCACCGTTATTTAGAAACCGACAACCAATCGCTACTACATGGTTTTCTGCATTGATCCCGTCCCCCGTATTTCCGCTAAAAAGGCAACCCTCAAAAGCCACTCCGTTACCTACTACTGCTCCAGCCCCCCCATTATTGTTGAACTCACAATTCTTACAGATAAAACGATCGGCGTTTACAACCCCTATTCCATGGCTAGTGGCATCCTCAAACTTTAAGTTCTTGAAAATGTGATAGATGCCCCCGGCAGCTACAGTTGTCATGGCCGAAGTCTGCCCGGTGGCGTCAATAGTGGCCTTTCCCTTATCTCCTAGTGTTGTTGTGTACCCTTCAAAAACGATGGGGGTATTGGTTGCTCCTCCCGCTGTGTCGATAGCACAAGTTTCTGTGTAGTCCGCCGTAGCCCGAACCCACACAAAGTCCCCGGCAGCATCAGTGTTCATAGCCTTATCTATTGTGAGAAAAGGCCCACTTGAAGAACCGATGTCGGACCCGCTCAGGTCACCAGCCGCGAAGTCAGAAGCGTTGCCGATCCCCGGGAGAGTAGAAGTTTCCACTAAAACAATGGTATTTACTGTGGAAGAGGCCACCTCATACAGGCCAAAGGTTACGCCTACACCACTCCCAACGTAGATTACGTCCCCGCTAGCGAAGGTATAGCCGTGCCCGTTTTGTGTAAGGGTAAAAGTTCCCTCTGTCCAGTCGGCAGTAGCAAGACCCGCCCCAATGTTGTCACGGCCATTATTGGTATCGTTGCCCGTGGAGGCGTCTACGAAGTACTTAGCCATCTATAGTACCTGCCCACCAGTGATAGGGGACGCAAAAGCGTAGGGGAGGGGCTTCAAGCCACGTTCGGCCATCTTTTTCTTAGACCAGTCCCAACGCCTTTGTTCCTCCTGGATCTTGTCAATCTCGTTCCGCACTCGGTCCTTCTCCTTAGAGATGAGACGAGCCTTCTTGACCTTCCAGTTGATAGGCTTCCAGCATGTCACGATCATATTGACGAGGTCTGGAGTTACCTTCTCAAACGCCATCCCGAGGTCCTCCATCTCCTCACAGATACGACGGCGTTTGTCCACCCAATAACTCAAAATCCATTCTCCCGTCTCCCCATTCCAAAACGTAAAAATGTCAGGAAAGGCTAGTCGTCGGCGAAACATCTTAGCCGTTGGGGTGTCCTTCACAACGTGTCTGTCTGGACGTATGATGGTCAACACTTGTCTCTCCCCACCCCTACCCCCTAACAGAAAAGCCGGGCCGGATTACTCCAAACCCGGCTCTTCTTGGGAGAGGGGAGGACTTTAGCCGAGCACCTCGGTGATCCCGGTTAGCTTCATCCAATTTTTGGACTGTGGCCCGGGCATCACGTTCCACTGACGAACGAACGGAGCCTCAACAAAGTCCGTTGTCGCACCCGTGGTTCCATGAGCGTGCTTGAAAATTCCTGACATTCCGCCGGTCCCACCGAGGGGAGCGACGAACTCTACTTCCGTACCGAACCGCGAGTCCACCTTCGCACCAGGAATGGGCGGGGGGACATAGCGAGTTAGACCACCACCACGAATCTTGCCACAGTAAGCCGTGCCACTATTCGCGTAGGTGGAGGTGAAAATCTCAACCGACCGAGAAGCAAAGCGGTACCGGAAGGCTTCCCAACCTGCCTCAACCGTGAGCGGCATACCATTACGATCGTAACGGAAGCGACCCGGCTGAGACGCAACAGCCGTATTATAGCTGTCAAGGTTATCAATGAAGCCAATCAGAACGCCCATCGTGGTCAGCATAGTGTCGATCTTCATCCCTGGAAACGACTCGAAGAACTTGGCAAAATGCCGATTCAAGAGGTTCTCAGTCAGAGCCGCATTCAGAGCAGACGGGACATAAGAACGGAACTGCGAATAGTTCCGAACATCAATCCCGAAGAACGACGTGACAGTCGAGCCGTCTGCGATCCAAGACTCCAGACCTTTTGGGGCCTGATTAACGGAGTCCTTGATGACGAAGATGTCATTGTCTCCACCAGCACCGTCGTAGCTTACACCGCCGCCAAGGACAGTGTCAACCTGGAAGGTGCCACCATCCACACGACGAACGTGGATCTTGTTGTCGAGCGGGTCCACGTTGTCAACCACAAGGAAGTACCCCGCGTTTCTCTTCGTAGTCCCAGTCGAGTCGTACAAGTCCACCATCATTCCAGAGCGGAATCGGTGTACACGTCCCGACGCACTCGTTCCCGAGATGTCGAAAACCATAACTGCCGTATCAGCAGACGGGCTAGTCTTATTTGCCACGTTTCCTGAACTGTCGCCGATGTCCGCCAGTTCACCCGTGCTAGACGAAGAACTGTAGAAAATCGCGGTCTCCTGCTGAGCGAGGAGGTCTGCTACACCCTTGAGGTTTTGGGCTACCACCGAACCGATGGAAGCGTTCAACTTGTCCGCACGCAGAATTTGGTGGGGCAGGTAGAAGTTACCACGGTGCTCAATAAGTGTGACGTTCGACTGAATGAACGCCGGGGCCGTAACCTCATCCACAGCCTGGAAAGACTGCGGGGTGTCGTACATGTTAAAACCAAGTGGCCCAGAAAGCGTATTGCCTCCTGCCACACTCTGGAACTTGGCACCACCGGCCACACCGGTAACCCAAGTTTTCAGAATTTGCCACCCACGCCCAATGCCAGTATTTCGCACTACGTTCATGCTCGACCGGCGGATCATGGGATAGACAGGGTCCAAATCCCCCAAGGACTCAAAGATTGTAGGTACAATCTTCTGCTCCAAGGTAAGTTGGATCGCATCAGTAATCGTTGCCACGTTAGTCTACCTTCTTAACAAACTACTTATTACTTCGCAGGACTTGGATTGGGCTGGACTCCTGCAGTCCATTCCTCTTAGGATTTGCCTCGCTCAGCCTGGGACTGGTGAAACGCCATGGTCTCCAGGATATTCTGCTCGAAGGCATCACCCTCAGAAGAAGAAACGTGGTCAGGAAGTTTGGAAGGGTAGACCTCTGTGTCGCCGCCACCCGGAGCTTGGCCTAGACCAGTTTTGGTCCGTTGGCCCGGCGTGCCGAGAGCTTGCAGGTGAGCCTTGATTTCAGGCAAGACTTCCGCAAGAATTCGGGTGCCGTCTCCGAAGTCACCAGCGAATGAGTCGAGTCGTCCTCGAATCTTTTCATCCACGTAGTTACGGATTGCCTTTCTCCCACCGGGAGTCTGGGCATCCATATTATAGGCAATAACTTCGTCTTTGTCAAGTGCATTTTTGACAATTACGTCAATTCTTGTTTTCTCGGACTCCCGTAGAACCCTCTGTACATCTGGAGAGAGTCTGGAATAGTCAATGGGGCCGTCCTGACGGGAACGAGTCTTTCCTTCCTCCTCCTCTTTCAAGTAGGAGTTTACAACTCTCCCGTCTTCGTCTTCTTCCTCGTCACCAAAAGCACGAGCTGCGATCTTTTCGACCTCGTCACCAGGCACCCCATACTGGGCACCGAGGCGACGGAAGGCGTCTATGTCGCCGTCCTTGAACACCATTTCTAGGTCCTCCTGGATGGCGAGAGCTTTTGAGGTCTCTTTTCGGACCTCAGCGGCCTCCTGGAACTTCTCCCGGCCAGCCGCTCCTGTCTGGGCCTCAGTCGTCAACTTCTCCAAGGTCCAATTCTCCATCTTGCCGTTGATCGTGACCGGGTAGGTCCGCGTCTGATCTGGGTGCGGTGCATTGGCAATAGCCGCAGGCACCTGATCCTGGGGGATGTTTATGGCCAAATCTTCGGACGAGTGTTGTGGACGACCTTCGCCGCCTTGATTGGTAGTTTCTGGCATTCTTTTTTCTCCTTGTTAAACTTGTTGCTGCTGTTGGTTAAGTAACTGTTGCTGAGCCGCCGCCGTTTCTTCTGGGGGCGGTAACCCATCAGGGAAGTTTTGACCCGCAAGTATTTCGAGGTCCAACTTCCACTCTTCAAACTTTTTCCGTACCTCCTGGGATGAAAGAGAGAACTCTATCTTGTTCATAAACTCCTGTAACTTCATAAGTTGAACGTCGGGGTTCTGTGTATGCTCCCCAATATCCAAATTACCAGGAGTCTGACCGTCGCGGAACAGAGTAATGATTTGCCAAGTTGCCTTCCGCCAAGTCTCCCAAAGCTCGCGGGGAGCCCCTGGCATATCTAGGTTCTCCTCCATAACGGTGATCCAGAACCGTGTCGGGTCCACAAGTTGCATGGAGAACAACTCTTTCAACTCCTGCTTCCGAATTTCACGATCCCGAGGCTGCCGGTCCTTGATGTCGACCTTGATCTCCCACGGTTGTGGGATAGGGTTCTCTGCCAGCTTCATATCACCTGTTTGTGGGTCGAGGATGACACCAGCGATGGCGTCGTCTATCGTCGCCAGTTTGACGGTCTCACCCGGAGCCAAGCGTTCCTTAGCCACTTGTAGCATTCGGGAAAAGACACCCGCATAGGCATCGGCAAGTCCGTTCGAAGGAAGACCAAGACTGATATTACCAGTGTTGAAAAGGAAGCCGAGGCCAGCAGCAGAGTCAATACGTCCACTTGTCTCTCCTCTGAATTGCGGGCCTTGACCCGACAGTTTTTCCATGTAACTACCCGCAAGTTCGGCCACCTTAGCAGGCATAAGGCCTGTATTCGACGGTGCAATCGTGAAAGGCATGAGGCTTGGGTTCAAAGGGTCAGGTTCAAACTTCTCAGCCTTGGGCCGAGGACCAGTCCTCCACCTCTTAATATCGATACCCGAGGCCCCTGGAATAAACAGGGTCCCAAACATATCCAGTTCTTGGATGTTCTTAAAGAGAGATGAGAGCATCTTCTCAATCTGGTCGTTCATCGGCATAAGGGGAGCAACGAAACCCCGTGCAAACATCTTCCCGATGTCTGTATGACGAGCAACATGAAGGGGGCAAAGAACCCGTGTACCTTGTTCCTCAAAGTTCTCGTCAATTAGGATGGTCTTTCCAACCTTGACTATAAATCGAGCTACGAACTGCTGAGTGTCGTCATAGATGTAGATTTCCTCTAGCGGCACATAGAGCCGTCCATCCTTTCGAGGCCCAGGGCGATCGTAAAAACCACCCCCGCCTTTCGAGATGTTCACCCCCATCGCATCCTGTTTAGGAGTCCAAACGGCTGTTGCACTAGAAGCCGATTCCTGCCCATGACTATCGGGGGGACCCCCACCCCATGGTACATCGCGAGCGTCCATCCGACCCTCGGGACGCTTGAGGTCAATCTTCTTATCAAATACGTTTTTCATTCGCTCATGTAGCCAAGGCAGCGGCACCCACCGCTTACGAGCAATACCCATCAAGTTACCAGTGCCGTCGACCCACGAAGGAATGCCGCGTAGTTGTCTAGCGGGAACGACTTCGATCTGATCCGGCATATCAGAAAAGCCGGTCTCGATATGGTTCAGGCCCACTGTTCCATGCTTGAGGAACGGGATGAGAGTCTGCCGTTTAATATACTCTAGGGGGAGAGGAGCGGAAAGAGCACCCAGAGTAGCAGACCCTATAGCTGCCTTCCGTAGAGCGTCAAGCGACTCCCCCTTCTTCCCAGCTACAGGGTTGATCTCCATCTTCATGTACCGACCCATTTCGGCCAAGTACAAACGAGTGATCTCCTCGTACCTCATCTCCAACTCGCCCTTGGCGTTCTCGAATGCAATAGACAGATTGCCGGACCAACGGTCCATTACTTTAAACCTTCGGACCCCCGCCAAGTAAGCATCAATTATTTTGTGAGTCGTGACATGGACATTAGCTTCTTGTTCCGCCGGAATAAGTTCGGCATCCAGAGCGTCAACGAGTTCGTTTTCTTTTTTAGGGAGGGCCAACCGAGCCATGCTTGTCTCCTACGGCATTTTTATCTCTGTGCATCCCGGAGGAGGCCACTGGGTATCTAGAGAATCTTGCCAGGGATCTGCCCCCTCCATGTCTTTCTCATCGAGGGTACGCCGGTGAGTCGCAGCCATGTCGGCCTTGCCGTTGTTTACCATGGCCATTTCAATCATGCGATCCGCCATCCGGTCCGCTGCCCGACTCTGGTTCTTGATCTGGCCGTCCAACAGGACCCGCATAGCTTCGATTCTCTTACTGTTGATCGCCGTCTGTCCCTGGAGCACCTGGAGCAACTTCGCAATCCTGGAGTTTTGCTCCACCATTGTCACTATATCGTCTTTCCAGCTCATCGCTAGCCTCCTTCAATTCTGGCAAGGACCACTCCCGACATCCACACTTATAGATACCTGTGGGCTTACCAAACTGATCCACAATCCACGTAACACCCCACCCGCATTTATCACACCCAACAAGCCACTCGTAGGGCGGACGATTATGAATTGTGTACTTAAATGGCATCTCTTCTCCTCCTACCTAATCCATTGCCGTGATTCGTTCACGTTGTCCATCCACCAATCCTCACTGGGACCAAACTCGGCCTCAGCTTCATCATACCTCGCCTCCTGTAAGGCGTACAAGTCCTGGTCCGAAAGGTCCGACGCATTGATACCCGACATAAGCGGGACCCCAAGAAACTCAGTCTCCCCCTTCTTCATCTCCTCCACAAGGTTCACCGGCTTGTATATATCGGGAGCGGACCCTTTATGCTGCTTCCCGATAGCCTGGTGCATAGCCAGGGTATCAATGGCGTCATCGTGGTCGAGAAGAGCCATGTCCTCCGTAAAGTTCTCAATCTCGTAGAACAGGCGTGCGAAGCCGGGTTCCTCACGTCGATCCACCGGCAGCTTCATGCGGAAGTGACGAAACCGCCACTCCATCTGCATGATCTTGTCTTCTTTCGCCATCTTTGGCGGGAACTTGAGAGGAATGACTCTCGGAATAGACGTATTGGACGGGTACATCTCCGGCAAGTTATCTCGTACCCGTTCATAGAACTCCGCCAAAATTGGGTATGCCTCCACCCCAATCAAAGGCACCTCCCACTTGAGAGCCATACGATACACTTGCCGCAATAACTCTTCCGGCCTTACTCGTCCAACCCAGATGTCGAGGGAGTAGAGGGTGTCTCGGTGTTCGTGGCTGTTCTCGAAACCCATGGCATGGACGACCGAGAAATCGCTCGTTGGCGTTGTCGTCCTAGATGAGTCAACCGTGATAAAACGACGCATTCCGGACACAACACCGCTCCACTCTCGATGTTGTACAATGGGCACCGGGAGTTCCTCTCCGTCCTCGGTCTTACGAATACCCTTGAGACAGTGCGTAACACAAATCGCACGACTGTTGAGGGGATCGTTATAAGCCGCATCGTCTACATCCTCCAACCAGTAGGTGTTCAACTCTGGATGAATTGCCAACACACGGTCGGCAGCAGTACCCGGATCATTCATGTACTGAGCGTTGTAAGCCGCAACACCCAGCCGTCGCTTCTCAGTTACCTGCCACTCTTTGTCCATGACCTCCCAGTTGAGGTCAATCACGTTCATCAGAGTTCGGTTCCAGAACTCCTTGATCCGGCTGTCCGTCGTCGTGTAGAGCCAGTAAATGAACATCCGACGATTATACAACGTCCCAATAATACGGATTGGGATAGAAAATCCTGGTGAACGTGCCATGGGGTAGATAGCGTTAAAGAAGAACTTTTCAAAGTTCTCTCGCAAGTCCGAAGGGGTCTGAACAAGATCATCCGATTTCTCCACATCATCCAATACGATAAGGCCCGAGGGTCGCACACCGAGGGAAGCCCCCGTGATGGGTATCGCTCGACAAGACGAACCATTAGCCAGGTCCATCCGCGAGCCTCTATTCCATACCCCTGAGCCACGTTTCGATTTCAGGTTCCCAAAGTCGTTCCGGAGAAGCTCGTTGTTCTCGATCTCTCCCATAAGCCTACCAAGCCTATCCCCACAAAACGCCTGGGTGGCCAAGAACAAGGCACACTCCCAGTAGGGGGTGGTAATCAACTTTCGGAGAACTTCCTCTAGGTTGACAGTCGTCTTGCACGTACCACGAGGAGCCGCGTGGACCAGAAGGTCATGGCTATGCCAATCCTGGACCCATTGGTAATGGGAAGCTGGACTAGCCGAAAATCCAGTCCTATACCATGCGGGTCCCCTCGGGACCAAATACGTCTCACGGAAGTAGGCCCACCCGGCCACTTCAAGTTCCGGAGTCCCAGAAAGCCCTGCTGCGTTGACCCGAGCTAGACGCTGCCCCTCGTCCGAAAGGTCAAAGTAATCGTCCGGTAAGGGAAAGAATCTAGAGTCCTTAAAGACTACGCTTTGCACCTAACAACCAGTAAAAGAGGACCAAAACAAAATGACCGGGCCGGCATCGAACGACCATATTCCGATACAGTCGTTCCATATGTTATTTCACACGGAGAGTTCCACCAACAGAACTGCCGCCCGTTCCGCATACTAAACCAATCCCACGTAACCATCATATTATTCCTTAAGACCGCAACCCCGATGTGATGGGAACGAGTCATCCGTCAATACACGAAAGTGCAAAGGCTGTGAACCCAGCAGTTGCGACCAGAAACGACATAACATGCTTTACCCCAAGAGCGTGCCCCAGTTCCATACTGACGACCTTCCTACAAATGGAGGTCACAAATTGGGGGTCTTGGAGGAAGCCCTTAAACCGGGTATTGAACTCAGCCTGGAGTTCCTTGGGCCATCCGTTGTACCCTGCATGGCGGTGGAGGCTATTACTAATAAGCCGCCTCCAACGACGGTGGACATCATTAGTTGCCATAAATGCGTTCACTTCCTGGACCAACTGTTGTGTCTGAGCGAGTTTCGGGTCTACAGGCGGCTCCGGGTGCTCATCCTCAGCCACGGGTACAACGGCGATCGGATCGTCCCATCCGTCAATCGGAGGATCATTGGCAAACTCGCCCCTTGCTGCCTGATCCAACCCAGCCTGAACTGCTGAGTCGTAAGCAAAAGAATCTTCTTCAAGCTGGGTTGGGGGCTGGGTCTGGTCCGTGGCCGGGCCGAGGCTCATTGAGGTCGCCGGGGGTGTGGCGGCGGGCACGCTTATTTTTCTCCCGTCTTTCAAGGTAACCTGCCGCAGCCTGGGCTGCTTGTTCTCGGGCTCGCTCGATCCGTCTGAGGCGGTCGAGGGAGGACTCGGCTGTGGCACAGTCGCGGATGGAGCCGGGGTCGGAGTCGGTTGCACGGCGGGGGATGCCTGGATCCCACCAGTTGGTACGCTTGACTCCGGACTCTCCGGGGACGATGGGCCTCCTTGGCAAAAAGCCTCCATCTCCCCCTGAGCCACGTTCCTTGCCGCAATCTGGGTCGCCTCCGTTATGGCTCGCTCCGCTTCGGAGCCCGGAGACGGGGGACCCATCACAGCCAACCTTGTCGGGCAGGACGGTTGTCTCCCGGAGTCGCACAGGGAGGGGGCCGCTGGTTGAGCTTCCTTCCCGCGCAGGTGAGACAGGATCTGGCTGATCCCCGTCTCGATGTTTGCTACTTTGCCCTCCAACGACTTGACCTTCTCCGCTTCCTCCAGGTTGGAGGGGTATCCCGTCTCCTCGTTCATCCTTTGCTCCTTTAGTTGGCCCTTCGTCATTGTGCGGGCCTTGCCTATGTGTCGTGGTTGCGTCGGACCGTTCGACGCCATGTAATGATGGGCGAGCGCCATCCCCTCCGCTGCTACTACCCCCGGGTCCACCATTTGTTTGTGGCCCCTCTGATCCACTATCGGAATCAGAGCCTCTGGGTTGTCTTGGAAGAAGGCTTGGTCCTCCCCCACTAGAGCCATCATGTCGTATACTACTGGGTCCATTTCCGGCGGTGCTGGCATTTTTGGTGACCTCCACATCTATGATTTCGTCGCCCCCAGCCTTGGAAGCTCCTTCCAATAAAGCTAGGGTGGACTTTAGCCTAGAACTCCCCTCCTGGGTAAGCCTCATCTCCTCCACGTTATACTCGGCCTCCGTGCCATCCTCCAACTGCTTTTTGAGGGTTAAACGATCCTTCAGGATCAAGCCCCCCATGACGAGGGACTCTTTAGCCTTTTTGTCTAACATCGAGATCGCGGCCATCCGCTCGCGAGAAGTTGTTATCGGCTCTTCAACAACTGATCCGTCCCGATGCTCTATGTGCCGTATGTCCTTGTTTCGCACAATGTCGCACAGGACCTCAACCATCTCCTGGACTGTCCAATTGTTTTCTTGGAACGCTGCCGACAAGGTGCCGGGGAGAAAGAATCCCGTCAGATTTTCTGACCCCCCACAGACTATTTCGTGGTTCTCCGTCTTGATTATAGCAGGTTTTTGGTCCGATGTCAAGTGCCTAACCGCTTTCCCGCACGGGATGGAGGACCTTTCTTTAGCTCCCTCGCGATGGCCACCACCCGCTCCCTAATGAGCTTTGCCGTGATATGGCCGTACAAAACCCCGGCCAGTTCCTGGTGGGCACGCACGAGGGCCTGGTTCCCGGCAAAGGCGGTTGGGAGCATGGCTTCAAACATGGCCGACTCAAATGGATAGAGACCCAGATATTGCTTACCCCCGGGCTCGGGGGTGATAAGGGGGAGGCCGAACTTTGCACAGAACCGGATGACGCTCTTTTCCTGGATACCCCAGTCTGCCGCGATTCCATCCACTGATACTAGGACTACACTAGAGCCTAGCTTTATTCTGTGAGGTTGCATTATTAGAGTCGTCTATTGACCGGAAGCTCCACAGAGCAGTTCCTACACCTATAACGGGGGTACAAGCCCTCCTCCACCGTTAATGGTCTCATGTACCTCCAGTTGTGCCACCCAATCCAACACCAAAATCGTCTCATAACCTACCTCCCATCTATACGGAAAAGGAACCCGCACACTTTGCACTTTAGGTACAGTCCCCAATACTCCCTCAAATGACAATGACATGTGGTATTCATCTTCGTCTCCCTTCTGTTGACTGCTACTACTACTACGCTTTGATCCCCCGGCCCTAAGTGGTGGAAGTAGCAGAAGTAGCAGTGACATCTTCCCGTCATACTCTTTATAAAAGAGTAGTAGGTAGTTCTCGCCCCTCTCGCATTACCGAGGATCTATTACATCATTATAGGAGTCCTAAACCCGAAAGTCAATGATCTTCTCTGATAACTTTCAGGGCCTCTTCTAGTTCGGCTCCTTCCCAAACTTCTTTAGCCTTTGCTTTTGGGGGCCCAATACCCGCCCCCTCATCTAAGCAATAATCCCATTTGTCGTCATCAGACCAATCCCGTTTATTAACCGGTTCTGGTAACTGCTTCTTCTGCTGCTTCTTCCACTCCCCCAGTGTTTCTAACATCAACTTGTTGTTGATACCTCTCGCACACCCCCGACAGAACCAGCCTCTCTCATCTATGGCCTTCTGGATCTCCTCAATCCCGTACCCATCCCTTGCCAACCTAGTTAGGGGCATATCTCCCCTTAATTCCAACAAACGAGCCTGCTTTCCGCACTTTCGGCACCCATCCCTTAAAGCAAGTTTTCTCGCCTCTCTCACAAAATCCTGGACCTCGTTATAGGTCGCTACCATGCCGATCCCTCCCCCAAAAAAGAACTACTTCTTCTACTGCTTCCTCTTCTATTATAGCAGTCGGGAGACCCGCGGTCAAGCCTCAAGGGATCGGATCAATAGGTTTGTGAGCCTCGTGAAAGAGGACCGGCTCTAGAAAGAAGTTTGGGAAGGAACCACTGTTACGCTGCGTGATGAGATACTTACAGTTTGGACACGGGAAGTCAGCCATCCGGTTCTCTTTCACCTCCAGCAACTTCTCCCCGGCACTGTTCGTAGCCGGATCAAGGCGGAGGACTAAACGGGCCGACACCTCCACGTTGTCCGCTCTCCTTTTGTACCTTTTCCAAGGTGATAGCTGGGCCAATGTATATTGAATAATGCACTCCTCCACTAAAATCCGGGCACTCTATCAGGCGGGCTTTCCAGTCCTGCTCGTCTGACTCGTTCCCGTCACAATTAAAAGTATCGTTACCTGTTCTTCTTTCCGGCTGCAATGAGGGCATTAACTCCCTCCAACTTACGTGCGGAATTCCCAGGAAGAAGGCTTTCAAACGGTTTGCGACGTGATGCGGGAGTGGAGGCAGGTTTGGCCTTGCTTCCCTTTTTCTTCCCCTTACTACCGGACGGATTTCTCAGCCGTTGCTCGACTCGATTCGCCGCTTTGAGGGCTTCTTGATGTCGACCCCGCTCTGCTACAGACAGCACGGGATCGTGCTTCTCATCCGCCTTTAGAGCAGCAGTAGCAGTTTGTCTTGCTATACCTGCCGCCTTTAAGCGTTCTCCTCTTACACGTTCGTCCGCCTTCTTTGCCACTGTCGGAAATTTAGGTTTAGGCATCAACGCCTACCTTTCTATGTACTTTACCATCCCAAAAGCTATCAGCAGTGTTGTGGCACGAAGGACATTCTTTATCCAACTCGGTTGGAGCGGTTGTATAAAGCCTCCACGAAAGGATTCTTCCACAATTAATACACCGCAAATTTCTTGGAATATGACTCTTCACAGACTCGGAAGGAGAATAATCATCCAACTTGAACATAGTCGCAAATGGAACGAACTTTGGCTTTTCAGACCTAGGTCTACTCTCACTTCCAAACATAGTTAGCTCCCTTTTCTCCCTTGGTCTAGTAATTCCATAAGGTGAAGAAGACTGTGCCCTAAGCTATCCTTGGCCCACTTTAGCTCTTGCTTCTGGTTTTTCTTCCGCTTCTTCTTAGCACCCGCAAGACTATCATTTACAATCTTACCAAAAGAGGCTTCGCTCAAGGTTGTAGCCATAACATATTTCTACCTAATGCTCCCAGCCCAATCAATCTCGTTCATCCAGGATGCAGCGTGAACCTTGATGTGGCAGTTGGCACACAGATCGTCCCATAAAAGAGGTTATCTAATGCTCCCAGCCCAATCGAACACGGCCTGCGAGAGCGTTGCAAGTGCTCGTTCCTTCTTCCTCGTTCGGTCCTCGACCCCTTGTCTTGCAGATGCAAGTCTACGATGCTTGGGTCGATTCTCCGCTCGTCGAGCCGCCTTCTTATTCGCGTTGGCATCCACAAGCCCGCCTGCTGTACTAAGTACCGCTCCAACTATTCCACCACCACCACTGCCGCCGACCTTCGAGGCACTAGTCCCGGAAGACTTCTTAGCCGCAGCTTTCTTTTTCTTTTCGTCTTCCTCCTCCTCATCCTTTTTTTGGTTAAGGCTAGAAGAAGCCAGCGAAAGTGTACGTCCTGTGAAAGCCATAATGAACTCCTAACTAAACTAAAGCAGCCCCACTAAGAGCAGCTTGTTGGTCTCTGTTTTTCTTACGGGAACGAGCTATAGAGTCATTCCCTAGTATTTCCGCTCTCCTCCCGTGAAGATTTTCTCCCCCTTGGGATGAGGTGGATTGACCCGACTGGAGGGTCCCGGTTCCTACTTCTCCCGTCCCAATAGTCTGAGGTACTCCTTGGTTAAACGCCCCCCGCGATCCTTGAGTATTCGGGCCTTGACCAGGTTTGTGTGCTCGTACCCCTATATCGGTGCCAGTTCTAGGTTTCGAGATTGCGGCAGTTCCTCCTGGAGCTGTGGACCCTGTTCCTCGGGGACCATTTGCAAATTTCCCGCCGGATGCGGCGTCGGTAGCCATTGAAGTTTCAGATGGCATGTTGGCTGTTGCCGAACCAGTAGCACTAGCAAGGGCTTGTGCGGTACGCCTTCGGTTAATAAGACGCCCAAGAGCACCTAATGCTAGACCAGCCATAGGGATTAAGAAGCCAGGCATTAGCCTTTTGCCGCCTTTTTTGTTATATACTGGACCCTAAAAGGGCCTAGCCAGTAGTCTCGACGAGTGATATTTACGTTGCCACATTTTATCACCTTGTGGTGACACCACATTCTCCAGTCTAGGAACGTGATGTGGAAGGTCAAAGGCCCAACACCCAAGATTAAAGACGTATGGACTACACCCAATGGACCAAATAGTTTCATGCTTTCACCTTTTGAAGTTTAGGGTCTTTCATCAGTTTGTCTAGTTCCTCTTGGACCTCTTCTGGAGAGGGCTTCTTGATCTCTGGTCTCGGCAGAGGCTCAAGTGTATCTGGGTCGAGTTCTCGCTCCTCCAGCCAGGTCTTGTGGTAGGGCCTCACAAGGTGCAACAACTGCCGAGTTTTCCGGAGCCACTTGTAGAACTTAGTGATCTCACTTTTGAGTTCCGCCCTTGTAATTGGGGACGAAGCTCCTACTCCTAACGGGTCATTAACAGTAGCCTTTACACCATGGACACTACAGCTCGCCGCTAAGAGTAGGAGCCCCATCCCCATGACCACCTTCACCATCCCAAACTTGCCATGCCAGAATTTCCAGCTGGGACACAGCATCATCTAGCTCTCTTTGTTCTTCTGAGTCTTGTGCCATCCTAGAATCTCCCGTTCTTTCCGCAACCGCAGAGCCCGTTGGATCGGGTAGGTAAAGATCACCCCAGTTGCTAGGAGTCCAACAATGATTAGGGCTGGAAGCGAGTTGTCTCCCCACGTCATGTTGAGTCCGGTATTCTCGTTGTATTGTCCGCCCTCTCCAGCACCTTTCATATCTCCTCTAAGCTGTCCAGTTTTGGGGTCGTATTTGAAGTCACCCCTCCATGCATCGAGGGTAGCACAACCGACCAGAAGAGGCAGGATGCATCCCGTAAGAAAAAGGAGTCTCTTTTTCATGCCTAGTCTTGGGGCACCACAATGTGGAGGCCGCCCTCGTCGCTGATCCGCAGTTCGTAGGAGTCCTTCTTCGTCTCCTTCTTGTAGCACGAGTCCATCGCAAGTCCACCGAATATGAGGACAACCAACATTGTACCAATTACGACCGGCACTGTAAGCTTGAAAATTGCGTTCTTTATCACCTTGGGCTCCTCATTCGTCGGGTTCCTCGTTGATCTCTCCAAAGGTCCAAGGCCTGCTGGTCGGAACACCCAGTTGAACGAGTAATCCGCTTAACCTTGTTTTTTTGGAGGTGCTTCTCCGACCAGTACCGATCCTTAGCAGGTCGGGTGTCAGGGGCCTTACTTCGTTTTCTGGATTGCTGGTTTGCCATCTTTTCCTCCGGTCTATTATAGCACACAGGAAGGGGGAAGTCAAGTGGAAATCTAGAATGGCTGGCCACCTCTCGGTTGTTATAACGACGGCATTCCCGTCCCGCCAGCATTCTAGATTCCCGTCTGGCTCCGGTCTATTATAGCACCCACAACCCCAAAAGGCAAGGACTCGTTCCCGTCGAGGGGCTGAGTGAGTATGAAGAGAAACTTTAAGAGTCCCTAAACGGGGGAAGGGTGACTTTAATACGTGAGGTGCCATTCCACTATAATGAATCTTCGCTGGGGGCCGATAGGGGGCCTACATATGGTGTCACGCCCCCCTCCACCCACTAGATGTTGTGGTCTACGTGATGGGGAACGGGGGAGCTGGGAGAGTGATCGATCATGTGACAAGTGGGCACTATTACCCACAGTGGGTACTATTACCCACTTATCCCCCGACCCGTATTCTCGCCTGCCATTATGGCAGCATGGACATGGAGGGGGCCGGTAATGTATGGAAGGGCAGCCCACTACAGCCGACACGAGCGTAGACTGCCACTATGGCAGCCCGTAGTTATGGACACTGCCGTTATGGCAGGTTCACCTAGCAGGTCAACGGGAACGAGTCTCGCGGCTCACTCTGTTGGGCCGAAACTTTGGCCGAACATCAATCCGTTGGAGAGCATCAACCATTCGGCGTCTTGGAGTACTCTGTCCACTCGGATTGCTAGTTGCTCTGCTTCGTCGGGCAGTAGGTCCGCATCATCTATTGCACACTCTCTTACGACCGCTTGAATATTTTTGACTAGACCCATTGTTCTATTCCTCCCTACCACTATGGCAGCCTAGACATTCAACAATGATGCTCTTGGCAGGCTACGTTAACATCAGTAGCAATGAAATAGCGGGCTCCGGCATCGTTCCCCACCCGTGCTGTAGCTATGATGTTCTTACACCTCCGGCATACAGCCTGTAACCGTCGATATCCGTCTGTCCGTCGCCTACCGTACACTATCGTTATTCGGCCATCTAGTTCCATCGTTATTTCTCCCTTGGTAGGTCAACGGGAACGAGTCTCGCGAGCGTGCGTCGGTTGCACTCTACGCGAAGATCATGTTGGTCAGCTTAGCGATCTGTTTCCGTAGGGAGTGTATCTTCTTGACGCTAAGCCCCCTCGCCCTTGTAACCGCTTCCGCTCGCGTAGGGTACCACTCTCCCTTATGGAAGAAGGACATAGATCCGTGCTCCCTTTTCACACTTATCATGGTGGAGTAACCTGCAACAAGGGTCGCGTCCTCCTCTATAATCCCTTGTGTCAACGCATACTTTGTGATATAAACTTTCACTGTCTCACCCTCCAACCGGCCCTATTGCCGGCACCTAGAGTATACTATCCGCCCGCTCGCTTGTCAAGGGCAATTGCCGCTTTGACCGCGGCCATGTAGCACCCGTCGCTCGTCAGATAGTACGTCTGCCGGGTGCCCTTGAGCCTAAAGCCTATTACGTTGGGAGGTTCAAGCGAGACGATAACCTCCCTATCTTTGCCCTGAGAGAAGACGGTCCCAAATGTCTCACGCTGTACAATCTGCTTTAGCTTGGTCATCCTATCATCTTTCCCACTAAGGCCATAAGGACATTAAGCTCACTTTGCCACTCCATAAGTGTTTTCTCCCTCTTGCTCGGCTCTTGCGGCTCATTTGGGCACCACATAGCCGACATCGGTAATGCCGCAACCAGCCAAGACACCCGATGAATCTCTATGTGTGCTTCTTACACATTATCGAGCTCCCCTACGTTACCGATTCTGTCTGCATAGATCAGGGTGGCCGATTCGAGCGTGACGGATAGAAACACACACTCTTGCTTGAACGTAGATCGCACAATAGACGCAAGGTCGTCCCACCATTCGTGGGCTTCAAAGTTCCATTTTCCGATACTACATTCGAGTATAGACAGCGTGTCGAATATCTGCCCTTTCTTTTTGTCCAGCCACCAACCCTTACCAGCCGTGACGGTGCACCCACCCCATCGTCCGATGATCTTACCGATGATCGGAGCGACCTCTAGTTCGTTGCCTGTTGGTACAATGAGCTTCACGTTGTGTCCCATGGTTAGTTTTCCTCCCCAAAGGTAAACAGGTGAAGTGTGTCTCCGTCGCGGGTTACCTTGACGTATCCTGATCCGTCTCTATTGACGTGGCACGTTGTAAAGGTACGCCACGTGTTTGCTTCCCCCTCACTACTTACACTCCCAAGACGGTGTGTAGTTTTCGTCCTAGTCTTATCGTACCCGATGGCCTTAGCTATTGTTGCAGCCATAGTATGTTATCTCCCTTAGATTGTCCACCGACTGTTTCGTTGAGGTACCCGAACGCGGGCTCCCTCCTTATTACAGTTCCGGCATCGGCCCTGAAAGTAGGTCGAAGAGTAGTTGTGCCACCCAAGCCAACATAGAAGTAATTTCATGGCAGTCTTTCCTTGTTGCTAGGTCAACCCACCCCAGGTTGACAATCAACTATATCATACAGGGAAGCAAGAAGCAAGGCGGGAGCATAATTTTTTTATGCTTGACAATTTGTACAAGGGGGGACTATACAATGTAGCGGACGCTGCTGGTTTGGACACTCCTCCCTCGGCTTCACCCTAGTAAGGGAAATTAGGCTTGCCCTCCCGGAGGTTAGTAAAGGAAATTAATATTAGACGTGTGACTATGACCGCAAGAACGAGTGCCAATCCGCCGGTGTCACTCCAGAATACCAACGTCCAGCCTGCCGTGTATCCTGCTAGGTTCACGATTTGCTGTTTAGTCTTATGTTTGAGGGCTTAAACAAGATAGAACATAGTACATTCAGCCCCCACGCTTGGAGGAAAGTGAGCGTGGGTAAGCCGAACAAAGACGGACACAACCAGTTCCACAATAAATATGTTGGAACCGCGAGGAGAGCTAGTAACCCCGTCCCCAAAACCATTCCCCCGATACAGGCACCTGCAGCAATAGTAAAAATCTTCCCTATCATCCCTTTAGTCCCTTCACGACTGCTATGGTCAAAAGTAAAGCACCGAACCAGTAGAGGGCTTTCCACCACGTACCACGGAAGCACGACTCCCCACAACAAACCGCTTGCAACACCAGCATAGCACCCTCAGCCCAGGTCATCTGGGAACCCCCCTAAATCTGCGAGGGCCTGTTTTATGGAAGCTCGTGTCATTGTCCCTTCACCTTCACAAGCAGGACAGTCATCCCATCCATACCCTTTGTCAATGTCTCCAGCACGACCGTCTCCTTCGCACACTGGACAGTCCATTAGTCATCCCTCCACAATTTGTCTTGCTGTTCCTTGAGAAACTTGTCCACGTCCCGTGTCCCGATCGGCTTGTCGGCTTCACATGTGGGAGGCAAAGTGGTATGCCTTACGTGCTCGAAGGGTATTGGGCTGCTGGCGAGCTCGTAATCGTTAGGGGTTGATTCCATCATCTCCCTCTCCGCTATCGCATCCAACCGGTCCAGGCCCCGGTTCTCCCACAGTTCCTTCATCCGTCCCATAATCTTCGTCCTCTTCTTCATCGGCATCAAATATGCACGTTTGGTCATACCACGCATCATCTGTGTCTAGAACGTCAGGAGCACAAATGATAAGATGATTTTCCTTATCAAAGGTTACTTCTGTCTTCTGTGTGAGCAAAAGTAGACACCTCACACAAACTGTAAGTAGGGGGCACAAAGTGTGGGGGTCCACTTTCAGCTTGCTGTATAAAGCTAAGGTGATTTTTTCTAGAAAATCCTTTTCGTGCCCATTCTTCAAAACTGCACCAAGGGTCGTCATAGCAGATTGGACTGCAACAACACTAGCCACCCCACCCAGGCTCAACATTATGGGCTGCCCGGTACCTGGATTTTCACCAATTTGAGCATCCTCAAATTCGTCCATGTCGCCTGAGCAGCGTTTGTGACTTATACTTGACATAGTTCTCTTTCCGCGGATCGGAGAAAGTAAGAAGCGTGACTTAGGAGAGCTTCGCTTCTTGACACGGCCACTTCGTCTACTACTCCATGCATATACCGCAAAGAGGTCCGATTTATGTCAAGGTTCTCTCTTAACTTTTTGATCCGGGGTAGAAAGTCTGCCGCGATCTTCTCTCCCGTAATTCGATCCTCGCTCATCTTGTTCTCCTCTCAGCTTGTTCCCGTTTCTATGGGGTTGTCTTGTAATTCCAATATCGCAGGCCAGTGGGGATTCCTTTTCAACCAGGATTTTATGGACCCGGTAAGGAACACCTGTCCTTCATAGTAGGTTGGAGCACCGCGAGGGTGGTAGCATACTTCGTTGGTGTCCAGGTTTTTGACCACAACTTTTTTGCTCAGTACCTCGATCCTTTTATTCTCATGGAAGAGAAACAACTCCGTAAGCTGGGACCGTTGAGGGTGGTGCCTAATACATAAAGCGGCTTTGACCTCTTTTGTGTCCCCATTAGGAGCGTACACTTTTAGTTTAGCGGGAACGAATCGTCGAGCTATCATTTCGGGATTCATAGTTGATTCCTTTCCGTGTAAGTATATCCTTCTAGGATTCTAGAGTCAAGAGCCCTCAAGAGCTTTTTTCCCTGTCCGATAGTACCTTTACAGCTTCCGCTATGAAGTAAGGGTTATCGGCAAGGAACTGAGTGAGAGCTTCCCCCAAGATGACAACGATGTCCTCCTCGCCAAGGGAATTATGTCCGGTAATCATGGCGTGAAGACACTCGTGTATCACTATCTCTACCTTACGGGAACGAGTGGCGTAACGGATGACCCGGATAATGTTTCGTTCGTTGTCTATGTCCCCGGAGGTCTCGGGTCCGAGTTCTTTACGGGTGCTCATCTTGATTTTGTAGGTGTGGGCACCGATCTTTACAGAGCGGGGTAGCATGTGGGTCCTCCCAAGAAAAAAGACCACCGGCTTGTCCGGCCAGCGGTCTTAGGTCACTAATCAAAATTGGTTCTACTTGTCTTGAGTAAGAAGTCGATCGAGCTTCTTTTCGATCTGTTCTAGCCGGTAAAGAATGAGACTCCTGTCCTTAGTATAGGGGGACTCTAGGGCAATCTGTTGTGAGACAGCATCCTTGGTAGGAAAGGTCGCTCCCACGGTGGCCAGCACCACTAGAAGAGAAAAGAGGCACCCCACTAGAGTTGTTAAAACCCTGTCGGTAAGGTTTTTCATTACCGATCCCACCCGACAATCGGGACATTGTCCAAGTCGTCCCCGCCCGCTGTAGTGACAACTGAGACCCTCTTTATACTCAAGATGCCCCCAAGGCTAACCTCTACTGACTTTGTGTCGGCGATCTCGAAGTGGCCGGGTCCGTCGTCGGAGCCGCCTCCAAAATCGGTGGCGTCCGAAGAGTTGAGCTTGACTCGGATAGGGTTACCGTTACCCGTGTTATTGTACACTAGCACTGGACGAGTGTTGCCAGGGAAGGTTACCACGCGGGGAAGAGTGGCACTACCATCCGTTCCCGTCGAGACAACGGTAGGAAGAATGGGGGTCCCGGTTCTAGATTGACCCATAGTAAGCTCCTTGGTGTTAGTCTAATGCACCACGTATAGCAAGAGACCTACTGCCGGATGCGGCAACAAGGGTCCCCGTGAACTCCGTTCCACCTGCTCCGTACTGGACGCCACTCGTCACGTTTGTTACGCCCGGCTCAGTAAAAGTACCTGTAAACTCAGCGGCGTTCCCGAAGGTTACTGCGTCTTGTACATCACCTACAGCCGGGGCATCAAAAGTACCCGTAAACTCGGTGTCTCCTGCCCCAAACTGGACACCAGTCTCTACGTCTCCCACTGCCGGGACAAGGAGGGTCCCCGTTTGTCCTCCGGAATCAAACGTTACGCCCTTTTCTACGTCTCCAACAGCCGGGTAGTCAGCTACCGAACCAATGCCAGCAGCACTTAGGTCATCTAGAGCATGTGCTACAACTCCTGCTGTACATACACCAACACGGCCCACTTGTGTAATACTATTATCAGACGTGCCAGCCCGGAACACACCATCGACTGAGACGGCTTTGAAGTCGTCGGAGATCAAAAATTTTACGTTGTGACTCGCACTTGATAACGTAATGAGCCCACTTGCGAGTTCCGTCTCCGATCCTGAAACGGTTTTGAAGATCTTAATCGACCCTACGCCACCCGCCTCTACGTAGGTTGCCATGTAACTGTCGACATCGGCAAATGCGGTGCCTGTTGGTGTTAGCCGAGCATATAGTCCGAATTGTCTAATATTGACTACTGTTCGGACAAAGGAAATATCAATTGTGTACTCGTTGCTGACTGGGTCAACCGCGTTGCGATAGACCCGAGATGGAGTCCCCCCCACTCGCCCCACTAACTTATTAGCCAAAATGTCTGAATCCAGGGTACTAACACCATTGCTTAGGTTAAACCCCAGCTCTTCCCACACACCCCCCGTATCTGGAGTGTGGTTTTGTAACGTTACGGCGTCGGTGTCAGTAAAGGTATCAGTGAGAAAAGCCATCTAGTTGACGCCCCAATTACGGGCCATCGCGATTGATCTAACGTGCATCGCCTTGCCAGCGGCCGAACCTTCCTCGATTGCAACTCGGGGAAGTATAGCCGTACCAGCGACGCAAACAGGACCTACAGCCACTTCCATTTCGTTAATGAAGAAGTGAGGTCTCCGTTCCTTGTCAAAATGAATCGCCAAATGGTATACAGTTGTAGCCTCACACGTAATGCCGCTATCCATGATGGTGTTAGTTCCGCCGACACTGACCGCACACTGCCACGTAAGATCCGTCCCCTGAACAGCAAGAAATTGGATTTCGTCGTTGTCGTCTCCTGCCACTATCGTTGCCGGAGTTGTAAGAGCTAGACCAGCCCACCAACTAACGGTATTGGCAAAAGCACTAGTACGAATTACTGCTTCAAAGTGGGTCTCATTCTCGGGACCCCAATTATATTCCCGAAAAACACTTCGATTGTCAGCGCCCGCCGAAGGGAACAAAATGACTTGATCGAGACCGGCACCCTGCGTAGTCAGCAAGAGTCCATGATCGTCAGCGTATGTAACAGCACCATCGACCACGTTCGTGCCAAACAGCTCGAACTGGCGATCAGCTAGTGCCGTTGCCGTAGCGTTCGCCACAACTAGTCCCTGTTGTCCTGCGTTCCAAACCCGGGAAAGCCGGTGAGGGTTAATCATATTTCTCATAACGATGAATCTCCTGTTTGGTTGGTGCTTACGCGACCAGTTCGCGGCTGATTGCCAGCTCACGGACGTAAATCTTACAAGCCGCGGCTGCACTACCAGCCTGTACACCAACGGTCGGTAGGAGGTCAATATTAGTTTTGAGAGCCGCACTCACGCCCACCAGACGCCCGTTGATAAAGCATCGGCAGACCCGAGCACGATCAACATGAAGAGTAAAGTGATACACCGAGCTGGCAACTACTGGGACCCCGGTGTCAATCGCCGTCTGGTCAGTGGTATTGATACTAGAGGCGATCTGCCAGTTTGTATCTGTACCCTGGAGGTACGTGAACTTGATCTGATCGTCGTCCGTAGCCGCGTCAAACGGGGATGGCATCGTAAGTACCAGTCCGACCTCAATTTCCATAAGGGCCTTAAGAGCATCGGTCCGAATAACTGCTTCATACCTGGGCAGGTTGTTTGTGGTCCAAGCAATCTCCCGCCAGAGGCTAACATTGTCGCCCGCTGCCTGGGGGAGCATAATCACCTGATCGGCTCCCGCACCAGCCGTCTCTAGGGCCAGGCCCTGGTCAGCATCGTAGGCACAGTCGGCATCCGTGGCACTCGTTCCCGAAAGCTCAAAGTCTTTGTCTTCCAGAAGAATAGCATCAGAGTTGAGACCAACCAAACCGGCTTGTCCGGCCAGCCAATGAAGTTCGATTTTATTCACGTTTTTGATTAAGGACATCGGTCGTTTGCTCCTGTCTAAATAACTCTCAAGCACTGCAGCTCTACGACAAACGATGCAGTGGGGTTGGTTCCAAAACTGTCCGCCTGTGAGGTCACTTTGACCCGGAGGCCCTCGTTACTGTCGATCACGGCTGCGGTATTGTCCACAACAGTGAACTCTCTCACGTCTCCAGCCTCCATGTCGCCCAGCCCCTCCATATTGAGGACGGCAGTCCACACTCCGCTCCCGTCACTATCTTCCACAGAGGCTCGAATATAGCCATAACCATCCCGAAAGTCCTCGCTCCTATTGGTAAAGCAGCGGACCTTTACTCCAAGAACCCGAACCTTGTACGGCATCCCATCCGAAGTGAAGGTCTTCGTGGTGGTTTGTGCAGCGTAGGTCGTAGTATGCGTAGCGTAGACCAACAGGTTGAAGGGTGCCCCGATGGCGGTGTTTCCATCCGCGTTGACCAACCCAGCCGGGCTATGCTTCACAGCACCTGTTGGTACTTGAGTCATAAGCCCCAGTACGTCGTCGTCAGCCGATAACCGGGTATTCCCACCTGATTGTCCTAGAATAGTTAGCATTTTCTTACTCCAAAGAAGGAACCGCGTAGAACTCGACCAGGACCAGGAGTCTTCCAGTCACAACAGAAGTCGCAGTTGTGATCGCAGCTTGTAGAGCCACTCCTGCTTCAACCATGTGAGCAGTATAGTCCGTATTGTCTGCGAGGGCTTCCCATTCTGCAACAAAGCCACTAGAACCATACGCTACAAACTCACCCACGTCATCTGCTGTAACTGGGGTGAGAGTGGCAAGAGTGTTAGGGCTGGAAGCCTCGTCTCGAACCGTAATGACAACCGTGGAACTAGAGAAAATCTCCGTTACCCATCCCTTAATAGACTTGATGATAAGCCCGTTCTTGTTCAGAGACGCCGGAATCAGGTCTAAGTAGGTGCCTGCGGAGACTCTACTTTCGTCAAAGTCAAATTCAAGCATCGCAGCTTGAAGATTGACGATCTTACCTTCAACCGCAGCGTTCCGCGTTACTGCGTTGGCTGCTCGTGCTTTAAGACTAGCGGGAATTGTAATGTCAGCCATGATTTCTCCTACTCGTCTGCGATTACTCGCATGGCGAGAATGAACACCTTAACGGTAATAGCGTGATTAGAGCTATTGGCGAGGACTACCTGAATCCGGAGACTCTCATCTTCGTCAATAACACAAGCGTCCTGGTCAATCTGACTGGTGCCAGCCACTAGACCAAACAGATCGTCGTCGTCTACGTTGCACGAAATTGCATCCGTGATGGCAGTGAACGCTTCGGAATCCGCCCCATCGCCTCGAAACAACTGGACGGTGTCGGCTGCCACTGTCCCAGTTTCGTCCAGCACGTATCCCCAAACTTGGACGACTTTGAACTTGAAGGGGCTATCCTTGCTGAAAACCGAGAGGTTCTCGGTTGCCCCGTTCGAGAGTTCCTCAGCGTTTATGACACTCTCGATAAGGAAGGGAGTGCCAAAAGACGTCTTAATATTGGACCCATCCGCACCGGCGGCTAGAAGGGTCCCGCCCATATCTTCCTTTTGGGTTTGGCTAGCAGGATCTTGTAGCATCAAGCCGGTTAGAATGTCAATTTGTTCGACATTTAGGTCCCGCCCATGCTTCCGTGTCATTCCAAACGTCATATTTGTCTCCTGGGGGCCTTGCTCATAAAGTGGGCTGGGGGGCACGAATATCTCGTATCCGGTACCCCCCAGCACTCGTTCCCATACATCTACATTATAGCATCTCGGACCTACGATGTCAAGGGCTAGGAAGTTTTTTCTTCCCCGGCCTTGACATCCCGTATTGGGGATGCTATGCTTAAATCGATGGCGAGAAAGCGACGATTGGGAGTCGCAAGGCTGTATTAAAGGAAGACTGTAATGGCTACTAAATGGCGATTTGAGAACGGGTCCGAACGGCAGGGAGCAGCACAAGTCTGTGCCCGCGTGCACGAAGAGTTGAACGATTTCATCGAGGAAGCCGAAGCAGACATAAGTGCGGGGGGGGACGGTTAGTGTTGAGCTTGGGGTCTTGTACCAGGTTAGAAAACGGTTGACGGCGGTTCTCCCTTTCAACTCGACAGGGAACTGAGGATGCACAGGGAGGGGAGGTTAGGCACGGATGCCTTTTTCTTGAAAGGATAACTAGATGCCGAATGATAACCAACAAGAGGGGTACGACGAAGGCTACGATAGCGGTCAAGATTCCCGACAGGACGAGATCGACGAGTTGGGGGAAGAACGAGATACTCTCAAAGAACGTGTGGAAGAGTTGGAAGAGTTCCAATCAGATGTCCGTAGCCACGTTCAGGATTTATGGAACCTAGTGTGACTGTGACTCTTGACGTTGTTCAACTTGGTCGGGACAAGAACTGCACTCGGTGCGGCCTGCACGAAGAGTGCAAGACGGTCTGTATACCGACCACACTACACGGTCTTACTAAGACTGACCTGGTCGACCGGTTGGGACCCCCAAGGGCAATACTGATCGTGGGAGAAGCACCCGGAGGTACTGAGGACCTTAAAGACCAGCCCTTTGTTGGACCGTCTGGTCACATTTTGCGTAAGTTGTACATCGGCTTTTTCAAGTTGGATCACAAAGCCGACGTATATTGTGGGAATGCGGTACGGTGCCGCCCACCGGGGAATAGGACTCCGAATAAAACCCAGTTGAAGGCATGTCATGCCTTCCTACTTGCTGATGTCATAAGACTACAGCAGGAATATGATGAAGTCCTGGTCCTTGTAGTGGGCGGAACCGCCGCTCGCACAGTGTGGGGTACGTCTCTCAAAAAAGCGTGTATGAGACAAGGCGATTTTACGGACTGGCATAACTTAGTAAAAGAACCAAACCTTGTGCCCAAGCCGTGCCGAGTCTTCTCGACCTACCATCCCCAATACATTCAGAGAGAACCTTCTATAGGATTGACAGTTAAGCGGCACGTACAGATGTTGGCTGACTACTTGGACGGTAAGTTAGAGTACGAGCTTGACGAATTGTTGGACATTGACGTTGCTCCAATGCCCCCGCCGTACCCTCTCCCACGACTATCTCTAGACATCGAGAGCTATGGTATTGTGGAGGGGCTCCCAAAGCAGCGGTTCTTTCACCCAAAACTCTCTGTCCGTCGTGACTTTGTGGCTAAGAGCAGCCTAGTACAGACGGTTGGTCTAACTTGGCGGTCTCCAGGTCTACACAATGGTTACACTTATTCTACCCTTATGCACCATGCGATCTTCTACATGGACCGGGTTGATCATCGTCGGAGGTTGTGGGCATGGATCAAGAAGTGCCGAGACGAGGAGGGCTTCGAGTTCCTCCTGGGTCAGAACATAGTGTTCGACCTGATGTATCTCCGGTACACTTACAAGGAAGCCCGCGTCCTGCTGGAGGACCCGTTGCCAATCATGGATTTGATGATCTTTAACTACCTCCACGACGAAGGTCGACCGGAGAAGTCCCTTAAGGCCTTGGCCCCCCTGTTTCGCGTGTCGAAGTACAAAGAGACCGTAATCAACGGCGAGTACCGGAGGTATGCCAACAGACTCGTTCCCGAACTAGCTCAATACAACTGTCAAGATACCGCTTCTACTTTGCGAATAGCAGAGAAACTGGAGTCGGAAATCCAAGGGTTCTACGGCAAGGAAACGAAGAAGCTGTCCCCGTTCTGTATGAAGTGGTACAGCCAGTTGTTGTGGCTTATTGTATGGATGCAGGAAAATGGGCTTAGCATGGACAAGCCTCGCTTGGATGTCCTGTTTGCTAGGAACAAGAAGGCTCTTGATGCCATTATGAGAGCTGGGCATGAATTGTACAACATGCCTTTCCGTGGTAAGGGCTCCGAAAAAGCCAAACGTCGGATGATGGACTCTGCTGTTGGCATTCTTGAAGACCAAGGTATCGAGGTTCCTGAAATGGAACTAACAGATAAAAAAGGCGATGTCCGCTTCTCGGCAGACAACCGTAATGCCCTTCTAGACGTAATGCCGCACGATTGGCCTGAGTACAAGCACCTGAAATTGTTTGGGGCCTACCAAGACGTATCAGGTGTAATGGATCGCTACCTGTACCCTCTGTTGGTAGGAGGCGGGAAGAAACATGACAAGAAGGCTAGTGTCCTCCTTGATGGGTTCTGCTATCCTCGGTGGTTTCCTGTCCCAAGTGAGTTTGAGGACCAGACAGTTGGGGGCACTAAGCAAGCTCGTATCGTAGCCAAGGGTCCCCCGTGTCAGACCTTCCCGCCTCCTGTAAAGAAGTGTATTAGTGGTCGATTTAGGGACGGGTGGGAATTGTGGTTCGACTACTCCCAAATTGAGTTGCGGGTAGCAGCCCTCCTATCTAATGATCCTGCCATGACACAAGAATATATGGGTAGTCCAGACCTCCACGGATCAACTGCTGCTCTTATGTTCTCCGACTACGTTCACAAAAGGGACCGAGACTGTAAGCCATATTGTGGTTGCAAACATTGTAAGTATCGACAGGCGGGTAAAGTGTTCAACTTTCGTGCATTGTATCGAGGTGGTGCGAAAAGAGCCCAGTCTAGTTTGATGAAGGACCTTGGTATTTATCTTAGTCTGGCTGACATTGGCAACATTGACACTATCTTTTGGAAGCGGTACTCACGTCTCCGTATTTGGCAAGATGAACTAATGGTGTTCGTACAGAAGCGTGGCTTCTACGAGTTGCCTTTAATTGGACAATCTAGGTTGTTTCTTGGCGGAAGAAAAGCGAAGGAGAAGAAGCTCAACGAGATTGTGAACCTGCCTGTCCAGGCTATTGCTGCTGACATCATGCTCTCGGCTCAGTATGCTTTATGGTCAGCTTTCCAAAAAGCTGGGCTTAAAGCAGTAGTCCCTTGCAACGTGTACGATGCGGCCTTTATCGAGTGCCCCAAGTACGAAATCTACCAAGTTCGACGGGTTATGGCAGAGGTGCTTCCCAATCCTCCGTTCTACGAAGCCTTATGTAAGGAACTAGGACGTACACTACCTCTAGAATACGAAGCGGAAGAAAAACGTGTCATATCTTGACTCGGGGTATAGAGTACGCTATAATGGTGGTAGCCGACCTAATCTGAACAAAGCACGGAGACGCCCATGATTCAATCTCGTATAGTTCTTCCAGATTTGCACCTTCCGTTCCACGATGCGAAGCTCTTGGACTGCTGGATGGTCCGCCTTGAAGATAGACCTGCTCCACACCGAGAGTGGTCTGGGGTGGACATCATTGGGGACTTCCTTGACTGCTATACACTCAGTCGTTTTGACTGCAATCCCGCTCGAAAAGACAACTTCCAGGCAGAAGTAGACTTGGGACGTCTAGTTTTGAAGCAGATACGCAGTATTGTGCCAAAAGCTGACATTCATTATTCGGAAGGGAACCATGAGGACAGGCTACGAAAATTACTATGGGGAAAGTGCCCCGCGTTGGCCCACCTGCGTAACCTTAACATGCCCGAGATCCTGGGCTTGGAGAACCTGGGCATTAAGTGGCACAGTACCCAGGAGCCGTATCAGATTGGAGAGCTTTGGTACACTCACGGGGATCTCCTTCGGAAACATGCAGGTATGTCTGCTCGTGCTAAGTCGGAGGCTATGAACGGACCAGTAATAATTGGTCATACTCATCGGATGGGATGGTCCCCGTTTACGACGCATACCGGTACTCAAGATGCTTACGAGGTGGGTCATATGACGGACCCTACGCAATTGGACTACGTTCGTAACGTGTTCAATTGGCAATCCGGCTGGGCTGAGGTTCATTTTGAGAACAACTATCACTGGGTAGACTTCTACCGAGTGGTTGATCGTGGACGGGAACGAGTTGTGGTTGGCCCGGAAGGAGTGGTCGGATCATGGCGAACAAGAAGGTAGCAAATTTTCATGTGGTATTTAGTTGCCAATTTAGGAACTGCTATCGACAGGTGAGGTTCCACTTGCGACTTTTTGAGTGGCGATTTGGAGATGAGTCCTACAAGCTCAGCAATGGGCTTATACTGCACAGGATGTACGCATTTGGTCCCTTTGCCATCCAGTGGTCGTGAAGCTCTACTTTAAGTAGGCCAAAACCACGAAAACTTAAGTTTTAGAATTCAGGAGGAAAACGAAATGGCGTCAGACGAATCAAAAGAACAAGAACCATACTGGACCGGACCGGGTTATCGGCACGAGTACAACTGTCCCCACGGTGTTGGGCATGGGAATCATGTTCATGGTTGTTGTGGGTCACGTTGTTGTCAACGGGATGACTTCCCACTAAACCCAAAGAACTTGAAAGCAACTCGGGCGGCAGAAATCCTACAAGGTGTGGGACCCTTCCGAGTATCGGAGAGCAAGTAATGAGCAAAGGTGACACTCCACGACCAATGGACAAGGAGGCATACGATGCCAACTTCGAGCGAGTGTTCGGAGAGCACAAGATCAAGACCTGGACAGACGCTCCAAGATTTACAGAGGAGGGTGGAGAGAGTTGTGGAACGAGTGATGAGTTGTCCAAAGAACCAGACGGACAGTGCGATCCGGAACCTTCGGAATCTATGGAAGGAGAGAAGTGTCCTCGTTGTAGGGGACGAGGCACTGCCACATGTAACTACTGCGACGGGACCGGGGAGAGTGAACCACTAAAGATTACGGTTCTTAAACCTGGAGATGTTTGTCCGTCTTGTCGCAACAACTGGGTTGAGAAAAACCCCCACTTTCCTGCCCTAGTATGTTGTCCAAAGTGTAACTCTAAGTGGCCTGAGGAGAATCCTAATGAGCAAGCGAAGTGCGAAACCAGCAGGACCAATCACCCGTCGCCAACAGGTGGCAGCGGTTCGACAGATCAAGAGCGACGAGATCGCTGCCGCGGTGGGGAAAGATGTTCGTCATGCGGTGAAGCAGGAGGTGGAGGTACAACTCAAAGTAATCAAGGACACCATGTTAAGCCTGATTGACCGAGTTGTGGACCTAATCGACCGCATCGTCGACTTGGAGACTATGGAATAATCATAACAGAGGTTCCTAATGAAAGCGACAGTAATAGTGGACCGGAACGAGCAGAAGCCGTTGAGGTTCAGCAAGACGCTCAAGTGGTACCGGAACCGGGACTCGGTGGGACAGATTGTAGTGGTGGGGACCCAGCGTAAGGTTCTGTCCACTGGTGACTATTGTTTGAAGGGGTTTGAGGAATGCTGTATAATAGAGCGGAAAGGTTCCCTACAAGAACTGTCAGCGAATTTATTGGGCGAGGACTATGTCCGTGCAATGACTGCCTTCAAGCGGCTCTCCGATGCGACGGAGCACCCTTATTTGCTCGTCGAGTGTACCACGACCGACCTAAGAACTCCGACCCGCTGGGTCCACGAACCTGCCAGAGTTGTGGATTCATTATGCTCTCTGATGGAACGTTTGAAGTTACGTCTGATCTTATGTGGGAAATGTGTGACCGTGAAGCAGAAGAGAACCGTCGGCGATCTAATGTTACGACTGATGCTAGCCCACGCATACCAACAGGAAGTGGATTACCAATGCGACACAGTGATAGACAAACTGATACAGAACTGTTAGATTGGCTAGAGACGAATGCCAGTCGATTAGGTCCAGGGGGACACGGGAACGGGTGGGTTTGTCGGGACTCTACTACCGGTAGGGGCCTCCGGCTCCACGAAACCAGTGGACCTGATGCACTTCCAACCGTTAGGATGGCTATTACCAGAGCCATGGAGAACGGGGTATGAGACATGCTAATAAACAAACTGACTTCGGAACTGGAGCGGTCAGAGACACCGACGAAGGGAAAGGGAAGCCCAGCTTAATTAGCCCGGTCCTGATTCACCGGCTTGGAGTGCTTCTTTCCGAGGGGGCCGAGCATTACGGAGCCGATAACTGGATGGAAGGGATGCCGTATCGTCGGACCGCCGACAGTATGATTCGACACATCTTCCTGTGGTTGGCCGGAGACGAGGAGGAAGACCACCTTGCCGCCGTGTGCTTTGGGGCTATGTGTCTTATGACTTACGAGTCCAACAAGACTCTAGACCAGAAGCTCGATGACCGAGACAAGGACCTCAAAAAAATTCTCGCTTCGATCTTGACCCCGCCTTCAAAGGATGCTACACTTAGAGTGGCACCGGGGATATGTGTTAGGGAGAACTGCGGTCTGAACACAGTACAACCTGGCGGTGTTTGTCTTATTTGCCGGGATGTAGAGAGAGTGGAGAGGGTTAGTTAATGGAACTTGATAAGGACAAGACAGTCAACGTAGGGAGGTACCCCCTCACTGTGAAGTGCCGAAGTGGCATGTCTCACACAGGGGGCGTGGACGGGAACGAGATGGGAGTGGGGGTCCCCGAGTCCACCATCAAGTTCTTTAAGGATGTCCGCAAACCCCTGATTCGTTCCAGCCCCCTTTCCTGTCTGGAGCATTGCCCGAGAAAGTTTCTCTATGAATATAAGCTGGGCATCAAAACTCGTCGGTACGAGTCGGCTCTTGCAATGGGTACTATCGTTCACAAGATTCTCGAAGCGTTGTTTACGGGTCAAACGGTGTCCGAAGCCCTCTCGGTATGTGAGCGTCTCCTCGCAAAGGAGCAGCAGAGATTAGTCGACGATACTGGGACGGACGGGTTCCTCTCCACGGGGGAAGCTCTTGACCCTGTACTTAAGAAGCTGGAGGAGGATTACCAGAAGGCCCGAGCAACCGGCCTTGTGTTCTGGCAATTCGTTCCCTTCGATGCTAAGGAATGGGAGGTCCTCCGCACTCCAGACAACGACCCCATGATCGAGGTCATAATGGAGTGTGAGTACCCCGGGCTCGGGCGACCTATCCGCTGCCCGTGTGACTTGGCTCTTCTAAACAAGTTGACCGATGAAGTTTGGATCGTCGACTACAAGACTACGTCGTTCGACCCAAAGAAGCGTGCCATCCCCACTCAGATTAGTCCCCAGTTGAAGCTGTACCGTCTGGTACTCCAGTCCCACCTGGATGCGTGGGCTGAGGCAGGGCAGGCACCCAAACGTAAGGTAGCCGGGTCTATTCATGCAATCATTAAGAAGCCGGGAATCAAATTCTGTAAGAAGGACACCAACTTTGAGGCGTACATTGAGCGGCTGGTCCAGTGGTACAAGGACAAGGACGAAGCCGACCCGGACAATCCGCCTTTGATCCTGGACCCGAACCGATTCACCGGCCCTCTTATGAGTCGTGAGTTGTGGGGTCGGCTCAAGCAGTTTTGTAAGGCCGCAAATTCTCAGCCCAATATAGACCATTTCTATCGGGCCGGGGAGTCAGCGTGCCTCCAATACAATCGTGTGTGTCCGTTTATGCCACTCTGCAATAGTTGCCCAAGCATGTGGCCGGACCTTATAGAGCAACGATACCAAATCAGTTTTCGAGAAGACGGGGAGGAAAAGTAATGACAAACTTTGAGAGACAGAGTAGGGCGTACCGAGCCCAAGTTCACTGGAGGACTGAGAGCGTGGTTGACCAGTTAGTTATGGATTACTTGTCGAGGGGGGGAAAGTTTGACGCTCGCAAGATCAACGACATATTCAACACGGCGTTGCAAACAGCTCAACTACTTACCGATCTAGAGATTGGTGCGGGACTAATATCCCTAAACGAGGAGAAGGACGATGACAGTAGCGACGGCAATGAAGTCTGTGATCTCAGGGAGAGAAATCCCGAAGGATCTACAGGGGATTTCGGGAATGAGGGCAGGGTTCGTAATCCCTCCCGTCAACCAGATCAGACTGACGATAACGGGTCAGCCGGGAGCGGGAAAGTCGACCCTCCTAAACAGCAACCCCCACCTTATCAGTCTGGACCCGGAGAGAGGAGGAGATACGTCAGCGGACCCCCGGGCTCTGAGATTTACCCCACCCCCGGAAACGGACCCAGCGGCGTTGGACCAAGCGTACCTGACGTTCGTGGATAAGATCGTTGCTCGTAAGCTACGGGGAGCAGACGACATTCGGATGGTCTGTCTCGACACGATCGACGAGTTTATCGACATTTTCCTAACAGCACTGTGCCTACGGAAGGGGGTCCAAGACCCAATCGACCTCAAGGACGGCAGCGGGAACGGGTACACCATCGTCCGCAAGTCGATCTTCGGGATGCTTAACAAGATTCATCGGAGCGGCATGGGTTGGGCGATCATCGCACACACCCGTGTGAAAACAGTTCGTGTGGGTGGAGAGGACCGCCAAGTGTCGGGCCTCTCTATCTCGGACTCGTTCAAGGGTGCCGTGTTCCAGAAGTGCGAGCACATGTTGTTTGTCGAGCATGGTGTAGAGACGGTGGTAGGAAAGAAGGAGATCAAGGTTGTTGGAGGTAAGAGGATCGAGAAGCCCGGAGTAACAAAAGTCATCAAGGTTAGAAAGCTCAAAACAAGGCCGGGAGGTTTATGGCAAGGAGGAGATACAAACGATGTAAAGGTACGAGTCCCGATTCAGGATGAGATGATCCTACCCCCAAAGGGTGGATGGGACATGTTCACTAAGGCTTACGAGGATGCCTGTCGGCTCCTCACACCGGAGAAATAAAATGAAGTGGGAGGTAGTTGATGGTGAACTTATTCAAGAAGAATTTCTTCAAGAAGATGATAGGGTCAAGAATCTAGACCATGTGGAAATCATTTTTGATGATGGTGAACCAACTGCTATAGTAGTAGGATTGTTGACTGGTAATTCGATAGTCTTTCATTCCTCAGAAACTAGTGGGGATGGTTGTCATAAAGAGTTAGTGGTTAAAGTAGAGACACAAAGAAAGGGACCAAGTAATGTCTGATGATGCTTTTTTGGAAGTTTTGGCAAGTTGTACTGAGGTCGCTCAGGGGATGGACCTCAGCGATGATGGTTGGAAGCCCCCCAACGGGAACTTTGACGTGTTAATTGAGGAAGTCACTTCGGGGATGAAAGAGAAGGGCGGGGTGAATAACGCATGGGTCAAGCCCGCGTTCTCCATCCTGGACGGCGAGTTCAAAGGTCGTACCTTCACCGACTACTTTTGGATTCAGCCCGGTCTGTCCGAGCCGTCCATCAGCCTCAAGAACCTTTGCCGTTTCGCTACATGTCTCCAGGGCAGTGAGACAAAGAACCCGATTGAAGCAGCAGAAATCGCTAAGGCTTCGGCTGGTGAATTCCTCAGTGTTGAGGTGTACCGCACCACCTCGAAGAAAACGGGTAAGACCTACCCGAACATTCGGTACCTTGCTAAGCTGGAAGCAACCGACGAGGGTGCCGAGAGTGAAGAGGTCCAAACCGTCATAGAGTAACGGGAACGAGTTTTTGGAGAAATCTTATGGTTATCGACACCAAATTTGTTGATTGGAGGGGTAATTCATCCCCTCGTCCGAAGGAAGGGGCCTCCTTTTCCCGCTTAGAAGTCAAAATCCATTCTATTATTATGCTTCCGGATAGCTTTGCGAGAGTTGTTCAGATAGAAGAACGGTTTAGGAAGGGCCTACGTGCTTTTGTGGATGAGTTCAACAGGGTCACAACCCCGATGTAATGGGAACGAGTCAGGCGGGGGTGTGGTAGCATGGCACAGTCATGTGATAGGGCAGTTTGGAGTTCGAGTCTCCACCCCCGCCGCCTGTGGGTGAGCGTATAGCCGCATACTACCGGAGAACCGCTAGTGATGGTCGGGACGTTCAGGGGGTCCGAGTCCCCCCACCCGCTTTAGGAGAAAACTGCGATGGCTGAGGAAGCAAGCTACAGTTACGAGGCTGGAAAGAGAAGTTTCAATGAGGGAAAACTCTTGTCCGATAACCCTCACTTCCCCGTGGGTCGCTGTGACCACGAATCTGAGAGAGGCGATCAGTGGGACAATGGTTGGTGGGATGCCTACCAGAAAGGGGAGGGATGAGGGTAACAGAGCACAACACGATAGCTTGTAGAGCAACCCTGTACCCCCACAAACATCAGCAGGAGAACGAAGGACCGTGGGGTCTCCGCATCGGGGTAAAGTCCCGCCCAGTTGTGATCCGTGACTGGAAGGCGAAACAGGTCCTACTGAGCATCGAGCAACCGAACGAAGAGGACAACCTTACTTTGATCCATGTCATGTTTCTCAAGAGCGGGCGGGGAAAGCCGTCGTTCGTAGCCGGGTGCAAGTTCCAGCGAGCAAAGTGGTACCTCAAAGGTAATGGATCAATTGAAGTAAGGCTAAGAAAGCGGCTGGGCAACTCGTTCCCGCATCCCGTTCCCGTTGGCAAGTACGAAGGTTCGTGCATGTATGACGTAGACGGAGGGTTCGCTGTCTTTTCTTTCCAGGCAATGACTCTTCGCAAGGAACCAAAGCCATCAGAGCCAAAGACTATTATCACACCAGGAGACGTGGAGTATGGACAGTCCCTTAGAAATGCTGCGAGATCTCTTTCGCGAACTCATGACGTGGGAGGGGGAGGAGCTGATGCCGGTGGACTTTGTGATGGCCAGTTACCTGACAGCGTTTCTCCCCGGGGCGGTAGAAAAGGCATGGGGCGATCTGTGTGGACCCCCGGCGATAGGTAAGACCGAGATCCTAAGAGCCCTAGACGATGGGCAACGTAGAACAGTAATGGTTGACACCCTCACAGAGAACGCTTTTGCCTCCGCAATGCGGGACCCGGATGACCCAGCACGGGACTTTTCTCTTTTGTTTCAGCTGTCGAGCGGACGGGAACCCAAAGGTCCAAAGGTCTTGGTCATCAAGGAGTTTTCTACCTTCCTGAATATGAGGCGGGAGAAGGTGGACAAGATTTTTGCGGATCTTCGGTCGGCCTATGACGGGAGCTATACTACAGCAACAGGAAACGAGGGACTGAACACACGAGACGACTTGCAGTTTGGGCTCATTACTGCTTGTACGGAGAAGCTCGACGACTTCCGTCGCACCAATCAAACCCTTGGTGAGCGTACATTGGTGTGTCGTATGGGACGTGGAACAGCCAGCTACGCGGCTAGGGCGGCGGTAGCAGACCATGTGGTCAAAGGTTGTCGGATGAAGAAAGCCGCCCTACGTGCCAGGATAAAGATTGCTGTACGAAAGGGGATAGACAATGCCGTCAGAAAAATCAAAGCAACGGGGGGCAAAGTTGCCCAAAGTGATGTCCTACTCCACAAGGTTGCTAGAGTTGCCGCATTGGCTACGTCAATACGATCCAGGCCATTGTCCAAAAAGTCGTACACGAATTTGGCGGAAGGTGCTGCTCGCTTTACTGGCCAGCTTACTTCTTGGGGTGACTGTCGTGTCCTGTTTGACGGGCGAAATACCTGGACTAACGAAGACTATGCTCTGGTTCGACGCATTGCCCAAGATACAATGCCGCCTGAGTTTTTGAGGGCCATCTACACAATGTACCAAGCCAATGGCTCAATGACCATCGAGGAGATCCGCAGGGGTGCAATGGCGGACGGGGACTTCTACCGCCAACTAAAACAGTGGGAGATCATTGGCATCTTGCACCAACAGGCATCGGATGAGTATTATTTGGACCCTGTGTTTCGTACAGACTTGGAAGCCACCGGCTTTATGAAAGGCCTATCTTGAAGGTCTCTAATATATGGTCAGAAACAGGCCTAAAGATGTGTACTTGGGGTCCACCTCTTGGTATTATCGTGAACGGGCAGGTCTTAGTAAAAGCTGATCCCTTAGAAGATAGAGCCTATTGGGTGACTCTGAAACAATGGGAGGTGTCTCATAATACTGGACCCCGCCACTTGTGATGCTTGTGGGAACGATCCGGACGAATGTGTGTGTCCGCCTGAGTTACCAGACGACCTAATAACTGAGTTGGATACCGATTTCTTAGACTGGGAATTTTACGAGGAGGAAAACGACAATGAGAATAGTAGGTAAGAAGATCCTAGTAGAGCAGTACATGACGGATGGAGTCTCAAAAGGAGGTATTGTTATGGCGGGTAACCAGCAAGCCTTGCCATTCGGTAAGGTCATCCAGGTTGGAGCTGAGGTCAGTGAGGTTAAGCCGGGTGAGCTTCTGCTGTTTACTGAGATCGGGGCAATTCCCCTCGGGATCAAGAAGAACCATGTCTTAATCGAATTTGAGGACGTACTCGCCATACTGGATGAGGAGGACATAGAAAATGCTCGGGCATGAGGATATTAGGCAAGCCGAAAGAGACAAGGGTACGAAAGCCGACCCGTTTATCTTAACCTATACGGGCAGGATGTTCTCATATAACTGTATCACACTAGACTGTATCAACATCCGTGACATTGCACACTCCCTGTCACACCTATGTAGGTACACTGGGCACACCAAGGGGTTCTACTCTGTGGCTCAACACTCTCTCCTAGTGGCAAATAGGATGCCAGGTGGACCTGCTGATAGGCTGGTTGGGTTACTACACGACGCAGCAGAGGCGTACACAAATGACCTTGCGTCCCCGTTGAAGAGGTGGTTGGACGAATATGAAGGTGCTGCTGCGTATGGTCACTTACAGGACTCCATCACTGCCGCCATATATAACAAGTACGGCATCACTTCCATCCCTCCTGATGTACGACTGTACGATCAGGCTGCGTGTGCGTTTGAGGCCGAGGGATTCATGGGGCTAGGTTACAACAAACTGAAAGAATACTCGTTTCCGGCACATCTTCAAGGGCTTTGGCAGCCGTGGGAGCCACATGCGTTTGCCGAGGCACATAGTAATCGACACCCTCCGGAGGTGGTCGGAGCGTTTTTGTGGGTATTCAAGGACCTTATGAATCAACTAGGGAGAAAAACTGATGACAACTAACCCGATCACCGTAAAGAACCCGTACCGTAAGAAGAGCAAGCTGCACGACATATTTTATTTCATGGCGGATGGGGAGGAACACTTCCTGCGTGAGATTACGAGTGAGGTATATGATCTAGTGATCCCCGCCGAAGGCTACTATACCCTTTTACAACGTCGTGTAGCGTCCGCCCTTCGGACCATCCGTAGACGGTCTGATGTAACTATACACTTCACCGATGGTATATACCTAATGACCCAGTACAAAACGAACGCCCGCCTAGAGGAGTTCGAGGTATGAACGAGCAATGTCTGATTTGTAGAGTGAGCCTTCCTCAGGAGAATGGACACAAGTCCCCGTGGTCGTTTGTACCCCATGATACGGAGGACCTTCACCTCCGGAGGGGGAACCTTATGTGCTGTGAGTGCCATGTCCATATATGGGGTGCGGTACAATTGGCCCTAAAAAATGCTCTCCGATCCTTGAAGAATTGTCGGGATGGGACCCAAGCTAAAGTTATGCCAAAAAATATGTCCGCACTCGATATGGAAGCAATTTTTAAGAAGGTGGTCAAGGAGGAAAAGGTATGAAAAGGACGAAAAACTCATCTATCTATTGTGTAAGGTGTGGAGTGTTAGCCCCCCCGATTGTGTAGTGTCACCTCCCGGATGGCCGATGGCTTGCCCCTCCTGCTACCCAACTATTAGGGCTAAAGAAAAGAAGGCAACTGAGCTAGCGAAGAAGAACGGGGCTGTACAAAAAGGGTGGATTAGACAGCCCTAGTTAAAAAGGAGGCTGCGGCTGATTTGCCCCCTTCTGACGACCAATTGTCGAAGGGTTGACGAAGTCAAAGGGAGACAACCCCGTTTTAGCATTGAAGCGAGGACTGCCAACGTTGGCGGTTCTTGCTGCTTGCCGTACGGCACTGGGCTCTCCAAGAAGAGCGGGGTCTACGCCTAGTATCTGTTGTCCTTGGGTTCCTAGGGTTGCAACTATAACTTGGACGATCT
>SDBU01000515.1_pt1 | contig 53591 bp, 67 predicted proteins | sample 2277071 | NCBI WGS metagenome assembly SDBU01 (sample SAMN10397929, study PRJNA504765) | marine sediment metagenome | isolation source: marine sediment core GS08_GC12, 126 cmbsf | place: Arctic Ocean: Gakkel Ridge, Loki's castle | collected 2008 | reverse complement strand
CTCCGGGCTTCTCCTCTCAGAGCCCGTATCTGTAATAGCCTTGGTGGGCCATTACCTCACCAACAAGCTGATAGACCGCAGTCCCATCCTATGGCGAAAAATCATTTGAACCATAAACCATTCCAGGCATTATGATCTGTCGGGTATTATTCTCAGTTTCCCGAGGTTATCCCCGTCCATAGGGTAGATTGACTACGTGTTACTGAGCCGTCTGCCTTGTATTACTACAAAGACTCGCATGGCTTAGTATCAATCCGATAGCAGTCAGGTCCGGCAGGATCAACCGGAATCTGAATTATAATTAAAGTACATTGTACTTTTTAGGAATTGAACGGAATGCACATTATCTTCACATTTCAGATTTGATCATACGATCAGATCCTCATATTGTATGCGTAACTGGAGGCTCGCGAATCATAAAACTGGCCCAATACCATACTTCATCACAAGCGCCGCACTTGCGTTACGTATGCAAAAGGTGAACCGCGTCAAATACATATAAACCATGCCTAAAATTTCCGATCTTTTGGATTTTTTACGATCAGAATATATCTAAAAAGCAGTTTTTTGAATCACTTGATGAAAAAATCTGTTTCAAATTACAAAAGAAAAACCAGAGAGTCTGCCAAGTTGTTTAAGGTTTCAAAAAGGTATCACGTGAACGGTGTTTCTCACAACATTCGTTTTTTTGAACCGTATCCATTTGTAACAAAATCTGGAAAAGGAAAATTTCTCACCGATGTTGATTCCAACAAATATGTAGATTATTGGATGGGTCACTGGGCTCTCATTCTGGGGCATTCTCCAGAACCTGTCAAAAAAGATCTGCAAAAACAGCTTGGTTCCGGCTGGATGCATGGGACCGTAAATGAGGCCACAATTCGCCTTTCAGAAATGATTCAAAAAAATGTACCAGTCGCAGAGAAGATTCGATATGTCGTAACTGGGACTGAGGCCACAATGTATGCTGTCAGAATTGCCCGCTCCATTACTGGAAGAAAAACCATTGCAAAAATTGATGGGGGCTGGCATGGATATACATCGGATTTGCTGAAAACGATAAACTGGCCTTTTTCTGAATCAGAGAGCAGTGGGCTGGTTGATGAGAAACACATTGTTTCGCTCCCATACAATGATTTAGAGAAGTCCTTGCAAATTTTGAAACGGGTCAAAAAGGATCTTGCTGGAGCTATCATTGAACCAATTCTTGGAGGTGGTGGATGCATTCCAGCAACCAAAGATTATCTTTTGGGAATTCAGGAATTTGTTAAAAAAAATAATTCTATATTTTTGCTTGATGAGATTGTTTCAGGTTTTCGATTTAGATTTGGTTGTCTCTATCCAACAATGAAGCTTGATCCAGATATTGTGACACTTGGAAAAATTGTTGGGGGCGGAATGCCAATTGGAGTGATGGCTGGGAAAAAGGAAATCATGGAAATAGCAAATACCAGCAAACAGAAAAAATCCAAGAGGGCCTATGTTGGAGGAGGTACCTTTTCTGCAAATCCCGGAACCATGACAGCTGGATTTTCTACTTTGAATCATTTGAAGAAAAATCGAGATTCGTTCTATCCTAAAATTAACAAGCTTGGGGATATGGCTCGGAAAAATCTCGCCAGAATATTTGATGGCAGAGTCATAACAACCGGGATGGGCTCTCTCTTTATGACGCATTTTACAAAAGATGGTATCTCTGAAATTACAAATTCGGTCCAAGCTGCAAAATGTGATTCTGAGATACTACACAAATATCACTTTGACATGATTGCAAATGATGGAATCTTCTTTTTGCCAGGAAAACTTGGGGCTATCTCAAATGCTCATTCTGGAGCAGACATCAAAAACATGATTTCTGCCTCGGCTAGATTTTCTGAAAATATTTAGTACTGGGTCAGTATAGAGGGTCACAAATGGCAGATAAAAAAAAGAAATTCTCAAACTCTGAGGAGGAATATAATGATGCTCTTGCCACCGCTGACCCAACAAAAATCGATAATGAGGAGTTAGAAAAACTTGCCAAAGAAGCTATGAAGAAATTCAAATCTTTGAGTTGAAAACTAAATAGACAGTTCGGTACTTCTGTTTATAAAAAAAGTATGAACTGATTAACATTTGATCATTCTTAATTAGATCTATCCGATCTACGACTTAATGACTAAAACAATTTTAGCAATTAGTGTTATCGCATTGGTTGCTATCATAATGGTAATGGGTACAGTTTCACCAGCAATGGCAGGTAACCATGGAAACTCTCCACCAACAGAGGTACCATGTGATGAACTTGATAATCCAAGTGATGAAAAATCCGGTGGAAATGCAGATTCTGGCAAAGGAACAGCTAGAGATAAAGTCTGCCCAGGAGCATAGACTCCATAACAATCTCTTTTTCTTTTTTTTAAATTACATTTGATGCGAACTGTTTATTTCCAAGAAACAACTCTCCGTCATAACGTGAATAATAGTTATTTTGTAGGCGTAAAGCGGGGGGATACTATTTTTACTCTTTGTCGATAAATTCGTTTAGACCTGAATTACATTTGATACGAACTGTCAACTCGAAAAAGTAGCTATTTAGTTATTCTATCTGCAATTTTCCTTGCAATCGGAACGACTGCTAGAGATATAGGTAGAGATACTGCAAATCCAGCTAGAAAAGCTTCTCCCCATTTATTCATAAAAGTATCAATAAAGCCGAGATTAACTATTGTTATGACAAATGACATTATTACTGTCATAATTAATGAGAGTGTTGCACCTAAAACCAAACTATAGTATTTTTTTGATATCTTCATCCTAGTTACATCACGAATAATTTGATATTAATTACGAAATGTGAATAAGTTCATAACTTTTGATCATCTTTAATTAATTTCATCTTCTTATATTATTAATGGCAACAAAAGTTGATACACAATCACCAAAATCAAAGATTGCATTTGTTACACTGATAATGCCTGATGACAAAAAACATGATATTCCATTACCTCCAAAGACATTTAGCTCTGGAAGAAAAGGATATTTTGCACAAATACCTTCATTTGTATTTGAAAATGAGGTGTATGCAGGTCAGGTTCAGGTCTGGAAAAAAACGAAAAAATAAGAATCAAAAAGTATTACGACAACCCTGCATGTTTTTGCGAATAAGACGGGGGATACTATTTTTACTCTTTGTAGATAAATCCGTTTAGACCTGAATTACATTTGATACGACCTATCAATTGAGTATGCAAACTGTAGGTTAAGCTTCAAAATTTTACATACAAATTACATACAATCAAGATACAGCTAAAATTAATCGAATTTTTTGGTGTTAAAACCCAGATTTCGTGATACCTCAATGATACCTCATTTGAGTTATCAAATGTATCATGAAATTATATTAAAAAATCAATATTAAACAGACAATAATTCAGGATCCTATGATATTTTTCGGTTCAAAAGAAAAACCAGAGGATTTAATCTATCAGGCAATGTCAAGGATGAAAAAAAATCAGCCCAAAGCAGCTATTCCACTGTTCAACCAAGCTCTCAAGCAAGAACCAAAAAATCTAGAGGCCTTACACAACAAGGGACTTGCCTTGAATAAAATAAGAAAGTATAGTGATGCAATTACCTGTTTTGATACCATTTTAAAAATTAACCCAAAAGATGCCCCAGCCTTTAGCAATATGGCAATTGCTCAAGCTGAGCTTGGAAATACCCAAGATGCAGTAGAAAATTACGATAAGGCAATTGTGGCAGACCCAAAATATTCCGCCGCTCATTTTAACAAGGGAGTTTTATTTCACAGATTAGGTTCCGATGAAGACGCAATCTCTTGTTTGGATGAAGCCATTAAGCTAGATCCTAAAAAAACAAATGCTCGGTTCTACAAGGGAATTGTTCTAGGAAACATGGGAAGCCATGAACAAGCATTGAATTGCTTTGAGAATGTGTGTCGTTCTAATCCTAGAAACTTGGATGCAATATTCCACAAAGGAATCGAACTAGCTGAATTACAAAAACACGATAAGGCAATCAGAATTTTTGATGATTTACTAAGAAAGCAGAAAGAAAATGTAAACTTAATTTATGCAAAGGCACGAAGCATGGCGGCCCTGAATGAGATTGGACTTGCACTGGAATTACTGAAAAAAGCAATTTCCAAAGACCCAAAAACAATTAGAAAGTGGGCAAAGGACGAAAAAATTTTTGAGAGATTTCATGAAGATGAGCAGTTTAGAAAACTGGTAAAATTATAATCACAAAATTTTCTTTCTTACAGCATCTAACCTTAGAATTCCAACCTTTTTCTTTGGGCCAATCAATCTAGCCTCAAAAACTGGAACATAAATTTCGTTTATTTCGTTTACAATTAATTCGTCATTCAGATTTCTGACGTCAGGATCTAATGGTTTTTTTAATTTTTTTGAAAGCTTGTCAATTACAGCTTCATGTTTTAGTTCTGAGCGTTTAACGTTTGGCTCATTATTTTGTAAAATTCTTTTTGGGTAATTTTCAATTGTTTTTGAATTAATTTTAAATGGAAAACGAATTTCTTTTCCATGATGATCAAAAAAGATCTTACCTTCCTCTTCGAGAAAGACGTGTTCCTCTAACCGCATGTCGACCTTGTTTTTAGCTTTTTTACTCGAAAATGCTTTTGTAAAGCCTGATTTTGTTCTAATTGGAAAAATTCCATCACCCAACACAATTTCTCTAACGCTACTATCAACAGAAATTGTGTGGGTTGCTTTACGATAAAAATCGGCCACATATTTTCCTGATACTGATAAAACTGATTCATAGAACAGCTTGATGGAATGAGTGTGAACCTCTTCTCTTTTTGGTCGCATAAGACGGCCTCGAAAAGGTGCTGTCTTTTTTTCCTCTATAATTTCAGCAGCAATTTGTTCATCAATTCGCTTTTTTAAAACAATTGTTTTTGTTTCGTATTGTTCTTTACCCAATTTATCCCAGAAATATGAACAATTCTTTCCATAATAATCGTATCTTATGAAAAAACAGAAAAAATATAGCCAATTCAATTTGTTAGTTATTGAAATGAAAATTACAAAGGAGAATATTTTTTCAAAAGGGAAAATAAGAAAAGTTAATCCAAATTATTTTACAGGTCCAGTAGTAGCCAGAGAAATTTCTAAAATTAAATCACCAGAACACAGAGTATATCATGTCACATTCAAAAATGGGGCCAGAACCAAGCTGCACCATCATCAAGGAGGTCAAACCCTGATAGTGACAAAGGGATTAGGAAATTTAGTATACTATGCCAGAACAGGAAAAGGTCGTTCAAAGTTCAAAATTAAGAAAGCCAAAGAAATCAAACTAAAATTAGGAGATGTTGCATACATTTCTGCAAAGAAACTACACACGCATGGTTCCATTAACAAAAATCAAACCTTCTCACATATTGCAATTAATTCTTCACCAATAAAAAACCAAGAACCAAAAACCGTTTGGTTTGAATCAGATTTTAAGAATAAAGTTTTGAAAAAATTATGAAAAAAAGAGGTTGCGTTTCATGTCATTAAAGAAATTGCCTGAAATTCCTGAAGTAGATGGTTTTGAGGGAACCAAAATTAAACAAATCTTCCATCCTCATAATACTCTAAACGGAATTCGATACAGCATTACCCACTTTTCACTAGAAAAAGGAAAAAAATCCCAGCTGCACAAAATGAAATCGTCAGAGATTTACTACATTCTAGAAGGCGATGGCATACTACACGTAGATGATGATAAATACCAAGTTTCTGCAGATGACTCCATATACATTCCTCCCATGGTAAAACAATTTATTGAAAATACCGGAAATAGAAAATTGAAATTTTTGTGCATTGTTGATCCAGCCTGGAAGCAAGAAGATGACACATTATTGGAATAAATTCACTAGTTTGAGGTTGGAAGATCATAAAATTGTTTTTAACATATTACAAGTATTAGAAATCAAGTGAATAATCACCAAGCATACCAAACCCTCAATGTGAATTCAGATACTTCATTAGCGGATCTAAAAGTATCTTATAGAAAATTAGCGCTAGAATTACATCCTGACAAAAACAAAGAGGGAGACGATGGAAGAGAATTCAAAAAAATTACAGAGGCATATCATATTCTAAAAAAAGAATTCAAAAAATCAAACCCAAATAAAACAAAAACATCGCAACAATATACAGGGGCTGAAACAAAGAAAAAACATAATTTCAAAGATCGTTCAAAATGGGGCCCTTCTCCCGGTCAACCCCCTGAAGAAAACTGGGGCAGATTTACAAAAGACTTTGAGGTTGAAGATCCTGCTGGGTGGAAAGAATACGAGAGAAAGTTTTGGGAAAAATATAACAAAACAACCAATGCCTCTGGAAAAAATGGTGAGTTCGATAAAACAAAGGAACCAAAGGAGCCGCCAAACATTTTCGTTGATGTTGATCACAGTTTATGCATTGGATGTTGTAGTTGTGAAACAATTGCTCCAGAAGTATTTCTGATTGACAAACTTAGTAGAATGAATCCAAAATCCAGTGTTATCAATCAAAAAGGGGCACGTTTCAATAAAATAATGGACGCTGCCAGAACTTGTCCTACAAAAGCGATTTCTGTTGATGACGTAGATACAAAGACAAGACTTTTTCCATTCTAATTTTCTAGGGTTTTAGTTTTTCAAGTAGTTCATTGAATTCTTTATCGGTGGGTTTTGGTCTATCTTTAAACATACTATGAACTGGTCCTGCGGAATCATCTTTGCTTCTCGGAATCAAATGGATATGTACATGTGGAACCTCCTGACCACTATCTTTTCCATTGTGAAGGGCAACAAGTGTCGCATTTGTTAAGTTATCAACTTTTGAGATGACCTTTCTAACAGTTTCAAAAAGTTCAGCGTTTTCTTCTGGAGGTATATCCTGCAACTTCTCATAGTGATTTTTGGGAATCACAAGTGAATGACCTTTGGTTAGTGGGAAAGCATCCAAAAAAGCAAGTGTTTTGTTCGTTTCATCAATAATTTTTGCTGGAATTTCTCCATTTACAATTTTACAAAATATACAATCCACATTATCAGTTAAAGGTGGAGAAATATTAAATCAGCTAAAACAAATGTTCCGCCAAAAATTGCACCATATTTCTTAGAATCATTCCATTCAACTATTACCATAAGCCTCCGTCCCCAGCACTTTCATCTAACTTTTTTTCAGGCACATTTCCATGAGCCTTTTTCATATGTCGCTCCAATCGTTGTGGCTCATGAAGTTCTAGCCCACATTCTTCGCATTTTGTCCCAGTTTTTTTTTCTTTCTTGAAAAGTCCCAATATTTATTACAATTTTGAAATACATTATAAAGGATACTAGTAATTCCGAAATTTGTTGTCTCTAAAAAATATCACAGTTTTAGGTTCTGGGATTATGGGTCACGGAATTGCACAAGTTTCTGCCATGGCAGGATACAATGTTGTTCTCAGAGACATTGAACAGAAATTTCTTGATAAAGCTATGGAAAAAATCAAGTGGAGTTTAGATAAGCTTGTTTCTAAAGAAAAAATTTCTCAGTCCGAAGCTGACGATATTTACTCTAGAATAAATCCAATGGTAGATCTTAATGAAGCTGTTAAAAATTGTCAATTAGTAATTGAAGCAGTTCCTGAAATTATGGATTTGAAAAAAAAGGTTTACGCGGAATTGGATCAAGCTGCAAACAGTGATGTGATTTTTGCATCAAATACTAGCACACTACCAATCACAGAAATTGCAAAGACGACTAGCCGGCCAGAAAAATTTATTGGGATTCATTTTTTTAATCCACCACTGTTAATGAAACTGGTTGAAATAATTCCAGGTCAAAAAACAGCGCAAGATGTTGTTGAGATTACACAAGATTATGTAAAATCAATAAAGAAAGAACCAGTGATTTGTAGAAAAGATGTTCCAGGGTTTATCATTAATAGATTATTCATTCCTCTAGTCCACGAAGCATGTTACGTTATGGATAGACAAGGATCCCAACTTACAGAGATTGATTCCGCTGTGAAATTCAAACTTGGCTTTCCGATGGGAATCTTCGAACTAGCTGATTTTACTGGAATTGATGTAATCCACAAGGCTACAATTGAGATGCATGTGAGAGACAAAAAAGTCATTAATCCACATCCGAAAATTGAACAACTTTACAATGAAAAGAAGTTAGGACAAAAAACTGGAGAAGGGTTTTACAAATATTCAGGTGATAAATATGAAAGAATTCCTTTATCTGAAGAATTAGCTGAAAAGTGTAATCCTATTCAAATTGTTGCTAACATTCTAAATAATGCAGCTTGGCTTGTTACAAATCAAGCAAGTGATATTGAAGAAATTGAAAAAGCTGCAGAGCTCGGGCTTGGATTAAAAAAACGCCTCTTTGAAACTGCACAAAAATTTGGCATGTCAAACATAGTTATCGAATTACAACAGCTTGCTGAAAAACATGGTCAATTTTATGAACCAGATCCATTGCTAGTTTCTATGCAGTGATTTTTCTCAAAATGGTTTTCACTGCTTCTTGTGGAGTTTCAACGCCAATAATTTTTACGAGGTTCCTCGAATCAACATATGTGTCAGCGTATTGATCCGCAACGCCACCAGTATTTTTTATGGCAACTATGGGTTTTTTGCACATGTATGCTGCACAAACTTCGGCCAAAGTTCCAGAACCACCACCAATTATTATTACTCCATCTGCTGACAGTGCATTTAGAAAATCTCTTGCAAAACCCATTCCGCTGGGTATAACAATATCACAAAATTCGTTTGCAAAAGATGAATCCTCTTGGGGTATAATCCCTACAGTTATTCCTCCAGAGTCGTGAGCCCCATGACAGGCAGCCTTCATTACTCCTTCAAGGCCCCCAGTAATTAGTACAGAATCAGATTTAGCAACTTCAGATCCTGTTTCATAAGCAATCTTTTCATGTTTCGGAGTAAAGCCATGTTTGTCATGACCGATTATCAAAATTTGACGACGTTTTGTCATTGGTATTTTTTTTAAAAGCGGTATCAAATATCTTTCCAATCATAAAGGATATTAATTCCAAATTAATTCAAAAATTATGGAAAAACGTTCAATGCCAATTTGCTTCACTAAAGATCAATACAAAAAACTTGAAGAGTATGGCAAAAAACATGGCATGTTAAATCTTAGCCAGACAGTTGAAAAAATACTAAATGAGGCCTAAATTAGGTCATTTTCTCATGTTTTGATTTTTTCATTTTATAGCATAAAAAATATTATGTTTTTAAAACCGAAAAGAGGGTTTAGATAGAAATGGGTTTGTTTAGTAGAAAACCAGTTTTTTGTGCTGTTTGTAACAAAGAGCTCAAACACAAACATAAACCAAAAAAAGAATGGAACATCAATGGACGTCTCTGTGGAGATTGTCACGTAGATAAGATGAAAGAATTCTATGAAGCCAAAGTTAGGCAGCCTTGTGTAAGTTGCGGCATTAGAAGAAAAATTTCCGATTTATGGGAACCACGTTGGCAATGGGATATGGAAGGATTGCTGTGTAAGGAATGTTTTGACAAAAAAGAAGAAGAATTTGTTAGAAGAAAGAATTTTTGTAGTTTGTGTGGAACAAAATTAGGATTTGTAAGGTATAATACAAAAAGTAGATGGAAGGTTGAAGGTCAGCTTTGTAAAAATTGTTGGGATTCTGAAAAAGCAAAACATGGATAGATGATGAAATTTTTTAAAAAGTTTGAATGTGAAAAATGTAATAGAAAATTTTCACAGCAGGAAGAATTAATGCAACATCTTCAAGTTATTCATTACAAAGATCTTCCCTATGATTGTAAAGAATGTAACGAGTATTTTTCAAGCATGGAAGAAATGCGTACGCATTTACAAAGAAAACATAGTTACAAAAAAGATAGGTGACATCAGACGGCTTTTATTGATTTAACAATAGGAGGACGTACTTTAGTAAAAACCCTAAACCCACAAATGCATTTTATTTCTGGCAATCGGCTTAGTTCAGTATTGGAAACAGTGGTAGCACATCTCAAACAAGAGTAGAGCACATCAAATTTTTCACTCTGAATATTTTCCTCTGGAGTTGGAGTTTCTGCTTCAGAGTTTTCTTCTGGCATGGTGTTATCAAAAATCCCTATAATTTAAGGCTAACAAAAATCACTTTAGTAAAAGTTCGATGTAAACGTCATCAGGAATTTTTAGTCTCATTAGTTGTCTGATGGCCTTGTCATCAGCGTTAATGTCAATCAATCTTCGATGCATTCTCATTTCCCATTTTTCATAAGTTTCTGTACCACTCCCACAAGGAGATTTTCTGGTTGCGATGTGAAGTTTTTTTACAGGGAGAGGTATTGGGCCCTTAATTTTGACTCCAGTTTTTTTTCCAATACCCATAATTTCAACACAAACTTCATCCAATTTATGGAGATTAATGCTGGTTAGTTTAATTCGAGCAGATTGAGCCATCTACCTCTACCTAGGCTTTGTGTTCTTCAGTAATTTCTTTTACAATTCCTGCAGCAATTGTTGCACCCATATCTCTCAACGCAAATCTTCCTAGCTCGGGAAAGTCTTGAAAAGTTTCAATACATGTTGGTCTTACTGGTCTGATCCTAACTATTGCAGAATCGCCAACTTTGAGGAATTTTGGATTTTCTTCCTCAACAGCGCCGGATGCAGGATTAATTTTTGCTTCAAATGCTGTGACAGTTGCTGCCACTTGTGAAGTATGGCAATGCATAACTGGGGTATACCCAGGAGCAATAGCAGTTGGATGGTGAATAACAATAATTTGTGCTCTGAATTCTTCAGCAACTTTAGGTGGGGAATTTGGTGTTCCCAAAACATCGCCTCTTTTGATATCTTTCTTTTCAATACCTCTTAGATTGAATCCAATGTTATCACCAGCTTGTGCAGATGGCATTTCTTGGTGATGAGTTTCTATTGTTTTAATTTCTCCAGTGGCTCCGGAAGGCATTACAACAATTTTATCTCCAGGCTTCATTGTTCCAGTTTCAACACGACCTACGGGAACTGTTCCAACACCAGTAATAGAATAAACATCTTGAATTGGTATACGGAGTGGTTTTCCTGTTGGTTTTTCTGGAAGTGTAAAGTCATCAAATGTTTCAAGTAAGGTTTTGCCAGTCCACCAAGGCATGTTTTCAGATTTTTTAACTAGATTGTCACCTACCCAACCAGAAACTGGAATGAATGGAACTGATTCCACCTTGAATCCAACTGATTTGATAAGTTTTTCACCCTTTTCTTTAGCGGATTTGAATGCATCTTCAGAATACTTGCTATCATCCATCTTGTTAATTGCAACGATTAATTGGTTAACACCTAATGTCTTTAACAAAAATGCGTGCTCTCTAGCTTGACCCCCAGGAGCAACAGCAGTGTCAGTTTCACCTTCTTTAGCAGAAAGTACCAAAACTGCACAATCGGCTTCAGATGCGCCGGTAATCATGTTTTTGACAAAGTCACGATGTCCAGGAGCATCAATTAATGTGAAAAAGTATTTTGGGGTTTCAAATTTTTGAAAAGCGAGATCGATTGTAATACCTCTTTCTCTTTCATCTTTAATATTGTCCAAAACCCATGCGTACTTGAATGTGTCACCCTTTCCTATTTTTTCTGATTCTTCAGCATGTTGAGCAATAGTTCTTTCATCTATTATGCCCAAATCCATAAGGAAATGACCCATGGTTGTAGACTTTCCATTATCAATATGACCAGTAATTATCAAGTTCAAGTGGGGTTTATCTGCCATATCGAGCTCGTAGTGAAAGGGGATTTATTACCTTTCCGCTTTTTTTAAAAAACTTTGAGCTTTTTTCAATTTTTTTAGGATCGATTTTTTTGAGAAATTACACATAAATCAAAGATGTTATTGACAGAATTAGTGAAAATTACTGTTTCTGTGATCAAGGCAGATGTTGGAGGAGTTGGTGGCCATACACTTCCAAGTGATGGTTTGTTGGATGCTGTTAAAAAAACGATCAAAAATGCTGGTGATTTGTTAATTGATCATTACATTGGGTTTTGTGGTGATGACATTCACATACTAATGACTCACACAAAAGGAAAGGATAGTAAAGAAATACATCAACTAGCTTGGACTGCGTTTGAAGAGGCTACCAGAGTAGCAAAGGAAGAAGGGTTGTATGGGGCAGGTCAAGATCTTCTAAAGGATTCTTTTTCAGGCAACGTTAAAGGAATGGGCCCTGGTGTGGCAGAGTTAGAGTTTGAAGAAAGACCAAACGAAGCATTTACAATTTTCGCTGCAGATAAAACTGAACCGGGAGCTTTCAATTATCCATTTTATCGTTTGTTTGTTGATAGTCTGAGCAATACAGGATTAATTGTGAACAAATCACTTGCTGAAGGGGTTATTTTCAACATAATGGATGTTGAGGAAGGTAAAATTGCTGAGCTTTCTTTATGGGAAGATAAACCTACTATTGAAGCAGCTTTAATGTATCCAGGTCGTTATGTAGTATCCACAATTAACACAAAAGATGGAGAGCCAATTGTTTCCGCGTCTACAGACAGATTGCACAACATAGCTGGCACTTATGTTGGAAAAGATGATCCAATTTGCATTGTTAGAACACAAAAAAAGTTTCCTGCAACGGAAGAGGCAGGAAGCGTCTTTAACAATCCACATTATGTTGCAGGAAACACCAGAGGAAGCCATCATATGCCTTTAATGCCAGTGAAAATTAATTCAGCAGCTACAATTGATTTTTGTATTCCTATTGTCTCAGCTTTGGTTTTTAGTATGCACAATGGAAAATTGGTAGGACCTTTTGATGGATTTTCAACTGCTGATTGGGATTATATAAGAGAGATAGCAACTCGAAAGGCATTGGCAATGAGAAGCCAAGGGTTTATTCATCCTGCAACACTCGTTCCTTCAGAATTAGAATATGCTGAAGGCTATAAAGCAAGAATGGAAAAACTTCAAAGTAAGATGAAACCATTAGAAGATTACAAATCATCTGTACAGAGAAAGGAATCATACGACGATCCAGATTAAAACAATCACAAATTACTTTACTTCTTGTTCAAAATTATCAGCAAAAAAGTTAAAAGACAATAGATAAAACTTAAATCGTGAAAAATTGTAATCTTGAAATAATTTTTGGGTTTAAGAACTATATAATTATAACATTGGGCATTCTATCATTTTCACAGTTAGTTGTTCAATTATTTAGTCAAACCATACCAAACATCGTTTGGACATTTTTCAAAGATGCTGGTGCGGCCATAGTGTTAGCTGCAGTTTTTGTTTTTGCACTGTCTTGGTTACTGAAAGCTAGACCCCACAATAGACCAAAAAAATATTCGGTTATCGTGTTTGATGTGTATGGAAAAGAATCAAAAATTGAAGGTATCAGAACTGAATTCAAAACTCACGATGTTAGTTGGGGTTTCATGAAACAATACAAAAAATCATTGCCTTTGTATAACTTTGCTCTGGTTTCAGACATGCCTAAATCTAATAAAAAAACCATCTTCAAGTACATATAGTTCATTTTTTATTCTGGAAACTTCAAAACATCAAAGTGGAATTTGCAGTTTTAGCAGAATCATTCAAAAGAATGGAGGATACTACAAAGAGATTAGAATTAACACAATTACTTGTAGAGTTATTTAAAAAAACCTCTCCCGAGTTAATTTCAAAAATAGTTTACTTGATTCAAGGAAAACTACGACCTGATTTTGAAGGAATTGAACTTGGAGTTGCAGAGAAAATTGCAATAAAAGCAATTTCAAAATCCTCAGGAATTCCTATTATAAAAATTGAAGATGAATATAGAAAAGAAGGAGATTTAGGTCAAGCTGCATCAAAAATTTTAGAACAAAAATCACAAACAACTTTCGTTATTGAAGATATTTCAGTTGAAAGAGTTTATGAAACACTTTACAAAATTGCAAAACTTGAAGGAACAAGATCTCAAGACATGAAAATGAAATACATTTCGAGTCTGTTGAATGACGCAAATCCTCTAGAAGCTAGATTTATTCTTAAAATTTTGTTGGGAATCTTGCGTTTAGGTATTGCGGAAAACACTGTGATGGATGCACTTGCAATAGCATATACCGGAACAAAAGAAAATCGAGAATCGTTGGAACGTGCTTACAACGTATCTAGTGATCTGGGTAAAGTAGCTAAAGTGACTGCAATGATGGGATTGAAAGGGGTAGAAACTTTCCAAGTTACAGTTTTCAACCCAATTCGACCAATGCTTGCAGATAGAGTGAAAAGTGAAAAAGAAGCAATCATCAAAATTGGAAACAAATTTGCTGCAGAATACAAACTTGATGGTGAACGTGTACAGATTCATAGTAAAAAAGACAAAGTAATTCTATTTTCAAGAAGTTTAGAAAATATTACTAGTTATTATCCAGATATTGTTGATAATATTTCCAAAGCAATCAAAGCAGATGAAATAATTTTAGAGGCAGAAGCTGTAGCTATAAACGAAGATTCTGGAGATTTTTTACCTTTTCAGGAATTAATGCATCGAAGGAGAAAACACAAAATAGCGAAAGCTGTTTCTCAATATCCTATCACAGTGAATTTTTTTGATGTGCTATTTGTAGATGGAAAAAGCTGTCTAGATTTAGAATATTCGGAACGCCGAAAATTGCTTGAAACGATAGTTTCAGAAAATGAATTTGCTAAACTTGTTCCAATGACAATTGTTCAAAATGAAAATGAGATTGAGGATTTCTTAGAAAATAGTATTAATTCAGGTTGTGAAGGATTGATGTTAAAAATGTTGGATGCCACTTACCAGGCCGGGGCTAGAGGGAGTTATTGGCTCAAATTAAAACGAGAATATAGGAATGAGTTAGGAGATAGTTTAGATTTGGTTGTAATTGGTGCATTTTTTGGAAGAGGTAGACGTACAGGCAGGTATGGTACATTGTTATTGGCAGCATATGATGATGAAACCGATACTTTTTCAAGTCTTTGCAAAGTTGGGACTGGTTTTACTGATGAAGATTTAGATCAACTCTATCAGTTGTTATCTGATAAGGTTACATTGAAAAAGAATCCTAGGATCAATAGTCAAATGGAAGCTGATGTGTGGTTTGAGCCAGAACTAGTAATAGAAATTGTTGCTTCAGAGATTACACTGAGTCCTATTCATAAAACTGCAATGAATGCAATAAGGAAAAACAGTGGATTAGCATTACGATTTCCAAAGTTCACTGGTAAAATTAGAATGGAGAAGGCTCCCGAAGATTCTTCTACTTCTGAAGAAGTTATTGCTCTCTATAAAGGGCAGAAAAAAGTAATCCAAGAATCTAAGCAAATTTAATTTCATGAATTCTCATTTTATACAAGGATTTAATTAGCGTCACAAAAGAAAAAATCTCTGAAATGTATAGCGGGGAACTTGAGGTCCAAGCCAAAAGAAAAGCTGTTGCTGTTTTACAGGATGAAATTAATAGAATTCTAAATGCGGCAAGGGAATTAGCTACATTGCCTGAAATGGTTGTGAAAAAAGACAAAGCCGGAATCAAAAAGACTCTTTCACAAATTTCAACTATTGAAGATGAGGTAGAAAATCTTCGCCGAAAGATTACAAGAGAAGTTGCAGATGTTGGAGGTTTGATCATGAATAGAGAAAATCTTCTCAACACCGCATATACAATGGATGAAATTGCAGGATACATAACTGGCATAGCATTCAAACTTTCAAATATCAAAGGTACTACCCTCAAGAGTTCAAAAATAGACAAAGATCTTACAAAATTAATTGAACTCGTTGTTGATGAGATTTACAAACTTAATGAGATAATTCGTAGTTTAAACACAAATGCAGCAAATGCTATAGAGCTTGCCCAAGAAACTCAGACTATAGAGAGAGAAATTGATTTAAGATATCGTGAAGCCACAATCGTGCTGTTATCTGAGGTGACTAACATAAAAGAACTCTTACTGATTAAAGATGTGATTGAGGGAATTGAGGAAATGGCGGATAAATGTCAACGTGTTTCTGATTCTTTTATTATGTTAGCACTGAGTCTATAACTTGAAAAGTGAATTAATAGAAAATCGTATTATAGTCTGGAACATAGAAGATTCAAAAAAACTTTTTGGCCAAGGATATTATGGAAAGCCGATTGGAATTCCAAAACCAAAGATTGAAGAAATCAACGTTCCACTAATTCTTGATTTAATTGAAGGTTATTATTTACTTGAAAGAAAAAAAATTACTATTTATCAATCCAAAAAAAAAGTTACAAACAGAAAGATGTTAGAGATTTGTAAAAAAGAATACCATGATTTTGATAAAAAATATCTTGTTTACAAAAACTTTAGAGACAAAGGTTACATTGTAAATCCAGGGATAAAATTTGGATGTGATTTTGCTGTTTACCAAAAAGGACCAGGCATAGATCATGCCCCCTATCTAGTTCAGGTGTATAACAATAAGGATTCTATTTCAACGACAGGGGTCGTACTAGCTGGAAGATTAGCTACTACTGTGAGGAAGCAATTCATTTTAGCCATATCTAATGGGAAAGACAAAGTGGATTATTTAGCGTTAGATTGGTGGAAAGCTTAAAGAGATTTTATGTGTCCTGCAATTTTATTATAAATTTCAAATAATTCTTTTGTAATTTGAAAATCAAAATGGCTTTTCCATTTACTATGAATTCGAACTTCAGACTCGGTTGGTTCCACAAAAATTGTTGCATCGTTAACAGTTTGTTTTGAGATTAATTCATTCAATTCTGAATCTTGGTTTAAGGCTTCAGCTAACTTTCCACCATTCCAAGTAACACCGACAACTTTCTTAAAACGAAAATGTCCTTCAGTTGAAAGAACTGTTTTTGCAATATAATCAAAAGGATTGCTACTTTTTCTAACGATAAAATGTGCTTGAAACCTATCTTGTGCTCCCCAATGTGAAATAGTTGCATCTTGCATTGTTCTCAACCCTTTTGGATAATTTGAATAACGTCAATATTGGAATTTTTTGGTTCAAGACAGCCTCTGTTGGTGACCATTCTTGGTGTTTGAGAAAAATATCTGCTATAGTAATCACCTTTCTCAACATCATCTGTTCCAATTTCTTTGGGTTTAGCTTCTATGCCGATCGCTGCCAACAAATCACAATATTTCTCTGGTTCTGTTTTTAAAACAAAAGTTTCCGCTTCAGCATCATGCATTACGAATGATCAATTCTACCCACAAATAAAGATATCAAGAAAGTGGGTTTCAATAATATACATCAAAATAAATAATACAAAAGTTTGAGTTTTTTGTCTATGTTAAAATTCCAAGATAAAGTTGCTTTAGTTACTGGAAGTGGAACAGGGATTGGCAAGGCCATTTCAGAAAAATTTGTCGAAAACGGGGCAAGTGTAATTATTCTTGGTAGAAGAAAAGAGCCATTAGAAGAAGCTGCCAAATCTCTTGAAGAGATAATTTCAAAGGTTCAAAGTAATGCATTTGTAAAAATATTTTCTGGCGTTGATGTTAGTGATGAAAAAGCAGTAAACCAAATGTTTGATTCGTTGAAGGGATCAAACACGAATGTAGATATTATTGTTAATAATGCAGGAGTTTCTGGACCTGTTACATGTTTTGCAAATTCATCTTTAGACGATTTCAAAAGTACAGTAGCAATTCACCTTACTGGTACGTTTTGGACATCAGTGCAAGCTTTAAGAGTAATGAAAGAAGGTGCTAAAATTATTACAATTTCAACATTCTTTGCGGAAGAGAGACCACTTGAACAACGTCCATATCGTTTTAGAGTTCCATACACTGCATCTCAGGGTGCAAAAAACAGATTGGCTGAAGCAATGTCATGGGAGCTAGTTGATCGTGGAATTATCTCTATTGCTACAAATCCTGGGCCTGTTCATTCTGATAGAATTTACAAAACAGTTTACCCGAAAGCGGCATCAGAGTTTTTGAGAGTTAGTGGTTTTGAAGACCTAAGTCCAGTAGAAGTTGAATCAGTCAGCAAGGAAATTGTTCCTTTGTTAGGTGAAGACGAAAATGTGATAAAAGAAGGAATTGCAAAAGCTGCTGACAATTTATCCAAATCAAAAGGTGGTGATGTTCAAAAACATGTTGAAACATTGACAAACCTTCTAGATAAAATCAAAACTGTTGCTGAAAAAATTCAAAAAAATACTTCCAGAATGATTGCTAATCAGCAATTTCTATCACAAGCACAAGTAGCAAAAACAGTTCTCACTCTTTGTGATGATGAGCAAGCAAAAATTCTAAACGGCAGAGTTATTCCAGGGGACAGAGTATTTTATCCAGTTAGACCACATATTGCAACAGCGACTCCATCTGTTCATCAACCGGACTTTACTTCTAAAGTCGTAGTTTTTGCAATCAATGCTACCGATAAAACAGATGCTGATCGTGTTGAATTTTTAGCACAAAATATTGAAAAAAATGGTGGTAAAGCAGTTTGTTTGATTTCTGATAGTTGTTCAAAAGAAATTCGAGATTCTATTAGTTCAAAGTTTCATTCCCATACTATTAACCTAAAGAATCCTGAAGAGATTGATACATGGATTGAGGCAGCAAAAAGCCAAGGCCAGATAGCTGCAGTCATAAACATTACAGGGAATCTTCCTCAAATTTCAAAACTTGTTGAATTATCAAGAAAGGAGTGGGATGATCTGGTTGACAAGTTCATCAATACTCCTGCAACTGTGGTTCAACGTGCATTGGATTATTTTGTTCCAGGCGGAGGATCAGACCCTAGATTATTCAAAGACAAAACTGGAACTGTTGTGACAATTGGTCCAGACTTGCCCGCTGGAAAAGTTACTGGTATTCAAAGAGCAACAATTGAGGTGTTTAGGGGGGCATTACGACCATTCACGGTAACTGTGAATCAAGAATTAAGTGATGTTCTTAAATCAAAGGTCAGAGCGTTTTTGGTTTTACCAGGAACTGTGGACGGTAAAGAACCTAATAATGAGAATATTGTTCAAGCTATAAACTATTTTGTTTCTGAATATTCTCCATCTTCTGGCACTGTAATATTTTGCGTTGACGAAGATAGAAACTAGAATAAGTTCTCAACTGAATCTAGGAAGAGCTTTATTGCAGCTATAATGATCACAACAGATACTAGAATTTGCAGCCACCTTTCCTTAATCTCAAGGGATAGTCTTGCACCAACTAATCCACCGCCAAATGCTCCTATTGCCAATAACAATGACTGAAAATAATCTGGGTGACCAAGAAGACTGTGAGTGACCAAGCCAGAAAATGATGCAAAAAGTAAGATCAGTTGTGAGGTAGGAGCGACTTTTTTCATTCCCATGCCCATAGCGACCATCATTAATGGCACAAAAATTATACCGCCGCCAATGCCGAAAAAGCTAGAAATTATTCCCGCAAAAAAACTAGCGCCAATCACTAGTAACATTACTTGTTTGGAGGTGTTGTATTGTCTGGATTCTATTCTTCTTTTTAAGAAAATATAGATGCTAGAAAAAATTAACACCAAGCCAAAAAGTATTTTGAAAATTCCTGGTGTTACATCTGACGATATGTATGCTCCTAAAATTGTACCTGGAATCGATAATAAACCAAGTTTAAGTCCTATAGAATATTCAATTCTTTTTTGTCTTGAATATGAAATAGTTGATGCGATTGCATTGCTAAATGCAGCAAAAAGACTATTGCTCGCAGCAAGAGTTGGAGTAAATCCTGCAAAAGTTAGAACAGGAACAACAATTATTCCTCCCCCTAAACCAATCATAGAGCCTAATACTCCAGCGACAAATCCTAATGGAATTAACCATAATTCTTCAATCATTGTGAACCTGAAAACAAATCATTTCAGTCTATATTGCGTTTTTCATAGAACCTAGTCGTAGATTCAGGCAAGATTATCTTCAACCAGTAGTTTCCAAAGATATCCTTCTGGGTTAGTAGTGAGCTCAATTTGCAGTTTATGGTTCTCAAGATTAATGATTTTTGATTTGCTGTGAGGTTTGACATCATTTGTGTGAAATTCCCTCAAGCCATCAACCCAAGAATCAACACTTTCAAATCCATCTGGTTTCTCTAATTCCCAACAATCACAAACTAGAGTTTCAACAGTTACTGTGAAAACTGTTTTTAGATCCTCTAGTTGTGTCGTAAAAGGATCAACTTGAATGACCGCCAATACTAATTTTGGAGTATGAGTACGACCAATCATGTGAATATTTCCTAAAAAATTCATTTCTATATCTTTGAGTTCAGTTGAGGTACAAAATTCTACTAGATTTTGTTTTTCTTCACTCTCAAAAAAGTTACAATACTTATCAATTGAGCTTTGTTCTTTCAATTCTATGGCAGAGGACAGTGATATTCCGTAGGAAGAAAAAACATCACTCAGTTTAGAATTTAATTCAGAATAAGATGCCGAGTCAGTAAATTGTTCCGCATTGTATTGTTCTGTCTTATTTTCTGGTGGCAAAGATAGAACTGAAACTAATAATACCATAATACCAACTCCAATACCAGCTCCAATGGCTGCCCAAATTTTCTTGTTCAATTATTTCAAATTTCATTATTTTTGGTTAAGATAAGCCTTTGCTGAAGAATCTAAATCGAGATTATATCTAATATCGAATTTTTAGTAATTCCAAACTCACTAACAAAACCAGCTGTAACTTCAAGGATGTACAATGCATCGTTTCCACCAGAATTTGTTACACTGCAAGTTGCTGTTTCTAGTGCGGATTTGCACGGGGGTACATTTTCCTCAATGTGGACAACCTTTCCGTTGTTATCAAACCAGATCAGGTCTAATGGAAATTGCATGTTCAGCATCCACAATGAATAATCACCTAGTTCTTCAAAAACAAAAAGCATTCCTTGATCATATGGAAGTTGTTCTTGGAACATGAGACCTCGAACCCTCCCAGGTTCTGTATCAGCAATTTGTACTTGTAAAACTACCTCATCGACTTTAATGGTACCTACAGGAAATTCAACGGCTTCAAGTATGGCATCATTAGGAATTGAAAGAATTCCTACAATTCCAACAATAAAGGCAGCAGCTGCTATAGGTAAAATTACCTGTACTCTTGTTGGCATATTTGGTATTGTTAGCTTCCTTTTAAAAACTAAAAATGCTTACATGATTGAACTTTTCAAGTCGCTAATAGAAGAGAAAGATTCCCTGACATGATGACCTACATCAGAGATTGTGGCACTGTTGTATTTTTTCTCCAAATAGCGACCTGCTAAAATCAGTGGTCCGCCAACAGCACATGTAACTCCGGTTGGTTCTGGAACCCAAAACATGATAAAACCAATTTTTTGTAGTTTTTTTCCTGGCGCTGGTGCTTTCTGTAATGCCCCAAGAGATTTTGCTGTATTTTTATCATCAATTTTTCCCAAGTCAGTATACAAATTTGCTCTTCTTTTAGCAGAATCTGAATATGCCTTTAATTTTTTAAGTTTTTTTGTTAAAGCGTCTTCCATTTTCAATCCTAATTTTGGAAAAATTAGTTAAAATTCAAAGATCAAGTTACGTTACTTCAAAGTCAATAATGAGTAACCTAATTTTTGACTCGTAGTATTTCAATATGAAATTATATCAAGGAGGGAAGAGAATTCAAAACGACTTGAAAAAACGAGATCCAAAGCGGTTAGAGTCAATCAAGGCTGCACATCAAACAGAGAAAGCTGGTTCAAGTACTAGGATGGAGGATTATTTGGAAGTTATTGCTGAATTAGTTGAATTGAAAGGATATGCTACAACATTAGACATTTCTAGATACATGGATGTAAGCGCTCCTAGTGTGACGAAAATGTTGCAAAGATTGGATGAAAATGACTATTTGGAATATGAAAAATATCATGGAATTAATTTAACAACGAAAGGAACACATCTAGCAGATAACATTAGACAAAAACATGGAATTTTGTTAGAATTTTTTGAAATTCTTGGCATAGGACGTGATACTGCAAATCAAGATGCTGAAGGAATTGAACATCATCTTAACCCAAGAACCATTAATCAATTAAGAAAGTTTATTACTTTTTTAAAATCAAACCCCAAAATTTTAGAAAATTTTAAAAATCTTTAAGAAAAATCTGAATTTCATTTTGTGATGATGCAAATTGTAACAAGCGTTTTGCTACATCAGAACGTTTTGGAATTTTAATTTGACCCTTTCTTCCGATTCTTGAGGATGTCATGTATTTTTCATTTACATGAACATCTGCATGCATTCCTGTGTATTCCCTACTAACTGAAAGTATAAGGGATGTCTTTGATTCTGAAAAACTAAATGGTAATTCATAATTTGATAAAGATTTTTGGGATTGGTCACGTTCTACAACGTCAATGTGTACATTCAACATTTTTTCTAAGTGATTAATGTTGGTTCCGCCACGACCAATGATTGAGGGAATAGCTTGTTTGTCTACCGTGACCTTTACGTTATTTTCAGATAGAATTTCGACTTCTGCCCTAGGATCAAATTTTTTGAATGTATCTTTAACCTTCTCTTCGGCTAATTTTTCAACTCCAAATGAAGTGGCTTTTTTTGAAACTGGCACAATTACATTTTCTTCTCCAAATGTGTAAATTTCATATTCTAAAGTTTGGTCCTCGAAAGTTCTAATCTCAATTACAGGCCTAGCTAGGTCCTGTTCTGTCATCCCAGATGGAACTTTAACTTTAAGTTTTAATTCATACACTTCAGAAATTTTACCATCTTTAACGAAGACAACAGTATCCAGTACACTGGGGATTATTCCTAACTCAATTTTACCTATAAATCGCTGAATTGCATCAATTGGAGAATTGGCATGTATAACGCCAACCATGCCAACTCCTGTTAATCTCAAGTCAGAAAAAATTCTAAAATCTTCTCTTCTCCTAACTTCATCAAAAATTGTATAGTCTGGTCTTACCAAAAGTAAAATGTCAGCAGAATTTTCAAAACTACCATCTAATCTTGTATACTGTGTTATGCCAGCATCAACTTGTAAATCCCTTGGTGATTCAAAAGTCTTGACGATCTTTCCTCCATTATAATAAAAATTTGCAAGGCCAGATGCTAAAGTGCTTTTTCCAGAACCTGGAGGTCCTGAAATCAAAATTCCTTCTGCTCTTTCAGAAAATCTTGACATTAATTTGTCTGAAACATCATACTGATCTAAACTAAGTTTTACAATTGGATGTACTATTGTAATTTCATATCCTTCAGAAAATGGAGGTTGTGTAATTACAATTCTATAATCAGAGTATTGAATTACTAATGCTCCTGGCTTTGAAATTTCGATATTGCTAGAGTCAGAAATTTTTGATGTTTCCAAGATTTGAGCAGATATATTATGCAAATATTTGCGTGTTAAAATTGTGTCCTCAATTTTAGTAAGCTCAAATGCACCAGGTTTTCCTCGTTTTGCAAAAGGTGCCAAGCCTTCTTTAAGATGAACGCTCATTGTTTGTGAATCAAAAAATCTCAAAAATTCAAGTGGTTCTTTTTGTTGTTCTGGTTTTTGGAATTTAACTTCAATTCCTTCAGCTTGAGATACTAAAGATTGAGCATGATCAGATGTGTAAAGAATTGCATCATTTTGTTTTGCGACATCTTGTATAATTGCATCAATTCTTCCGCGTGAAGCCAAGTTTACATCATCTATATCAGGTCGCTTGCCTTCAAACGTAATCGTCAAACCATGCTTGTCTGAAATATCTTGAAGTTTTTTAATTTCTTCTAGACCAACAAAACCTTGTTCTTTTTTCTGAGACGCTTGAGATTGTAACTCATCTAAAACGGCCATTGGGATTATGATTTCAGTATTTTTTATTGACCCACTTTCGACTAGTGTAATTATTTGGCCATTGATTATGACGCTTGTATCCAATACTATTTTAGCCAACTAGAAAAAATTCTCAAACCTACTTTTAATCATAACTAAAATGTAAGAGTAAATCTATTCAGAAGTTATTTCTCAAGGGTTTCATCAATTATTTTTAAAACTTGTTTAAACTCAAATGGTTTGGCAATATATGATTTGGCTCCGCTAGCTATACATTTGTCAATTATTTTTATATTATCTGCTGCAGTAATCAAAATTATTTTTGCCTTTGGGTTCACTTCAATTATTTCTTGGATCACAGTTAGTCCATCTTTTTTTGGCATAGCCAAATCGAGTAACAACAAGTCAGGTTTCAATTGATGGTATTTTTTAACTGTATCAGCCCCATCTATGGCCTCGCCAATAACAGTATGTTTCCCAATTTCCACAATATCTCTTAACACAAGTCTAATTGCGTTAGAGTCATCAGAGATTAATATTGAAGCCATATTTTGTCGTGAATAAATTATTATTTAAATTGTCATTCAAAGAATTCTGAATATCTTGTTTTCACCTTTGCCTTTAATTCAGCAATATTAGTGGTAGAACCATTCATGAGATTTTTCATGAGATGAATTGATTCATTTGAGATTTCAAAGATGTCTTCAACAATTTGGCCACCAATAATTTTTTTCATTAGAGTGTCATTTAATGCTGCAATTTCTCCAACACCTTTTTGGCCCATCATTGGTGCTAGACCCTTTATCTTGTGAAGATGTTTTTCTATATCAGTACTACTATTGGTAATATCATTATCATTTGTGCAAGAATTTAAGATTCCTTCAATTCCATCTAACTCTTCATTGATTTCTTTTGTTGCCACCTGAATAAATTCGTCTGACATGCGCTTTCATCAAGAATATTTCACCTGCCATTTTTATACTGTTTCACACGTAAACTCATCTGAATGAAGATTACCGTAAAGACATACATATTGGTAAGTATTGTAATAGCAACTGCTTCAGTAAACCTTTTCTTAGTATATGAAATTCAGCAAGCAGGTACTGCAGAATCTTTGTCCATTATTCGTGCAGGAGATCTAAAAGCATTAGCTGAAACAGTTGCCGGACTTGCATCATCCATAGCAAGTGGCAATGATCAAGATAGGGAAAATTTAAAAAATACGATACAAGGTTTCGAAGAATCTTTAGATACCTTGAAAAATGGAGGGACCATTAGGGGCCAAGCCATTGTTACTATTCCATCTAGTATTTCTAATTATTATGATCAAGTTGCTTCCTCTTGGATATCGTACAAAGAAAGTGCCGTTACAGTTCAGGTGACTTCAGTTTTTGATAAAAATGTAATAGAAGCGCTCAATTATGTACTTGAAAGGAATGGGGAAGTAATTATATTAACAGATACCGTTATTCAGGAGATTTCTGGCTTAGATAGAAGTTTTAACAGACATCAGGAACTTGCTGAAGAGATGCAAGAACACGCAAGGGGCATTAGTCGACAAACATTACTGCTGTCTATTGGAGAAGAAGAAGGAGTCCAAATAATTCTAAGAAAAGATAGACTTGGTTTCGAAGTTGATTTGAGTAAATTAGTTGGTGCCCCAATTAGTGGCACAATGGTTGAAGATTTTTTCCATTCACCTGAAGAGTTACAAGAGATACCCCGTGAAAATTCTAACGCATTAAGACAGTTGGAGCCATTATGGGAAGCAGTTCAATTACGAGTTAAAACTTTAGAAGAAAATTCTTTACTTATGCCTGAATTTCAAACTGCTCGCCAAGATTTAGATACAAAGAAAACCGTTCTGACTAGCAACATTGATGATTTGTTGGATTCTTGGAATGATGAACTAAACCAAAGTAAAGGCGAAGAGCAATCAATCATACAGATTGTTTCAGGAGTTGACATTGCAATCTTTGTAGTAATTATTATAATAATTAGAAAAGCGCTAAATCCACTTACACTAATCACGCATGGATTGTCTCGAGTAAAAGATGGAGTTTATGGTGAGAAAATTGATTACACAGCGAAAGATGAAGTTGGAGAGATTGTTGAATCTTTCAACATAATGTCAGATGCAATTAGACAAAAGGAAGAAGAAGCTAGAAAGATCGATATTGCGAAAGATGAATTTCTTGCAATGATTACACATGAGTTGAAAACACCATTAGTTCCAATTCAAGGGTATGCTGATATTCTTCTTAGTGAACATTTAGGAAAGCTTACTCCAAAACAAAAAGAACGATTATCAATAATAAAATCAAGTGCTACATCTTTGTTGGATCTAATATCTGATTTGTTAGATGCACAAAAATTGGAACTTGGCCAATTAAGAATGGATAAGTCTACTAGTTCAATCAAAAATACTATTGAAAAGGCAGTTGAATCTTTAAAACCAGAAGCTGTTGAAAGGGAAATAAAGATCATTTCAAAACCTCCCAATGTCAATATTTTACATGATTCTGAAAGAATTACTCAAGTTCTAACTAATCTCATTAAAAATAGTCTGACTGCTGTAAAATCAAAAACTGGGATTATAACAATTGAAGTGCAGGATTTACCTTCTGAGGTCATTATTAATGTCAAAGATAATGGATCGGGGGTACCACCTGACAAACAAAAAGATCTTTTTAAAAAATTCTATCAAGTAGATGCATCCTTAACAAGAGAACGAGGGGGAAGCGGTCTAGGACTAGCAATTTGTAAAGGAATTGTTGAAAATCACGATGGCAAAATCTGGCTTGAAAGCACTCTTAATGTGGGATCTACCTTTAGCTTTTCAATCCCAAAAACATCCTCTTCAACTGTTCCACCATAATCAAATATCTATAGCAAATGAAGGTTAAATTAACAAAAGATTAAGGAATGCCAATCATTTAGAACATTTAATGAATGGTCTTGAAGATTTTGCCGAGAAAGCAATTCTATATGCTAATGATGAAGGATGTCAATATTGCGATGTAAGAGCCGAAGTCATTTCAGAAAGAGGAGTAATAATTGAAAATGGTGAAATAGAATATCCAACATCAAAGGAAGATCAAGGGTTAGGAATTAGGATTCTAAAAAGTGGTGCTTGGGGTTTTTACTCAATTTCAAATCCAACTTCTTTAGAACAAGTTAGGAATGGAGTGAATAATGCAGCAAAGGTAGCGCAATATTGTTCTAATAACAAGAAATCAAAAGTAAAAATTTCAAATGTTCCTGTAAATAATGAAAAAATAGATTTTCCAGTAAAAGATGAACCAAATGTAGATGAGTTAGTAAAAATTGGATTTGATTGTAATAAAATAATTCAGAAAAAATCTAGGATCATTAGGGCTGTAACTGCTTTGGGATATATTACAGTATCAAAATATTTTGTCAATACTGAAGGTTCAAAAATTAATCAGAATAAAACTGATGTTATAGCTAATCTAAGTGCGACTGCTCACGAATCTGGTTTGACACAGTCTGTTAACATTACAGAGGGTGGAGGAGGAGGATTAGAAAAAATTACAAAAGAATGTGATATTACTGAAACATCACGATTCATTGCCGAAAAAGCATCTGAGCTAATAGATGCAAAACCAGTTAAAGAGAGCAAAGCACCGCTAGTAATGAATCCAGATTTTGTAGCTTTACTTACTCATGAAATTCTAGGTCACCCATCAGAAGCAGATAGAGTGTTAGGAAAGGAAATGGCGTGGGCAGGTGGAGCTTGGTGGGCAGGCAAAATAGGGGAGAAAATAGCTTCAGAAAATCTGAATGTTTTCGATGATCCAACAATTGAGGGAAATTTAGGTTGGTATCATTATGATGATGAAGGTGTAAAATCCTCAAGAACGAATTTGATTGAAAATGGTACTTTGGTAAATCATTTACAAAACCGTGAAACTGCAGAAATTTATGGTGTTAAACCAAGCGCAAACATGAGAGCAACGTCATACAAATTCATGCCGTTGATTAGAATGGCTTGCACATGTATAGATGGAGGAGATTGGGATCCTCAAGAAATGATTAGTGAGGTTAAAGAAGGTTATTTCATTTCTAACATGAAGGTTCCATCAATAGATATGAAAAGATACAACTGGAGTATTTCATGTCAATACGCCCATAAAATTGAAAACGGAGAAATTACTGATTTGCTAAGAGATGTTATTGTCATGGGAACAGCCCCTGATTTTTTTAAATCAATTGATGCTTGTGGAAATGACTTTACCGTTAGGCCAATTACCAATTGTGGGAAAGGCGATCCTATGCAATCAATGTTCATGGGAAATGGGGGTCCATCACTCAGAGCAATTGCTACTGTGAAAAGCGTTGAAGCATGAGTTTAATAGAATTAGAAAAGATTCGACGCAGGGTTTCCATCTGTACTAAATGTGATCTTTGTAAAAGCAGAACAAATGCTGTGCCGGGAAAGGGATATTATAAATCGGAGGTGATATTCATTGGTGAGGCCCCGGGCAGAAGCGAGGACAAACAAGGAGAGCCTTTTGTGGGAGTAGCAGGAAAAAAGCTTTCCATCGCACTCGAATACGCAGGGATTCCAAGGGACAAGGTCTACATCACAAATGTAGTCAAGTGTAGACCCCCAAAAAATAGAATTCCAAAAGAATCCGAAAAAAAGGCATGTGAACATTATCTTAAAACTGAAATTTCATTAATTAAACCAAAGATAATCTGCGTGATGGGCAATACTGCGTATCATTCGTTGTTAGGAGGTAATAACATTACCAAAGATCATGGAAAAATAATAGAGAGGGATGGAAATCGTTACTTTCTCACAATTCATCCGGCTGCGACAATTTACAATCAATCACTTCTTCAAACCTTGAAGAAGGATATGAAGACTCTAGTAAAAACACTGAATGGGATCAAAGGATGAAAATAGTGGAGATAGTCCCAAGAACATTCTATGAAAGAGATACGGTCAAGGTTGCAAGAGATTTGCTTGGGAAAAATTTGATTCGAACCATTGGGAAACAGACAATCTCTGGAATAATAACAGAAACCGAGGCTTATCGATACAGTGATGATCCCTCAAGTCACGCATATCATGGCTTAACAGAAAGAAACAAAGCTATGTTTGGACAAGTTGGTAGAGCATATGTTTACTTCACTTATGGCATGTATTTCTGTTTCAATGTTGTTGCAAGAAATCATAACTTTGCAGCAGGTGCAGTTTTAATTCGTGGTTTAAATCCAGAAAAAGGAATAGGCATAATGAAAAAAAATAGAAAAACTAATAAAATTTCAAACTTAGCAAATGGACCAGCTAAACTAACACAGGCATTAAACATAAACAAGAAACAATATGGTGTGGACTTGGCTAAAAAGACTGAACTTTACATAACAAGTGGATTAGATAAGAAGAAGAAAATTTTTGCTAGTGAACGAATTGGCATTAAAAACGGTGTCGATAAACTATGGAATTTTAAAATAAGCATCTAGGAATCAGGATTATTTTCATCCTCATAAAGTGTCCAAGGAGCCACTTTTCCAAGAATTCTTGCCCAATCAAGTCGTAACATAAGGATTACAAGCACGGTAAGAACAGCGCCAAAAATCATAATTCCTATGTAAATCGCAGTGGGATCCTCAATATCTGCGATAAATGGTTCTAATAATGAGATTCCCAAGAAATGTGATGTCAATACTATAACATAGCTCAGAACAATTTTCCCGAGTAACGTTGCAACAAAAAATTTCTTGGGATTATATTTTGCTAAACCTAGTGGAATGTAAACTAAATCATCAGGAATTGGAGTGGCAGCTGCAACAAAAGCTGCAATTGCACCATACTTTTTTGCTAAGCGCTCAAAAGGTTTCATTCTTTTCCTAGTTGTTTCAGTCATTATTCGCCTTCCAGTATAACTAATGTAGAAAATTATCTGCTTTGCGATGGTTGCGGTAATTGCCGCAAGAATAGCTAATGCATGAATATTAAACTGATCACCAACTGACATTGTAACAAGTAAAATAATGATAGGAACTGGCACAAAGGGGATTAAGGAGCCAAAAAAACTAGCAATCCCCAAACCAAAATATCCTATTTCAGATGCAAAAGGAAAAAGATCAGTAAATTCCACAATACAATGTTTTTACACGCTTTATTTAACTATAAAAAAAATCATGCCTTCGAAATAATCTAATCTCTAAAATCATTAAAATATCATATTTTATTACCTAATTCAAATTTGTAAAAAAAAAATCATGATGAAGTTTGTAGGGCAATTGCAAAGATTAGTCCATACATAAGATTTGTTGCAGCAGTTGGGAATAGGGGAGAATTAGTTTCTCATTATAGACGCCATGGCCTAAAGCCCTTGCTTAGTGCTAAGGATACACAATACCAGTTTTCACATATTGCAATTAAAACTGACCTCGAAGCATTTTTTGATAAGAGTCTTGGTCCAGTTGAGTTTGTATGGGAAGAATGAAAAAAAGTTCAAACAATCGCTTTTGCTTTAAAGAAAAATCGAATTTGGGTTTCGATTGATAAAAAAGTCGTAAGGTCAGAAATCCTTCGAATAATAGATTCCTGTCTACCGATTGTAAAGCTCTATTCATAAGCAAAAAACAACTTTCACCTAAATTTTACCTTCATTATTGAAAAATTACGCACGAAGATAGTAAGGATTACATGTTATGTCAAAAAGTGGTAACACGTTTCCTGAATAAACCAAAGAATGACTTTGCGCTACAATGAGAAAAATGATATTTGTGATATTTGCAATTTTAGGTACTGTTTCTATTTTAGGTGCAGATGCAGTAACTCCTTTTGATGTGACCTCAGACGGGGTGACCATTCAAAGCCATCAGCTAGATTATGAAACAATGTCAATAATTTTTGCTGTTGAAGTATCCGAATCTCCTGGCACATTAAAAATCGCATTTGATCGTGACTTTTTTGATGCTATTTATCAAGGTCATGATGATGAGTTTTTGATCATTGTAGATGGTGAACTAATTTCTTATTCTGAAGTTAGAAATACACCTTACTATCGAACTATACAATTTGAACTCCATGATGGAATAGATGAAGTTGAGATATTTGGTACTAGCATTAAAGGACAAATCATTGAACAAAATACTGAATCACTTTTTGATAATGACGTAATTAATTCCCAACAATCAGAACAAGAACTAGATGAAAATGAAGAAGTGGTAAATCAGATGGAACAGCTAAAAGTAGAAAACTTGGAATTGAGGAATGAAAATGAAGAATTATCAAACAAAATTTTTGATCTTGAAAATTTGCTAGGTGCAATGGAAAATAAAATTAGTGATCTAAATGCAATAATCATGGAACAAATCAAAGTGATTTACACCTGGATTAAATTCTAACAGTAATTTAGAATTTTCAAACTAATTTTTGTAAAGTTATTTTTCATCTTCATATAGCCAGCATTTGACATAGCCCGAATTAGTTTTAAAATTAGGAGGATCTTTTTTGCATTTTTCCATTGCCATAGGACATCTGTCTATAAATCTACATTCAGAATTTGGCTCGAGTAAACTCGGAGGCACTCCTTTGATGTATTTGGGTTTATCCCCATGAAGTCTTGGTATTGATTCTAAGAGTGCTTGGGTGTATGGATGTTTTGGATTTTTGAAAATATCTTCCGAGGTTCCAAATTCAACCATTTGACCACCATACATAATGCCAATCTTTTCTGCAATTTCGGAAAGTAATGCAAGATCATGTGTAATCAACATGATTGACATTCCATCTTTTTTCAATTTCTTTAAGAGGTTGATAATTTGAGCTTGGATTAAAACATCAAGGGCGGTTGTTGGTTCATCAGCAATAACAAAATTTGGTTTTAAGAGAAGCGCCATAGCAATTATGATTCTCTGTTTCATTCCACCACTGAGTTCATGTGGATATTTTTTCAGAACATCTTCATTAAGACTAACTGAGTTTATGGCATCAAAAATTACTTTTTCGTAATCACCATCAAACTTATGTTGTTTTAAAATCTCAACAAACTGTTCTTTTATAGAGAAAACAGGATCAAGTGTATTCATAGCACCTTGAAAAACCATTGCGATTTTTTTCCATCGATAGTTTTTGTTAAATTCAGATTCTTGTAGTTCCAATATCGAATTATCGTCAAAGTGAACTTGGCCCGAAACTATTTTTCCACCAAGAAGCATTCTGATCAATGAAAGTCCTAACGTACTTTTCCCACAAGCACTTTCACCTGCAATACCAATCGACTCTCCTTCATTTAGAGAAAAGCTAACATTCTCTAACGCGTGCACGTTTCCTTTAGAAGTGCTATATATTGCAGAGAGGTTTTCAACATCAAGAAAAACCATGTATTGTTTTAGACTACCCTACTAGATTTTGTTTTGCATGTATCTAAAGTGATTGCTTAACATAATTTTTAAGACATGATTTGGTCAAAGGATCGAGTCTGAGAAAACATGAGTTTTAACCGTACACACGATATTGGAGAGGTTAGCTCTGAGATGATAGGTCAAAAGGTGATCCTTGGGGGGTGGATAGAGGATCTTCGGAAATTAGGAAAAATGACCTTTTTGACTATGCGTGACTCTACAGGGATAACCCAAGTTATTGTAAAGGGGGAGCAAAATGACAAGATTGAGGGGCTAAACAGGCAAAGTGTTCTTAGAATTAAGGGAACGGTACAGGAGACCAAAGCTAAAGATTTTGATTTCGAAGTGGGCGCCGAAGAAATCGAAGTTTTAGCAAAAGCAATTCATCCTCTTCCAATAGATCCTCTTGGAAGACTGGAAAGTAATATTGACAATAGATTAAACTCTCGGGCACTAGATATGCGTAATCAAAAAACTGCATCAATTTTCAAGTTAAGACATCATGTATTATCATCAATTAGAAAAACATTGATCGAAAAAAAATTTATTGAAATTAATACACCAAAAATAATTGGAAGTGCAAGTGAAGGTGGAGCAAACCTTTTTTCACTAGATTATTTTGGAAAAACAGCATATCTTGCTCAAAGCCCCCAGCTTTACAAAGAGCAAATGACAATTGGTTTGGAAAGAGTTTTTGAAATTGCATCATTTTATAGAGCAGAGAAATCACACACAGGTAGACACCTGAGTGAGTTTACTAGCGTTGACATTGAGGCCGCATTTATGGATTATACTGATGTAATGGGGGTGTTAGAATCTCTAATTATGGAAGTTTTTAAATTCACATCTACGAATTGTAAGGATGAACAAAAATCAATTGGTAATGAAGTCAAAGTTCCATCATCACCATTTGAGCAGTTAACTTATGGCAAAGTGTTAGATGAATTAAATGCTGCAGATCAAAAATTAGAATTTGGTGATGACTTACTAGATTCACATCTAAGAATTGTTGGAGAAAAACATCCTGGATTTTACTTTATTACGGATTGGCCATTAAAACTCAAACCATTTTACATTCGTGAAAAAGATGATGATGTGTCACTATCAAGATCATTTGATCTTCAATATGGATACTTGGAGCTTTCGTCGGGAGGAACGCGTTTACATGATTCTGAATTATTAAAATCAAGATTAAAAGAGCAAGGACTAGATCCCTCTCAATTTGTAGACCATCTACGAGCATTTGATTGGGGGATGCCTCCACACGCCGGTTGGGGGTTAGGCCTGGATAGACTAATGACAACTCTTGTAGGGTTAGACAATATTAGAGAAGTTGTACTATATCCAAGAGACCCGGATAGGCTGAAGCCATAGGTAAGATAATGGATTTCTGTTATTAAATAACATTTAAAAGTAAATTTTGTTATCTGTAACATATGTATGATTGGGTTGAATGTGAATGTGGGCATAACTTCTGGACAAAAAAAGAAAAGCCGCAATGCAGTAAATGCAAACAGAGGTTTTCTGCCTATAATCACATTTACACTTGGTCAGATCATGAAAAAGGAAAGACGATAGAGATTCTAGAAAACAAAATTCGGGAACAAAATCAAACCATGGAAAATTTGTTAACCGTGTTAGAAACTTATCAATTCAAAACTGATGAAATTATTCAGGAAATACGTAATTCAACAAAATAGATTTTAAGCAATATTCTAACAAAAAGATAAATTCAAAAAGTCACAATTCATACTTGTGTAAAAATATAATTTTTGTGGTTCTGCTTTTGGAGATAGAAAGTGCTACTTTTGCGACAGACGATGTTACACAAACTGTATGATGGATGACCGTTCCAGATGCAAAGAATGTTTCATCACTAAAAGAAGGCTTGGTTGGAAAAGAATCCTAAAACGAAACAAGATGTTGTTGGGATGCATTAGGCTTCTTTGGATTTATGCAATTTTTCCTGGCCCCTTCTTTTCTGGGATTGATCCTACTTACTATTACACCACGTTAATTGCAGCCATTTTGATCATGATTCCACTTGGTTTGGCAATGTTCTTCTGGTCACTTAATCCACCTGCCTCTGATCTTAAAAAAGAAAAAGATTAACTTAGTCTTGAAATTATTTCGTGTGTAAATTCTGAAGTAGTTTTATCTCCACCAATATCCTTTGTTTTAATCCCAGATTTTACAACATCATAAACTGTTGATTCAAGCTTGTTAGCAACATCAAAACATTTTTTATCATCATATTTTGTTCCAAACCATTCCAACATCATCTTTATTGATAGAATAAATGAAGAGGGGTTTGCGATTTTTTTTCCAGCTATATCAAATGCAGCTCCATGTACCGGTTCAAACAACGCAAAGTCATCACCAATATTAGCAGCTGGAGCCATTCCTAATCCGCCAACCACCTGAGCTGATTCATCTGAAAGAATATCACCAAACATGTTTGTTGTAACTATTACATCAAATGATTCAGGTTGTCTTATTAGATTCATGGCACAAGCATCAACATACATTTCTTCAAAGGAAATATCAGAATACTCTTTAGCTACTCCAGCACATGCTCTTGCAAACAAGCTATCTGACTTTCTGATTACATTGGACTTGTGAACACAGGTAACTTTTTTTTGTAAATTCCTCTGGATGGCAGTCTGGCAGGCGTATTTTGCTATCCTTTTTGACGCTTTTTCAGAGATAATTCTCAAAGCAACTGCTGCACCATCTATTTCAAACTCTTTTCCCTGGTACAAGTCTTCAGTGTTTTCGCGAACTATTACCAAATCAACATCATCTCGTAGTGCATTCATGTTTGGATATGATTTTGCAGGACGAATATTTGCGTAAAGGTCAAGCTCACGTCTCAAAAACACAATAACATCAGCTGCTGTTTCCCCAACTGGTGCTTTCAAACAAGCATCAGATGATTTTATTGCATCAAACGTCTCATCAGGTAGTGCTTTCCCAGTGTTTTTGAGAGCCCCGTCTCCAGCATCTAATTGATTAATTGAAAATTTCAAATCAAGCTTATCATTAATTATTTCTAAAACACTAATTGCAGATTCAGATAGCTCTGGACCTATTCCATCTCCTTTGATTAAAGCAATGTTATACATTTCTCACTCCTAGATTGTGTAGTAGTTTCTTAAAGATTAGTTGCCTACTTTTTTTTCTTTGAGTAGTTTTTTTAGCATAATTCTGTTTAATCCATCAATTACCGCCTGAACACTAGTAGTGACAATGTCTTCGCCAACAGATTTTGCAGATGCACTATTGCCTTGTGCATCCTCAACTTTAATTGTGACTTCACAAAGTGCGTTAGACCCACCAGATATTGAGGCCAAGCCATAATCCTTGATTCTCACTTCAGATATCTTTCCAGTAATTTTTTGAATCGCATTTAATGATGCATCTACAGGACCAACACCATGATCGGTTGCGCTGAATTCTTTTCCATCAATATTTAATTTTACAAATGCATAAGGCATTGTTCCAATTCCTGTCGAAACTGAAAATCCAGTGAGCTGAACAATTCGCTTAATTCCACGTTCCTTCATAACTTCACTAGCGATTGTTACCAACTCAACCTCTGTTACATGTTTTCCTTGATCACCCAAATTTTTTACTTTGTCAAGAATCTGATTAGCTTGCTCTTTGTCTGGTCGCAATCCATATTCTCCCAACATTGCATTCATACCATGTATACCTGCATGTTTTCCAACCTGAAGCCATCGAGAACGGCCAACAAGTTCTGGGCTAATTGGTTCATAGGTTAACGGATTACTTAGAACGCCGTGAGTATGAATTCCTGATTCATGTCCAAATGCATTTTCTCCCACTATTGCTTTGTTTGGTTGAACGGTCATTCCAACTAGTTTGGAAACAAATCTTGATGTATCATAGAGTAATTCGGTTTTGATTCCAGTTTCATATTTCTCACTAAACTGTAAACACTGTAATGACATTACAAACTCCTCTAGTGAGGCATTTCCTGCCCGTTCCCCAATTCCATTGATGGTGACATGAGCACATTGTGCACCAGCTTGAATTCCAGAGATTGCATTTGCAACAGCTAAACCAAAGTCATTATGACAGTGAACACTGACAGGAAGTTTTGTTACTTCAACTGCATCTTTTGTAATTTCTGCCATATATTGTGGTGTGGAATAACCAACAGTATCAGGAATGTCAATTCTATCAGCTCCTGCTTTTGCCACTTCACCAAATACTTTTTTTAAGAATTCTCTATCAGATCTGGTTGCATCTTCAGCAGAAAACTCTACTTGTAGTCCGTGTGATTTCCCATATTCGACGGCTTCAATGGCTTTGGCAAGTACTTCATCTCGACTAAGTTTTAGTTTGTATTGCAAATGAATGTCAGATGTAGCAATAAAGGTGTGAATGTATTTTAGACCAACATCAATTGCAGCATCAATATCCTTTTTGTTAGTTCTTGTTAGACCGCAAATCTCAGCTGAGAGGTTTGCACTAGTAATCATTTTGATGGCTTTGCATTCTCCATCTGAAACTATTGGAAAGCCAGCTTCTATTGCATCGACTCCAAGCTCGTCTAGCTTTTTTGCAATGGTTAGCTTCTGCTCAGGTGTTAATGACACCCCAGGGGATTGTTCTCCATCTCTTAGTGTTGTATCAAATATTCGCACTCTCATGTGCCAGCCCTCTGAAGTGCAGCAATTCCTGTTCTAGAAGTTTCTATGATTCCAAATGGCTTTATCAATTCCTCAAATGACTTGATGTGGTCTGGAGTTGCAGTCAATTCCACCATTATTGATTCCTTTTTAGCATCATGAATCTTTCCGCCATAGGCATTTGCAATACGATTAATTTCCATGGTGTCCTGTGCCGATTTTATCTTGATTCTAAATAGTACCAACTCCCTGTATACGGTTTTGTGCTCATCAAGCTGTTTAACCTCAATAGTGTCAATCATTTTAGCTAGTTGTTTTACGATTTGCTGTATTTGTTTTTCATCAGTATCTGTTGTAATTGTCATTCTGGAGATAATTGGGTCTGGTGTTGTACCAACAGAAATGCTGTCGATGTTAAAGTTTTTTGCACGAAATAGATTTGTCACCTTCCACAATATTCCTGGTCTGTTTTCAACTAAAATTGATAGTATAGCCCACATCATTCCATCACGACGGTAATATCATGTCCTTCAATGGAGTTCCTGGTGCCACAAAAGGTAATACGTCTTCTTCAGGATCAATTGGGATATCGATAACTGTAGCAACATCACTCTTAAGACCAGCCTTGATTGCTTTTTCTAATTCGTCAAGCGATTGTGCTCTAATCCCCTGTGCACCATAAGATTCAGCAATTTTTACATAATCTGGACAGCCTTTTTGATCAACACCAATCATTCTTCTATCATAGAATGTTCTCTGCCACTGTGCAACCATTCCATAAGAGTAGTTGTTTATCAAGAATACGATCACTGGAATACCTTCTGTTACAGATGTTGCAAGAGAATTTTCAGTCATGTTAAAGCTTCCATCACCAGCAATATCCACAACTGGAACATCTGGCCTTGCAACCTTGGCACCAATTGCTGCTGGAAACCCCCAACCCATTGTTCCAAGTCCTGTAGAGCTAAAAAATGTTCCAGGATGAATTACATCAAAGAAGAGTGATGCCCACATCTGATGTTGTCCAACTTCCGTTGTACAAATTGCCTCATGTGGAAGAGTTTCTCTAAGCTTTCGTAATATTTTAGCAGCACTCATCTCACCAGGATGAATTTTCAAGTTTTTTCTCCAATAGTCTTTTGTTTCCTCAACATGTTTTAGCCACTTGTTGTCATCAGATTTTTTGAATGCCTTTTGTTGAAGCATCTTTATCATAATTCTTAGTGAGGTCTTGACATCTCCAACCACAGCCACCTGAGCTGTTTGATTCTTGCCAATTTCTGCAGGATCAACATCCATGTGAATAATCTTCAATCGCTTCTCAAATTCCTCAAATGTTCCTACCGAACGATCTGAAAATCTAGTGCCTAAAGCAAAAACACAGTCTGCTTCAATCATTAGCTTGTTTGCCTCAGCATGTCCATGCATTCCTATTGGTCCAAGTGATAGTGTGTGATTCTCTGGGAACGAACCCTTGCCTTTGAATGTAGTTACCACAGGAATCATTAACATTTCAGCTACGGCCTGAAGCTCAGCAAATGCAGATGATATGATTACGCCCCCACCTGCCAAGATAATTGGTTTTTCAGATCCAAGCAACATCTGGATTGCTCTTTCAACGTTAGCAATGTCAGGATCTGTCCAAGGATGATACCCCCTCATCTTTACAACATCAGGAAATGTCATCTCTGCTTCATTTTGTTGTACATCTTTTGGAAGATCAAGTAGTACGGGTCCTGGCCTGCCAGTTTCAGCAATGTAGAAACTTTTCTTTACAGCTTCGGGTATTTCTGCAGGAACTCTTGGTTGAAATGCATATTTTACACACGGGTTTGACATTCCTATGATATCGCTTTCTTGAAATGCATCTCGTCCAATCATTGCAACTGGGACTTGACCAGTTACTGCAACCATTGGTGCAGAGTCTGCCTGAGCAGTTGCAAGTCCTGTTAGAATGTTTGTTGCTCCAGGTCCTGATGTTGCAAAACAGACACCGGGTTTTCTACTAACTCTACCAAAACAATCTGCCATGTGAGCAGCTGATTGTTCATGTCTTGCTAGGATATGACGAATATTACATTTAGATAACTCGTCATACATTGGAAGATTTGCACCTCCCGGTAGTCCGAAGACTTGTTTTACGCCTTCTTTTTCCAATGCAACCATCAAAGCCTTTGCGCCGATCATATTCTCCATTTTAATCATCAACCTGTATCCATAATTTTAACTGTTAAAAATGGACCACACTTTACAGTACCAGAACAACCAGCAATACATTGCTCAAATCGCCAGTTTTTTTAATGGTATTCATTGTAGTCAAATGATTTCGTCTTATGATAATTAATAAAGATTGCTAGAAAAATACCCTTGTTTTTTTAGGAAATACACTTGAATTTTTTTAGAATCACAGAAGACTTAAACTAACAATACCAAACAAACAATAACGGTTTTGTTAGAGAATGAACAAATAATCAGTGTTATAGAAAAATTCTTTGAAACTGGTAAGAGTAAAAATTTAGCAATACTGCGTGAAATTCAACTTGATGATTCAAGATTTTCAAGTTTTAGTGATGTTCCGCCATATGATCTAAAAGACTTTGCAACTACCATAACATTAGAAGAATTAAGATTTGTAAGTATCTCAGATTATGATTATCAAATAAAAAATCCTAAGATTAGTATATTTGGTGACATGGCAATTGTTGCCTTTGAGTTGCTTCAAAAAGGCATGTTGGTGGACAACAAAGCTTTCACCGGGGAACTCATTTCAATAAATGGAAGAGCTACCTTCGTATTAGTAAAAAATCCAATGTGGAAAATTGTCCACATACATCTATCGAAAATAGAATAATTTTAGAGACAACTTATTTTTAGTGCTAAAGTTTATTTTTTCGTTTTTCGTTTTTTGCTTGGTTTAGAAGGTTTTTGTTTATTTGACGCAGATGGCTTGCTGGTTTTTGGTGAAGGAGATTCTTTTGAAAGACTTTTGAACAAATCATATGCTTGATCAACAGTTGCATGTCCATGAACAATTGATCTTACAGCTTTAATCATGGGCACAGGATAATCAGATTGCCAGATATTACGGCCCATGTCTACGCCAACAGCACCAGCTTTAATGGCGTTGAAAGTCAGTTCTAATGCATCACGTTCCGGTATCTTTTTTCCTCCAGCAATTATTATTGGGACTGGGCATGAAGTTACTACTTCTTCAAAATTTTCACAATAGTATGTCTTAACTATGTGCGCACCATGTTCAGCTGCAATTCTACATGCTAATGAAAAATAACGGGAATCTCTTACCATATCTTTCCCTACTGCAGTAACTGCCAATACAGGAATTCCATATTCTTCAGCTTCATTCACCAGATTGCTTAGATTCACAATTGTTTGGTGTTCATATTTTCCACCCACAAAAATAGACATGGCAAGGGCACTTACATTCAAGCGAATTGCATCTTTGAGGCTTGTTGTGATTTTCTCATTGGACAAATCTTCACCAATTATGCTAGAGCCACCAGATACGCGTAAAACAACTGGTATAGGAAAATTTGCGTCGACGGAAGTTCTAAGAACACCCCGTGTCAACATGAGAGAATCACAATATTTCAGCAAAGGTCGAATGGCATTTTTTGGAGATTCTAATTTTTCAGTTGGTCCCAAAAAATATCCATGATCAACAGCTAGCATTACTGCTTTGCCATCAGCTGGTTTGATAATTTTTGCAAGTCTATTTTTTAATCCCCAATCCATTATTCTTCGATTTTGAAACAAATAGTTTGCATTCTTAAGCCTTTCTCATTTTGTGATTATTATTTTCATCGAGTCCGAACCATTATGAGCATGATCAAATGCTCTTTGGGTTTCTGTGATTGAATATTTATGCGTGATCAAGTCTTTGACAGATATCCTACCTGATTCTATTAGTTGTAGAGCTTCTTTAGTATCGGAATCTGATGCCGCATAACTTGTTGTTAATGTGATTTCTTTGGAGTAAATTTTACTCATATCAATATTCATTGCATCACCTTTGGATGGAACACCAAACATCATTATGGTTCCTCCTTTTCTCACAAGATCAATTGCGGTATCAACAGCTTGTAAATTTCCAGTAGCTACAATTACTATATGCACGCCACAATTATCTGTACCATTCAGGATTTTTTCTGTTTTTGTAGAATTGTTTGAATTTATGGCATCAGTTATTCCAAATTTTTTTACAAATTGTAAACGAAAGTCATTGACATCTAAACAATAGATTTTTTCAAAACCTTTGTCTTTTGCCAACATTACGTGCATTATACCAGTAGGGCCAACCCCAAAAATTGCTATCGAGTCGCCTTTTTGAAAAGAAAATTTATGCCATGATCTAACACAACAACCCAGAGGTTCAATCATAGCAGCTTCATCAAAGCTCATAGAATCTGGAATTTTTAGGACTCCACCATGAGAAACATTCCATTCTGGAACCAAATACTCTTCGGCTAACCCGCATGGAGATAGATTAGTTTCATAGTATTTTGGGCACATTGTTTCATTACCGTGTTTACAAAAATGACACGAATAGCATGGGACATGATGATGTGTAAAAACTCTATCACCCTTTTTGAAATTTGTAACTTTTTCACCAACTTCAGAAATTATACCAGCTGGTTCATGTCCTAACTTCATTGAAGGTTGGCCATACTTCCCAAATACCTTTTCTAAATCAGAACCGCAGATTCCACAAGATTCCATTTTTACAAGAATATCGCCAGAACCTAAAGTTGGTTTTTCTGTCTCATCTACAGATATGACCGATTTGTCTTTGACAAAAGCGGCTTTCATACACAAACCAGGTTTTTTGAATATAAGTAGATTTGAGCAGATAATGACAGTTTTGAAAGTTCGAGATATTTTTTTATGAATAAAATAATTCAGGAACATTGATTTAGTTTAATAATTACACCAGATCATGTCAGAAATTGATTCAGAAAAAGATGTTTATCTTTTTACCCATGGACAAATGAATCTGCGGGAAAAAGCAATCAGTGCACTAGAATCAAAAGGATTTTCCAAAGACAAAATCATTGATGCAATGCCAGACAAAGTAGGTAATATTGATGATTATATGGCAATGCTTTGGATGCCGCCAAATCTTGATCATATCAAAATTCAAAAAATTACCAAAGTGGAGGACGTAGAACCAGAAGGAGTGACTGGGTTGTGGAATGGAGTTTCAAAAGAAGATTTGTTTACTATTCCTCTTTGAATGAAAAGTTAACTAAATCCTCCTCCAAATTTGTTTGCTTCTTGCAATGGATCTAGTGAATCTAAATTTTTAAGCTTCAAATATAGTAGTGCTTGATGGATAATTTTCATTCATTTAATGGATTGTTCCAAATCAAATATTCATAGCTAATTTTTTAATAGTATTTACAATTTGGATTTTCTTTTTTATGCTCAATTCTGGTTCTACAGTAACAAAGATGGTATTTTTTTTAGTGTAAATTGCTAACTGGGAAATATTTTCTCTCTCTACATGAACAAATCTGACTTTACCTAGACTCTTATCAAATTCTTTTCTCATTTTTCTTCTCTCCCCTACCTGTTTACAAAAATGTTCAATTCCTTTCTGAGATTCAAGTAAAGTTTTCCCTTTTTTCATAATTCCTTCAACAATATTACCATGTAAATCAATTATTCCAACAAATCGCATTTTGGGACTAAGTTTGATAATTTGTTCTGCAAGTTTAAGTAACTCATCTCGTTTATTTGTCAATTAAATTTCAACCTTTTCAAACAAATATAACATTTGATTTTTGTTTTATAGAGCAGTCAAAGTTCTGTAATTAAACTAGATAAAAAATCGCCATATTCATCATCTGAGAATTTTATAATCTCCATTTTGTTCTCTTTTTTAGCGAGTTTTACTGATTCCAGATGATAACATTCCTTTTTACCACTTAGTTTTCCAAAATAAAATCCAGGGCAAGAGCAATATTCCATCTCTGGGAAAAGCCAGTGTTCTTTGCCTTTGCCAACAACAGTCCAAATTTGCCTATTACTTGGTTCAAACATATGTAATTTCACTCGTTTTTCAGAAACGGTTGATTCAATTTTTGTTGAATCTTTGTTCATAAGGAATTAATTCCAAAAGTTTCGTATATTTCTGATGGTTCAGACAAAAATTGTTCCTTCACAAGCTGCATTGATTTTAGAAGGAAAAACACGTAATCTCGTGGTAACAGATATGCATATAGGTTTTGAATCTAGTCTTGCTTCAAATGATGTCTTTCTTGGTAAGAATACATCAGTACATGAAATAATTTCTGAGCTTTACAAAATTATTGACACTACAAAACCAGATTCTTTAATTTTGTTAGGAGATGTAAAATCTAGTATAAAATCAATTTCTAAAAATGAATGGAATGATGTTCCTTTATTTTTTGAAAAAATGGAAAACAAAATTGATACTACTCTAATTCCTGGTAATCATGACTCTAATATTCAAAAATTAATACCAGATGGAATTACTCTTGTTAGTTCAAAGGGAATGGTTGTGGATAATTCTCTACTAACCCATGGACATACTATGCCATCAGAGAACTTTGCACACGTTGATAGGATCATTATGGGCCATGTGCACCCAGTATTTTTTCAACAAGATTCAGTCTTAAACGGTCATAGGGTTTGGGTTTCAATTAAAACAGCAAAACAAATGATTTTCCCATCAAGTTCTGGTGAAATTGAAGTTACAATTATTCCTTCTTTTAACAAATATTTCTATGCTACCCATAAAAAACAATACAAAAAATCAATTTCGCCAATCATTGAAAAAATAAAAGAAATTTCCTCAGCTAAAATAATTACATTAGATGGGGCAATGATTGGAAATGAGTCATTAATTGATCAGGTTCTCTAAGAAATAATGTCGTAGCATTCTATAGGGTTCTTGGTAGTATCGATCTTTTGTAACCAGTCAGGAGTTTTTGATTACTGATTTAAATTTTATAAAAAGTGTTTTTTGATTGAGTATTTTTTGGAATTTGGTTTAAAATTTACAGGGCCTTGAATTCCTCGCTCCACTTGTAGTATGCACGGATCATTTCGGTGGAAACACTGGGTTTTCTTCTGGCCATTATAGTCCTAAAATCAGCCATTGTTAGATTTTTTGGTTGAGGTCGTTCTACGCCTTGCATCGGTTCATGGTAGTCTGGTAAATTAAATAATTCATGAACTGCTTTTAGTTGGGCTGACTGGCAGACGTCCTTGATATCACTTGCACTATAACCATCAAATAATTTAGCCAATTCGGTGGGCTTGACCCTTGGATCTTTTTTGAGTGGAGAAGTATAAAGCTCAAATAATTGTTCTCTAGCTTTCAATGTAGGTAATGAAACATAGATTCGCTTTTGGAATCTTCTCAGGAAAGGCCAATCAAGACTCCATGGTTTGTTGGTAGCACCAATAACATACATTTTCAAATCTTTTCCCTTGGTATCGACCCCATCCATTTCGGAAAGAAATTGATTTTTTGTTCGAATTTCACCACCGACTTCACTGCTTCTAGTACCTAATAATGAATCAACTTCATCAATAAACAATATGACAGTTTTTCCTTCTTTTTCTGAGTAACGTCTGGCCATGTTAAATAACTTTGAAACATTTTTTTCGGCCTCACCAAGCCATTTACTCATCATGGATGCTGCATCAACATTTATGAAATAACCATCCAATTCATTTGCAGTAGCTGCTGCCAAAATTGTTTTTCCACAACCAGGTGGGCCATAAAGAAGCATGCCTTTTGGCCAACCTAAAGGAAACAAATCTGGTCGCTTGGTTGGATAAACGATTGATTCACGTAGTGCATTCTTTGCATCATCTAATCCTACTACTTCTGACCACTTTACGTCTGGCTTTTCTTTCATTATTAGATCTTCAAAATCATTTTTATCTTGTTGATGTCTCAGATGTGCTTTTTGTTCTTCAGGAGAAGTGCTTGGATCAATTATAGGTTCAACCCCATGGGTTTGTTGCAGCGCCTTTATTCTCTGTTGATAAGAAGATGTCCTTTGCTTGTAAATTGGGTTTAGTTTACTGGCTGGGTAAAGTTGCATGAGTCTCACAAGTGAATCAATTGCCTTTTGATAATTAGCAATAGCCATTCCTCTGGCGCCCTGAGAATCGAACTTTATTGCATCAGAGGCATATTTGCTAGCGCTGTTTTCTAGTTGTTGCGGGGCTAAACTCATCTAAATTACCTGTTCAGCCTCAACTGTAGAATTTTGTTGGTATCCCTATGTGTAAACTGCTGTAGTAGAACTGGTTAAATTATTTGCACTATTTTCGACCCTATCAGATTTAGTCTCGTTTGAAGGCTTTGATTCAAAATCATAGTTTTTTGAAACCATCCCTTGTAGATCTTTAATTCTCGTAATTGTACTTTCAGCAGAAATAATCAATTCCCCAATTTCATCATCCAAGATTTCAACTGAACCAGCAGATTTGTTTATGATATCAACAAATTCTTTCAACAGTGAATGAAATTCTTTTTTTGCTTCATGTTTTGTTAAAATTAAATCTGTAATACGTAAGATTTCGTTCAAGTCTTGCAATTGTTCTAGGGTTAATTTCTCTATTCTCTTATCGTTTTTGTGATGGTGTTCTTCTAATTTTTTTTCAACTAAGGAAGAGATTTTCTTTATTTTCTCAAAATCTTTTTTGATATTTCTATTTGGCTTTAGAATAGACAAGTATTTTTTGCTGCGTAAGAATGTTGATTAGGACAAAGCTTGTTTATTTTAGAGTCCACGATCAATTTTGCTTCATCAGGAAGCAAGTTGGGTTCAGTAATCTAATTCCTAAGGCTTGAAATATGCTACACCTAATGCTGCAGCTCCTAAACCCATTGCAACCCACACGGCATACTTTTGTATTTTATTTCCTTCTCTAGCAGCTTTTACTAGTTCTTGATGTCGTCTTTCATCTAAATCAGATTGTTTTCCTTTTTCTTGTTTTTCCCTTTCCTTTTTACTAGCAAATGCGTTCATCTGATCTACACGCCACTCATCATTATAGATGGTTTCCAAATCTTTTCTGCCATGATTAGAAATCTGGTACGCATTATTCTTCTCATTCAATTGTCTTGACTCTGCTATTATTTTTACAAGACCGGTGATTTTCTCATGAGTTTCATATCCATACTTTTCCAATTCTCTTTTTAATGCAATATGAAACTCCGGTGCCAAAAACCAATAATCGGCCTTTTTTTTATATTGAATACTTAGCCATTCTAATATTGCAGCTTTTGCAAGACCATCGGGCTCCTCAGCCATAATGTAAGTTTCACAACTCGAAATATTAAGTCAATGTCACTAAATTCCTACGGTATTAAAGAGGACAAAAATTTCTAAGTGTAAATAATTATTGTTTGACTATAACTTTTGTATCCACACAGACATCAAACTGTAGATACAATTTCTAACTTTTTTGAGTACTTGAACAAGGGAATTTAGCTCTTGATTTTACCAAAGCATTGTTCAATTAAGAATATGGTCAATGAGCATGCCTTAACTGTTAGTCTAGAAGAATTTGGACTAAGTAAATATGAAGCACGTGCTTTTGTGACATTGATTTCTAAAGGCACCATATCGGCAAGTGAGTTAGCATATTATTCTGAATTGCCAAGAACTAAAGTTTATCCAGTTTTATTGAAATTGGAAAAAAAGAAGTTGGCCATTATGTCAAAAAGCAAACCAATAATGTGTTCGGCAATTTCTCCCGAAGATGCATTTGATGAAATAATTCAAGAGCAGATAAACAAAGTTAATGCAATGAATACGCTTGTTTCCAATCTTAAAAAAATGAGTGAGGAGAGTAAGAAATCAAGAGGAACCGAAGAGAAAAGATATTTTAATCTTAACTCCAATGCAGTTTTAAATCAACTAAAAACGATGATTGAGGGTTCTAAATCATCGATTCATATCATGGTTGACCAATGGGGTTTGGGACTTTTAGCAGAATGTAAGGAACAGCTTCTAACAGTATTGAGAAGAAAACTTGAAGTAAAAATTATCATCCCGCCTTCTTTGATTGGTTCAGAATCAATTAAGAATATTCCTGATGAAGTAAAAATTAGAATTTCTGATATAATTCAGAACTGCTTTATTTTTGATCAGACTGAATTACTGTTAATTGATAGTGAAAATGGAAAGGGCGCAACATTTTCTTCTACTGAAATTTTAGGAATCAATCAGATGAAAATTTTTTCACATGTTTGGAAAAACGCATTGAAAGAAGACAGTTTGAATGAAATGACAAAGTCTGATGCTCAAGAAATTTATCGTATAATTCGATTAATCAGTGAGGAAGCACTTGGTCATATTCTAAATTCAACATATGTTTCAAAAGATTCAAACATTGACCTGATCAAGTTTCTTGAAAAATACGGAATTAATCTTAAAACAAAATCTCTACCTGAAATTATTGATATTGTTAATTCATCCTTGCAGATAGTTTGTTCTGGTAGTGCCGATTTGGATACTAGAAATAAGAGCATAGTCATTGAATCAAAACTGAATAGCGGTCACTCACTTCCATGGGCTGCAATTGTGACAGGATACCTACAAAAACATGGCTATAAACCCAAGATGGTATACCAGAATCATGCCCAAAAAGGGGAAAAAGTTCACATCAAGATCAGTTCCTAAAAACTAAAAACTAGTTCCGTTTGTACTCGTTTCATGATCGATGAAAAAATCAAATCATTGGGAATATCGCTTCCAACCCCACCAAAACCAGCTGGATCCTACATACCAGTTGTAATTTCAAATAAAGTTGCTTATGTTTCTGGCCAGATTCCAATGGAGGATGGCAAAGTATTGTTTCAAGGAAAGGTTACTGATGAAAATTTAGAAGAGGCAAGAAAATCAGCAAAACTTTGTGCGATCAATATTTTAGCACAGCTTAAGAGAGAGTTGGGTTCGCTGAATAACATTGTAAAAATCATTAAGGTGTCTGGTTTTGTAAATTCTGGGCCAGATTTTTCACAACACCCCAAGGTCATAAATGCTGCTTCAGATTTATTCTATGAAATTTTTGGAGAAAATGGAAAACATTCAAGAATTGCGGTTGGAGTTTCTAGCTTACCATTTAATTCAATGACTGAAATTGATGCAATAGTAGAAATAAAATAATTTCAAATTTTCAATCTTAGTTTCTTTTCCTTTTGTAATTTATAAGCAGTAAGTCCATTAAAACTAAAGATGATAGCTAATCCTGCATAAGCTAATGGTTGACTATACTCGATTAGCACTGCAGAAATTCCTGTTCCAAATATACTTGGCAAAAATGATAGTAAGTATAGCCACCAACCACAACATCCTAAGGGAACAAGCGAAAAGAATGAAAAAAAGGATGTAGCTGCTGTACTACTTGTGTTTCCACCAAATGCCTTTTTCTTAATACTTAGTTTACAACCTAGTCTTTTTCCATGCTCAACAAGATACATTTGCATTCCAACACCAACTCCCATTCCAATAATTATAATAGAATTAAGCTGAAATGCAGCACTTATTGCAGCATCTGGAGGCAAAGCTGGAGTAGTTACAACAACCACTGTCAGATAAGCAACTATAGTTATGATACCAACAATAACTCCCTTTTTGACAGGATTCATGATTCACCAAACACTTCAGTTTCAGGATGAAATGCCACCCATTCAAACCAAAATCCAGGATTAAAAGGTAGGCGAATTAATTCAGTTCCTTCAAGGGGACCAGAGATAGCAATACCATCATAATTCCATTCAGAATTAGTTTCAGTGTCAAAAATCTTATTGTCATCAAAGAAAAATTCGAGAACTTTGTCATCTAGGGTTCTTTCAAAGGCTCTGGCATCCCCTTGGAAAAGTGAAACTAGTAAAATTGGCTTATTGTTTATCTGATCATTAATTATTATTGATGATTCTACATCTTCTTGTTTGTAAGCCTTGTAAATTTCACCGTCATTAAATCCCAATATGATTTCTTTGGGATGCATTCTGTCATCATCATTATCTACAGGAAAAATTATTCTAGAATCAGTGTAATAATCACCATAAGGATCAACGCCATAAGCTCTCACATGCCCAGTATCTGTAGTTAAAACTACTGTATCTGGAAAAAGAATTTTCCAATCTTGCCAAGCGATAACATCAAAAGGAACGATGTTTAATTCGTATCCCGTTAGTTCGCCAGTAATTGCTTTACCCATTGCTTGACTCCAGTATGAATTTGTCAATCTATCATACATGACGAGGTTACTATTGTAGAGTTTACCTGAAGTTCCAAACTCAACTTCTTGTCCATTAATTACACGCTCAAAAACCTGATTTGTATAGCACAGTGGACAATAGGTAACAGCCACAGGAACGCCACCAACATTATCGTTTACAATTTCATGCCAAACCAAAATCAATAATGGGTATGCTCTTGCGTCGCCGTTAATTTCCAAACCTATTACAATATCACTATCTGAAACGTGATTTTCATTAGAGGCTTCTGTGAATTGTGGATTATCAATAGATGGAATTCCATCTTTAGGAGGACCTCCACTTTTAATTTTATCAAGTGGAACTAGATGCTTTTGTCCATTTGTTATCATTATTCCATCATCTGATGATTCTGGAATTGTCAAGCTGTTTTCTGAAGGCTCTGAGTCAGGGATTATTACAAATATGGCAACAAGTGCAATGCCTACTATAACAGGTATAATGTATTTTATGTTCAATTTACCGAAAATTTGCTTTTAAATTATTAAAAAATTGTTCCAAATTAAAAAAAATGTTTTCAAAATGTAGAAAAAATTTGGGTAAAACCCTTTTAACTAGGCCAAAAACCAATTGAGGGTATTGGCATCAGCAATCTTTGGAGAAAATAAGTTACATGATATTACTCACTGGGGGATAAGAGCTGCGATTGGTGCTATTTTCATATCTGCGGGATCAGGAAAATTTCATCCAGGTTTTGCAGGTTTTCTAGCAAGTATTGGAGTTCCAGTTGAGTTGCAGATTCCAATAGCGTTAGCAGAAGTAATTGGTGGTACTCTTCTAATCGTTGGCGTTTTGTCAAGAATCTCTTCATCAATCTTATGTATCATTAATCTAGGTGCCATATTCGTTGTAAAAGGAGCAACAAATCTAACTGGTGAGGGCGGCTATGATATAGATCTTATGCTCCTAGCTGGAAACTTGTTAATCATCGTAGCAGGACCTGGTAGAGTTTCAATTTCTCATGTTGTCAAAAAAATACCTAGGTTCTTACAATAAATTTTTTTAATTTAATTTTTTATTAAATTCCTTTAGAAACGTCATGATTTTGGATTTTGGTATTACAGCGCCACATGCTTTGTTATGTCCTCCACCTGAACCGCCTAGATCAGTAGCCAATGTATTAACAATTTTGCCCAAGTGCAGTTTACAATCTTTGGAGCCTCGTATGGATACTGCATAAATTCCATGGTCAACTCGTTCTTTGAATGCTACACCTACATCTTTGCCAGAGAATCCAAGAACAAAATTTACTGCCCCACTAGCGCCAGAGTCAGATAGTTCCATATAGGCAAGATTCGTCATGGTTTTCAATCCTTTCTTTACTTTACCCATGATCTGTGCCAATTTTTCTACCTGAATTTGTGCAAATTCATAAGTATTTGGAATTTCATGAGGATATTTTGATTCCGACAGTTCTTCTACTAAATATAATAAATAATCAGGATCTTTTTGATGCCCAACAATATTGTATGTTAGGACAGTTGCACTAATTAAGGCAAATTGCCTGTCAAACATTTGTAAAAGTTTTGAGCCTATTGGTCTGTCATCCATATAGTCTGTAATGGCAGCACATGCAGCGACAAATGAGGCATGATCATTTAGTTTTGATTTAAATTTGTTATATGCAAGGACACTCGTACACTCGTTAACATCATGAATCATTTTAACACCAATTTTTTCTAGTTGTTTAAAAATTTTAGAATCGATGTCATGATGATCTATGTATGTGGCAGAAACGTGACGTTTTCTGAGATTGGCAAGAATTTGAACAAATTCATCTTGGTTTTTTTTACTTAGCCCCAAATCACAAATAAATAAAGTCTTTAGCTTGTCATCACTTGCAATTTTTTCTAAAGATTCCATTTGTCCAGGATAGTCTACAAGTACTGTGTCACCGCCAAATGCTTGACGTATTAAAGCCGCAGAACTGATTCCGTCAGCATCTTCTTTGTGAGAAAGACAAACCAGCTTTGGTTTTTTGGGATTACCCTTGGTTGTTGTTTTAGTTTTTTTAAGTACCATCTTGAAAACCCGCCTATTGGCCCTCATTTAAATTAAAAATCGTTATCTATCCTTTTTCTTTTTAATTGTGGATGTACTAGATGTCAAAATAGATCTTGCGTCGGATTTAGAAAATACATCATAAAAGCTGGAACCCTTCATCTGAGTTTTCAAATCTAATTCCTGAAATTTTTTGAGTTGATTATCTGAAGCGTTTAGAATCATCTCATCTAAGTGCTTCATGTATTTTCGTTCTGCCAGGGACATTTGATTTTAAATTAAAAATTAGCTTAAAGGGACAAGAGTTAACAGATTAGACCTAATGCTAAATTTCAAATTTCTTATACATGCGTAAGCGATGAAGATATAATAGTAAATTTTGAATAATTTAGTCATATGGAAACGAAAAACATTGGTCTTAGAAATATTGAGGTAGCAGACACCAGAATATCAAGCATAGATGGTGAGAAAGGCAAACTAATCTATCGTGGATATGATATCTTAGATCTTGCAAAAAAATCTAATTTTGAAGAAACTGCATATTTGCTTTTACATGATGAACTTCCATCACGAAGACAATTTGATGATTTTAAACAAAAGTTAGCAGCAGGAAGGACAATCCCTAAGAGAGTGCAAGAAAATATGGGAAATTGGCGTAAAGATGCGGATCCTATGGATATGCTGCAAGCATTTGTGGCAGCATTATCTGGTTATTATGATGAGGAGTTTCGAGATAAGGAAGCTAGCTATGACAGAGCTATAACCCTTATTGCAAAGGTTCCAACTATTGTAGCGAGTTGGGAGAGAATACGAAATAACAAAGATTTGGTTCATCCTGATCCAAAATTAAGTCATGCTGCTAATTTTCTGTATATGTTAACTGGTAAAAAACCAGATTCCGAAATTGAAAAAATATTTGATATTTGTTTGATTTTACACGCTGATCATACCTTCAATGCTTCCACATTTGCGGCAAGACAGGTTGCTTCAACTAGAGCTCACATGTATTCGGCCGCAAGTGCCGCCATTGGTGCCTTAAGTGGTGAACTTCATGGTGGTGCAAATTATGAGGTAATGAAAATGCTTCTTGACATTGAAACAGTGGATAATGTAGAACAATGGGTTAAATCAAGTATAAGTAAAGGAGAAAAAATAATGGGAATGGGTCATGCTGTTTACAAAACGTATGACCCAAGAGCTCAGGTTTTAAAAGAATTGTCAAGGAAACTTGCTGAACGAACTGGAGATCCTTGGTTTGAGATTACACAAAAAGTTGAACAAGTGACAATTGATGAAATAAAAAAACAAAAAGGAATTGATATCTATCCAAATGTTGATTTGTATAGTGCCTCACTGTACTATATGCTAAAAATCCCAATGGATTTGAATACCCCAATATTTGCGATTTCAAGGGTTGCAGGTTGGGCATCGCACATCATAGAAGAAAAATTTGCTGAAGCAGCTCCAAAGCCAGCACTCTATAGACCTAAAGCTGTGTACGTTGGTAAATATTGTGGTCCTCAAGGTTGTGAGTACAAACCACTTGACCTAAGAGCTGAAGCAAAAATCGATTAATTTCTCGAGTTTAACCATTCTTTGGCTTTTGAATTTACGTCGTGTTTATACAAAACTTCAAAAACCATATCGTAAAAGGATATTCCCTTTTTTCTAGCTTGTTCATCAAGCCACTTTATTCCATCGGCAAGCTCAGGGTCATATTCTGAGAATTCAACAAGCTCATCGACCATCTTAGTAAAGAAGGCATGTGATTCAAGCATTGAGGAGTGATTTCAATCTACGATCATAAGTACAGGATTCAAATTATATAGACAAAAAAGGCAACTTTTTCGGGGTTATACAAGTTCAACAAGGCTTGTTTAGGCTCAGTTTACAGTTCGTATCAAATATCAACGGAAGCCAACGTCGATTCTGAAAAAGGGAGAACTTTTTCTAGGAACTGTTTCCGACAGATATTCCGATGACAGGCATTGTGTCAGCTTCCGTGATATTATTACGTCAATCTAATACAAAAAATGTTCGTCGGCAGTTCGTATCAAATGTTAATTAGCAAATTTTGAAAGGTCTTTTGCAAGCTCAATTCTTTTTTCTACGCTAAACCCTTTACCTGCTGACCCAGAAAGCACGACTCGATTAAATCCAACTTCTTTTAGCTTGGCAATGTCTGAACCTATTTCCTCAATTGTTCCAGTCATTGGCATTCTATTTTCGCCCAAGCTTGTCTGATTAACGTGTGGATGCGCCAAAGTAGACATTTCAAATTCATCAGGGTTCTTTCCAGCTTTTTCTACTTCTTGCCTTATTGCTTGAATGATCTGTCCTAGCTGTTCTATTGGGGCACCTACTATTCCAAGCCACCCATTTGCATATTTTGCAATTCTTTGAAATGTCTTTGGTGAAAATCCCCCAAGCAAGATTTTTGGGTGAGGTTTTTGCACAGGTTTTGG